>Ga0334893_1000018_pt1 | contig 361038 bp, 347 predicted proteins | sample GraSluR3_MG_5_FD_207218 | JGI IMG/M metagenome (GOLD analysis project Ga0334893, IMG submission 207218) | Sludge microbial communities from methane-producing bioreactor in Wageningen University, Netherlands - Granular Sludge_09_05-R3 | ecosystem: Engineered > Bioreactor > Anaerobic >...
CAGCGGCACATCGTGCTGTTGTCCCGGCTACAAAATGCTCAATCAAACGGAGCTGCTTCTCACGACCTAAACGGCTTTTTCGCATTGCTATACCGATACCCCAACGGAGTTATCTGGTACAGCCCCATTCATAAACTCGAAAATACTCAGCACCAACCCCGCGCCTCCGCGAAGCGGCACTAAAAAGTTCAGGAAAGGAAGGGGTTGGAGGGCCGGGGGCATCACCACAAAAAAAAAGGGCGGCGGCCAAGCCGTCGCCCTTTGGGGTCACAGACAATAACGAGACTATTCTTCGACGGCCTTTTTATGGGCGGCGATGACTTTTTCGGTTTCCTGGGGCGGGCATTCCTCGTAGGCGGCAAACTCCATGAAGAAGGTTCCCTGTCCGCCGGTCATGGAGTTGAGGTCCGGGGCGTAGCGGAGCATTTCGGCCATGGGCACATGCGCCTTGACCTCGGTGAGGCCTGCCTGGGAGTCGGAGCCGAGCACCTTGCCGCGCCGCGAGGAGAGGTCGCCGATGACGTCGCCCATGAAGGCGTCGGGCACGGCCACGGTGACGAGCATGATCGGTTCGAGCAGGGCCATCTTGGCCTTTTCGCAAGCCTTCTTAAAGGCCAGGGAACCGGCCACCTTGAAGGCCATTTCCGAGGAGTCCACGTTGTGGTAGCTGCCGTCATAGAGCGTCACCTGGAAATCGATGACGGGATACCCGGCGAGCACGCCGCGAGCGGCGGTTTCCTGGATACCCTTATCCACGGCGGGGATGAACTGGCGCGGGATGGAGCCGCCCACGATCTGATCCACGAATTCGTAGCCTTCGCCGGAGCCCTTGGGGGCCACGTGAATCCAGCAATCGCCGAACTGACCGCGCCCGCCGGACTGTTTCTTGTGGCGTCCCTGAACCTCACGCGCACCTGTCTTGAAGGTCTCGCGATACGGAACCTTAGGGGTCTTGAGCACAATGGCGGTCTTGTAGCGGCGCTTGGCCTTTTCGACCGATATTTCGATGTGGTTCTGGCCCATGCCGGAAAGCAGGATGTCGCCGGACTCTTCGTCGCGGGACAAAGTCAGAGTGATATCCTCTTCGAGGAGCTTGGCCACGGCGGCATAGACCTTGTCCTCTTCACCCTTTTCCTCGGGAGCAAGTGCGAAGGTGATAAGCTGCGGCGCCTTTTCGGGCCTGGCGAGCTTGAACTCGCCCTTCTCCACCAGGGTGTCGCCGGTATGGGTGTTCTTGAGCTTGGCCAGGGTGACGATGGCGCCGGGCCCCATGGGGGTCTTCACCGGAGCCTGTTCCTTGCCGTTCATGACCAGAAGCTGTCCCACACGCTCTTTCTCGCCGTTGGAAGTATTCACGAGCTGCGAGTCAGGGGAAAGCTCGCCGGAAAGGACACGGATCACGGTCAACTGCCCGGCAAAGGGATCGGCCTGGGTCTTGAAGACGAAACAGGCCAGGGGCTCGTCCGAGGAACTGGCCAGCTCGCTGCCGTCCTCGCCCTGCCACGGCTTGTGGTCCAGAGGTCCGGGGAGCAGATTCTGGACGGTATCCAGAATCATCTGGCCGCCCTGGCAATTCAACGCCGCGCTCACCACAACCGGGACCAGCTCGCCGGAAGCGACGCCTGCCTGAAGGCCCTTGGTGATATCTTCGGGAGAAAGCTCGCCTTCCTCGAAGTATTTTTCCATGAGGTCCTCATCGCTCTCGGCGATGTTCTCGATCATGGTCTCGCGGATGGTCTCGACCTCGTCGGCGATATCACCGGGGATTTCCCCCTCGGAAACCGCGCCGTCGTCGCCGAACATGAGGGCCTTGCCGGACATCATGTCCACCACGCCCTTGAAATTCTCCTTGGAACCGATGGGATAGTAAAGCAGTGCCGGACGCGCGCCCAAGGCTTCGGAAATGCCGTGGAAGGCCATATCGAAGTCGGCCCGGTCGCGGTCCATTTTGTTGATGACGATCATGGAGGGAAGGCCCATGTCCAGAACCCGGGCCCAGACCTTGCGAGTCAGCGGCTTGACGCCGTCCACGGCGTCGATGACCATGACCACGCCGTCGGCCGCTGTGAGTGAGTAGGAGAGATCGCCCGCGAAGTTGGAGTCGCCGGGAGTGTCGATGAGAAAATGGTCGTTCTTGTTCCACTTGAAGCTGGCGAAACCGGGCTGGATCGAACCGCGACGCTTGATTTCCTCGGGCTCGAAGTCGAGCACGGTGTTCCCGTCTTCGACTTTGCCGAGGCGGTTTACAACTCCCGAGTTGAAAAGCAGCATCTCGGCGACGGTGGTTTTGCCGCTACCGCCGTGACCGACGAGTGCATACGTTCTTTGGGTCTTGAGGTCAGGCATACTTCACTCCACATCGTTTCTGGTTGTCCTTATCGGAATCGCGGAGCCGTCTGCCCCGCGAAAAGCACGGCACTTGGTTTTTAACGGGTTTAGTCCTATAGGAAGACCAACGCGAGAATGTCAAGTCGTGACGTGCTCTCCAACTTTACTTCAAACACTTGAAATACAGTCACTTTTTTACAAGCTTCGCCTTAAAATACCCTCTTTCGCAAACAATATCAATCCGTTGAAGCGACAAAGAGAGAAACTTTCAGGAGTCCACATTGCATCTGACGAACGAGATTTTCACGGCCTCCGCCGAGGCCATCCGGGCCGGGGGCAGCCACCTGTTCTGGGCCGACAATATTACCGAATCACTCAGGAACTCCATTGAGGAGCTGGGACAGTCCGCGCCGGTCCTGGCCTATGCGGGAAGCGACGGGCTGGAACTGGCCGCGGGCGCGGCCCGACTGACCGTTCTGGCCGAACTGGGCAGGCCCGTCCTGGCTCGTCTGGTCGAAGACGCGGACGCCGTGGGGCTCGGCCTGCTCTATTTGGCGGACAACGCCCATCGGCAGCCCGACGACGCCATGCGCTTCAAGGCGTTGCAATACTTCCGCCCGCTCATGGACACCGAGGCTCTCAAACGCGATATCCTGCCCCGCCTCGGGGTGCGGTTGAAGTCCAAGGACGCCCGGTTACTCATGGACTGGCTCGAACTGCCCGCCGAGTGGCAAGCGCTGCTCGGCCGGGGATTCCTGCCCCTTGCCGCGGGAACCGTTCTCGGGCGCATGTCCGACGCCGACCGCGACGCGGTCCTGCCGCTTTTCTCGGCCATGTCCTGGTCCCGCTCCAACGCGGTCAACCTGCTCACATGGCTCTTTGAAGCCGGTCGAATGGCCGGATGTTCCGTGGCGGAGGTCATGACCCGCGCCGGAATGGACACCCTGCCCGACCAGGGGTTGTCTCCCAAGGACGCCATCGCGCGGCTGTGCGCGGCTGCGCGTCAGGCCCGATACCCCGAGCTGACCCGCTTGCGCGACCGTTTCGACGCCGCGGCGCGAACCGTGACGAGCGGCACATCCTGGCGGCTGATCCAAACCGACAGTTTCGAGACCAACGGCGCGGAGCTGTCCGTACGGATCGCCGACAAGGCCCAGCTCGCCAAGGCCATCGAGGAACTGCGGGCCATGGCCGATTCCCCGGCCTGGCAAACCGTTTTCAATCCGGGCGGCGAAGATGAATAGGCTGCCCGCCCACCTGCGCAAGATCGGCCAAGTGTTCGTGGATGAATCCATGACGGACGTTCCCATGGTGCAGCGCGTCCGCGAACGGCTGGCCGAAGGCGGCAAGGGAGATATCCCCTGGACCGTGGTTCCGCCGGACCAGGACCGGGTGATCTTCGAGCAAGGCGAAACCCAGGCCCTGTACCTCAAGGAATACAAGGGAAAGTTCCTGAGGTTCTGCCCGGGCACCCGCGCCTACCATTGCTGCGGCTATCGGATCATCCACATCGGCGAGAACTGCCCCATGGCCTGCTCCTACTGCATACTTCAAGCGTATTTCCAGGACCGGGTGCTCAAGATATGGGCCAATCAGGACGACCTGTTCCGGGAGCTGGCGGACGGATTCGGCGCGGACCGGACCACCCGTTTCCGGGTGGGCACCGGCGAGTTCACCGACTCCCTGGCCCTCGAACACCTGACCGGCTACAGCCAAGACCTGGTGCGTTTCCTGGAGGACTACGACAACGTGGTCCTGGAACTGAAGTCCAAAGTGGTGGACCTCTCCTGGATGGACGGGACCACCCGCACGGACCGAGTCCTGCCCGCCTGGTCGCTGAACGCCCCGTTCGTCAACGAGCACGAGGAGTTCGATGTCTCCACCCTGACGGAGCGGCTGGAGGCGGCGCGAACCTGCGCCGAAGCGGGCTTCAAGGTATGCCTGCACTTCGACCCGATCATCCGTTTCGACGGCTGGCGTGAAGGGTACGCGGAGATCATCGACCGCATCTTCGACTACGTCAGGCCGGAACAGATCGCCTACATGTCCATGGGCTCCTTCCGCTGTATGCCTCAGCTCAACCCGATCATCGAAGACAAGTTCCCGGAGACCACATACATATATAATGAATTTGTCCCCGGGCTGGACGGCAAGGCCCGCCTGCTGCGGCCCCTGCGCGTTGAGCAATTCAAGTTCATGGTCGACCGGCTGCGCGCCCACGGCATGGAAGAACAGCTGTACTTCTGCATGGAGTCCACCGAAGTCTGGCGCGAGGTCTTCGGCTATGCGCCACAGGATTTCGGCGGGCTGGGCAAACGACTCATGAATCGCGCCTTCGGCGAATGATGAAGCTCCCGCGAACGTTGCAAACCGGGGAAAAACACGATTTCCCCCTTGCCAATCGCGGAGCAATGCGTTAACTACCCCCGACTTTAAATTCACACATCCCGCCCATAACTCCGGGTGGCCCGTGATGGCACGGGCTCCTTACTGGACCGCGGGATGGACGAAAAACCCAGGAGATCATCATGGCTTACGTTACTATGAAGCAGATGCTGGAGACCGGCGTCCACTTCGGCCACCAGACCCGCCGTTGGAACCCCAAAATGCGCCCCTACATCTTCGGCGCCCGCAACGGCATCCACATCATGGACCTGCAGCAGACCGTCAAGATGTTTGCCACCGCCCATGACTTCATCGTCAACACCGTCGCCAAGGGCGGCAAGGTTCTGTTCATCGGCACCAAGCGCCAGGCTCAGGAATCCGTCAAGGCCGAGGCCGAGCGCGCCGGCATGTACTTCGTCACCCACCGCTGGATGGGCGGCACCCTGACCAACTTCCAGACCATCAAGCGTTCCATCGACCGCCTGAAGACCCTTGAGCAGATGTTCGAGGACGGTTCCATCTCCCGCTACACCAAGAAGGAAGCCGTGGGCATGAACCGTGAGATCAAGAAGCTGAACCTGGCTCTGGGCGGCATCAAGGACATGACCGAAGCCCCTCAGGCCGTTTTCGTCATTGATCCCAAGCGCGAACAGATTGCCATTCAGGAATGCCGCAAGCTCGGCATCCCCGTCGTCGCCGTGGTCGACTCCAACTGCGATCCCGACATGGTGGACTACATCATCCCGGGTAACGATGACGCCATCCGCGCCATCAAGCTGTTCGCCACCCACATGGCCGACGCCTGCATCGAGGGCGGCGCCATGCAGAAGGACTTCGCTTCCAAGGCCGAAGCCGAAGCCAAGTCCGCCGCCAAGGACGTGACCGCTCCCGCCGAGCAAACCGAAGAGAAGGCCGAAGCTCCCGCCGAGGCCGCTACCGAGGAGAACTAATAATGTCGATCACTGCTGCACAAGTTAAGGCCCTGCGCGAAAAAACCGGCGCCGGCATGATGGATTGCAAGAAGGCCCTTGCCGAGTCCGGAGGAGACGAGGAAAAGGCCGTCATGTACCTTCGCGAGAAGGGTCTGTCCAAAGCCGCCAAGAAGGCCGGCCGCGCCACTTCCGAAGGCCTGGTCACTCCCTACGTTTCCGAAGACGGCAAGACCGCCGTCATCTCCGAACTGCTTTGCGAGACCGACTTCGTTGCCAAGGGCGACGACTTCCAGGCCTTTGCCCAGGCTCTGGCCGAGAAGATCGCCGGTCTGGACGTGACCTCCGGCGACGCCTCCGACCTGCCCGAAGCGGTGACCGACGTTACCGACCTCATCGCCAAGCTCGGTGAGAACATGGGCGTTGGCCGCTTCGCCAAGGTTGCCACCGACGGCGTGCTCGGCGTGTACATCCACTCCAACAACAAGCTGGGCGCAATCGTCGAGCTGACCGGCACCGACGACGTCGAGGTGGCCAAGGACGTGGCCATGCACGTGGCCGCCATGAATCCGGCCTGCATCAACCCCGACGAGCTGCCTGCCGAAACGCTGGAAAAGGAAAAGGCCCTGTACCTCAAGCAGGCCATGGACGAGGGCAAGCCCGAAGCCATCGCCGAGAAGATCGTTTCCGGCCGCCTGCACAAGTTCTACAAGGACGTTTGCCTGGTCGAGCAAGCCTTTATCAAGGACGACAAGCAGACCATCAAGCAGATCCTGAAAGGCGGCGCCGTGGCCAGTTTCCACCGACTGGCGCTCGGTGAAAAGGCCGAGTAACCGAACTGCCGAAAAATTGAAAACGGGCCTCACGGCCCGTTTTTTTTGTCCGGAAAACATGCTATCGCCTTGTGGCGAGACCGTATCGCAACCATTCGACACCCAGGGGTAACAATGACCAAGACGCGTTATTCGCGGATTTTATTGAAACTGAGCGGCGAAGCTCTCGCCGGGGAACAGCAGTTCGGCATCGAGCCGGGCGCAATCGGCCAATTCGCCAAAGAGATTGCCGAGGTGGCCGCCACCGGCCTGCAGATGGCGCTCGTCATCGGCGGAGGCAATATCTTTCGCGGCATGGCCGCCTCGGCCAAGGGCATGGACCGCGCCCAGGGCGACTACATGGGCATGTTGGCCACCGTCATGAACGCTCTGGCAGTTCAGGATGCCCTTGAGAAAAACGGCTGCGACACCCGGGTCATGACCGCCCTTTCCATGGCTGATGTCGCCGAACCGTATATCCGCCGCCGTGCGCTCAGGCACATGGACAAGGGCCGGGTAGTCATCTGCGCGGCAGGAACCGGCAACCCCTATTTCACAACCGACTCGGCCGCCGCCCTGCGCGCGCTTGAGCTCAAGTGCGACGCCATCTTCAAGGCCACCAAGGTGGACGGCGTGTACGACAAGGACCCCGCCAAATACGACGACGCGGTCAAATATGAAACGGTCTCGTACATGGAGACCCTGGAAAAGCGACTGGGCGTCATGGACTCCACCGCCATTTCCATGGCCAGGGACAACAACCTGCCGATCATCGTCTTCAACCTCCACAAGGAAGGCAATATCCGCAGGGCCGCCAACGGTGAAACCATCGGAACGACTGTTCAAGGAGACTAATATGCAAACCGTACTCAACGACGGCAAAAAGAGAATGGCCGGAGCCATCGGCTCCCTTGAAAAAGAATTCGGCAAGCTGCGCACTGGCCGCGCCACCACCGCTCTGGTGGATTCCATCCAGGTGGACTACTACGGCACGCCCACGCCCATCAGCCAGCTCTCCTCCGTATCCGTGCCCGACTCCAAGACCATCACCATCCAGCCCTGGGACAAGGGCGCGTTCGGTGCCGTGGAAAAGGCTATCCAGACCTCCGATCTGGGCCTGAACCCGGTCAACGACGGCAAGATCATCCGTATCGCCATCCCGCCCCTGACCGAAGAGCGCCGCAAGGAGCTGGTCAAGGTGGCCAAGAAATACACCGAAGACGCCAAGATCGCCATCCGCAACGTCCGGCGTGACATGAACGACGTCATCAAGAAGATGGAAAAGGACAAGGAAATCTCCGAAGACGACCTGCGCCGCAGCGAAGGCGACGTCCAGAAGATGACCGACGAATACGTCAAGAAGGCCGACGAAGTCATGGCCGCCAAGGAAAAAGAAATCCTCGAAATCTAGCGGGACACTTCTTGAGCAACATGCATATCCCCACCCACATAGCCATCATCATGGATGGCAACGGCAGGTGGGCCAAACAGCGCGGGCTGCAACGATCCGACGGCCATAGAGCCGGGACCGAGGCGGCCCGCGCCGTGGTCACCCGCTGCCGCGAGCTCGGCGTTCGCCACCTGACCCTGTATACCTTCTCCAAGGAGAACTGGTCCCGTCCCAAGGACGAGATCAAGACGCTCTTCGACCTCCTCACCACCTTTTTGAAACGGGAGGAGGCAAGCCTCAAGGAGCAGGGTATCCGGCTCAACGTCCTTGGCGAAATCGACGACATGCCCATGGCGGTCCGCCAGGTACTCAGGCACGTCATGCGCCAGACCGCGAAATGCTCGGAAATGACCCTCAACCTGGCCCTGAACTACTCGGGACGGGAGGAGATCGTCCGTGCGGCCAGAAACCTGGCAGCCAAGGGAGTTCCTCCCGAAGCGATCACCGAGGAGACCTTCGCCGCCGAGCTGTGGACCGGAGGCCAGCCGGACCCGGATCTGGTCATCCGCACCAGCGGGGAGCTGCGCCTGTCGAACTATCTCCTTTTCCAGTCCGCCTATGCGGAGTTCTACTTCACGGACATCTACTGGCCGGACTTCACCCCGGCCGAGCTGGACAAGGCTATCGTGGACCTGAACGGCCGCCAGCGACGCTTCGGCAAGACGGGGGAGCAGGTGGACAATGCCTAGCCGCCGACGGACGGCCCTCCCAGTTGCCCCCGCCCGGCAAATAGCGTAGAGGGAATGGATTCGCTTAAATCCATAAACATCACTAACCGCTGAATTCACCTATGGAAAACTCCCCTCACAAGCAACGAATCGCCACCAGCGCCGTCTTGGCCATACTTCCGGCTCTCGCCCTGTTCTTCCAGGGATGGGTTCTCTTCGCGGTTCTCGCCCTTTTCAGTGTCCTGACCCTGTGGGAGTTCTACTCCATGTTCCGGCCCGTGCAGTCCATGACCGCCTTCAAATCGCTGGGAGCGGCCTGCACCTTTCTGCTCATGGGCGCATACACCACCGACGATCTTCGCTATCCGGCGATCATTCTGGCGGCGGCCTTCTGGGCGTCGGCCATGGTCTTCCTTCTGCGCTATAACAAGGACGTGGCCGCATCTTACCGTCATGCGGCGATCTTCCTGGCCGGGCTGTTCTACATCCCGCTGAACCTGCACTTTTTCCTCCATTACAACAGGGTGGAAATCCTGCTGGTCCTCGGAGCGGCCGTGGTGTCCGACACCGCCGCCTTCTACGCCGGGACATGGTTCGGCAAACGCAAGATTTGGCCGCGAATCAGTCCCAAGAAATCCTGGGCCGGTTCCGTCGGCGGCCTTTGCGCCTGCACCGCCGCCACCCTTGCCTGGGGCCTGATCTTCGGTCTGCCAGACGTGGCCTGGTGGAAATGGCTGTTGCTCGGCACGGCCCTGAATATCGCCGCCCAGTTCGGCGACTTCTTCGAATCCGCCCTGAAACGCTCCCTGGACATCAAGGACTCCGGCGTCATCCTCCCCGGCCACGGCGGCCTGCTCGACCGGGTGGACAGCCTGCTTCTCGTCACCCCCTGTTACGGGCTGATCGCCATGTTCCAGCCTTTCTTCGCCTAGTCCCCGGGACCGACCATGAAAACCTACATATCTTCTTGGCCCGCATCGGTCGCCACTCCGTCCTTCCCGCGCAGGATCGCCATTCTCGGGGCCACCGGCTCCATCGGCGACTCGGCGCTCAAAGTCGCGGCCAAGCACCCCGAACGGTTTACGGTCAAGGCGCTGGCGGGCGGACGCAATGGACGCAAGCTGGCCGAACTCTGCGCCAGATTCCGACCCGAATACGCCGCCGTGCTGACCGAAGAGGCCGGACACGAGTTCCTCGAAAACCTGCCCGATGGCTACGCCCCCGAGCTGCTGGTCGGACCCGGCGCGTATGTCCGGCTGGCCGCCATGGACGAGGTGGACCTGGTCCTCTCCTCCATCGTGGGCGCCGCCGGTTTCGAGCCCACCCTGGCCGCGGCCGAGGCGGGAAAAATGATCGCTCTGGCCAACAAGGAATCCCTGGTGCTGGGCGGCCACCTCATCCGGGCGGCCTGCCGCAGAACCGGAGCCGTGATCCTGCCCGTGGACTCCGAACACAACGCCCTGTTCCAGGGGCTAGCCGGACACGGCAGGGACGAGGAGCTGAAACGGCTCATCCTGACGGCTTCAGGCGGCCCGTTCAGAGGCAAAGACCGGGCGTTCCTCGAAACCGTTACTCGCGAACAGGCGCTGGCCCATCCCAACTGGAACATGGGCGCGAAAATTTCCATCGACTCGGCCACCCTGATGAACAAGGGACTCGAACTCATCGAGGCCTGTCATCTCTATGGCCTGCCGCCCGAGATGGTGGACGTGGTGGTCCATCCCCAGTCCATCGTCCACTCCCTGGTGGAGTATGTGGACGGCTCCCAGCTCGCCCACATGGGCAACCCCGACATGCAGGTGCCCATCGCCCACTGCCTCTGCTACCCCGAACGGGTCACGGTGGACGTGCCGCGTCTCCAACTCGCTTCGGTGGGCACACTGACCTTTGAAGAGCCCAACCTGGACGCCTTCCCCTGCCTGCGGCTGGCCCGCGAGGCCTTCGACGCCGGGCCGAGCCACCCCATCGTACTCAACGCGGCCAACGAAATCGCGGTTGACGCCTTCCTGAAGGAACGCATCGGGTTCACCGACATCCCGGCCATAATCGAAGCCGGACTTGACCGTCATGCCCCTGTGGACGTATCCACGCCGGAGACGGTACTGGCCCTCGATCGGGAGGTCCGGCGGGAAACCGAGGCGCGCCTCTAGCCAGCCATCCGAAAATGGTTATAGTTATCGGAGCCGCACGCTTTTTTCACCAACGCGGCGACACGAGGAATACATGATCACGAGCACCATCGCCATTGTCCTGGTACTGGGCGGACTTATCTTCTTTCACGAGCTCGGCCACTTTGTTGTGGCCCGGATATTCGGCATGGGGGTCAAGGCCTTCTCGCTGGGCTTCGGGCCGAAGCTGGCAGGCTTCACCTCTGGCAAGACCGACTACAAGATTTCCATCATCCCCCTGGGCGGCTATGTGGCCCTGGCTGGTGAGCAGGGCGAGGAGGAATCCGATTTCCCCGATGACCAGCTCTTCCAGAACCGCCCGGCCTGGCAACGCCTCTGCGTGGTTGCCGCCGGTCCCTTCTTCAATTTCCTGCTGGCCTTCCTGATCTACTGGTTCCTGGCCCTGGCTCAGGGACAGGCCGTCATGCTGCCCGTGGTGGGCGGCGTCCTGCCTGACTCCCCGGCCGCCGAAGCCGGATTCGTCAAGGATGATGTCATTACGGCCATAGACGGCGTGCCCGTAAACTCCTGGACGCAGATGGTCGAGACCATCCGCGCCGCCGAAGGCAAACCCCTCAAGGTAGTGGTGGACAGGACCGGCGAAACGCTGTCCCTGACCGTCACCCCCCAGGTGAACACCTTCAAGAACCTGTTCGGCGAGGATGTGACCGTCCCCATGGTCGGCATCAATCAGGCCGGACAGATGCGTTACGAGCCCATTGACGGCCTCGGTATCTGGCCCGCCCTGGCGCATACCTGGTACATGTCCGAGGTGGTGGTGAAGGGATTCCTCTCCATCATCGAACGGCTCATCCCGGTGGAATCCGTTGGCGGCCCGATCATGCTCGCCCAGATGGTCCATCAGTCGGCACAAAACGGCTTCTTCGATCTGCTCGGCATGATGGCGCTCATCTCCATCAACCTGGCGATCATCAACCTCCTGCCCATTCCCGTTCTGGACGGCGGCCACATCCTCTTCTTCGGGCTGGAGATTGTCTTCCGCAGACCGCTCAGCGAACGTTGGAAGGCCATGTCCATGCGTGTGGGCCTGCTCGTTCTGCTTCTGCTCATGTCCCTGGCCATCTTCAACGATGTCCGCCGGCTCCTGGGCTAGGAAAATCAATGGCCGCACCCAAGACCATCACGCCCCACGACCTGACTCTGGTCCTGGCTGGAGCCGAAGAACGACTCCAGCTCGCGCTGGGCCAACCAGGCCCCGACGGCGACTGGCTGCTAGCCTCGCGCCAATGGACCGTACCAGGCCAGTCCGTACGATTCCTCGTTCCGGGACTCCAATCCGTGCTCGCCGAGTTCGGCCTGACCACGAAGGCCCTTGCCCGCATCGCGTGCGTGCGCGGTCCCGGCAGCTTTACCGGCCTGCGCCTTGTGTTGGCCGCCGCCGAAGGACTGGCCGCCGGGCTGAGCCTGCCCCTGGCGGGTATCGACTACCTGCCCCTGCTCGCTTCCGGCCCCGGGCCGTTGCTCGACGGGCCGCTGCACGTCCTAACGTACGCCCGGCGCGGACTGGTCTACATGCAGTCCTTCCGCTGCCCGGACCTGACCGAGATCGCTCCCCTGGACGCCCTCTCCCTTGAACAGGCCGCTTCGCGCATGGCCGAGTTCGGTGAGAAGGCGTACCTCATGGGCACCGGCCTGCGCAAAAACGCCCCCTTCTTCGAAGAGCTCACCGGAGCCAATCCCGGCTACGTTCTGCTCGACACGGCCTTCGACAACCCCGCGCCGGAACGTCTCCTGGCCGCAGCGGATCTGGCCGAATTCTCCAGTGAATCCATCGACCCCGTCTACGTGCGCCCCTCCGACGCCGAGGCCAACCTGGACCAGATCGCGGCCAAACGCGGCCTGAATCCGGATGAGGCCCGCCGGAAGCTCGAAGCCCTGCGCCAAGCGTAAGCCCGTGAAGAGGTTGCCAGACCAGCCCCCTTGCGGCTAGTCTCGGGTATGCAGACCAACCCCATCCTCCTGGAAGTCTTCAAGAACCGCTTCTCCTCAATCGCCGAGGAGATGGGCGTCACCCTGACCCACACGGCTTTTTCGCCCAACATCAAGGAACGCCGGGATCTCTCCTGCGCGGTCTTCGACGCGCATGGCGACATGATCGCCCAGGCAGCGCACATTCCGGTGCACCTCGGCTCCATGCCCCTGTCCGTCAAAGCCGCCATGGCCGCAATGGAAGAACAGGATGGATTCGCCCCGGGCGACATGGTCATGCTCAACGACCCGTTCAAGGGCGGCACCCATCTGCCGGACATCACCATCGTGGCTCCGGTCTTCGCCCCGGAAGAGAACGAACCGGCATTCTTCGTCGCCAACCGAGCGCACCACGCCGATGTGGGCGGCATGGCCTCCGGCTCCATGCCCCTGTCCGTGTCCCTCTTCCAGGAGGGGCTGATAATCCCCCCGGTGCGCATCGTGCGGGACGGAAAGACGGACACGGAGCTCATGCGCCTCATCCTCAACAATGTGCGCACCCCGCTTGAACGAGAAGGCGACTTTTCGGCCCAATTCATGGCCAACGTAACCGGGGTCCGGCGCATGACCGAATGCATCGCGAAATACGGACTCGACACCTGCTCCCACTACGCACGCGCCCTCATGGACTATTCCGAGCGCATCACCCGACAAGCCGTATCGTCCATTCCGGACGGAACCTATGCCTTTGAGGACTTTCTTGAAGACGACGGCCAGGGAAGCACGGACATCGCCATCCGCCTGACCATGACCGTGGAAGGCGACCATGTCCGGCTGGACTTTTCGGGCAGCGACGATCAGGTGCGCGGCAGCGTCAACGCGGTCAGGGCCATCACCCTGTCGGCCGTGCTGTACGTGTTCCGCGCCCTTGCGGGACGGGACATCCCGGCCAACGCCGGGTGTATGCGCCCGCTTTCCGTGATTACCCGGCCCGGCTCAGTGGTGGACGCCGCATTTCCGGCCGCCGTGGCCGGAGGCAACGTGGAGACCTCTCAACGGCTGGTGGATGTGCTGCTCGGCGCGCTGGCGCAAGCCCTGCCCCGATCCATGCCCGCCGCGAGCCAGGGGACCATGAACAACCTGACCATCGGCGGCCGCTACCAAAACACCCCCTTCGCCTACTACGAGACTCTGGGGGGCGGCATGGGCGCAGGTCCAACCCACGGCGGCGAATCCGCCGTGCATTCGCACATGACCAATACCCTGAACACTCCTATCGAGGCGCTGGAATACGCCTACCCGTTCCGGGTCCGGGAATACGCCATCCGGCGCGGCACGGGCGGTCAGGGACAATACGACGGCGGCGACGGGCTGGTTCGCGAGCTCGAAATGCTGGCCGACGCTGAAATCACCGTTCTATCCGAACGCCGCGCACACGCCCCCTTCGGCGTAAACGGCGGCCAGCCGGGATCACCCGGCGAAAATATCGTCATCAGCCGGGGCGTCGCGAAAACCGAATCGGGCAAATTTCACCGCGCCGTACGGGCCGGTGACCGCGTACGCATGGAGACTCCCGGCGGCGGGGGATACGGCGAACCGAACAATTCATGACGTCCTGTTACCGAAAAGTTGATACACTCCAGCCACCAGACCGTCCTACGCCCGTAACTTTGCGGGGCTAGAGCAATTCTCATAAGGAGTTGCCTACATGCCCCCCATACGCGTGCTCTTCATCTGCGTGCACAACAGCGGAAGAAGCCAGATCGCCGAAACCTTTCTGCGTAGCCTCGGCCAGGACCGCTTCGAGGTTCAAAGCGCCGGGACCGCTCCCACCGCTGTCAGTCCCCTGGTCATGAACGTCATGCGCGAAGACGGCTTCAACCTTGCGAACAACGTCGCGAACAGCGTCCGTGACCAGCTCCGCGACAATCCGCCCTACAACTACGTCATCAGCACCTGCGGTCCCGACACCCTCTCGAAATTGCCGCCGCTGCCGCGCGACACCGTCAGCCTCAGTTGGGCCTTCCCCGATCCCGAGCTTGTCACCGGGTCACCCGAGGAACAACTGGCCGCCGCCCGCGCCATCCGCGACGATATCCGCACCCAGGTCATCCGCTTCCTCCACGATCAGACCACACCGCTCGAATCATGACGTTCAAGGTGTAGCCTCGCCGCGCGCAAAGCAAGAGCGAGGCCGGGCGGCTCCGCAAAATCAACTCGACCAGGTCTTGCGCAGCCTGCCGCAACTACTGTTGGGTTCGATCAATTCCTGCCACACACGCACATGGACCTGGCTCAGCCAACTCCGCGACTATGCGGCATGAAACAAAAAAAGGCCGGTCATGCAGACCGGCCTGAAATATTCTCCCTTGGCGCGGCTCGACCATGTGACTGATGCCGAAGGCGTTACCGGGAGAATATGCGGGGGGCGTATTACGGAGTGAGCCGCTGGGTAGTGTTCTCGATCTGACGTCCCAGAGGCGTCTGCAGGGAAATTTCCCGTTCCACCTTGGTGATGCCTTTAAGCACGGTGGAATGCCTGCGGCCCAAACGCTCGCCAATGGATTTAAGCGACAGCTCGGTATGCTTCCGGGCGAGATAAAAAGCGGTGTTGCGGGCCAGGACGATATCGCGCTTGCGGCTCTTGGAGCGCAACTCCTCTTCGGAGAAGCCGTAGCATTTGCAGATGAACTGAATGATGTGCGGAAAATCCGGAGAGGCATTCTGAACCGCGTAGTTCTCAAGCACTTCCCAGGCAAGGTTCATGGTCACATCGCGATTGAGCAGACGCGCTTTGAGAACCAGGTTGTTCAGGCAGCTCTCCAACTGGCGGATGTCGGTGGTGATCCGCTCGGCCAACAGCTCGGAGACCTCCACCGGGACGGCAACCTGCAACCGGCGGGCCTTGTCCAGAAGGATGCGACGGCGGGTTTCCATGTCCGGCCGGTTGATATGCGCCAGAAAGCCCGAGCAGAACCGGGACACCAATCGATCATCGACCTTGGAAAACTCCTTGGGCATGAACGAGCTGGTCAGGACCACCTTGGAACCGCGATCGCGCAGGGCGTTGAGAGTACAAAGCAGTTCTTCCTGCATCTTCTCCTTGCCCTGAAAAAAGTGGACGTCTTCAAGCAGCAGGACGTCGAGGGACTCGCGGAACTGAGCCTTGAACTGATCCACCTGACCGCCCTTGAAGGCCAACACCCAGCGAGTGGCGAACTCTTCCGAAGAAAGGCAGGCGACCCTGAGATTCTTGCGGTTGGACGTGCGGCACAGCTCGTTGCCTACCGATTGCAGCAGGTGCGTCTTGCCCAGTCCGGGACCGGAGCTGAGGAACAGATGGTCGGAGTTGAAGGCAGTGGAGCCGATGGACTTGCTGGCCGCGCAGGCGAGCTCGTTGGAGGGGCCCACGACGAAATCGTCGAAGGAGAACCGCCAGTTTGAAACCGTCACGGGCTTGAGGGTCTGTCCAAGGGGCAGGCCCATGTGCCGGGGGGCACGCTCCGCGACGGCCGATTTGCGGCCGGCCGGGGCCACCACTTTCGTGCCGGGCTGCCGCGCGGCGATGTTGATGGTGATTCGCGGCTCCACACCGAGAACCTCGGCAGCGGACTCGCGGATAACCTGGAGCAGGCGGTCGCGCACCCAGTTGGCCACGAACTCGTTGGGCGCGGTCAGGGTGAGACGATTGCCGTCCACGCGACCTTTCAGGGGTTTAATCCAGACGGTGAAGAGACCAGCGTTGAGGCTCTTCTCAAGAGAGTAGAGTATTTGCTTCCAGGCAGTGTCGATCATGTTGTGGGAGATAATGTATCAGGGTGGAAGAAACAATTCGCATTATTCAATGAAACGCCGAAGACCAGAACAGGTTATCGACAGTTCGCCGAACAAATAACATACTGTAATATATCTATTTATTTAAAAAGCCACAGAGCGCCGACGTTTCAGGCCCGTCCGGTTTGAAACATCGGTGTAACAAGGGTTTTCAGGGTCTCGAAGATCTCTAGAATGCTACATTTTAAACAACTGTTGAAAACCTTTTAAACATGCATCGGATGATTTTTTGTCTAATTCTCCACGATTTCACTATTTTTCGCCTTCTTTATTTTTAATTTGTGACATCCTGTTTCCTACGCAATCAGGAGTAATTCAGGATATATCAATCTAACATGTCGTAATAATTAGATATAAAAAAATAACAATCATTCCTGTATAAAGCAGACGTCTGCAACCGTCATTTCGATATCCCCCAAAAACCCCGGAACACAAGGGCTGCCGGGGAATCGACCGTTACGAACACGCACAACAATCTGAATTAAATGATATTTTTTACAAAACGACCGAAACAGCAAGGAGGACAAGGCCTCCCGACGGCGGGAAAAAATCCCGGTCTATGGAAAATTCATTAGTCGGCTTCGTGACGCGTGGGGTATTTTCCGCAGGCGAATTTTGGTGATTCCGGGCAATATCCAAGCTGCTCGCAGCGCGCTCCGCCGTTAGCGAATATGGCGGGCAGCTTGTCCTTACAGACGGCCAGCATCGCGTTTGCCATGGCCCGCACCTCCCACTGGGCGCGATTGCAACACCGCAGATGGAAAAAGTGATGCAGACTGCGACAGTTCATGGTCATGACTATCTTGGTCTCGGCGGCCTGGGGCAATACGAACCGCGCGTCCTCGTTGGCCTTGGACTGCCGCCCGTGGGCCACCAGGATATCCCGCAGGTCGGAGTAGGCGCTTTGCACCTCGGCCATGAACGCCTCGAAGCGCTCTTTGGCTTCAGGGATTTTGGCGATTGCGGGTGGCAGAATGTAGTCCATGTCGTTCTCGGCCACGTACCGCTGGCTCTGCTGGGAATAGGAGGCGATGCGGTGTCTGACGATCTGATGAGAACAGGCGCGGGAAATGCCCTCGACGGCGAACGTCATGGACACGTGCTCGATGGGGCTGTCGTGTCCGGACTCCATGGTCTTGGACACGAAATCCGCCTGAACCTGCGGATCGATCTCTCCGGAAAGCAGCCGAGGCCACATGTCGGCCACGAATCCGGCGTGATAACACTGGCGAAACGCGGCGTAGATGAGGGACAGGGCATTGGGGGTCATGGACAGGAACTCGACCCTGAGTTGCTTTTCCGGCATGTCTTGGGCTCCAATAATATATGTAGGTAGGTGAAAAGGTGTCTCTGCTTACCGCAAACCGGCGGGACTGTCACCAGCCCCCCGCGCACCGCTAGTAGCCGATCTTCTCCATGGCGTCGTCCAGCAGGTCCTGCGGTCGTTCCGAGGCCTGAAGGATGAAATGAAGCACGCTGTAGAAGACAGGTTCCACTTCGGCCAGCCGGGCCGAAAGGGTGCGCCACAAATCATCGGCATCCGCGACTCCGTCGCGTTCGGCCACCCTGTTCGAAAGAAGACGGGTGTCGGCCATGAGATAAAAGACCTTGCCTGCGGAATGGATGAGCGGCCCTACCTCGGGAGCGTCGACAAGGCGGTCTTCAAGAACAATGATCGCTCCGCTCCCCTGCAACGCCTCGGCCGCACCCTGCACATCGCCGGGGACAATCGCGGGCTTGCCGGTGCGCTCGGCCAGCAGCCGGGCCAACTCGCACCGTCCCGAACCGGGCAGCCCGAGCAGAACGACGTTGCCGGTATGCTTCCACGTGTCCGCATAGTCCTCGCGCCGCTCGCCCCGGCCATAGGCTTTGGCCGCACCGGCATCCTTCACTTCGTACTCTTCGTTGATGAGATATTTGGCCATATTCTCCTCGACCGTTTAATGTTTCTATTGCCACGAGGACAGTATCAAGTAGGATGGCCGCAAGGCAAACCATAAACCGAACGCCATGCCCAAGGAACTCGTCCACTTCAAAACAGCCGAAAAGACTGCGGCGCGACTTGCCGACACACGATTCGCGCCGGGAATCGCGGCCCGTCCCCAGGGATTGTTCCTCGGGGCCGTGTTCCACGACGCCCTGTTCTTCGGGGCCACGCCGCGCGCCCTGCCCATGGCCAAAATGGCCCACCGCATTCACGGGGCGAAAGGCGAGGACACCCACGCCCTGCTCCGACTCCAGGCCCGCCACGCGGCAACCGCCCCTGACCGGGACCTGGCCGCCGCCTTGCTGGTGGGCATGGCCTCCCATCTGTGGGCGGACACGGTCATGCACCCCATGGTCTGGCATCTGACCGGCGACTATTACGCCGCTTCCCGCCGCGAAAAGTCCTTGGCCCGCCAGCGCCACCGCGCCCTGGAATCGCTCATGGACATGACCGCCTGCCCCGAGATGATCGGCCGCCCGCTCTACCGCATCCGGAACCAGCTCGCCGTCCTCGGCCCGACCCTGTACACTGCCCTGCCCTTGGCCGGACTGGCCGACCTCGCCGAAATTCAGGAAGCCAAGGCCGCTCCGGCGCTGGCCTCGGCCTTCGGGGTCTTTGCCCGCTTCCAATCGCTTTTCCCGTCCAGCGCGCTGTCCAAAACCCTGTTCGCGGCGTCGGCATGGCTCCCTGACACGGCAAGGGAGATAGCGGCCCTATTCTACTCCCCCCGCTGGCTCGATCAGGCCGACCGCATCCGGGGACCCATCCGTTATCTCGACCCGGTCTCCGGCGACCCCAGGGAGGACAGCCTGGCCGAACTCATGAACCGGGCTGCCGACAGCGCCGCCGAGCTATGCCGCCGCCTAGAGCCGGCGGTGTTCGACCGGGCCGAAGACGTCCTGCCCGAACCCGGCCCGTCCCTCGATTCGGGAAGGCACGGCACAGGCACCCAGGACATGCGCCACATGGCCGAGGACCTGTTTCCGACGCTTCCGCAACATTTTCGATGACCTATTGCCCAAACAATTGGGATACGGTATAGTTTGCCAATAATTTCCATCCTCAACCAGGAGCCGTAATGAAAAAATTCATCCTTATAGGCGCCGGAGTTCTCGTCGCAGGCGTAATCGCCGCCGTAGTGCTCGTCATCCTCAACCTCGGCAGCCTGGTGAAGACCGCCGTTGAAGAGTTCGGCCCGCCCATCACCAAAACCGAAGTCCGGCTCGATTCCGCGGATATCTCCGTCCTGTCCGGATCAGGAACCCTGTCCGATTTCTACCTGGGCAACCCCGACGGGTTCAAAATGCCCAGCGCCATCGAATGCGGAACCATCCGCATCAAGGTGGATACCAGCTCCCTGACCAAGGACAAGATCATCATCGAGGAAGTCTTCGTAGACAGCCCGGTCATCAGCTATGAAAAGCGGGGCAATACCGACAACTTCCAGACCATCGTCAACAACATCAAGCAGACCGTGGCCAGCGAAAAGAAGCAGGAGGCCGCTGCAAAGGATGAAAAGGCGGGAGCCGAAAAGACGATCCAGATCAATGACTTCATTGTCCGGAACGGAAAGATCAACCTTGGCGGCTCCATGCTCGACGCCTTCGGAGACAAGGGCATGGGCATCCCCCTCCCCGACATCCACATGAAGGACATCGGCAAGGACAAGGAGACCACCCCCGCGGAAGCCTTCGCCCAGGTCCTCGGCGAGATGACCGGCGACGTCTCCGGTGCCGTAACCGAAGTCGGCAAGCAGCTCTCCAAGGCCCTCGGCAAGGCCGTTGAGGGCGCGGGCAAGGCAGGCGAATCCGTTGGCGGCGCCATCAAGGGGCTGTTCGGCGGGTCCGAATAACGCGCGACGATTAGAGCAGTCACGGGCCGCTCCGGCAAACGCCGGGGCGGCCCTTTTCTTCGGCGGCCGCCCTTGCCGGACACGCGGCAAATACAGTAAAGGTCCCAATCATGCCTTCCATCCCGTATACGGCCGAACCGGTCCTCGAAGACGACGCCCTTGCGGACCTGCGCATCCGCACCCAGGGCAAGACTTGGCACCTTTGGGGCCGAAGCGGCCTGAAGCGGGAATCCGAGTTGGCCCGGGCCGTGCCCGACAACGGCCTGCCCGTGCTCCTTGGCGCGGGCCTTGGGCATTGCCTGAACCTGCTGCTCGAACGGGGGCTGCCCGTGGCCGTGGCGGACCGCGAGACCGAACTGCTCGCCCTGACCGGCGCGCTCGACAGCCGCGCTCCCGAATCCTGCCTGCATATCGACGCCCCGGACCCAGCCCGCGCCCTTGACAGGCTGACGGCGTGGCGAAAGGAGCACGGCGGCCGCCCCCTCGTTCCGGTGGTACTCCCCCTGTACCAGAGGCTCGACCGGACCTATTACGGCGCACTGGCCCAAACACTCAAGGAAGGCGCGCCCACCGATTTCTGGTCCATGGCCCGCTACCCGAAATTCCGGTCTTCCCGGCCGCGCGCTCTCTTCTTCGACTCCGATTATTTCCTCTGCCGGGAAATACAGGCCGCCCTGCTGCGTCTTGATATACCATGCCGCCCCCTGCGGCTGGACGACCGCGAAACCGGCAGCAGCCAATTCATCGAGGGGCTTCTCAAGGCGGTGGTGGACTTCCGGCCGGACTTCGTGCTGACGGTCAACCACTTCGGCCTGGACCGCGAAGGCAAGCTGGCAGGCCTGCTCGACGACCTCGGCCTGCCGCTCGCGTCCTGGTTCGTGGACAACCCGCACCTCATCCTCTTCGATTACGCCCATCCCGGTGCGGACAACACGGCCATCTTCACCTTTGACGCGGGCAATCTGGACGATATGCGTGACAGGGGCTTCAAGCATGTGCACTACCTGCCACTGGCCACGGACCCGCACAGATTTCATCCCAACGCGGGCTTCGGGCGTCCGGAATGGAAAGCCGGGATATCCTTTGTGGGCAGCTCCATGACCGGCCCGGTGGCCAGAAGCCTAGCTCTTGCCGACCTGCCCGCTCCCCTGGCCGGGGAATACGAAGCCGTGGCCGCTGCGTTCGGCGACTCGGGCGAGACCTCGGTGGAACGATTTCTCGGGGCCGAGCGGCCGGACTGGCTTGACGCGCTGCACGGCCTGCTCGACCGCGAGCAACGTCTGGCCGCCGAATCCCTGCTCACCTGGGAGGCCACCCGGCAATACAGGCTGGCCTGTGTACGAGCCACCCTCCCCTATGCCCCGCTCATCGTGGGCGACGACGGCTGGGCCGGGCTCCTCGGAAACACCGGAGCGAGGCTCCTGCCGCCTCTCGGCTATTATGAAGACCTTCCGCGTTTCTACCCATGCGCCAACATCAATTTCAACTGCACCAGCCGCCAAATGAAGGGCGCGGTCAACCAGCGGGTCTTCGATGTCCCGGCCTGCGGAGGATTCCTTCTGACGGACCACCGCGAACAGATGGAGGATCTCTTCGACCTGGATCGCGAAGCCGCGGTCTATCGGCGCGTGGAGGATATTCCCGACATGGTGGAACGATTCGCGGCCGACGAGACATCGCGAAAAGATATCGCCCGGGCCGCCCTGCAACGCATTTTGGCCGAACACACCTACGAGAACCGCCTGAAAAAGCTCCTGTCGATCATGCGCGACACGTTCTGCTGACCAGCGCAACACGCGGATTAAACGACCTTTTCCCCTCTTCAGCCTGTATAACCGCCGCATTTCGGCGGCGCAGGCGGCCTTTGGCGCGTCCTATAACGCCGCGCCAGTCCCACACCCGTCGAAAAGTACAGCCATCCTCGCGAAATACAGAAGATAAAAATCGTTCATGAAGCCTAAAGTTTTTTCCGTCATCGCCGATGAAGTGGGCAACAAAAGAAGGTTACCCGGCAAAACCTTATACCGCCGGGATATGACCTAGGCATGGAAGCCAAAACAATTTCAAGGAGGAAATTATGTCCCTGGTTATCAACCACAACTTGATGGCGATGAACGCTGCGCGCAACCTGGGTGTTTCTTACGGAAACCTGGAAACGTCGACCCGTCGCCTGTCTTCCGGTCTGCGCATCACCCAGGCTGCGGATGACGCCGCAGGTCTGGCCGTCCGCGAACTGATGCGTTCGGACATCAGCTCCCTTCAGCAGGGCATCCGTAACGCCAACGACGCCATCTCCCTCATCCAGACGGCTGACGGCGCCCTCGGCGTTATCGATGAAAAACTGATCCGTATGAAGGAACTGGCCATGCAGGCCTCCACGGGTACCTACAACTCCGACCAGCGCCTGATCATCGACTCCGAGTACCAGGCCATGGCTTCGGAAATCACCCGTATCGCCAACTCCACCGACTTCAACGGCATTTACCTGCTCAACGGCGCCCTGTCCGGCTCGACCCACGACGGCTCCGGCCTCCAGGCCACCGGCAAGCTGAAGGTCCACTTCGGTACCGGCAACGACTGCGCGGAAGACTACTACTACATCCAGATCGGCACGGCCACGGCCTCCGCTCTCGGTGTCGGCCTCGGCGCAACGGGCACCTCGGGACGCTCCATCTCCACCCAGCAGTTGGCTCAGCAATCGCTGGACGTCCTGAACAACGCGATCATCTCCAAGGATAAGATCCGCGCCAACCTCGGTTCGCTGCAGAACCGCCTGGAAAACACCGTCACCGTCCTGGAAATCCAGGCCGAGAACGTCCAGGCGTCCGAATCCCGCATCTCCGACGTCGACGTCGCTACCGAGATGACCGAATTCGTGCGCAACCAGATTCTGACCCAGTCCGCGGTCTCCATGCTGGCCCAGGCCAACAGCATGCCGAGAATGGCCCTGTCCCTGCTCGGCTAGGCGGCAAAAGCATCGCTGCAAGGCGACTTTCGGGTCGGGCTCCAAAAGGGCCCGGCCCTTTGTTTTATCAGGCTTTTTTCATATTTTCGGCGTGGCATCATGATTGCAATCCATTTCATACCTAATGGAATGGGAAAAAACTTCCGATCAAGGATGCAACATGGCAGACAGCACGTACACATCAGGTTCGATCAACTTTACCGGTCTGGGGAACGGGACCGACTTCAACTCCCTCATCGACGGGCTCGTCGATGTGGAGCGGACCAGAATCACGCGCCTGGAGAACTGGAAGGCAACCTGGGAGACCAAGAACGAACAGTTCCAGGAACTCAACACCCAACTGCTCAGCCTGAAGACCACCCTTGAGGGAATGGACACCCTGAACGAATTCATATCCAAGGGCGTGGCCAGTTCCAACACGAACCTGCTCACCGCCACGGCCGACGCCGAGGCTCTGGAATCCACCCATACCGTGGTCATCAACCAACTGGCCACCAACGACATCCTGATCACCACTTCCGGCGCCAACTCCCTGGACACGGTCATCGCCTCGTCGGACACCGCGTTCACATTCTCCTACGGCGGAGAATCCTATACCATCGATGACATCCCGGCCGGCACCACCCTTGAGGGCTTCGTCAACCTCATCAACAACCATCCTGATTCCCGGGGACTGATCCAGGCCACGACCATATTCGACGGCAGCGCCTACCACCTGCAATTGTCGGGCAAGGGACTGGGCGCGGACAACCAACTGGTCATCTCCAACGCGGGCTCGCTCACCTTCGGCGCGGGCAGCTTCACCGAGACCCAGAACGCGCAGAACAGCCAGATTCGCGTGGACGGCTTCCCTACCTCCAATGCGGGCTGGATCGAGCGCGACTCCAACACCATCGACGACATCATTTCCGGCATCACACTGGACCTGAAGGAAGCCGCCCCGAACTCGGTCGTCAGCCTGACGGTGAACACGGACATCAACTCCATCGCGCAAAACGTGACGGACTTCGTGGATTCGGTCAACACCATCCGGGCCCAAATCATCGCCCTGACCAAGGTGGACGAAACCAAGGGCGGCACCAGCACCGGCGGCAATTCGCTCACGGACACGACCGAGACCAAGGGATCCATCCTGACCGGCAACTACGGCATAGACATCATCTCCCAGAATTTGAAAAACATCACGGCCAACATCGGCCTCGGCTTCTCGCCATGGGACGAGGACACTCTCTCGGGCGACAAGTATTCCGCCATGTCGCAACTCGGTATCATGACCGACGCCGAACAAGGCTCGGCCACCTATGGCCTACTGACCATCGATTACGAAAAGCTTGAAGAGGCTCTCGAATCCGACCCCACGGCAGTGGCCGAACTTTTCTCCCTTGAGCCTACCGGGGTCAGCCGAACCACGGACTTCACCTTCACCTCGCTCATCGAAGGCACGACCATGCCCGGTGACTACGACGTTGAAATCGTCAGCGACGGCTCGCAGATCGTCAGCGCCACCATCAACGGCGAAGAAGCCTCCGTATCGGGCTGGGAGATCACCGGACTGACCGGCTCGGCGAAAGGTATGGCCCTGCGACTGAACAACACCGGGGCCGGAACCTACAGCGGCAACGTTGCGGTCAAGGCGGGCAAAGCCACCGAGATGATCAACGAATTGACCCAGTTGACCAAGCCGTACAACAAATTTACCTATGAAGGCGGCCCGCTGGCGGTCCTGCAAAACAACTACAACGACATCATGGACTCCATCGACGACAAAATCGCCTACGAGGAGACCAGGATCGAAAAACTGGAACGAAACCTGCGCCTGAAGTACGCCCGTCTCGATTCCCTGCTCGGCCAGTACGAGCTTCAGCAGGGACAGCTTGAAGCGGCATTGGCACAGCTTGAATAGAAGGAGTAATTGATGGCCAACCCAGCGAAGGCATATCTGGCAACCCAGGTCGAAACCACTACCCAGGGGGAACTCCTCCTCATGCTCTATGAGGCGGCGATCAAATTTCTCAAGCGGGCCAAGCGGGAAATCGACAACAAGGACTATGCCAAGAAGGGCATTTACATATCCAAGGCCATGGCGATCATCCATGAGCTGTCCGAGAGCCTGAACAAGGAAAAGGGCGGAGACATCACCCCCAAGCTCGGCCAGCTCTACATGTTCTGCACGACCCAACTGGTCAAGGCCAACATCCGCCTGGACAACAAGATGATCGATGACGTCATCAAGATCCTGGACGGACTCCGCTCGGCCTATGCCCAGGTCGTGCCCATCCATGACGGCAAGGCCGCCCCCGGCGATACCGTTTCCACCGGGACCGCGCCCAGGCCGACCCAGCCTCCCCTGGCGAAGCCGGTCATGCCCGTCCAGGCGGCAGCGCCGATTCCGCAGAGGGCCGAGGCTCCCAAGCAATCCACCCCCGCGCCGAAACTGACACCAGCGCCATCCGCGCCGTCCCAACTCCGGACCGCCGCGGCGGCCGCCAAGTTCCGGGCGGCCAACGCCTACAACAACGCCAATCGATAAACGACCGGCCCCCTTCGCGGGGGCCGATCTCCTTGGCCCATAGACGGTCATTTACAACACATGCGGCATGTGTCACTTTTCCGCCATGGATGCATCCCCTGTCCGCGTTCTTCACGTTATCAAATCCCTGGGCCTGGGCGGCACGGAAAAGGTCATGCAGCTTTTCGTGACCAACCTCGACCAGTCCCGGTTCACACCGGCTGTCTACAGCCCGGCGAACGGCGTGCGCGCGAAACAAATCCGCGCCGCCGGCGTGGACACATTCGTCGGGGGAGACCTCCTCACCGTGCTCGGCCGATTCAAACCGCAGATCGTGCACGTTCACCGCGCCGGATGGCCCGAGCCAGAGCTGCTCGTCCCCCTCAAGCGCGCCCGCGTGCCCGCAGTGGTGGAGACCAACGTATTCGGCCGCCACGACCCGAGCCCCCAGGCCTCGGTCATCGACCACACCCTGTTCGTCTCCCGCTTCTGTCTGACGCGGTTCTCCCACGCCACAGGCATCAGCCCGCACCCGGGCCGGTACACCTACCTGTACAACCCGGTGGACACGGACTTCTTCGCGAAGGCGACCAGGCCGGACCGGGGTTACGACGCTCCCGCTGCCGGACGCATATCCCGTCCCGATCCGGGCAAATGGTCGCGAATAGCCCTGGATTTTCTCCCGCTGCTCGTGCGGGACGTGCCCGACTTCCGTTACCACATCATCGGGGCCATCCCCGAAGCCGTGGAGTTCGTCCGCAAACACGGCCTGGAACGCAACATCGTCCTCCACGATCCAGTGGAGACCGACGCGGAGATCGCCGCCTTCCTGAACGGTGTCTCGGTCCTGGCCCACGGCAACGATGCGGGCGAATCCTTCGGGCTGGTCATCGCCGAAGCCATGGCCTGCTCCCTGCCCGTCGTGACCCACCCCAGCGAAGGATTGCGTGACAACGCGCAGCTTGAACTGGTGGAACACGGCGTCACCGGACTTGTGGCTAACAGCGCGGAAGAGTATGCCAAAGCCCTCAACTACCTGTTTTCCCATCCGGTCGAAGCGCGAAGGATGGGACAAGCCGGTCGGGACAAGGCCGCACGCCTTTACCGTATGCAGGCGATCACCCGACGGCTTGAGGCCCTCTACCTGGAACTGCTCCGGCGCAAAGGAATCACGCAATGAACCATGACATGATAAGACGATACACCGACGCCGTTCTCGAATTCGGTTTCCGGGGCGATGGAAACGCCCCGCCCGCCGCCACGGTCCCGAGCGCGGAGGAAACAGCGACATTTGCCGAACGGACGCTACGCCTCCTGGAAAAAAGCGAAAGCGAAACGCTGGTCCTGTTCGGGCTGGAAGACGGCGAACACGCCCTGGCCCTGGCCCGGGAACTGCCCGAGGGCACAAGCCTGCTCGTCTGCGAAACCGATCCCGCCAAGGCTCGCGCCTTCCTGACCGCGACCCCCGAATGGAGCGATCCCGACTCGCGCGCCTCGATTCTGGCCGACACATCGCCCTGGGCCCATCTCTATATATTGAACATGAGCGGAGTGCGCCCGGACAACGCCACCATGGCCTTGAACCCGGCCCTGCCCGAAGACAAGCGCACGGAATACCGCCATCTGCAAAGGCTGTTCATGAACGCCCGGCCGCATCAGGCCATCAACAGCTCGTACCTGAGCCACGTGGGCGTCCAGGCCCCGGACCTTTCCGTGGGAGCCATCCTGCACCCGGACGAACCCGGCCTAGACACCTTTTTCGCCCAGTTCCCGGAATGGGTCCGCGAGGTGGTGGTGGTATGGGACGCCGAATGCGCGCCCGACCGCGACTTCGCCTGCGCCGCGCCGATACGCCATCTGGCCCGCCCCCTGGACGATTTCGCCTCTCAGCGCAACCACGCCCTCGACCACTGCGAAGGGGAATGGACGCTCTTTCTGGACGGCGACGAATCGTTCAGCGAAGACGTCTGGGGACTCCTCACCGCCTGTATGCTCGTCAAGCGGCTTGAGGCGTGCTGGTTCCCGCGCATGACCCTGTACCCGGACGAAACCAGGTGCAAGGCGGGCTACGGGCTGTGGCCCGATCTGCAACTGCGGCTCTTCCGCAAGGGAGAATCCGTGCGATTCACCCGTCCCGTGCACGAACGGCTGACCGGCATAGTCGGGCGCACGGCCCTGGTCCTGGACGCGCCCATCCTGCACTACAGCCGGTTGCGCAAATCCCCCGAGGAACTGGCCGCCAAGCTCAAGCGGTTCGACATGACCGGAGGCGGCACCGTCGAACACATGCTCAACGAAGACTATCCGACCGTGCCTCGCGCCATACTGCCCGAAGCCTCTCTCCTCATGGGGTCACTCTCCATGCTCCTCCTGGAGGAAAACCCGGCCTGACGGTGCAGCCGATTGCAGACCGCTTGATTCTGACCTACAAAGTGTATAGAGCGTACATCGTGAAATACACGTCCTTCAAGGAACGACAATGCAGATAACATGTCCCGAATGCAGGTTCACCCGAGAGGTGGACGAGAACAGGATTCCCGCCCGCTCGCAGGTGGCGACCTGTCCCAAATGCCAGACAAAGTTCAAATTCCGCGACCTGCCGGAAGAGGAGTTTCTCCTGGAGGAATCCGAACCGGCCGCTCCCCATGAACCTTCCGCCGCCCCAGAGCCGCCCGCCGCACCCGAACCGGCGGTCAGCCGGGCTTCCGAGCCCATGTCCCAGGCCAAACAAACGCCTGAAGACAACGGCGTTCCCAGCCACGAAGCGTCACCCCGCCCCACGGCGGCCGACAGGGAGCATGAAAAAGCCTTCCCCAACCTGCCCGACCCCGACGACGATTCCAACGACGCCCTGTGGCAGCGGCTGCATACCATGACTCCGCCCGACAAGGGCCGCACCGTACGGGACGAACCCGGCGACGACCACCGTTACGACGCGGAGGAACACAACCAGGAGCAGGAACCCGTTCCCGGCTGGACCGGAGAGTTCAACGAGGACTTCCCGGACCCCATGCAGGAAGAATTCATGAGCGAGGATGAGGACGGAATGTCCATGCAGGTGCCGCCGCCCTTCGAGCAGTTGGACCGCTACGGCTTTTTCCACGGCCTCTTCCTGACCCTCAAGCTGGTCCTGCTCTCGCCGCGCCTGTTCTTCTCGGTCATGCCCGTGGGCAACGGACTGTCCAAGCCCCTGACCTTCGCCATCCTGGTCTCCATGATCCAGACCGTGGCCCAGTACGCCTGGGGCGTTGTCGGGCTGACGCCCGGTGTGGACGTTTCCGGCCAGGGGTTGCAGGCCGTACCCTACGACGCCACCAACGGATTGTTCGAACTTTTGCTCACCCCGGCTTTCGTGGCCCTGTCCCTGTTCGTCATCTCCGGCTTCTACCACGCCATTCTCAGCGTGCTCAAAGCGGGTGACAAAGGCTTCGAGGGTTCATTCAGAGCCGTAGCCTATGCCTACGCGCCCATGATGACAGGCATCATTCCCATGTTTTCCGTGGGATTCATGGCGGGCTGGATGTTCCTTTATGCCGTGTGGGGGCTGGTCCTCACCGCCATCGGCCTCAAGCACATCCACAGGACCAGCTACAGCAAGATCATCCCGGTTCTTTTGCTGCCCCTGCTCCTGGGCATGATTATGGCCCTGCTCATGCTTCAGGGCCAGGTGGCGACCATTTAAGGAAAGCTTATGATCGGATGGTTCAAGCGCAAAATCGAGACCGCCAAGGCCCACCGCAAACTGGCTCGCCAGACCGATCCGCGCAACTTCAAGCGCCTGGCCATCGAGATACGCGACCTGGCCTTGCTGGCCTCCCAGCTCAACCCCAGAGAGCGCGACATCCACAAACTCATCCGCAGCATCATCGTCGAGATGGAGCGGCTTTCGGAACTGGCCGACCGGCCCGAGTTCCGAAAGCTCTCCACCGGCAAGAAACTGCTCCTCCGGCAGGGGCTCCAGGAATCGCGCGAACAGCTCCTGGAATCCATCGAATCCGCCCCCTCGCCCACCCAGACCCTCCAATAGATTCACCGGCATACATATTGCTTTGATCCCGCCGAGGATTCCGGCTCCGTCGCAATTCCGGCGGGACATACCGGGCGGTTTCAACTATCAGCCGGTGAATGATATGAAAAAAATACTTCTTTTCAGCATGTTGCTGATTGTCTCCGCGTGCTCTCACGTGGACTTGTCCCTGACGGACCAGACCAAAATCTACACTGACGCGCCCGTCAGGAAATCGGCGCTCCAGGTCTCCATACACCCCAGGGGCAAGCAGTACACGCCACTGACCGCCTATTTCCACCCCTTCGTCATCCAGCAGGAGAACTCGGACCACGCGGCCCTGTCCGCCTCCTTCACCCGGATATTCTTCAATGCCTGGACAGAGGAGCGGTTGTTCTCGACCATGGAGCTGGCCCCCGGCTACGGCTATCAGGGGCTTTCCTCGGCCCTGGAGACAGCCCGACGGCGGGGGGCGGACCTGCTTGTCCTCGGCAGCGTCCCCTATTTCTACGACGGGACCACGCTCGACGACTCGGCCGTGACCATCCAGGTGAACATCTATGCCGCGGGCAGCGGCACCCTGCTGTGGACCATGCTCCAGTCCGGACGCATAGAGCAGCGGAACCCGGACGACTATGTCTATTTCGTCCATGAAACCCGCATGAGCGACAGTCCGTTCAACATGATTATCCGCTCCATCGCCAAGGATATGGCCACCCCCCTCAAGGCGTGGCTACCCGATCCCAACGCGAACTACCCCTACGCCTCCACCCCGGAGGCGGTGAAGAGCAGCCTCATGCCGGACTCCGCTCAGGACGCGCAGGGCGAAAACCTTCCGCCCGAAGAATCCTCGACGACCGGCGCGGCCGCCCGGCCCGACGCGGGGTCGGCAATTCCCGGAGCCAAGTCCGAGGCCGACGAAGACGGCACCCCCAGGCCCGAGGTCGCAGGCCTTGACCTGAACATCCAGTTCGATTTCGACAAGGCCACGGTCAAGCCGGAATCAAACGCCGTGCTCGACGCCTTGGGCGAAACGCTGAAATCACCCGATTACGCAGGGCGCAAAATCGTGGTGGGCGGTCACACCGACGCCTCAGGCTCCGTCCAGTACAACCTGACCCTTTCCCGACAACGGGCCGAAGCGGTCAAGGCATACCTGGTGAACAAGTGGAATGTGGCTCCCGAGCGCATCGAAGCCGTCGGTTTCGGCAAATCACGCCCACTGAAATCCGGCACGACTGCCAAGGATCAGCAACGAAACCGAAGAGTTGAGATCAGATTCGCCGATTAGACTGCGCAATGCGCCCTTGACTTTTTAGCAACAGTTATTACCTTCGCTATGCCAAATGAAACGAGGGGCCAATCCCGGCCTCTTTTTTCGTCTTTTACACCGCGCATTTTGTGTGCTACCTGAGAGACCTTCATTTCACCTGAGAGGTATATTAATGATAGGCATTTCCAAACTGTACTGCGGCGCCGTTGAAGCTTCCGACGCCCTGCGTTACAACCGCGAATCCGGGCAGCTCCCGTCCCATTTGCTTCAATTTTCCAAGGACAAAAAGCCCGTCGTGGTCTGGAACATGACCCAGCGGTGCAACCTCAAATGTGTACACTGTTACGCCCAGGCCGTGGACCCGAGCGGCCACAAGGATCCCATTTCCACGGATCAGGCCAAGGAGATGATCGACGATCTGGCCCAGTTCGGCGCGCCGGTCATGCTGTTCTCCGGCGGTGAGCCCCTGGTCCGCGAGGACCTGGTGGACCTGGCCAAATACGCCACGTCCAAGGGAATGCGCGCGGTGATCTCCACCAACGGCACGCTCATCACCAAGACCAAGGCCCGCGAGCTCAAGGAAGTCGGCCTGTCCTATGTGGGCATCTCCATCGACGGCAACGAGGACGTTCACGACAAGTTCCGCGGCGTCCGGGGCGCCTACAAGCAGGCCCTCAAGGGCGTCGAGAACTGCAAGGCCGAAGGCCTCAAGGTCGGCCTCCGCTTCACCATCAACAAGCGCAACGCCGTGGAGATTCCCCACCTGTTCGACCTCATCGAGCAGATGGACATCCCGCGCATCTGTTTCTACCACCTGGTCTATTCCGGCCGGGGTTCCGAGCTTATCAACGAGGACCTGAACCACCAGGAAACCCGCGACGTGGTCAACCTCATCATGGACCGCACCCGCGCCCTCTTCGACAAGGGACTGCCCAAGGAAGTCCTCACCGTGGACAACCACGCCGACGGTCCCCTGGTCTACTACCGCCTGCTCAAGGAAGACCCGGAACGCGCCAAGGAAGTGCTCGAACTGCTCAAGTGGAACGAGGGCAACTCCTCCGGACGCGGCATCGGCTGCATCTCGTGGGACGGCAAAGTCCACGCCGACCAGTTCATGCGCCACCACACCTTCGGCAACGTCCTGGAGCGTCCCTTCTCCGAGATCTGGACCGATCCGAAGATCGAGCTGCTCAACAAGCTCAAGGATAAGCGTCCCCATGTGGGCGGACGCTGCGCAGGCTGCCGGTTCCTGAACATCTGCGGCGGCAACTTCCGCGCCCGCGCCGAAGCCTACTACGGCGACTTCTGGGCCCAGGACCCCGCCTGCTACCTCACCGACGAAGAAATCACCGGCGAAAAGCTGTAAATAACACGAAGTCCAGGGCGGCCGGGGGAACTCCTCAAAAGAGGTTCCCCCGGCCGCCCTTTCTGATTTTCCGCCGCGAACAGCCTCGCAGGCCCTGCGGCTTCCGCTCTTTGCACATGTTTGCGAGCCCGCTGAAAAAGCGTATATAAATCTTCAGATTCAATTTGAAAACGCTTGTCCGGAGTAATTATGATACCTGCTGATTTCCACCGCGGCCGCCGCCTGAGGACTTCCCTCGCCCTGCGCGAGATGGTCCGCGAAAATACGGTCACCGCCAACGACCTTATCATGCCCTATTTCGTGGTCGAAACCGAGGATGCGAACTTCCGTAAGGAAATCGCCTCCATGCCCGGCCAGTACCAGCTCTCTCTCAAGGAACTGGAAAAACAGGTGGCCTCCGCCGTGGCCCTCGGCCTCAAGGCGTGCATCCTCTTCGGCATCCCCGCGTCCAAGGACGAAACCGGCTCCGGCGCATACGACGACAACGGCATCGTCCAGCAGGCCATCCGGCTCCTCAAGGACCGCTGGCCCGAGCTCATCGTCATCGCCGACACCTGCCTGTGCGAATACACTTCCCATGGCCACTGCGGGCTGGTGAAGAACGAATACGTCCAGAACGACCCGACCCTCAACCTCCTCGCCCGGGCCGCTGTGGCCCAGGCCAAGGCCGGGGCCGACATGGTCGCTCCCTCGGACATGATGGACGGCCGCGTGGCCGCCATCCGCGCCGCCCTGGACGAAGAGGGGCTGGTCAACGTCCCGATCATGTCCTACGCGGTCAAATACGCCTCCGCATTCTACGGTCCCTTCCGCGACGCCGCCGAGTCCGCGCCGCAGTTCGGCGACCGCAAGACCTACCAGATGGACCCGCCCAACGGACGCGAGGCCATGCGCGAGGCCGTGGCCGACTTCGAGGAAGGCGCGGACATTCTCATGGTCAAGCCGGGCCTGCCCTATCTCGACATAGTCCGGCAGGTGCGCGACAATTTCGACACCCCGGTGGCTGTTTACCAGGTCAGCGGCGAATACTCGCAGATCAAGGCCGCCGCCCTCAACGGATGGATCGACGAACAGGCCGTGATCATGGAATCCCTGGTCGCCTTCAAGCGCGCAGGGGCCGACATGATAATCACCTACTTCACCGAAGACGTACTCAAGGTATTGAAATAATATGAGCGAACATCCCAAAGGCCATCCCGGCTCCATGACGGGCTGTCCGCCCGAGGGCCATCCCGGCGGCCACCCCCACGGCAAGATGCACCCCGGCGCGGAACATGCGCCCAAGAAGTACCTCGACGACGGCGTCACGCCCATCTGCCGCCTGATCGCCTGGGAAGTGACCCGGTCCTGCAACCTCGCCTGCAAGCACTGCCGGGCCGAGGCGCACCCCGAGCCCTACGAGGGCGAACTGTCCACCGACGAGGCCAAGGCGCTCATCGACACCTTCCCGGACGTTGGCTCCCCGATCATCATCTTCACCGGCGGCGAGCCCATGATGCGAGCCGACGTCTATGAACTGATCTCCTACGCCAAGAGCAAGAGATTGCGCTGCGTCATGGCCCCCAACGGCACGCTCATCACCCCCGAGACCGCGCAGAAGATGAAGGCGGCGGGCATCGAACGTTGCTCCATCTCCATCGACGCTCCCGAATCCGTCCAGCACGACGAGTTCCGCGGCGAGGTCGGGGCCTTCGACGCCTCCATGCGCGGCATCCAGTATCTCAAGGACGCGGGCATCGAGTTCCAGATCAACACCACGGTGACCAAGAACAACCTCCACTTGTTCAAGGACATCTTCCATCTCTGCGAGCGGATCGGCGCTTCCGCCTGGCACATCTTCCTGCTCGTGCCCACTGGCCGGGCCGTTGAACTCGGCACCGAGATCATCACCGCCGAGGAATACGAGGACGTGCTCAACTGGTTCTACGACTTCCGCAAGACCACGGACATGCAGCTCAAGGCCACCTGCGCGCCCCACTATCACCGCATCCTGCGCCAGAGGGCCAAGGAGGACGGCATCCCCGTCACCTTCGAGAACTTCGGTCTGGACGCGGTTTCGCGCGGCTGTCTCGGCGGGGTCGGCTTCTGCTTCATCTCCCACCGGGGACAGGTCCAGCCCTGCGGCTATCTGGAGCTGGACTGCGGCAACGTCCGCGAAATTCCCTTCCCGGAGATATGGAAAAGCTCCCCGGAGTTTCTCAACCTGCGCAATCCCGATGTCTATGACGGCAAGTGCGGCCACTGCGAATACGAAAGGGTCTGCGGCGGCTGCCGCGCCCGCGCCCAGACCATGAAGGGCCACTACCTGAAAGAGGAGCCTTTGTGCTCTTACACCCCGAAGAAAAAGCCGAAGGCGTAACCGCGCCTCCGGCGGCCGGGGGAAGGGAGAGGAAAACCCTTTGTAAAGGGTTCTTTTCTCCCTACCCCGGACTCCCATCCCTCCCTTTTCCTAAACTTTTTATATCGCTTCGCGGGGGACGGGCTGGGAAGTCAGGTCGGACAGCTTGACCTGAAGCTGTTTTTTGAAAGAGAATTGACCGCGCACCGACGCACCCGCCGAAGGCGCGATAAAAAGTTTTGAAAGGGAGTCCAGAGGGAAAACTTTTTCAAAAGTTTCCCCTCTGGCCGCCGGAGGCATACCCCATGGACGCATACGACAAGCAGATACTCGACATCATCCAGTCCCACTTCCCCCTGGCGTCCCGGCCTTACGAAGAGGTCGGCAAACAGGTGGGCCTGTCGGAAGCCGAGGTGCTCCAGCGGATACGGGCCATGAAGGAATCCGGTCTGATCCGGCGCATGGGAGCGAACTTCACCTCCAAGGCGCTGGGCTGGCAGTCCACACTGTGCGCGGCGAGCGTGCCCGAAGAAAAGCTCGACCAGTTCGTAGCCGAGGTGAACAAGCACGACGGAGTGACGCACAACTACCTGCGCGAGAACGAATTCAATGTCTGGTTCGCGCTGATCGCGCCGGACATGGACGCGGTCGAGGCGATCCTCGCTTCCATCACCAAGGCCACGGGCATCAAGGTTCTCAACCTTCCTGCGGACAAGCTGTTCAAGATCAAAGTCGACTTCAAGATGGACAAGTAAGGGAAAACGGAGGGGCCATGCACAAGTTGTACAAGATTTTGCTGCTCGGGCTGGCCGCCGGCATCCTGAACGCCATCCCCATGGTCTTCCTGGACTCCGACTGGCAGGCCGTGGCGGCCGTGCTGCTCCACTGGCTGGGACTGGGCATCATCATCGCCTACGCCCGTATGCCGCTCGAAAGCTGGGCCACCGGCATGTTCATCGCCATTCTCACTTCCCTGCCGCTCGGCATCCTGCTCCACCCCGGGAACGCGCTTGGCGTGCTCCAGGTCCTCGGCTTTGCCCTGATCCTCGGCGGACTGCTCGGCTACACAGCCGAACGGCTGATCGCCGACCAACCCTGACCACGCCCCGGAAAACCTTGCGGTCCCGCCCGCGAGCGGGTACACCTTTGCCAGCAAAAACACCAAGCGGAGTGACGCGAATGATTCTTTCCCCCTCCATGCTCTCTTCGGATTTCGCCAACATGGAATCCGAACTGAAAGCCCTGGAAGCAGCAGGTCTCGAATGGGTCCATCTGGACGTCATGGACGGCATGTTCGTGCCCAACATCACCTTTGGCCCGCCGATCATCAAGGCCATGCGCGCCAAGTCGAATCTCTTCTTCGACTGCCACCTGATGATAAACGACCCTGGCCGGTACATCGGCGACTTCGCCGACGCCGGGGCCGACCTGATCTGCGTCCATGCCGAGGCATGTACCCACCTGGAGCGGGTCTGCGCCCAGATCACCGAGGCCGGGGCCAAGCCCGCCGTGGCCCTCAATCCGCACACTCCGCCCGAGAGCATCCGCTACCTTCTGCCGCAACTCCACATGGTCCTGCTCATGTCCGTGAACCCGGGCTTCGGCGGCCAAAAGTTCATCCCCTTCTGCCTGGACAAGGTCCGCGACCTCAAAGCCCTGATCGACGAGGCCGGAGCCGACACCCTGATCCAGATCGATGGCGGCGTGACCCTGGACAACGCGCGCGAGCTGACCCAGGCGGGTGTGGACGTCCTCGTATCCGGTTCGGCGTTCTTCAAGCACCCGCCCTACGGCGAACGGCACAAGGCGTTCCAGGACGCCTGCAAGTAACAAAGGCAACTTTCTCACAGGGGGCTGTCCGGCAGCCCCTTTTTTTTATTCGAGCGACATCATGGCCCTGGTCAGTTTACGAGATATTTCCATCAATTTCACGGGAACGGTGCTGCTGGACAAAGTGTCCATGCAGATCGAGCCTGGGGAACGCGTCTGCCTGCGCGGGCGCAACGGCGAAGGCAAGTCCACGCTTCTGTCCATCATCGAAGGCGTGACCCAGCCGGATTCCGGCTCGATCGACTACGCGCGCGGCTCGCGAGTGGCCATGCTTCCCCAGGAAGTGCCGCAGGAGCTGGCGGGCACGGTCTACGACATCACGGCCCAGGGGCTCGGCGATGTGGGCGCGCACCTGGCAGCCTACCACGACGCCGCCCGCGCCATGGCCGATTCGCCGGAACCGGACCAAGCCCTTGTGGACCGTCTGGAACGCGCCCAGCTAGCCTTGGAAGACGCCGGGGGATGGCCGCACCACCAGACCATCGAAGCGGCGCTCTCCCACCTCAAGCTCGACGGAGACGAGCTGTTCGCCTCCCTGTCAGGCGGAACCAAACGCCGCGTGCTCCTGGCGCGCGCCCTGGTCTCCACTCCGGACCTGCTGATCCTGGACGAGCCCACCAACCATCTGGACATAGATTCCATCGCCTGGCTGGAAGACTTCCTTCTGCGGCGGAATACGGCCCTGCTCTTCGTCACCCACGACCGCGCCTTCCTGCGCCGTCTGGCCACTCGAATCGTGGAACTCGACCGGGGACGGCTGACGAGTTGGGAATGCGACTACGAGACCTATCTGCAACGTAAGGATGACGCCCTGTCGGCCGAGGCCAAGCAGAACCACAACTTCGACCGCAAGCTGGCCGAGGAGGAGACCTGGATCAGGCAGGGCATCAAGGCCCGGCGCACCAGGAACATGGGCCGGGTGCGCGACCTCCTGAAAATGCGCGAGGAGCGCAAGGCCCGGCGGGAGCGCGTCGGCTCGGTCAAGATGACCGTCCAGGACGCGGAGCGCACTGGCAAGCTGGTCATAGAGGCCAAGGACCTGTGCTTCGGCTACGACGACGTTCCGCTTATCTCGAATTTCTCCGCCACGATCATGCGCGGCGACAAGGTCGGCTTCATCGGACCAAACGGCGCGGGCAAGACTACCCTGCTCAAGATACTGCTCGGCGAGCTGAAACCGCAATCCGGCTCGATCCGTCACGGGGTCAACCTGCAAGTCAGCTACTTCGACCAGCTTCGGGAACAGCTCGACGAGACCCGCTCCGCCCGATACAACGTGGCCGAAGGCAACGACTTCGTGGACATCAACGGCAACCGCGTCCACGTCATGACCCACCTCAAGAATTTCCTGTTCACCCCGGACCGTTCCAAGGTTCCTGTGGGCGTGCTCTCCGGCGGGGAGCGCAACCGGCTGCTTCTGGCCCGGCTGTTCACCCGGCCCTTCAATGTCCTCGTCATGGACGAACCCACCAACGATCTTGACGCCGAGACCCTGGACCTTCTGGAAGAGTTGCTCATGGACTATTCCGGCACCCTGCTGCTGGTCAGCCACGACCGGGAATTCCTGAACAACGTGGTCACTTCGACCATCGGCTTCGAGGGGAACGGCCTGGTAGCCGAGTATGTGGGCGGATATGACGACTGGCTCCGCCAGCGTCCGCAGGAAGCTCCGGCTCCGGCAAAAAGCTGCAAGGCCGCCCCCGTGGAAAAGCCAAGGTCGTCCAAGCGAAAACTGAGCTACAAGGAAAAGTTCGAACTCGGGAAAAAACGGGACAGGCTCAAGGAAATGCCCGCTCTCATCGAGAGGCTGGAGACCGAACTCAGCGAGTTGCAGGAACGCATGTCATCGGCCGATTATTACAAGAATTCCGGTGAAATGATGGCCAAGGATCAACAACGCCTGGAATCCCTTGAGTCGGATCTTGAAATCGCCTATGAGACTTGGGAAGAACTCGAAACCGCCCTTGAGGGCGTGGAGCTGGACTGATGCTGAAAGCCCTGACCATCCGCCACGCGGACATGGACGATCTGACCGCCTGTCACACCATCGAGGCCAACTGTTTCCCGCCCTCCGAAGCCGCATGGGCCAGCAGCCTGCGCAACCGCATAGAGCAATACCCGGACGGATTCCTGGTGGCCGAATGCGAAGGCCGGGTGGTCGGCCAGGTAAACTCCGGCTCCACCAATAAAGACGACATCACGGACGAGGAATTCAAGCAGCTCATCGGGCACGATCCGGAAGGCCGCAACCTGGTCATCTTCTCGCTCTCCGTGCACCCCGATTTCCAACGGCGAGGCATCGCCGGAAAACTTCTGGCCAACTTCATCGGACACGCTCGCGACCTCGGCAAGGCCGCGATCAAGCTGCTCTGCAAGGAACCGCTCGTCCCCTACTACGCCCGTTTCGGCTTCGCGGACGACGGATTGTCCAGCTCCTCCCACGGCGGGGCCGTATGGCACGCCATGACCCTGGAGCTGGAGGACTGACAGACCGCTCCTCGAAAAAACGAAAAGGCTGCCGGGAAAAATCCCGGCAGCCTTTTTTTGCTGTCCGCCCGAGAGGCTACCACCCCTTGGACTTGAGAATCTCGTTGACCTTCTTCTCGGTCTTCTTTTCCACGATGACCATCTTCTTGGCCTGAGCCTTCTTGATCTTGTCGGTCAGGGCGTCGATGTCCGCGGGCTTCTCCATGAAGTCCATGGCTCCGAGCTTCATGGCCTGAATGCCAGCTTCAAGAGTGGCCTGGCCGGTGAGCAGGATGACCTGCATGTCCGGGTTGCCCTTCTTGATGACCTTGAGCATCTCGATGCCGTTCATGTCCGGCATCTGAAGGTCCAGCACTATGGCGTCGTAGTCGCCCGATTTGATCGCGTTGACGGCGTTGTCGGCATTTTCGGCCGTGGTCACATCCATGCCCCGGATCTCCATCCGCTCGGACAGAGCTTCGAGGAATTCCACTTCATCATCGATAAGCAGTACTTTTTCTGCCATTTTTACTTCTCCGATCAGGTATGAAGTTGTCTTACGCGGGAGCGCCCGCAGCGGCAAGCCGCAATTCACTGGCCCCGGTCCTTTGGTTCACCTCGACACGAACGCCCATGGTCCGGGCCAGATCGGCGAACGGTTCGTCATTCCTCAGCGGCGCATCCTTTCCGGGTACGGAAAGGGAGAACGATGCGCCGCCCTCAACGGGCGCGACAGCGGCAATCAGCGAGTCGCCCGGTTTCATGGAGTCAAAGGCCGCCGCGAAGGAGGAGTGCAGCAGCCGCGTCAGATCAAAGGGACACGCGGCCATGGACACGGGCTCACAGTCGCCCATGGTCAGCTTGATCTGCCGCATATCGGCAAAACGGGAGGTCAGGGCCACAGCCAGGTTCAGGGCCTCGACCAGATCGAGCTCGCGAACGTCCTCGTCGGTGGAGTGCGCGAACGCATTCATGTTTTTGACAATGGCGTCGCCTCGCCGTATCTGTCCCTGGATGGAGTTGGCCGCGCTCTTCAGCCGCTCCGGCCGGAGGGGCATACCGCGCTCGGCCATGAGCGTGAAATCCTCGATCAAACCGGCCGCCTCGTTGATGACGGCGAACACATTCTTGATCTCATGGGATACGGATGCGCTGACACGCCCGAAAAAACGCAACCCGTCGCGGGTCTCGCAGAGGGTCTGACTCATGGTCACTCCTTTGTCCTTACTCCGTCGCCTTTTGGATCAGGGCGACGAGGTCTTCGAGCTGGATGGGCTTGATAAGATAATTACAACCCGCCGCGCAGCCCGCCTTGAAATCCGATTCGGAGCCGTGGCCGGACAAAAAGATGAACTTCATGTCCGGATGCTTGGCGGCCATTCGCTCCATAAGATCCAGGCCGCTCAGCCTGGGCATTTTCATATCCAGAACAGCCACGTCATAATCATTGGCGTCGGCCATCTCCAGGGCCGTTTCACCGTTGTCCGTCCAGTCCGCTTCCAGGCCGCGGAATCCGAGCCGCTCGGCCATGGCGGAAACCAGTTCCACTTCGTCGTCTACCAAAAGTACTTTCATACTATGCCTTGTCTTTCCTGTTGTCTTCGGGCTTGGCCCCCTTGAGAGGCATGACTATGGTGAAAGTCGTGCCCTTGCCCACCTCGCTCTCGACAGTCATGGTCCCCCCCAGTTCCTGGACCAGACCGTAGGTGATGGACAGGCCGAGCCCCGTGCCCCCGGACTTCTTCTTCGTGGAGAAGAACGGATCGAAAATGCGCTTGATGTCGGACTGCGGAATGCCGCACCCGTCGTCCTCCACCACAAAAATCAGATGGTCGCAGGCCGTTTCCCTGGCGGAAATATACAGATGACCGCCATCGTTCATGGCCTGAAAGGCGTTGTTCACCAGATTGAGAAAAATCTGCTGCAACTTGCCCCGGTCGGAGATGAACGGAGGCAGGTTTGCCGGCACGTCCATCTCGATGGAGATGGAACGGTACTCGGCTTCCTTGCGCAGGAAGTCGATGACCTCATTGGCCAGATCATTGAACTCGATCTCATCCATCTCGACGTCGATATGCCGGGCGAAGCTGAGCAGCCGCTTGGTAATCTTGCCGCACCGGGCCACGGAACTGAGGATGGAATCGATATTCCCGAGCAGTCGATCGTCGTTGGCGTACTCCTGCCTGTAGACGAACAGGTCGCGGATCAATCCGGCCTTCTCGTTGATGATGGCCAGCGGGTTGTTGATCTCGTGGGCCACCCCCGCCGCCAGCCGTCCAATGGAAGCCATGCGGTTGGTGTGCTCCATGCGATGCAGGGTGCGCGCCCGGGTCTGATCCGCGATGTAGATCTTGTTGACCATATGAGTGGCCACGCCCACGATGACCAGCAGGATCACGACGATACTCGTTATGAGTATCCAGAGCAGCTCCATGCGTATGGTCTGCAACGGCTTCATCAGCTCACGCGTGCGCTTGACCACGAGAACGATGAACGGAGTGTCGTGAACGTAGGCATAACCGACCGTGTACTCCTCGCCGTTCCCGCCCCGGACCTGCTGCACGCTGGTCTTATCGGAGTAGCCGGGAATGGTCAGGTCCACCTTCGTCAGCAATGCTCCGTGCTGCTTGGACGGGGTCTGGATGATGCCGTCGCGGTCAACCACGAAGGCGTCGCCGCCGCCCGGCAGATCCAGGGAAGTCAGGATGGAATTGAACTGGTTCGTGTCCAGAGTGGCCCGGAGCATGTAGTCCTGCCCGTTCCGCTCATCCCTGACCTTGCGCGAAATAACCAGATGCGGCTCGTCGCGGAATCCAAGGAAAACGCGGCTTATGTAGGAGCCGTGAGTCATGGTGGTGGCAAACCCTTCCTGACCGCTGTAGTTTCGGCCGAGCAAGTCGTACGGGCCGATGTAGGCAATCTGACGCCCCTTGGAGTCGATCACGCCGATGTCCACGAACCCGCCGAAGCTCTGTTGGAGGGAGGACATGACCTTGGCCAGGTTATCCTCGTCGCGCAGGGCCGCGATGCCCTGGTTCTTAATCAGAAACTCCAGAGCCTTGGACCGCTCCTCCAGGAAGTAGGCCACGGACCGCCGGGTGTTGGAGGTGGTCCTGGCCGCGCGAAGCAGGTTCTCGGACTCCAGGGAATGCCGGGTGACGTTGTAGTCGATGAAAGCCATCACCATCAGAGGGATGAGCGCCACCAATGCCAGCAAAATGATGGCGAAGCGCCAGATGCGCCGGTAATCGAAGAGGCTCTTGCCTGCTCCGCCGTTGCCATCCGTATCCCAGAACTGCGGTCGTATCTTCTCGAACAATGCCATGACGCCACCCGGCTTTAGCGGTTACTTTCCTGCCCGGATCTTTTCATTGGCCGCCTTGAGCGTCTCGCTCAGGACGTCGATGTTCACGGGCTTGTGCAGATAGGCGAACGCGCCCAATTCCATGCACACCTTGCGATCGTCCTCCGAACCGTGGCCGGTCAGGATGATGACCTCGATGTCGGGATGTTCACGCTTTACGCGACGCAGGACCTCGATGCCGTCTATGCCGGGCATCTTCAGGTCGAGGATCATGACTTCGGGTTCGTCTTCTTGGACCAGATTCAAGGCGGACTCGCCATCGTAGACCACGGCCGACCCCATGTCACGCATCATCAAACGCTCGGACAGGGTTTGGACGAACTCGCGTTCGTCGTCCACCAGCAGGACCTTGGAAGGCACTTCGAAGTCCATCTTGCGATAGATGTCGGTCTGATGGAATCCCTTGCCCACCTGACATTCCACGGCCAGGACGCCTTCCACGTCGGAGACGATGCCCTTGAGCTCGCGCTCCAGCTTCTCCAGCAAGAGCACATGCTTGTTGATGGTCAGGGTGATGGTGCCCTTGCTTGCGCTCACCAGGACGTTGTGGCCCTCCCTTGCGAGCACGGTCTCGACCCGGGCGGCCAGGAGGAAGTCCTTCACGGCTGCGCGGGAACGGTCCGTGACCTTGACCGCGGCGTTGGAGAGCTGCTCGACGATGAGGTCGGCGGAGCGTTCAACGCCGGTGGCGGCCACGGGCAGGACCAGGTCGTACAGTGTGCCGGCCCACGGGTCGTCGGCGCCACGCAGTGCCTTGACCCAGGCGGCGCGGTCCTCGTCGTCCTTGCGGATGAGCTTCATGGCGTGCTTCTCCGCGAAGCCCTCCTCTCGCTCGGCCACGCCAAGGCGGGCCTTCATGTCGGAAATGAGGCAAACCTTGAGGATGTGGCCGATCTCGGGATCGGGCAACTGGGAAGCGAACCCGGGAATGATGATATTCTCGCCGTCGATCAGCCTCTTTGCCACGGCCAGACGCATCCAGGCGATGGCCTGCTCCTTTTCATGGCTGAAGGCGTTGAAGACCGAGGCCTTGGCCTGAAAGGCCCGTGCGATGCGGTCCTCGGCCAGGCCGGACAGCTTGGAGGCGTCGGCCACGATCTCCTGATCGGTGACCAGGCGGCAGTCCGTGGCGTCAACGACGCGCTTGACCACCACTCCGGCCTCGCAGAACAATCCGTTGAAAACGGTAATGACAGACATATTGACTCCCTTTTCTCGCCTTAGGCCAGGCGGCAAACAGTGGTGAGAGGACAGTTATCTTCCTGACCATCCTGGTGCGCACTCTCGTGCGTGGCGCAGATGGCGTTCTCCATGGTGGCGTAGACGTGGTCCTTGCCAATCTTCTCCAGCAGATGGGTGCGTTCCAACACGGCCATGACCGACTCGTTCACGCCGCACAGGGAGATATCCAAACCGCTGGACCGGACGCGGTCCACGATCAGCGACAGGGCTTCCTCGCCAGAGGCGTCCATGTCGTTGATGCCGTTGGCCACGATGATGATGTGCCGAAGCTTGTCGTTGCCCATCATCCGCTCGGTGATCTGATCCTCAAGGAAGCTCGCGTTGGCGAAGAAGAGCGGACCGTCGAAACGGACCAGCGCTATGTGGCGACACTCCCTGAGGCCGAAGGCCGTGGCGTCGCGAAGGGACTTGTCCTCGGAACGGGACAGGGTGGCGACGCGGGGGCGCATGGACTTGTACAGGAAGACAAGCAGGGACAGGACCACGCCGACCATGATGCCCTTGTCCAGATGCGGGGCGAAAGCCAGGGTGCAAAGGAAGGACAGGATGGAGATGGCCCCGTCATACCACTGCGCCTTCCAGGCGTGAATGAAGCCCGAAGCGTTGATAAGCCCGATGACGGCCATCATGATGACCGCGGCCAGCACAGCCTGGGGCAGATGGTAGAGTAACGGGGTGAAGAAAAGCAGAGCGATGACGACCATCAACGAGGTGAACACGCTGGACATGCCGGTGACCGCTCCCGCCTGCAGGTTGACCGCCGAACGCGAGAAGGAGCCCGAAGCCGGGTAGCTCTTGCCGCAGGCGCCGAGGATGTTGGCCAATCCCTGGCCGATGAGCTCCTGGTTGGGGTCGAGACGCTGTCCGGTCTTGGCGGCCATGGCCTTGGCAATGGAGATAGCCTCCATGAAGCCGAGCAGGGAAATGATCGCCGCGAACGGGACCAGGTGCAACATGACCTCGAAATCGAGGGAAGGCGCGCTGATGGCCGGGATGCCGGAAGGCACCGAACCGACGACCGCCCCGCCGCCCATCATCTTCAGGGCAGCGGTGTCGAGCCTGCCGTTGCCGACCTTGACCCGCCAGGTGCGTCCGTCGGCGGTCATGCCCGCCGGGATCGCGTCCTTGGCAAAGAAAAGCAGGCTGCCGTCGGGCTGTTCAACCCCGGTAAGCAGGGTATCCCGAAGCTCGGAGCGCAGTTCGTGAGCCTGGAGCTTGAGGCGGGCCATCTTGACGTTGACCACGCTCTGATCGTGCTCGATGTCGAGAATCCCGACCGGGTCCCCGCCCTTCTCGGCTTCCTTCATGGCCTTCCCCAGAGCGGTGCGCTGCACGGCCAGCTCATCAATCCCGGCCACGGCGGTGTTGAAACCATTGATGGCTTCGTGGACCGCGGGGACGCGGATGGACTCCAGCGGAGCCTTGGCGTCGTGATTGAAGCCCAGTCCCCAGGAAAGGGCCGTGGTCACCACGACCGCCACGAGGACGTTGGGAATCTTCGGATTGACGCGTTTGAGCACGATCATGATGCCGAACGCGAGCGCTCCCATGGCCAGCGTGGGCCAGTGGGTGTAATGCACCGCGCTCTCGACCACGCGGATGATGGTCTCGTAATGATGGTCGGCCTTGTCCACATAAACGCCGAACATCTTGGAAAGCTGGGAAGAGGCGATGATGATGGCCGCGGCGTTGGTAAAGCCGTTGACCACGGGGTGGGACAGGAAGTTGACCACCAGGCCGAGCTTGAGCACGCCGAGCAGGAGCTGGAAGATGCCGACCATCAGGGCCAGCAAAATGGCGTAGGCGATATATCCCTCGCTGCCTGCCGTGGCCAAAGGCTCAAGGGAGGCCGCCGTCATGAGCGAAACCACGGCCACAGGGCCGGTGGCCAATTGACGGCTGGAGCCGAACAGGGCCGCCACCAGGGGGGGAAGAAAGGACGCATACAAGCCGTAGTAGGCAGGCATACCCGCCAACTGGGCATAGGCCATGGATTGGGGGATGAGCACGAGGGCAACGGTCAGCCCCGCGATGGCGTCGGCACGGAGCGCCGCCATGTTGTACCCTTTGAACCAGCCGATGAAAGGGATTATCCGTGAAAGCATTCAGCCTCTTCCTTGGATTATGCCTGCAACATCCTGCGGCATGTGCGCATCAGTTCGTTGAACAGCGCGCCCGCATCGTACAGGTTGTAGTTTTTAAATCGAACCAGACCATCTGCCATCGTAAACAGAATGAGCGCCGATTTCCTGGGATTGATTTCCAAGCTGATGGAGCCGTCCTCCCGCCCCGTCACGATAGCCTTCTCGAAGATGTCCACGAGGCAATTGTAGATATCCTCCAGGTTCGCCCTGAACTCCGGATTCGACTCGGAGTACTGGTAGAGAAAGTGACGGTGAAGGAGCAGGAACTTGTCTTCCATCAGACCGGCCAGATAAAGATAGAAAGAGACGACCTCCTCCGTCATCTCAAGGCCCGACTTGAACGGCCTGTTCTCCAAGAACCGTTCAAACTGGTCCACTATCTCGTCCCTGGTCTTCTCAAGGATCGCGAGCAGCAAGCCCTCCTTCGTCTTGAAGTGATAGAAGATCGTCCCCTCGGCCACCCCGGTGAGGCGGGCAAGTTCCTGCCCCGACGTGTCCGCAAACCCCTTGTGAGCGAACATGAACGTGGCGACCTTGAGGATGGCTTCCTTCTTCTTCATGCCTTTGATCCTTTTTTCCCAATCTAACCGAGTGTCCACTCAGTTTTTTCTCTAATACTGGATAAAACGGCACAAAGTCAAAGAAACGGGCCAAACTGAGCAAACACTCAGTTTCACAAGCAAGGGCCATAATATCATTGAAAAAGTCGAGGCATCGGAATTGGCCTAACAGAAAAAAAATGAAAAAAATTGCCCCTTGGCGAGCCGTTTTTTCTGCGTAAAGCTCCTCAGCGCCCCACGGCCGGGAGATCCTATGAAACAAGGAGGAAAAGAAAGATCGTCACGGACGACAGGGACCGGCAACCAAAAGGAAATCCGAAAAAAAAGCCCCGCCCGGTAAATCGGGCAGGGCTTGGCTTTTCAAATGACGAATAGACTAGCTCAGCCAGTCGTCGCCCTCCTCGATGGGGGCAAAGCCCCGGCGCATGGTGTTCTCGCAGACAAGGCGAGGGTCCATGAACTGGAGCAGGTAGTCCGGGCCGCCGGACTTGGAGCCCACGCCGGACATCTTGAAGCCACCAAAGGCGTGGCGTTCCACGAGCGCACCCACCGAAGGCTTGTTCAGATACAGGTTGCCCACGCGGAACTCCCTGGACGCCCGTTCCAAGTTCTGCGGGCTGCGGGAGTAGATGGCCCCGGTCAGAGCAAACCGGGTGGAGTTGGCGATCTCCAGGGCCTCATTCATGTCTGCGGCACGCATGACCGAGAGCACCGGGCCGAAAACCTCTTCCTGCGCGATGCGGTGTTCCTTTGTGATATTTTCAACGATGGTCAGGGGCACGTAGCAGCCGCCGGTGGCCTTGAGGTCGTCGGAAACCTCGCGCTTGACGAGTACCCTGCCCTCTTCCTCGGCGATCCCGACGTAACGCATGACGTTCTTGCGGGCGGCCTCGCCCACCACCGGCCCCATGTAGTTGGCCGGATTCTCGGCCGGGCCGAGCTTGACGGACTTGGCTGCCTCGACGAGACGGCTCACGAAGCGGTCGTAGATGGCATCGAGAACCACTGCCCGGGAGCAGGCCGAGCACTTCTGTCCCTGGAAGCCGAATGCGGAATAGAGCACGCCGAGCACGGCCTCGTCGAGATCGGCGTCGTCATCGACGATGATGGCGTTCTTGCCGCCCATTTCGGCGATGACCCGCTTGCAATGCTGCTGGCCCGGTTGAACCACGGCGGCGCGTTCCTGGATGCGCAGGCCGACCTCCATGGAGCCGGTGAAGGCGATCACCGCCACGTCGGGGTGGTCCACCAGATGATCGCCCATGACCGACCCCCGGCCGGGGCAGTAGTTGAAGACCCCGTCGGGCAGACCTGCGGCCTTCCACATGTCCACCAGGGCACGCCCCACGCAGGACGAGGAACCGGCGGGCTTGTAGACCACGGGGTTGCCGCAGACGATGGCGGCGGAAACCATGCCCACGGAGATGGCCATGGGGAAGTTCCAGGGCGCGATGACGGCGGCCACGCCCTTGCCCTGATAAAAGAGGTGGCTCATCTCGCCGGGAGCCCGGCCCATGCGGCGCGGCTTGCCCAGGCGGATCATCTCGCGGGCGTAGTATTCGAGGAAATCGATGGCCTCGCCCACGTCCGCCTGAGCCTGATCCCACTGCTTGCCCACTTCGAGGACCTGGAGCGCGGCCATTTCGTGGACGTTGGCCTTGAGATGCGCGGCGGCCTTGAGCAGAACCTGCGCCCGCTCCTCGGGCGGAACGTCGCGCCAGACCGGATAGGCCACCCTGGCCGCCTCCACAGCGGCGTCGACATCGGCCACGCCCGCCTGGCAAACGGAACCGACAATCTCTCCGGGGTTTGCCGGATTGTAGGAATCCAGCACGTCGTCGGTGGTCACGTCCCGGCCATTGATGAAGAGCGGAACCCGTCCGCCCATGGCGGAACGAATTCGGGCGATGGACGCGGGATACGCTTCACGCTCCGCCGGAACGGTGAAGTCGGCGGGCGGGAAGTTCCTGAACCGGGGCAGCCCTTCGCACTCCTCCTGTCCGGTCCTGCACTTGCCCTCAAGCTGACGGCGCAGGGTCTCCGAGGGATTTTCAAGCAGACGCTCCATATCCGCTTCGTCGGCGAAGGTCTGCTTGAGGAAGGACTCGTTGGCCGTGTTTTCAAGCAGCCGCCGGACCAGGTAGGCCATGCCGGGAAGGAGATCGCCGTAGGGGCAATAAAGACGCACGCGCCGGGCCACATTCTTGAGCCCCTTGCGCACGGGTTCCGCCATGCCGTAGAGGACCTGGAACTCGTAGCGGTCCTCCGGCACCTTCAGCTCCGCCGCGTTCTCCATGACCGAGGAGATGGTGCGGATGTTGTGCGAGGCGCAGGCGAAATGGCAGATGTCATGATTTTCAAGGATGTAGCGGGACACGCGCTCGTAGGCCATGTCGGACTCCGGCTTGTGGGTCCAGACGGGCACGGGCCAGTCGTTCTGCTTGGCCAGCACGGTTTCGTAGTCCCAATAGGCCCCCTTGACCAGCCGGATGGACACCGGAAGACCGGCCTCACGGGCCCAGTCGATGAACAGCCGCACATCCTCGTCCACGGTCTTGAGATAGACCTGGAAGACGATGCCCAGATGCGGATAGTTCGGGTACTTGAGCCGCAGCCGCTTGTAGAGCTCGACCGTGGCCTCCTTGTACTTGAGCTGCTCCATGTCGATGCACATGAAACCGCCCATCTCCATGACCTTCCTGTACACCGGCTCGATACTGCGGACCATGCCGTCCACGGTGCCCTCCACATCCACGGGCTTGGACTGGGAATAGAAGGCCGACGGCTTGACCGCCACGTTGACCTTGGGCGCATGACCCCAATCCTGGTCGCCGGAGGAAGCGTCGAGCGGTTTCCACTTGTCCAATTCCTTATGTATGGCGTCCAGGACTTCCAGATAACCGTCGCGATAGGCTTCGGACTCCACTTCGGAGACCGTGGCCTCGCCAAGCAGGTCGAGGACGAAGGCAAAACCGTCCTTGCGCAGTTTCTTGATGCCCTTGACCGCCTCCCTGGCCTCCTGGCCGATGATGAACTGGCGGGCCATGGACTCGATATTGGAACGGATGGTCTTGTTCAGGACTTTAGCCACAAGGCCGCCGCCGAACTTGGTCTTGGTGGCGCCCCATTTGAGCACGTCGGGAATGTTGGAATCTTCGCCCGCGAAATATTCTTCAATATGGCGCGACAGGGAATCAGACGTGTTCAGGTACGGAAGAACGTCAACGAATCTGAACATCTGAACCTTGAAATCTTCGTTTTTCATGGCCCAGTCCATGACCTTTCCGGTCCACCAGCCCTTATTGAAAACCGAAGGAGATTCTCCCGAAATGGACGAAAAAAACTCCCTGCCCCGAGCGATTATTCTCGGATCCAGGGAGGTCGGTGTTGCGGACATTGCTGACTCCTTGTGCGTCTAGTCGTTTTCGTGGGGCAGCGGTATAATCCTCGACTCCTTGACCGTGGTTAGCACGATGGTCGAGTTGGTGTCCCTGACCGGCCCAATGGTCCCGAACTTGGCCAGCGTCGTCTGCAACGCCTCGGTGTCCTCGACCCGAACCTTGACCAAATACGAATCCCGCCCTGCCGTGTAATGAACCTCCAGAACCTCGGGGAACTCGGCCAGCTTCTCGCCGACCTCGGTGGCGCCCACGCCCTCTTCCACCCGGATGGAGGTGAAGGCAGTCAGGCCCCGCCCCAGAGCTTTGTGGTTGACAATGCATTCATAGCCTTTGATGATTCCGCTCTTCCTCAGCTTGCGCACGCGCTCCAAAACGGCCGAAGGAGCCTTGCCGACCTTCCGGGCGATCTCGGCATTGGATACCTTTCCGTCTTCCTGAAGGATATTCAGAATCTCCAAATCCAATTTGTCAATCTTTCTGTTATTCATAGAATAAAGGAATAATATTCTTCTACAATCGTGTCAAGCATCTTCCGCCTCCCCAAGAACGCGGCCGCACATACAGCTTTTCTTTTTCCTCGTCCTCGGATAATCTTACAAATAGACAGGGTTGGGCCAACCCCATACCCCCAAGAAGAGCACAGAGCCTCATGAAAGCCAAAGACAACCACAACCGGACCGACGCGCAGGTCTCCATCGCCGTCCAGGGCGACGGGCTGACCATAGCCCTGTCCGGCCGCCTGGATGCGGCGGGCACCGCCACGGTCTGGGACGAGGCCGTCAAGGGCGCGTCTTCCGCGGGCTTTGCCAGGCTGACCGCCGACTGCGGCGGGGTGACCTACATGGACGGCTCGGGCGTGGCCCTGCTCCTCAAACTGAAAGAACTCTGCGCCGGGAAAAAGGCCGCCATCGATCTCGCCAACCTGAGCGACGAAGACAAGGGACTGGTTTCCCTGACCTGGGAATCCCCTCTTCCGGAACGGCGCGACACCGACACGGAAAGGCGCGACGCCGACGACGGGACTTCGGCCGGAGATCTTTGGCGCAACACCCGCGAAATGATCGCCTTCGTGGGCGAATCCTTCACCCTGATCGGCCAGGTGATCGCCCACCCGCGCCAGATCCGATGGAAAGACGTAGCCCTGGCCTGCATCAACGTGGGCGTGGAGTCCATGTTCATCATCGTGCTCATCGGCTTCCTCATGGGGCTTATCATGTCCTTCCAGTCCGCCATCAGCCTGCAACGGTTCGGCGGCGAGATATTCGTGCCCAACATGCTCGGCCTGGTCATGTTCCGGGAGATGGGCCCGCTCGTGACCTCCATTCTCCTGGCGGCCCGTTCCGGCTCGGCCTTCGCCGCCGAAATCGGAACAATGAAGATCAACGAGGAACTAGACGCCCTGACCACCATGGGGCTTTCCCCCATGCGTTTTCTCGTGGTTCCCAAGATCATCGCCACGATTCTGATGGTCCCGCTGATGACCATGTTCTTCAACCTGGCCAGCCTGGTGGGCGGCGCGGTGGTCATGCTCTCCATGGGCTACCCCCTGGTGACATTCACCTCGCGCGTCTTCTCCTACCTCAGCATGACCGACTTCTGGGGCGGCATGGCCAAGGGACTGGTCTTCAGCTTTCTGGTGGCGGGCGTGGGCTGCCTGCGCGGCATCCAGACACGTTCCGGCGCGAGTGCCGTGGGCCTGTCCACCACCAGCGCCGTGGTCTCCGGCATCATCCTCATAGCCTTTGCCGACGGCCTCTTCGCCGTGGCATATTACTACTTGGGAATATAGGTGGGCGGCATGACGGACGAAACCCCGATCATCAGCGTGCGCAACCTGACCTGCGGCTACGGCGGCAACGTGGTGGTGGACAACGTGACCTTCGATGTCCACAAAGGCGAAGTCTTCATCATCCTCGGCGGCTCGGGCTGCGGCAAGTCAACCCTGCTCAAGAACATGATCGGCCTGGTGGAACCCATGTCCGGCCAGGTCCATTTCGGCGAGGACGAACTAACCTCGGCCAGCGACGATGCGCGTCAGGCCATCATGCGCAAGTTCGGGGTCATGTATCAGATGGGCGCGCTTTTCGGGTCCATGTCCGTACTCCAGAACGTCATGCTCCCGCTGGAGGAATTCACCAATCTTCCGCCCGAGGCCATCGAGCTCATCGCCCTGTCCAAGCTGGCCATGGTGGACATGGAGCACTCGGCCTACAAGATGCCCTCGGCACTGTCGGGAGGCATGAAGAAACGGGCCGCCATCGCGCGGGCCATGTCGCTCGATCCGGGCATCCTCTTTCTGGACGAGCCGGGCGCGGGCCTGGACCCCATTTCCAGCGCGGTCCTGGATGACCTGATCCTCGATCTTTCAAAAAATCTCGGCATCACCTTCGTCATCGTCACCCATGAATTGGAAAGCATTTACAAAATAGCGGATCGAGTCATCATGCTCGACAAAGCAGTCAAATCCATCGTGGCCGAAGGCGATCCCCGCGTGTTGCGGGATACATCGGACAACCTGTTCGTCAAACGATTCTTCCACCGGCAGCCGAACATAGGCGCCCCTGAACACGATCCGGCCGAACAACCGTCAGCCCAAGGATAGGCCATGGTACGCAAAAAAGATTACTTCAAGCTCGGACTCTACATCGTCCTCGGCACGGGAATGCTCCTGGCGGTCGTCATCATCCTCGGAGCCGGGCGCTACTTCCAGACGTCCTATCCCCTGGAAACCTACTTCGACGAATCCGTCAACGGGCTGTCCGTCGGCTCCCCGGTAAAACTGCGCGGCGTCCAGGTTGGCCGCGTGGCCGAGATCAACTTCGTGACGAACATCTACGAACTTTCCCACACCCACGAAGCGCGCTACGTCTACGTCCGGTGTGAAATCAACCCAGACCTCTTCGAGGAAATGACCGAGAAGGAATTCAACACCCATATCGAACGGGAGACCAAACGCGGAATGCGCATCCGGACCACCTCCCTCGGCCTGACCGGCCAGCTTTTCCTGAACACGATCTACGAAGACCCGAAGGCCAATCCGCCCCTGCCCATCAAATGGACCCCGAGATATGCCTATGTCCCGTCGGTGCCGTCCACCCTGAGCCGGATCGAGGAAGCCTTCACCACCATCAGCAAAACGCTGAGCGGCCTGAAACAGGAAGACATCGAATCCATCATCTCGGACGTCAAATCCATCGTCAACACCCTCGACAACTTCATGAAGGCCGAAGGGGGCAAGGAAGCGGGCGCCAAAATCCTCGACATCCTCCGATCCACCGAAAGCATCCTGGCCCGCTCGGACAAGCTCCTCGCCGATCCCGCCGCCGAAACCATCATCCCGAACACGGCTTCGGTCCTGGCAAACGTCAACCGGATCACCGAGGAATCGGCGGACGACATCATCCAAACGGCCGCCGAAGCCAGACAGGCCATCGCGGGCTTCAAGCAGGCCACTCTCAACCTGAGCAAGACCCTGGCCGACCCTCGCATGGACGAAGCCATGGACAACATAGCCCCCACCCTGGACAACATTTCCAAGGCGTCGGCTGACCTGGCCGCGGCCGTGGGCAAAGTCCATGTCCTGGTCAATCGCCTCAATGGGGTTGTCGCCTCCGAGGAGACAAACATCCGCTCCATCCTTGAGGACACCAGGGAAATCATGCTGAACGTCAAGGAACTCACGGACGAAGCCAAGCGGTATCCGTCCGGCGTGTTTTTCGGCACTCCGCCGAGCAAACCTCACCCCGAGAACAACTAAAGGGTGCCCGCCATGAAACGATACACCATACTCGCCGCCGCGCTGATCGCGGCCCTGGCAGCGACCGCCTGCGTCAAGCTGGGCGCTCAGCCCCTGGATAAGCGATTCTACCAGATATCCCCGGTGCGAACCGCTCAAAAGGCCGACGCCCACAAGGACATCATCCTTCTGGTCCGCCGCCTGTCGGCCTCGGACCTGTACAATACCCGCGAGCTGGTCTACAGGGGGGCCGACGGGCACATCGAATCCGACTTCTACAACAAGTTCTTCGTTCCCCCATCCAACATGCTGACCACGGAACTGCGCCGCTGGCTGAGCGCATCCGGCCTGTTCAAGCATGTCATCGAACCAGGCAGCATGGTCGTGCCGGGGCTGACTGTGGAAGGGGCGGTCAACGCCCTGTACGGCGACTACTCCGCCGAACAGCCCGCAGCCGTGGTCGAGATGCAGTTCTTCGCGGTGGACGAATCCACCCAGGACAACGCGATCGTCTTTTCAGGGTCGTACAAGGAACGCATCCCGATGTCCTCGACCGCCCCCGACGCCCTGGTCCAAGCCATGACCGTGGCCGTCCAAAATATTTTCGCAAACCTTGAAACCGACATGGCCGCCGCGCCGCTCAAAGATTGATGGCCAAGAGAAAAAACACCTATCGTCCTGAGGAATTCGACGAGTTCGAAGATCGCCCAAGCCGCTCCCAACTCAAGCGCGACATGATCGCCCTGCAACAACTCGGGGCCGACCTGGCGGCGCTGGGAGACAAGATAGTCAAGGAAGCCGGCCTGCCTCCCGAGGTGGAAAAGGCTCTGCTGCTCATCAAGACCATGACCAAGCACGAGGCCAAACGGCGCCACATGCAGTATGTGGGCAAGCTCATGCGCACCTTCGACACCACCCACGTATGCGAGCTGGTGGAGGCCGCCAAACTCGGCCACTCCATCAAAACCAACGAGTTCAAACGGGTGGAATCCCTCCGCGACCGCCTCGTGGACGGCGACGACGACCTGCTCCAGACCCTTTTCGAACACCACCCGGAAGAGGGACGGCAACTCCGTCAACTGACCCTCGGCGCGCGCCGCGAAAACGCCAACGGCAAGCCCCCCAAGAATTCCCGCGCCCTGTTTCGCCTTCTCCGCAGTCTGCCGGACGAGAACTGACCGGACGATCAAAATGCTTCATATCCAGCCGCCGGAGACCCGAAAAATCGGATGAGGGCCTTGACGGCGGGGTTTCAAGGATTATCTTTGCTTATTGAATCAACGACGGCCTGATCGCCGCATCCAAGGAGATGATATAGATGGTTATCCACGAATACGCCGGCATCGTCACGGAATTGCCCGACAGGGATTGCCCGCATTGCGGAAAACGGCTGGACGCCTGGCTGGCGCCGCCTGAAACGGGTTGGGGTGTCATCCTCATCTGCAACAACAACAGTTGCCCGCACTATATCGGCTCCGAGACCGACATCCTGCACAAACGCGACGATTCTCATCTGGGTTGCCGCTACGCGGAAGACCCGGCCAACGGATTCAAGCCGGTCAACGTGCTCGCCGTCTGCCCCCACTAGGGTCATATTTCATAGAACACCGAGAAAAGGGTCCTGCGAAAGCGGGGCCCTTTTCTCGTTTCAAAATCCGAAACCGCCGATGCACTTCATCCGAATATGTGATGGCGGCCGCTATTCCCTTCACAGATGAACAATGTTAGATGGTTCGATCACATTGTCAGGAGTATGTTCATGGTGTTTATCGAAGGGAAAACGCGCGCATTGGCGGCGCTTTGGGCCGCTGTGCTGCTGTGGGCCAGTTCGTTTATTGTTCTCAAGATCGCCTTTCAGCGCTTCGATCCCATGGTGGTCATTTTCGGCCGCATGTTCGTGGCCTCGCTCTGCTTTCTGCTGGTCTTCAAGAACCTGCGAAGGATCGACTATCAGCCGGGCGACTGGAAGCTGCTCGCTTTCATGGGCATCTGCGAGCCCGGGCTCTATTTCGTGTTCGAAGCCATGGCCCTGACTTACACGGACGCCTCCCAGGCCGGAATGATCTGTGCCCTGCTGCCGCTCATGGTGGCCGTGGCTGCCCGCCTGACGTTGAAGGAGCCGCTGAAATGGCGAACCGTCGCCGGATTCTGCCTGGCCATCCTCGGCGCGGTGATCCTGTCCAGCGTGGCCGAGCCAACGGCCACTGCCTCCAACCCGACGCTCGGCAACTTCCTTGAATTTCTGGCCATGGTCTGCGCCTGCGGCTACATGATCTCCCTCAAGAAGCTCACTCCCCGCTACAGCCCGTGGTTCCTGACCATGGTCCAGGCGTTCGTGGGCTCGGCCTTCTATTTCCCGCTCCTGTTCCTGCCCTCCACCGACCTGCCCACGGCCTTCGACTTCACCGGAGTCGCCGCCGTACTCTATCTGGGGGTATTCGTCAGCCTCGGCGCCTATGGAATGTACAACTACGGGATGTCCAAGATTCCCACGGCCCAGGCGTCGGCATTCATCAACCTCATCCCTGTCATTACCCTGGGCATGGGATTCCTCCTGCTGGGTGAACGGCTCAACTGGATGCAGTACGCGGCCTCGGCCCTTGTCGTCGCTGGCGTCTATGTCAGCCAGGACGCCAAGTCGAAAAAAGCCGCCTCGACCGACTAGATCCGGATGAAAACATCCTCGCGTTCACAGCCTGCTTCGTTCAGGAGACGCGAGACCGCCTGTATCCCGGCTTCTCCTACATCCAGGCTGTAGTCCGTAACAAAGGTCTCTATGTGGGTACGGATGACCGAGGGGCTCAACTCCTGGGCGTGCCCCCGAATATAGTCACGTCCGGCCTCGGGCTTGCGGCGGGCGTACAGCAGGCTCTGGCGAATGGCTTCGTTCATGCGCCGAGCCGTTTCCTCGCCCAGCGACCGCTTGATGGCGATGGCACCCAACGGAATAGGAAGTCCCGTATGCGCCTCCCACCACGCCCCCAGATCAAGCACCCGGTACAGACCGCGCCCGGCGAAGGTGAATCGTCCCTCGTGAATGACCACGCCCGCGTCCGCCAGCCCGGCCTCCACGGCGGGCATGACCTCGTCGAAGACCATGGGCAAGCGCGTAACCGATATGTTGACCTCACGACAGCACAGGCCGAAAATCAGATTGGCCGTTGTCCGGTCGCCGGGGATGGCCACTTTGCAGCCGTCCAGGGACGCGAACGGCCTTGACCGCCCCGCCACCAACACGGGACCGGCCCCGTAGCCCATGGCTCCGCCCGCGCGCAGAAGCACGTAATCATCTAGAATGGACGCGGCGGCAGCCGTGGATACCTTGACCACGTCCAACTCGCCTTGCGCCGCTAGTCCGTTGAGTTCCTCCACGTCAGCCAGAGTCACATCGAGCCCGCCCGGCCATGGGACAAGCCCGGTTGTAAGCGCATGAAAGATGAATGTGTCATTGGGACAGGGAGAATAGCCGAGAGTCAGTGTTTCTTGCATCACAACATACCGCTTTTACTGATTTTCACCACCATACTTGACACGATTGCCGCGTGCCTGTAATCAAGATGACCACCTGGTCACCACTAACGAAAGCAAACGAAAAGCGCAAGTACGTATAGTATGACAACAAAAAAAACCTTTGAAAACCTGCCGGAAGAAAAGCAACGGCGCGTTCTGGACGAAGCGACGGTAGAATTCGCCGAGCACGGCTACCACCAGGCGTCCATCAACCGCATTGTGGACCGTCTGGGTATCGCCAAGGGATCGCTGTTCAAATATTTCGGCACCAAACAGGGATTGTTCGAGCACATCTTCGGCCACGCCGTGGCCGGTTTCAAAAAACCGCTCAAAGCCATCCGCGCCACGCCCGACCTCGATTTCTTCGAGCGCATCGAGCAGAGTTTTCTGGCCGGAGCCAAGTTCGTGGACGCGCACCCCAACCTTTACCGCATCTATCTGAAGATGCTCTTCAACGAGAATTTTCCGTTGCGCGAACGCTTTCTCGGCGAAATCCGGGGGGCCAACGCCAAGTACCTCCGCCAGCTCATCGAGAACGGCATCAAGGCCGGAGAGCTTCCGGCCTCTCTGGACGTGGACATGGCAGTATTCACCCTGCACGCGGTCATGGACCGCTTCCTCCAGGGATACGCCGTGCCCTCACTGGACAACGGGCTCGCCCCGGCAGCCAACCTGCAGGCCCGCGCCCGCGCCCTGGCCACATTCCTGCGCCATGGCCTGGCCGACACCCCTTCACAGGAGTAACCGCATGAACCTGTTCAAAAGCGACTATTTCGACAACATGAATCTGGCCGACATCCGGGACAAAGTCGAGACGGGCCAACGTCTCTCCTTCGAGGACGGCCTGCGTCTCTTCCGCTGCCCGGAACCGCTGGCCGTGGGCGCGCTGGCCCATCGCGCGCGCACCCGCCTGCATGGCGACAAGGCGTTCTATGTGGTCAACCGCCACATCAACTACACCAACGTCTGCGTCAACGGCTGCGTCTTCTGCGCCTACCAGCGCGAGGAGGGGCAAAGCGGTGGTTTCGTCCTCACCCGCGAGGATGTCCTTGCCAAGCTTGAAGCGGCCCCGCTTCCGCCGCGCGAGGTCCACATCGTGGGCGGCTGCCACCCAAGACTCGACCTGGCCTATTTCGAGGACATCCTCAGCACTATCCGCGACCGCTATCCGGACGCGATTCTCAAATGTTTCACCGCCGTGGAAATCGCCCACTTCGCGAGCCTGGAGGGCATCTCCACCCGCAAGGTCCTCTCTCGCCTCAAGGAAGCCGGACTCGGTATGCTGCCCGGCGGCGGAGCCGAGATTTTCGCTCCGGATGTCAGGGAACGGCTCTGCCCGCGCAAGGCCACGGCGGACGAATGGCTGGCCATTCACGAAGAGGCCCACGGACTCGGTCTCAAGACCAACGCCACCATGCTCTTCGGCCACATCGAATCCCTGGAGGACCGCGTGGATCATCTCATTCGGCTGCGCGAGTCCCAGGACCGGGGCGGCGGCTATACCTGCTTCATCCCGCTCCCCTTCCTGACCGAGAACAGCCAGCTCAAGATCGACAACCCGCTGACCGGACTTGAAGAGTTGCGAACCATCGCCGTGTCCCGCCTGCTCCTCGACAACATCCCGCACATCAAGGCCTACTGGGTCATGCTCGGCGTCAAGCAGGCCCAGGCCGCACTCAAATTCGGGGCGGACGACTTCGATGGCACCGTCATTGAGGAAAAGATCGGGCATGAGGCCGGAGCCACCTCCGAACAGGGACTGACCAGATCCGAACTCGAAGACATGATTCGGGGCTGCGGCTGCACTCCCGTCGAACGCGACGGCTTTTTCAACGAAGTGTAACAACACCTTCGCCTCCTCCACCCGCCGCGAGCCTTCTGAAATACTTCGGGGCGGGCAGGGACGACAGGCTAGCGCTTGCGAGAAACACCATGAGTGAACTGAAGAAGATATTCGAAAAAGTTTTGGACGGCGAACGCATCGATTTCCAGGAGTCCGAACTGCTGTATGCCGAAGCGGATTTTCACGCCCTCGGCCAGTTGGCGCACCAGGTACGGCTGAACAAACATCCCGAGCCGCTGGTCACGTATGTGGTGGACCGGAACATCAACTATTCCAACGTCTGCGTCTGCTGCTGCAAATTCTGCGCATTCTACCGCGAACCGGGCGACAAAGACGGGTATGTTCTCTCCTTCGAGGAAATCGGGCGCAAGATTGACGAGACGGTCGCCCTCGGCGGCACCCAGATACTCATGCAGGGCGGACACCATCCTGACCTGCCCTTGACCTGGTACGAGGAAATGCTCCGGTGGATCAAGGCGAATCACCCCGTGCACATCCACGCCTTTTCTCCGCCCGAGGTAGTCTTCTGGAGCGAAAAGGAAGGCATCACCGTGGCCGAGGTCATCCGTAGGCTGCGCGCTGCCGGACTGGACTCCATTCCCGGCGGCGGGGCTGAAATCCTGGTGGACGAGGTCCGCTCCCGAGTGGCTCCCAACAAATGTCCGTCCGACCAATGGCTCGGCGTCATGGAAGAAGCTCACAACCAGGGGCTGCGCACAACCGCGACCATGATGTTCGGCCACCTGGAAACACCGGCGCAACGTTTGGAACACCTTTTCCGTGTGCGGGAAGTTCAGGACCGGACCGGCGGATTCACTGCCTTCATTCCCTGGACCTTCCAGCCGGACCACACAGCCCTCGCCCGTTGCCGCAAGCTCACGAGCGTGGAATATCTGCGCACCCTGGCCGTCTCCCGCATCGTTCTCGACAACGTGGACAACATCCAGGTCTCCTGGGTGACCATGGGGCCGAAAATCGCTCAGTTGGCCCTTTATTTCGGCGGCAACGACTTCGGCTCGACCATGATCGAGGAAAACGTGGTCAAGGCCGCAGGCGTCGCCTTCCGCCTCTCACGCGAGGAAATCCACCGCCTCGTCGAGGGCGCCGGGTTCATTCCCCGGCAACGCACGATGGACTACACACTGATGGAGACAAAGTAATGTCCGTTCGTCTCGGAAAAATCGGCTATCTCAATGTCCTGCCCATCTATCATCCCCTGGAATCCGGCATCCTTCCCCTCGACTGCGAAGTGACCTCCGGCCCGCCCGCTGAACTGAACAGGCTCATGGATGCTGGCAAGCTCGACCTTTCCGCTGCCTCCAGCGTGGAATACGCCCGCCACGCGGACAAATACTACCTCATCCCGGACATCGCCATCGGCAGCCGCGGCCCCGTGCAATCCGTGCTGCTCCTGAGCCGCCGCCCGGTGGAGGAACTGGACGCCGAAACCATCCTGGTAAGCTCTCAGTCACACACTTCCGCCGCCCTGCTCCGCGTGCTGCAAGCCAAGCTGTGGAAGATCAAAACCGGCTTCGTGACTGACAACGCCACTGCAATCCTCGACAAAGGCGAACGTCCCGAAGCCATCTTGTGCATCGGCGACGAGGCGCTGAACCTCCGGTACCACCCGGACTATCCCCACCGAATCGACCTGGGTGAGGCATGGCGCGAACTGACCGGACTGCCCTTCATTTTCGGCGTCTGGATCGTGCAGCGTGAAAGCTGGGACCGGGATCGGGAAAAAGTTAAAAAAGCAGCGGGGATGCTCCTGAAAGGCAAACGCTGGGGCGTGGAAAACATCGGCGACGTCTGCGTGATGGCTGCCGAAGAGAGCAGCCTGAACGACAAGGAAATGTGCTCCTACTTCGACGGCCTGGTCTACGATCTCGGCGCCGAGGAGCAAATGGGGATGAAGACCTTCTACGAAAGCCTTGTGGAAACCGGGATCATCGACCGCGTCCCGGAGCTGGTCTTCCTGCCGGAAGCGATCTAGCGAACGAAACCGACGAACGCCTTCAACGCCGGGAACATATACCGGCCGCCGTGGTGGATGAGATAGAACTCTCTGCGCCCTTCCAGGGCCGGGGCGTTGATGCGCACCACCTCGCCGCTGTCGAGCAGCGGCTGGGCGGCCAGCTTGGACGTGAAGCAAACGCCTACGCCGTGCACGGCGTGCGCCAGGCTCTCGCACGTACCTTCAACCCGGCAACGAACGTTCAGATTCTGCAGGGAATAACCGGCGCCTTTCAAGGCGTCTTCCAAAACCATCCGCGTGGCCGACCCCTTGACCCGCATGACCCACGGCAGTTCGACCAGCCGGTCCAAAGACGGCTCGCGTTCGGCAGGCAGCCAGGGAGCGTCGGGCGAGGCCACCAGAATGGTCTCGTCGCGGGCCAGCAGCGAGGAGGTCAACTCCTCTTCTTCGGGCCGTTTGCCAACAATGCCGACAGGCCAGTCGCCGCTGGCCACCCGCCTGATGACTTCGCACGAGTCCGCTGTATGGACGATGAACGAAACCTCTGGGAATTTTGCGGAAAAGGACTTGAGAAGCTCCGGCAAAATGGTGTGAGAGGGGATGGTGCTGCAACCGACCTGAAGTTCGCCCACCACCCGGTCGCGCAGAACCTCGATGGCCGCTTTGGCCCGATCCAGGCTGCGAAAGACACTTACCATGCTCTCGTAAAGGACGTCACCGGCCTGAGTAGGCATGATCTTGCGGCCAAGCCGGTCGAACAGCTTGACGCCCAGCTCGTCCTCAAGATTGGCCACATGGGAACTGATTGTCGGCTGCGAGAGGAACATGGCCTCCCCAGCCTTGGAAAAACTCTGAAGTTCGTACACCTTGCAAAATGCTTCAAGCTTTCTGATGTCCATGTAACCAATCCTATAAATTGACAAAATCTATAATAGGAGACAAAAAAAGGGCAGGCGCGAGGCCTGCCCTTTTTTATTTATTCTTCGTCAGCCTTTTTTTCGGCTTCAGGTTGAGCCTTGGGCTCTTCCTTCTTCTCGACCTTGGCGGGAGCCTTCTTGGGCTCTTCTTTGGCCGGAGCTGCAGAAGCCGACTTATCGGCCTTTTTGGTCAGTTCGATGATGACCATGGGAGCGCAGTCGCCCTTGCGGGGCTGGGACAGCTTGACGATGCGGGTGTAACCGCCGACGCCGCCCTCGAAGCGCGGGCCGATTTCGTCGAAGAGACGCTGAACCATCTGATGGCTGCCGAGGACCTTGTAAGCCTGGCGGCGAGTATGCAGGTCATTGCGCAGCGCCATGGTGATGAGCTTGTCGACAATGCGGCGGAGCTCTTTGGCCTTGGCTTCAGTGGTGCGAATCTGCTCGTAGGTCAGGAGCGCGCGAGCCATGTTCTTGAACATGGCGGCACGGTGCGAATTGGACCGATTCAGTTTGCGACCGGACTTTCTATGCCTCATTTTTCTCTTTCCTCTTCAACCATTCCTGGTATTTCTTGTCAAAATCCTCGACCGACATGCCAAACTTGAGGGCCATGCCGTCCAGAACCCGGCGAATTTCGTCCAGAGACTTGCGGCCGAAGTTCTTGGTCTTGAGCATGGTCTGTTCGGTACGCTGGACCAGTTCGCCCACAAGCTGAATGTTGGCGGCCTTCAAGCAGTTGGTGGCGCGAACCGAGAGTTCGAGCTCGTCAATGGACTTGAAGAGGTTCGGGTTCAGATCGATGGAATCGTCTTCTTCCTCATGAGTTTCGGAAGCGGATTCATCGAAGTTGATGAACACCGAGAGCTGGTCCTTAAGGATCTTGGCGCTGTATGCACAGGCATCCTCGGGAGTGACGGAACCGTCGGTCCACACTTCCAGGATCAGTTTATCATAGTTCGTCATCTGGCCGACACGCGCCTGTTCGACGGAGTATGCGACCTTCTTGACGGGGGAGTAGCTGGCGTCGAGGACCATGGAGCCGATTTCGTCGGTCAGTCCTTCATGCATGTCGGCCGGAACGTATCCCTTGCCCATGCGGACTTCCAACTCCATCTTGAGGGGGCGATTCTCGGTCAGGGTGGCGATAAGCTGATCCTTGTTCAGAATAGTGACATTCTGATTCTCCTGGATCATACCTGCCGTGACCTGCCCCTTTTTGTCGGCTTCGAGGACCAAGCGCTGAGGCTCGTCCGTGGTCATGGCTATGCGAACCTGCTTGAGGTTAAGCACTACCTCGGTCATATCCTCAAGAACCCCGGGCATCGTAGTGAATTCATGCTGCACTCCCTCAATGGAGGCGGACACGATGGCACACCCCTGCATGGAGGAGAGAAGAACCCGGCGCATGGCGTTGCCGATGGTGGTGGCATAGCCGCGCTCCAGGGGTTCGCAGATGAATTTACCGTACGTCTTGGAGGACTTGGGATCGCGCGAGAGAGCCTCGGGCTTGACCAATTCGCTCCAATTGCGGGTGTTGATGAGTTTGTCGCCGTTCTCAATAAGCATGTAGTCCCCTATTTACTTGGAGTACAATTCGACAATCAGCTGCTCGTTGATCGGGAACTGGATGTCTTCCCGGCTCGGCATGGCCTTAACCGTGCCCTTGAAGTTGGCGCCGTCGGACTCCAGCCACTCGGGGCAACCGCGGCGAGCAATGACTTCCTGGGCCTCGTTGATCACAGGGATCTTCCGGGCTTCCTCACGAACTTCGATGATGTCTTCGGCTTTGACCTGCATGGACGGAATGCTCACGCGGCGGCCATTGAGCTTGAAGATGCCGTGGCGGACCAACTGGCGAGCCTGGTCGCGGGAGTTGGCGAAGCCGAGGCGGTAGATAACGTTGTCGAGTCGGCGTTCCAGAAGGAACAGCAGATTGTGACCGGTCACGCCCTTCATGGCGTCGGCACGGTGGTAATACATCCGGAACTGTCCTTCAAGGACGCCGTACATGCGGCGAACCTTCTGCTTCTCGCGAAGCTGGATGGCGTAGTCGGACATCTTGTGGCGCATCCGACCGGCGTGTCCCGGAGGATAGGGGCGCTTCTCGTAAGCGCACTTGTCGGTGTAGCAGCGATCACCCTTGAGGAAGAGCTTCTCCCCCTCACGGCGGCACAGCTTGCATTTTGCTTCAGTATATCTTGCCACGATTTTTCTCCTTAATTAGACCCTGCGGCGTTTGGGCGGCCGGCAACCGTTGTGGGGAATCGGAGTGATGTCCCTGATGAAAGTGACCTTGAAGCCGACGTTGTTGATGGCGCGCATGGCGGCTTCACGTCCGGACCCGGGGCCCTTGACGTAAATGCCGACGGTACGCATGCCGGAATCCTGGGCGCGCTTGGCGGCAGCCTCGGCAGCCATCTGAGCCGCGAAAGGAGTGGACTTGCGGGAACCCTTGAAGTGAGCACCGGCAGAAGCCCAGCTGACGACATTGCCCTTCACGTCGGTAAAGGTCACGATCGTGTTGTTGAACGTGGCCTTGACGTGGGCAATACCGACGGGAATATTCTTCTTTTCTTTTTTCTTCCCAGAGCGACGGGGTTTAGCCATTGCCTTTTCTCCGTTGAATAAAAGTCTTGTAAAACGCCTGCACGTTCAAAAACGCGCTGGCGATAGTCGCATGTCGAGTTATTTCTTCTTGCGGCCCATGACGGAACGACGGGGACCCTTGCGGGTACGGGCGTTGGTCTTGGATTTCTGACCGCGAACGGGCAGGCCGCGGCGATGACGCAGGCCGCGATAGCAACCAATGTCCATCAGCCGTTTGATGTTGGTGGTAATCTCACGACGGAGGTCACCCTCAACCTTGTAGTTGTTTTCGATCTCGACGCGGATCTGGTTGACTTCTTCGGCAGTGAGGTCATCACTGCTGGTCTTCCAGTCGATTCCGGTGGAGTCGAGAATCTGCAGGGCCATGGTCCGGCCGATGCCGTAAATGTACGTCAACGCGATGTCGATGCGCTTGTTCCTCGGCAGATCAACGCCAGCAATACGTGCCATAGTTATTACCCTCTATCCTTGACGCTGCTTGTGCCGGGGATTTTCGCAGATCACCCGCAGCACACCGTTGCGCCGAATTACTTTGCACTTGGAACACATTTTCTTAACAGAAGGTCTGACTTTCATGACCATCTCCAATGTCTAAATAACAATAATGCCCATACCCCCCTCTCGGGGGGTGGCCTTTTAAACGAAGCTGTGTTTTCTACAGCCTTTTCGAATAAAGTGCAAGCCCGAATTTCAGGCCCCCGCAGGAGCTAGTCGGACACGCTCAGTATTCTTGGTCCATCGGAGGTCACAGCGACGGTGTGCTCAAAGTGCGCGGAGTACTTCCGGTCCTTGGTCACAGCCGTCCATTTGTCCTCTAGAACGTCAACCTCATACGACCCAACCGTGACCATCGGCTCAATGGCAAGCACCATTCCGGCCTTGAGAGGAACGCCGGAGATGCCCTTGGGAACGAAGTTGGGGATCTCAGGCTTCTCGTGGAGATGACTTCCGATCCCATGTCCTACAAAACGACGGACTATACCGAAACCGAACCCTTCAACATATGACTGGATTGCCGCGGAAATGTCATAGAGGTTGTTACCGGGCACGGCTTGTTCGATACCCTTATACAGAGACTCACGGGTAACATCCATGAGTTTTTGGCTTTCCTCGGAGACCTGGCCCACCCCGAAGGTGCGGGCGGAGTCGCCGTAAAATCCGTGATAGACTACACCCATGTCGAAACTGACGATATCGCCCTCTTCGATGATGCGGGTCTTGGACGGAAAGCCATGCACAATTTCTTCATTAACCGAGCAACACAGGGCATATGGAAAACCCTGGTACCCGAGGAATGCCGGGCGGACGCCGAACTCGTCGCACCGCTTCCGGCAAATTTCCTCGAAAAGCATGGTGGGAACGCCCGGTCGGACATTCTCTCCCAGCTCGTCGAGTATCTTGGAAACAATACGATTGGCCTCACGCATGAGGCCAATCTCTTTATCGTTCTTGACGAAGACGCCCCGGAACTTTTTCAAAACTAGCGCCTGCCTTTAAGTTTGTTACCTTTCCCCATTAATCCCTCGTACTGGCGAGAGATCATGTAGGATTCGATCCGGCCCATGAAATCCATGGCCACGCCGACCACGATCAGCAGCGAGGTGCCGCCGAAGTAGAACGGGACGCCGAACTTGCTAATCAGGAACATGGGCAAGACGCAGACCGCGGAGACATACAGTGCGCCCCACAGGGTGATGCGGGCAAGCACTTTGTCGATGTATTCGCGGGTGCGATTACCCGGGCGGATGCCCGGGATGAAGCCGCCCTGCTTCTGGATATTCTCCGCGATTCCCTTGGGATCGAACATGATCGCCGTATAGAAATAGCAGAAGAAGATGATGATGCCGATGTACAGGATGTTGTACAAGACGGAATCAGGCCGGAAGTAGGCGGAGAAGTCCTGCAAATACTTGTTGCTAGAGAACTGGGCAAGCGTTGCAGGAAACATGAGAATAGAAGAGGCGAAGATCGGCGGAATAACACCCGCGGTGTTGATCTTCAACGGCAGATGCGTAGTCTGGCCGCCGAACATGCGCCGCCCCTGTTGACGTTTGGCATAGTGAATCGGAATACGGCGCTGTCCACGCTCCATGAATACAATGAAGGCCAAAGTGGCCACCATCACAACGATCAGGAGGAGCAGAATGAACAACGAAATCTCGCCAACGGTCATCAGTTGCAGGGTATTTATCACCGCAGCCGGGAGGCCGGCGATGATACCTGCATAGATGATAAGGGAGATGCCGTTTCCGATACCTTTTTCGGTCATCTGTTCACCCAGCCACATCAGGAACACAGTGCCCGCGGTCAGGGTAAGGATCGTCATCAGCTTGAAGCCGATCCCGGAATAGAGAACCATGGGTGCGCCCGTAGGCGAACTCATGGACTCCAAACCGGTTGCGATGGCAAAACCCTGCACGATGGTGATGAGCACCGTGCCGTATCTGGTGTACTGGGTGATCTTCTTGCGGCCGGCCTCGCCCTCCTCCTTCTGGAGCCGCTTCAGCTCGGGGCTGACCACGGTCAGAAGTTGAAGGATAATCGAGGCCGAAATGTACGGCATGATACCCAGAGCGAAAATGGACATCCTTTTGAGTCCACCGCCGGAGAACATGTCGAACACGCCGAAGAGAGTGTTCTGCGCCTGAGCGAAGAACTCGGAAAGCGCAGCACTATCGACGCCTGGAATAGGGATGTGTATGCCCAACCGGTAGACAGCGAGCAGTGCGAACGTCCAGAGCAGCTTTTTCCGCAGCTCCGGCAACCGGGCAATATTATCAACTCCTGACATCGTATCAGTACCCTTCCGAATCAATAGTGAGTTTATGCTTCAATGGCCTTGGCGGTACCGCCGGCCTTGGCAATCTTGTCGGCAGCGGACGCGCTGAAGCGATGAGCTTCAATGGTCACGGCCTTCTCGACTTCACCGGTGCCCAGCACTTTGACCGGAGCGCCGTCCTTGACGACGCCGCGCTCGTACATGTCGGCCAGGGTGATCTCGTCCTTGCCTTCGAACAGGGCAATCAGACGGCCCACGTTCACGGCTTCGTATTCTTCACGGAAGGGATTCTTGAACCCGCGCTTGGGCAGACGGCGGGCCAGAGGCATCTGGCCGCCCTCGAAGCCGGGACGAACGCCACCGCCGGAACGGGCGTTCTGACCCTTGTGGCCCTTTCCGGCAGTCTTGCCGGAACCGGAGCCGGAGCCCCGGCCTATGCGCTTGCGGTTCTTGTATTCTTCCGGGAAGGCGTAGAGTTCATGAAGTCTCATGATTCAGTAACCTCCACCAGGTGTCTGACCTTGTAGATCATTCCGCGGATGACAGGATTGTCATCGTGCTCTTTGACCTGATTGATCTTGTGCAGGCCCAAGGATTCCAGGATCTTCACCTGGTGGGGCTTGCATGCGATCTTGCTTTTGATCTGCTTGACTTTAATCACGGCGCTATCCTTCTACTTTCTGGGAGTGGATACCGACACGCCGCGCAGGGAGGAAACCTCTTCAGCGCTACGCAGGGACTCCAATCCGGCCATGGTGGCACGCAACACGTTATGCGGGTTGTTAGTGCCGATGGCCTTGGTCAGGATGTCATGGACGCCGACGGCCTCCATGATCGCACGGACGGGGCCGCCGGCGATGATGCCGGTGCCTCGGCTGGCAGGCTTGAGCACAACCCGGCCAGCACCATAGCGTCCCAGAACCTCATACGGCAGGGTGCCGTCCAGCAGAGGAACATTGATCATGTTCTTCTTGGCTCGCTCACTGGCCTTACGGATGGCTTCGGGCACTTCGTTGGCCTTACCAAGCCCGTAACCGACTCCTCCCTCACCATCGCCGACGACCACCAGGCAGCTGAAGCTGAAACGGCGGCCACCCTTGACAACCTTGGCGACGCGATTGAGGTAGACGATTTTTTCAATCAATCCACTTTCATTCTGTTCCATTGTTCTTTCCTGGTGACTAGAATTTCAGCCCGCCTTCACGGGCGCCGTCGGCAAGAGCTTTTACCTTGCCGTGATAGATATATCCGTTCCGGTCGAAGACACAGGTCTCGATCTGCTTGGCCAGGGCGGCTTCGGCGACAGCCTTGCCCACCTTGGCGGCGGAGTCCTTGTTGGCCTTCAGAGTTTCGCCGTCCTTGTTCAGCACCTGGGTGCTGACCGAGACGAGCGTCACACCGTTCACGTCATCGACCAACTGAGCATAGAGATGCTGGTTGGAGCGATAGACGACCAAACGGGGCCGGGCTTCGGTACCGGAGATCTTCTTTCTAATGCGGGGCTTGCGAAGAAGCCGCTGTGCATTCTTGCTTTTGCTCATGACTTTACCCCTACTTGGAACCGGACTTACCGGCCTTGCGGCGAATGACTTCGTCGAGATACTTGATGCCCTTGCCCTTGTAGGGTTCCGGCAGACGCACTCGACGAATCCGAGCCGCAACTTCACCGACAAGCTGCTTGTCGATGCCTTCGATGGTCAGCTTAGAGCCTTCCACCTTGGCGTCCAGACCTGCGGGAAGATCAAACTCAACCGGATGGGAAAACCCAACGTTGAGCACGATTTTCTTGCCCTGCACGGACACCTTGTATCCAACGCCGATGACTTCAAGGGTCTTGGAAAAGCCCTTGGTCACGCCGTCCACGCAATTGGCGAGCAGGGTCCGACGAAGACCGTGCTGGCCGCGGGAGCGACGGGAATCATCCACGCGGGAAACGTACACCTTGCCATCCTCCACCTTATACTCAACGGACGGATCGACCGGAGTATTCAAGGAGCCCTTGGGACCCTTGACCTGGATTTCGGAGGCTCCGACAGACACCTCGACACCCGAGGGGATGTCGATGGGATTCTTTCCTATACGAGACATAACGGAACCTCTTTACCAGATTTCGCAGAGCAGCTCGCCGCCGACATTGGCCTCTTTGGCCTTGGCGCCTTCAAGCAGCCCTTTGGAGGTGGACACGATACAAATACCGATGCCGTTCTGGACTCGGGGGATATCAGAAGCACCAACGTACACGCGGCGACCGGGCTTGCTGACCTTACGAAGGCCAGTGATAAGCGGTTTGCCGTCGGCGTACTTGAGGGTAATACTGATGTCCCTGTCCTCGACAGCGTAGTCGGTGATATAACCTTCTTCCTTCAGGATACCCGCGATCGAGGACTTCATCTTGGAAGCCGGTACGGCGACATCAGTGTGATAGGCGCAGTACGCATTCCGGATGCGGGTCAACATGTCGGCTACAGGATCAACAACAGCCATTTCAATTCTCCTTAATTACCAGCTCGCCTTGCGGACGCCGGGCAGTTCGCCGGCGAGAGCCTTGTTGCGGAAGCAGATACGACAAATGCCGTACCGCCTCAGAAAAGCCCGAGGACGGCCACAAATCGGGCACCGATTGTAAGCGCGGACCTTGAACTTGGGTTTGCGGCTTGCCTTAACGCGTAAGCTTGTCTTGGCCACTTTCCGTCCTCCTACTTTTTAAAGGGCATGCCAAGGAGGTCAAGAAGGGTCTTGCCTTCCTTGTCGGTCTTGGCCGTGGTGGTCACGGTCACGTTCATGCCCTTCACCAACTCCACCTTGTCGATGTCAAGCTCAGGGAATATGGTATGTTCCTTGATACCCAAGGTGAAGTTTCCACGACCGTCGAAACCGCGGTCGGGAATACCGCGGAAGTCGCGGACCCGGGGCAGAGCAAAGCTCACGAGCTTGTCATAAAAGTCCCACATGCGATCGCCACGAAGGGTGACGCGGCAACCGACCGGCTGGCCCTCGCGCAGTTTGAACTGCGCGATGGACTTTTTGGCCAGGGTGACCACGGCCTTCTGACCGGAAACGGCAGTCAGCTCCTCAACAGCGGCATCAATGAGCTTGCTGTTCTGGCTGGCAACGCCGAGACCGATGTTCAGGGAGATCTTCACCATTTTGGGGATCTCCATGGCCGAGGTGTAACCGTACTCCTTCTGGAGCTCGGGGACGACCTTTTCGTTATACAACTTTTCGAGACGTGTCATACTGATACCTATTTGAAGGTCTCGTTGCACTTCTTGCAGAAGCGCACCTTCTTACCGTCTTCAGTCTTCTTGTACCCTACCCGCGTGGGCTTGGTGCATGCATCGCAGACAACAGCCACATTGGATACATGGATAGGGGCTTCCTTCTCGATAATGCCGCCGGGCTGCTGGGCATAGGGGTTGGCCTTGGTATGGCGCTGGACCATATTGACCTTCTCGACCAGGACCTTGTCCTGTTTACGGAAGATCTTCAAGACCTTACCGACCTTTCCCTTATCCTTCCCGGCGATGACCATGACCTTGTCGTCTTTACGGATTTTAGTCTTCATCATCATTTCCTTACAGAACCTCGGGAGCGAGGGAAACGATCTTCATGAAACCGGCGGCGCGCAGCTCACGAGCCACAGGACCGAAGATACGGGTCCCGACGGGCTCAAGGTTGTTATTGAGCAGCACGGCGGAATTGTTGTCGAACTTGATGAAGGAGCCATCGGGACGACCGAGTTCCTTCTTCGTGCGAACGACAACCGCCTTCATGACCGAGCCCTTCTTCACCTTGGAATGGGGCATGGCCTCTTTGACGGACACTACGATAATATCTCCGACGCTGGCATAGCGGCGCTTGGAACCACCGAGCACCTTGATGCAGGCGACCTTCTTGGCCCCGGAGTTGTCAGCGACATCGAGATTGGATTCAACCTGAATCATGTGATTTCCTCCTAATCCCTAGACGGCTTTTTCGAGGATCTTAACCAGGTGCCAGCGCTTGCGCTTGGACATGGGCCTCGATTCGACAATCTGCACCGTATCGCCAACACCGCAATCATTGGCCGGATCGTGGGCCATGAACTTCTTGCGGCGGCGGATGTACTTCTTCAGCAGCGGATGCTTCACCAGGGTCTCGACACGGACGACGATGGTCTTGTCGGCCTTGTCGGAGATCACCAGGCCGGTGAGCAGGCGCTTGTTGCCTTGGTATTTGAACTCAGCCATTTCTTAAGCTCCCTGTCGTTCCTGCTGAATAGTCAGGATACGGGCGATGGTCTTCTTGACGCCGGAGAGAGCCTTGGTGTTCTCCAGCTGAGCGGTCGCATGCTTGAAACGCATGGAGAACAGCTCATGCCGGGATTCCTTCAGCTTCTCAGCCAACTTGGCGTCATCCAATTCACGAAGTTCTTTGGAAGTCATCTTACAGACCCTCCTTCACAACGATGGTCGTCTTGATCGGCAGCTTGTAGGAAGCGCGCTTGAGGGCTTCCTTGGCGAGCTCGATATCGACGCCCTTCACTTCGTACATGATGCGGCCCGGTTTCACCGGCGCAACCCATCCGTCGGGAGCGCCCTTACCTTTACCCATGCGGACTTCCGCGGGCTTGGAGGTGACGGGGAAATCAGGGAAGATGCGGATCCAGACCTTACCACCGCGCTTGATGTGACGCATGATGGCGACACGAGCGGACTCAATCTGCTGGCTGGTGATCTTTCCGTGCTCCAATGCCTTCAGGCCGATATCGCCGAAGGACACTATGTTACCCCGTTGGGCCTTGCCTCTGAGGCGGCCTTTCTGCCGCTTTCTGAATTTAACTCTTTTTGGAGCGAGCATTACTGTTGTACCTCTTTGTCCAGAATCTCACCCTTGAAGATCCAGACCTTGACACCGATGACGCCGTAAGTGGTGGCCGCTTCGGCGAAACCGTAGTCGATGTCGGCACGAAGGGTGTGCAGGGGCACACGCCCATCACGGTACCATTCGCCACGCGCGATTTCAGCTCCGGCCAAACGGCCGGCACACGCGACTTTGATACCCTCGGCGCCGAATTTCCTGGCAAGGCCCACCGTGCGCTTCATGGCACGGCGGAAGGCAATACGGCGTTCGAGCTGCTGGGCAATGTTCTCAGCTACGAGCTGAGCTTCAACCTCCGGTCGACGGATCTCGTTGACCTCAATGGTGAACTCGGTTTGAAACTTGTTGCGCAATTCTTCACGCAACTTTTCTATCTCTACACCCTTGCGGCCGATGACGATACCGGGACGCGCGGTGTGGATGATCAGGCGAATCTTGCCGCCGGCCCGCTCGATTTCGAGACGGGAAACGCCGGCCTGATACAGTTTTTTCTTGACGAACTTGCGGACCTGGTCGTCCTGGAAGACGAACGCAGGGTAATCCTTTTTGCTGTACCAGCGGGACAGCCAGTTCTTGTTATACCCCAGACGAAAACCGTAAGGATGTACTTTCTGTCCCATACTACTGTTCCTTGACTACGATGGTAATGTGACTGGTACGCTTCCGGACGCGGTAGGCGCGGCCCATGGCACGCGGCTGAATACGCTTCCAGGTGGGACCTTCGTTGACAACGACCGAATCAACGATCAGAGAGTCAACGTCAACACCAGGCATCTGCTCCGCGTTGGAAACGGCGGAATACAGCACCTTGCTGAGAATGGCGGCGGGCTTCTGCGGAGTGAACCGCAGGATGTTCAGGGCATCTTCGACGCCCTTGCCCTTGATGTTCTCGGCAACGATGCGGGTCTTACGCGGAGACACGCGGATGAACTTGGCAACTGCTTTGGCTTCCATTATCTACTCCCCCTACTTTTTCTTGTCGGCAACGTGGCCGAAGTAGGTACGGGTCGGGGAGAATTCACCCAGCTTGTGACCGACCATATTTTCGGTCACGAACACGGGGATGAACTTACGGCCATTGTGGACAGCGAAAGTCATGCCGACCATCTCGGGGACGATCGTGGAACGGCGGGACCAGGTCTTGATCACGCGACGATCCTGATTTTCGGCAGCCACTTGGATTTTCTTTATCAGGTGACCGTCGAGGAACGGACCCTTTTTAAGAGATCTAGGCATTGGTTATACTCCTACTTCTGGCCGCGGCGTTTGACGATGAGCTTCGAGGAAGCCTTCTTCCTGTTCCGGGTCTTGTAACCCTTGGCCGGGGTACCCCACGGGGACACCGGATGGCGACCACCGGAACTACGGCCCTCACCACCACCCAACGGGTGATCGATCGGGTTCATTGCCACACCACGGACCTTCGGGCGACGGCCAAGCCAACGATTGCGTCCGGCCTTACCGATCTTGATGTTCTCGTGATGAATGTTTCCAACCTGGCCGATGGTGGCGCAGCAGGTGGCCAGCACCTTGCGAACCTCGCCGGAGGGCATACGCAGAAGAGCGTACTTGCCTTCCTTGGCGATCAGCTGGGCATAGGTACCGGCGGCGCGGCAGAACTGGCCGCCCTTGCCCGGGTACAACTCAATGTTGTGCACGATGGTACCGGTCGGAACCTGAGTCAGAGGCATAGCGTTGCCGGGCTTGATGTCGGCACCCTCGCCAGCGGCGATGACATCGCCCTGGGTCAGGCCGACAGGGGCCAGGATGTAACGCTTCTCGCCGTCTGCATAGTGCAGCAGGGCGATACGGGCGCTGCGGTTCGGATCGTACTCGATCTCAGCAACCTTGGCGGGCACGCCGATCTTATTCCGCTTGAAATCGATCAAACGGTACAGGGACTTGTTGCCGCCGCCGCGACGACGCATGGTCACGCGGCCGTTGTTGTTGCGTCCGGCCTTCTTGGTCAGGCCTTTGGTCAGCGACTTCTCGGGAGTGGTCCGGGTAATCTCCGCAAAATCGGAAACGGTCTGGAACCGGCGTCCCGGAGAAGTAGGCTTCAGCTTACGGGTTGCCATGGGTTACACTCCTTCGAAGATTTCGATTTTATCACCAGCGGCAAGCTTGACGTAGGCCTTCTTGTAACCGGGGGTGCGACCACCGGTGAGTCGGCCGAACTTCTTGCGGGGCATGGCTTTCTTGCTCACGATATTCACGGACTCGACTTTGACGTCGAAGGCTGCTTCAACGGCCTTCTTCACCTCGATCTTGTTGGAATCGGGGTGGACGTAAAAAGAGACGTGATTGGATTGCTCCTTGGCGTCGTTGGCCTTCTCGGAGACCACGGGCTTGAGCAGGACTTTCGAATAATCCATTACTTCAACCTCTCTTGAACGTCTTGGGCGGCGGACTCGAGCATAACCAGCTCGGGGTACAGCAGCACGTCGTAAACATTCAGCTTGTCGGCCTCGATGACCTTGATGTGCGGCATGTTGCGCGCAGACATCGTCAGGGTCGAATCGGCATCCTTGGCGACGATCAAGGTCTTGTTCAGGCCGAGGTTCTTGGCGACTTCAGCGAAGGCCTTGGTCTTGATCTCGGGGAGATCGATGGACTTGACCACCGTCATCTTCGCTTCGGAGACGCGGGAGGACAGGGCCATCTTCAGGGCCAGCTTGCGAACCTTCTTGTTAACCTTGAAGGAGTAGTCGCGGGGCTGCGGGCCAAACACGGTGGCACCACCGCGCCACAGGGGCGAACGGGTGGAGCCGGCGCGAGCGCGGCCGGTACCCTTCTGGCGCCACGGCTTGCGGCCGCCGCCGGTCTTCAGGGCACGGTTCTTGGTGGCATGGGTGCCCTGGCGCTGGGAGGCGCGCTGGGCGCGGACGACCTGGTTGAGGATTTCAGGCATGATTTCAACCTCGAAAACCTCGGGAGCCAGCTCGATGTCGCCAACCTTATTGTTATTCTGATCTACAACTTGAATTTTTGCCATGACGTATACCTCTTAGCCGTTCTTGCGGATCATGACGAGGCCATTGTTCGGGCCGGGAACCTGGCCCTTCACCACGAGAACATTGTCCTCGGGCCTGACATCGACGATTTCCACGTTGCTCAAGGTCACACGTGCGTTACCCATCTGGCCGGGCATCTTCTTGCCCTTCCAGACACGGCCGGGGTAGGTCGCGTTACCGACGGAACCGGGGACGCGATGCACCTTCTCGGCACCATGGGAGGCGCGGGAGCCAGCGAAGTTGTGACGCTTCATGACGCCCTGGAACCCCTTACCCTTGGAGGTACCGGTAACCTTGACCTTTTCACCGGCGGCAAAGATATCGACGGTGATTTCCTGGCCCAGCTCATAGCCTTCCACGGCCTCAAGGGGAAATTCCTTGAGGAGGCGGTACAGGTCTTTGCCTGCCTTGGCCATGTGGCCCTTCATGGGCTTGTTCACCTTGCGCTCGGGAATGGAATCATAGCCGAGCTGCAGGGCGTTGTAGCCTTCCTTGTCAGTGGTCTTGATCTGCATGACCGGGCAAGGTCCCGCCTCGATAACGGTCACGGGGCAGATGGTACCATCGTCCTTGAAAATGCGGGTCATGCCCAGCTTTCTGCCAAGCAATCCGAGAGTCTTAGCCATAACTATACTCCTAGAGCTTGATCTCGACGTCCACGCCGGCGGGAAGCGAAAGCTTGCCCAGAGCGTCAACAGTCTGCTGAGTGGGTTCAAGAATATCCAGAAGACGCTTGTGAATGCGCATCTCAAACTGCTCGCGGGACTTCTTGTCCACGTGAACGGATTTCTGGACGGTGGTACGATGAATGTCGGTGGGCAGCGGCACGGGGCCAGCAATAGCCGCACCAGTATTCCGGGCGGTGTCAACGATTTCGGTGACAGCCTTGTCCAGAATACGGTAATCGTATGCTCTCAGTTTAATTCTGATGCGATCGCTCGCCATCGAAGCAGCCATAGTGCTTTCTCCTCAAAGGATTTATCTTTACCGCGCCCGAAAGAAAAAGGCGCCGAACCATGCGGCGGACGGGTTGAATACACCCGCGCCACCGCACTGTCAAGCAAAGGGAAAATCCTCGGCTCTACGTTTAATCGTTTCCTTTCATCAATTCTTCGGCCAAGTTGTTCGGCAACCGCTCATAGTGATCGAACTGCATGGTGAAGGTGGCCCGGCCCTGAGTCTTCGAACGAAGATCAGTGGCATAACCGAACATCTCGGACAGCGGCACGAAGGACCGAATGACCTGCACGCCGGTGCGGGCTTCCATTTCGCCCACGCGGCCGCGGCGGCCGTTCAAGTCGCCCATGACATCGCCGAGGTAGTCCTCGGGGGTAACAACTTCAACCGACATGATCGGTTCGAGCAGCACCGGCTTGGCGCCTCTGCAGGCTTCCTTGATGGCCAGAGAACCGGCGATGTAGAAGGCCTGCTCGCTGGAGTCGACTTCATGGTAGGAGCCGAAAACGAGCTTGACCTTAACATCAACGACCGGGAAACCGGCCATGATGCCGTTCTTCATGGCATCCTGGATGCCCTTGTCAACGGCGGGGATGTATTCCTTGGGAATCACTCCGCCCTTGATCTCGTCAACGAACTCGTAGCCCTTCTCGGAGTTGGGCTCGACTTCGATGACGACATGGCCGTACTGACCACGGCCACCAGACTGCTTGGCATGTTTGACATCAACCTTGTTCGGCGCGGAGATGGTCTCTCGGTAGGCCACGCGGGGAGCGCCCACGTTGGCGTTAACGTTGAACTCGCGCAGCAGGCGGTCAACGATGATTTCGAGATGCAACTCACCCATTCCGGCGATCAGGGTCTGTCCGGTCTCCTCGTCGCCCTTGACGCGGAAGGACGGATCCTCCTTGGCCAACTTGACGAGAGCAGCGGACAGGGTGTCACGGTCTGCCTTGGTCTTGGGTTCGATGGCCACTTCGATAACCGGCTCCGGGACGTCCAGGGACTCCAGAACCACGGCGCGCTTGAGGTCGCACAGGGTATCGCCGGTGGCCATGTTCTTGAGGCCGACGGCGGCAACGATGTCGCCGGCGTATGCCTCTTTAATTTCTTCACGCTTGTTGGCGTGCATTTTCAGAAGACGACCGATGCGCTCCTTCTTGCCGGTGGCCGCGTTCATGAACGTGGCGCCGGACTCGATCTTGCCCGAGTAGAGACGCAGGAAGGTCAGGTGACCGACGAACGGGTCGGTCATGAGCTTGAAGGCCAGGGCGGCCATGGGCACGTCGTCGTCACAGGGGCACTCGACGACCTCTTCGGTCCTCGGGTCGGTGCCCTTCATGATTTCGATGTCCAGCGGGCTGGGCAGGTAATCGACGACGGCGTCGAGCAGAGGCTGCACACCCTTGTTGCGGAACGCGGTGCCGCACAGCACGGGGCAGATGGCCAGCCGCGTGGTGGCCTTGCGCACGCCCTCGCGCAGTTCTTCCGGAGTCAGCTCCTCTTCGGCCATGTACTTTTCGAGGAGGGTTTCATCCTCTTCGGCGACGGCTTCGATCATCTCGGCGCGCATCTCTTCGTACTGGTCCTGAAGCTCAACCGGAACCTCGGTGGTGGTGAAGCTGGTGCCGTGATCCTTATGATCGTAGATGTAGGCCTTTCCCTCGATGAGGTCGACGACGCCCTCGAAGTCATCCTCGGCTCCGATGGGAAGCTGAAGAGGAACGGGCTTCGCGCCGAGGCGGGTCTTCATCATGTCGACGCAACGGAAGAAGTTGGCGCCGATACGGTCCATCTTGTTGACGAACGCCATGCGGGGAACGTGGTAGCGATCAGCCTGACGCCAAACGGTCTCGGACTGAGGCTCGACGCCCGCAACGGAGTCGAAGACGGCGACAGCGCCGTCCAGGACGCGCAGTGCGCGCTCGACTTCCATGGTAAAGTCAACGTGGCCGGGCGTGTCGATGATGTTGATGCGATGATCGCGCCAGAAACAGGTGGTCGCGGCGGAAGTGATGGTGATGCCGCGCTCCTGCTCCTGAACCATCCAGTCCATGGTGGCCTCGCCATCATGGACCTCACCGAGCTTGTGGGACACGCCGGTGTAAAACAGAATTCGCTCAGTAGTGGTAGTCTTGCCCGCGTCAATGTGGGCCATGATACCAATATTGCGTTGTTTATCTCTGGGTACTTGTCTCGCCACTGTACTACTCCGTGACTACCAACGGTAGTGAGCGAAAGCCTTGTTGGCTTCAGCCATCTTGTGGGTATCTTCACGCTTCTTCACAGCGCCGCCACGGTTATTGTAAGCGTCCAGCAGCTCGCCGGACAGGCGGGCGACCATGCCCTTCTCGCCGCGGCCGCGTGCGTAGGCGATGGCCCAGCGAATGGCCAGGGCGGTCTGGCGGTCGGGACGAACTTCCATGGGCACCTGGTAAGTGGCGCCGCCAACACGGCGGGACTTGACTTCCAGGGCCGGACGGATGTTTTCGAGGCACTTTTCAAAAGCGCGCAGGGGATCTTCGTTCGTCTTCTCGGCCAGGATGTCGATGGCCTTGTAGAAAATTCTTTCCGCAGTAGACTTCTTGCCGTCCAGCATCAGACGGTTGATGAAGCGAGTGATGAGCTTGCTGCCGTATACGGGATCCGGCAGGATCTGCCGCTTGGCGACAGGACCTTTGCGAGGCATTTCTTTCTCCTTGAGTTTCGGCCGGGGGGACATTATTTCGGGCAGCCTCCGCCCTACTTTGTCATCCCTCCCCGGGCAATGAAAATGAAGCTATAACCTTATTTCGGGCGCTTGGTGCCGTACTTGGAACGGCCGCGGCGACGATCGTCGACACCGGAGGTATCGAGAGTACCGCGGACGATGTGGTAACGGACACCGGGAAGGTCCTTTACACGGCCGCCGCGAATCAGAACCACGGAGTGTTCCTGCAGGTTATGGCCCTCACCACCGATATAGGCGGTGACTTCCATGCTGTTGGTCAGACGCACACGGGCAACCTTACGAAGTGCGGAGTTCGGCTTCTTCGGGGTCGTGGTGTACACCCTGGTGCAAACACCGCGGCGCTGAGGGCATTCCATCAGGGCCGGGGTCTTCTTCCGCTTGGGCTGCGCTTCGCGGCCTTTGCGGATGAGCTGGTTAATAGTGGGCATTCATCCTCCAATCATTAGTTAATACGCTACCTGTGCGCAAATCATGCGCAAAGAGGACCGGAAGTACTCCATTCAACCGGACGTTGTCAAGTTGTTTCGCCCGGAGATTGGGTGTACTTTTCGGTCAAGACCTTCAAAAAAGTTGGAGAGGCAGGGCCTCTCCAACTTTTTCAATCTGTTATATCAATTGCTGCGGAGTTATAATTCCAGCAGCGCTACGCCGACGGCACGTCCACGAGAAGCGGTCTTTCCTCCAACTCCTCCAGGAATTTGTCGGGACGTTCGGTCTGGTCGGGAACGCTGATCTCGGCATCCGTGTACTTGCGGAAACCGGTTCCGGCAGGCACCAACCGACCCACGATAACGTTTTCTTTCAGGCCGCGCAGCTGGTCGGACTTGCCCTTCAGCGACGCCTCGGTCAGGACCTTGGTGGTCTCCTGGAACGAAGCTGCCGAGATGAAGGAGTCCGTGGACAGCGAGGCCTGCGTGATGCCAAGCACCAGGGTTTCGGCCACGGCGGGCGTTCCGCCCTCGGCAATGACCCTGGAGTTCTCCTCCATGAACCGCTGCTTGTCCACCTGCTCTCCCATGAGGAAAGACGTGGAATTCGGGTTCAGAATGGAGACCTTCTTGAGCATCTGACGCACGATGATTTCAATGTGCTTGTCGTTGATGTTGACGCCCTGGAAGCGGTACACGTCCTGGATTTCCTCAACAAGGTAGCGGGCCAGGTATTTCTCGCCCTTGATCCGCAGGATATCGTGCAACTCCGGAGAGCCTTCGGTCAGCAGATCGCCAGCCTCGACGAAGTCGGATTCCTGGACCGTGATGTGCTTGCCTTTGGGAATGAGGAATTCCTGGGCATCGCCGGTCTCGGGAGTAACGACGACCTTGCGCTTGCCCTTGGTCTCGGCACCGAAGGTGACAATACCGTCGATGGACGAAAGCACGCCCAGATCCTTGGGCTTGCGCACTTCGAAGAGCTCGGCGACGCGAGGCAGACCACCGACGATGTCCTTGGTCTTGGAGGACTCACGCGGCTTACGCGCAATGACGTCACCCGCTCGGACCGTGTCGCCGTCCTTGACCATGAGAATGGCGCCGACAGGCATGGCGAAGTTGGCATCGATATCCGTGCCGGGCCGATGCACGGCCTTGCCGTCCTCGCCCAACAGGGTCACGGCCGGACGGAAGTTGGTCGTGCGGTATTCCATGATGGTGAAGGACGCCTTGGAGGTACGGTCCTCCTGGACGGTCTTCCCTTCGATGATGTCCTTGAACTTGATGGTACCGGACACGTCGACGATGAACGGCTCCATGTACGGATCCCATTCCGCCAGCGGGGTGCCCTTCTTGACCTCCTGCCCTTCATCGACCAGCAGACGCGCGCCGGAAGGCAGCACGTACTTCTCGCGCTCGCGGCCCTGCTCGTCGACAATGCCGACCTGGCAGCTCTTGCCGAGCACCATCTTGTCGCCCTCGGAGTTGACGACGGTGCGCATACGCGAAGTGATGACGCGGCCGTTGTGCTGCGATTCGATGCTGGAGGACTCGATTTCCTTGGATGCGGTTCCACCGATGTGGAAGGTACGCATGGTCAACTGGGTGCCGGGCTCGCCGATGGACTGTGCGGCGATGATGCCGACGGTCTCACCGACGTTGACCAGATGCCCGCGGGCCAGGTCGCGGCCGTAGCACATGGCGCAGACGCCGTGCGCGGCCTTGCAGGTCAGACCGGAGCGGATGACGATGGAGTTCACGCCGGAAGCGTCGAGCTTCTTGGCGTATTCGTCGTCGATCATGGTGTTGGCGGGGATGACCAGCTCGCCGGTCTCCTCGTCATAGGTATCGAACATGGTCACGCGGCCGAGAACGCGCTCAGCCAAGCGCTGCTTGATCTCGCCGCCCTTGATGTAGTGAGTCAGCTCCAGACCGTCCACGGTGCCGCAGTCCAGTTCGGACACGGTCACATCCTGGACGACGTCAACCAGACGACGGGTCAGGTAACCGGAGTTGGCGGTCTTGAGCGCGGTATCGGCCAGACCCTTTCGTGCGCCGTGGGTGGAGATGAAGTACTGCAGGACCGAGAGACCTTCGCGGAAGGACGCGGTGATCGGGGTCTCGATGATCTCGCCCGAAGGCTTGGCCATGAGTCCGCGCATACCGGCCAACTGACGCATCTGGTCCTGGTTGCCTCGGGCACCGGACGTGGCCATCATGTAGATCGGGTTGAAGCTCGAATTGACTTCGGTCTTGCCCGTCTTCGGGTCGGTCAGAACATCGGTGGACATCTCCTTCATCATTTCGTTGGAGATGTCGTTGGTCACCTTGGTCCAGACGTCGACGACCTTGTTGTATTTCTCGGTACGGGTGATGATGCCGTCCTGGAACTGGTTCTCGATCTCGTCCACCTCGGCATTGGCCGTGGCCAGCATCTTCGGCTTGTTGTCCGGGATCTTGAGGTCCTTGACGCCGATGGTCACACCGGCGCGGGTGGCGAACTCATAACCCAGGTCCTTGATGCGGTCGCAAAGAATGACCGTGGCCTTGGTGCCCGCCAGACGGTAGGCGCCGGAAACCAGGGCGGCGATGTTCTTCTTGTTCAGGACGGTGTTGACCAGCTCGAACGGGACCTTCTCAGGCAGCAGCTCGGAAACGATAATGCGGCCGGTTGTGGTCTCGACGATCTCGCCGTTGATGCGCACCTTGATGCTGGCGTGGATTCCCACCGCACCGAAGTCGTAGGCGGAGATAACCTCTTCCGGAGAAGAGAATATCATGCCTTCGCCCTTCTCGAAGGAACGCGCCGTGGTCAGGTAATACAAGCCGAGGACGATATCCTGCGACGGGTTGATGATCGGCGAACCGTTGGACGGGCTGAGGATGTTGTTGGAGGACATCATCAGCACGCGGCACTCGATCTGCGCCTCGACCGAAAGCGGAACGTGCACAGCCATCTGGTCACCGTCAAAGTCCGCGTTGTATGCGGAACAGACGAGCGGGTGCAGCTGGATGGCCTTGCCCTCGACGAGCAGCGGCTCGAAGGCCTGAATGCCGAGGCGGTGCAGGGTCGGGGCGCGATTGAGCATGATCGGGTATTCGCGGACCACGTCTTCCAGGATATCCCAGACGACCAGGTCTTCGCGCTCGACCATCTTCTTCGCCGACTTGATGGTGGTGGCGATTTCGCGCTTCTCAAGCTCGGAATAGATGAACGGCTTGAAAAGCTCCAGGGCCATCTTCTTGGGCAGGCCGCACTGGTGCAGCTTCAGCTTCGGGCCGACAACGATGACCGAACGGCCGGAGTAGTCGACGCGCTTGCCGAGCAGGTTCTGGCGGAACCGGCCCTGCTTACCCTTAATCATGTCGGACAGGGACTTGAGCGGACGGCCGTTGGTGCCGGTGATGGCGCGGCCGCGGCGGCCATTGTCGAACAATGCGTCGACGGCCTCCTGCAACATGCGCTTCTCGTTGCGGATGATGATCTCGGGCGCGCCGAGTTCAAGCAGCCTTTTCAACCGGTTGTTACGGTTGATGACGCGGCGGTACAGGTCGTTGAGGTCGGAGGTGGCGAAACGGCCGCCATCCAGAGGAACCAACGGACGCAGCTCGGGCGGAATGATGGGAATCACTTCCATAATCATCCACTCGGGCTTGTTGCCGGACTCCAGGAAAGCCTCGACGATCTTGAGTCGCTTGGTGATTTTCTTCTTCTTGGTCTGCGACCGGGTGGTCTGGGACTCCTCGCGCAGCTCGGTGCGCAGGGTCGGCAGATCCAGGGCCTGGAGCATGGTGCGGACAGTCTCCGCGCCCATGCCCACGGTCAGGGCGTCTTCACCGAAATGGTCGATGACCTGGAAGTACTGATCCTCGCTGACAACCTGGTGCGTCTTGAGCGGGGTCTCGCCCGGATCAAGCACGATGTAGGAGTCGAAGTACAGGACCTTTTCCAGGTCGGCCATGGTGATGTCGAGCAGCGTGCCGATCTTGGACGGCAGCGTCTTCAGGAACCAGATGTGCGCCACAGGCGCGGCCAGTTCGATATGACCCATGCGCTCGCGGCGAACCTTGGAAGCGATGACCTCAACGCCGCATTTTTCGCAGACGATGCCACGGTGCTTCATGCGCTTGTATTTACCGCAGTTGCACTCGTAGTCCTTCACGGGACCGAAGATTTTGGCGCAGAAAAGACCATCACGCTCCGGTTTGAAGGTTCGGTAGTTGATGGTCTCGGGCTTCTTGACCTCGCCGTAGGACCACTCGCGAATGGTCTCGGGCGAGGCGATGGATATCTGGATAGCCTTCAGGTTACGGCCTTGGGCAGCCGCATTCGGCGCTCCACGCAAGGTGAACAGATCGTCCAACGTCATGGATATCCCCTATCGTAAAAAGTTATATCATGCCCGGCCGGCCGAATAAGGCCGGCCGGGCCAATTACCTTGTTTTGTCCGGGCCTAGTCCACCAGCGGCTGAGGCCCCGCCGGAACGGCTGCGGGCTGCTGCGGCTGACCGGGACGCTTGCGGTCCTCGTAGTGCAGGGTCACATCAAGACCCAGCGACATGAGTTCCTTGACCAGGACGTTGAAGGATTCCGGCAGACCGGCTTCCAGGAAGTTGTCGCCCTTGACGATCTTCTCGTACATCTTCACACGGCCCTGCACGTCATCGGATTTGACGGTCAGGAATTCCTGCAGAAGATAGGCGGCGCCGTAGGCCTCAAGGGCCCAGACTTCCATCTCACCGAGTCGCTGGCCGCCGAACTGGGCCTTACCGCCCAGAGGCTGCTGCGTAACCAGGGAGTAGGGGCCGGTGGACCGGGCATGGATCTTTTCATCAACCAGGTGGTGCAGCTTGAGGTAGTACATGATGCCCACGGTGACCCGGTTGTGGAACGGTTCGCCGGTACGGCCGTCATACAGGATAAACTTGCCGTCCGAAGCGAGTCCGGCCTTTTCCAGCCAGTTCCAGATGCCCTCTTCCTCGGCGCCGTCGAAGACCGGAGTCTTGGCGACGATGCCGTTCTTGAGCTTCTTGACCGCTTCCACGAACTCCTCATCGGACATGCTGTCGATGAGCTCGTTCATGTCGCCGGTGTCGAGGATGGACTTGACCTCCTCGCGGATGGCCGCGATGGAGTTTTCACCCTCTTCAAGCGTCGCCTGAAGCTGCTGGCCAAGCTTGCGTCCGGCCATGCCCAGGTGCGTTTCCATGATCTGCCCGATATTCATACGAGAGGGAACGCCCAGGGGGTTCAGAACGATGTCCATGGGAGTGCCGTCTTCAAAGAACGGCATATCCTCTTCGGGCAGGATGCAGGATACGACACCCTTGTTACCGTGACGGCCGGCCATCTTATCGCCCACGGAGAGCTTACGCTTCACCGCGACGTAGACCTTGACCATCTTGATGACACCCGGAGGCAGATCGTCGCCCTCAGTCACCTTCTCGCGCTTCACATCATAGATGTTCTTGATGAAGGCGACCTGCTGCTCGTAGTCGGCCACGACCAGCTTGAGCTGATCGTTGACCTCGCGGTCGAACAGGCCGATGAGCTTCTTGACCGGAACGGAGTCCACGGCCTCGCGGTCGATAACCTCCCCGGTCTTGCACAGGGTGGCTTTCTTGGGACCGGCGAGGTCCTTCTTCAGCTTCGCACCCTCCAGCACGGTCCAAACCTTTTCGCGGATTGCGTCGGTCAGGGCGGCGATGTGCTTCTGCTCCTTGACGTCGAAGGCCGACAGCTCGGCGTCCTCGATAGCCTTGGTGCGGTCGTCCTTCTCGCCGGAACGGCGGTTGAAGACCTTCACATCGACGATGGTGCCGGAAATTCCCGGCGGAACCTTCAGGGACGTGTTTTTCACGTCGCGTGCCTTGTCGCCGAAGATGGCGCGCAGCAGCTTTTCCTCGGGGGTCAACTGGGTCTCGCCCTTGGGCGTGATCTTGCCGACCATGATGTCGTCCGGTTTGATCCGGGCGCCGATGCGGATGATGCCGCATTCGTCGAGGTTACGGAGCATCTCTTCGGAAACGTTCGAGATGTCTCGGGTGATTTCCTCGGGTCCGAGCTTGGTGTCGCGAGCGACCAGTTCAAACTCCTCGATGTGGATGGAGGTATAGACATCCTCCTTGACCATGCGCTCGGAGATAAGAACGGAGTCCTCGTAGTTGAAGCCGCACCAGGGCATGAAGGCGACCAGCAGGTTCTTGCCCAAGGCAAGCTCGCCGTGGTCGATGCCCGGACCGTCGGCCAGGACATCGCCCTTCTTGACCCGCTGTCCGACCTGGACGCGAGGCGTCTGGCCGAAGCAGGAGTTCTGGTTGGACTTGTGCCACTTCTGCAGTTCGTAATGCTTGGAACCGCCGGAGTTGGGGTAAAGTCCATTATCGTAATTGATGATGATGCGCTCTGCGTCCACGTAGTGGATCACGCCATCCTCCTGGGCCAGAACACAGGCCCCGGAATCACGGGCGACCGGGCCTTCCATGTCGGTGCCGACGAGCGGCTCCTCGGCCTGGAGAAGCGGCACGGCCTGACGCATCATGTTGGAGCCCATGAGCGCGCGGTTGGCGTCATCGTGCTCCAGGAAGGGAATCAGCGCGGCGGAGATGGAAACCGTCTGGCTCGGGCTGATGTCCATGCAGGTAACGTCCTCGGCCGCGGTCAGCTGGACATCGCCAGCCAGACGCGCGTTGACGCGGGCGTTGATGAAGACGCCGTTCTTGTCCAGGGGAGCGTTGGCCTGGGCCACCACTTCCTTGGCCTCCTTGGAGGCGTCCATGTAAGAGATCTCGTCGGTGATCTTCTTGTCCACCACCCTACGGTACGGAGTCTCGATGAAACCGTAGTCATTGACCTTGGCGTAGGTGGTCAGGGAGACGATCAAACCGATGTTCGGGCCTTCCGGAGTCTCAATGGGGCAGATACGGCCGTAGTGGGAAGTATGCACGTCGCGCACTTCGAAGCCCGCGCGCTCGCGGGTCAGGCCGCCGGGTCCCAACGCCGACAGACGGCGCTTGTGAGTGACCTCGGAGAGCGGGTTGGTCTGGTCCATGAACTGGCTGAGCTGGGAGGTTCCGAAGAATTCCTTGAGCACAGCGGCAACCGGCTTGGGGTTGATGAGATCATGGGGCATCAGGGTGGCCACTTCCTGCAGGGACATACGCTCCTTGATGGCGCGTTCCATGCGGACGAGGCCGATGCGGTACTGATTCTCGACCAATTCGCCAACAGGGCGGACACGGCGGTTGCCCAGGTGGTCGATATCGTCGGCCGGACCATGGGTATCCTTGAGGCGCATCAGTTCCTTGACCGCAAGGAGAATGTCCTCATTGGTCAGGGTACGGATGGAAAGGTCCACATCCTGGTTCAGACGGGAGTTGAGCTTGTACCGACCCACGCTGGAAAGGTCATAGTAGTCGGAAGAGCGGAACAGGTTCTCAAAGAAGCTGGCCGCAATCTCGGGCGTGGGCGGGGAGCTCGGGCGAAGCCTGCGGTAGATCTCAATCTGTGCAGTCTCCATGTCCGTGGTCTTGTCGAGCAGCAGCGTGTCGCGCAGGGCGGAGGAAACCTCCATGCCATGCGTGTGCAGGACATCCAAATCCTTGATCTTGGCGTCGCGAAGGCGGTCGATGAGATCCTGGCTCAGTTCCTCGGCGGCCTCGGCGATGACCTCGCCGTTCTTGTCCACGATATCGCGGGCCAGGAACAGGCCAATCAGGGAAGTAGGATCAACCTCGATAGCCTTCACTTCGTGGCGAACGAGCTTTTTCCAGGCGCCCTTGGTGATGTCGACGCCCTTCTTGAGAATGACTTTGCCGTCGACTTCCACATCGGTGTAGGCGGTTTCCTTGCGGTACTGCTCGGCCACAACCGTGCGCATGACCTTGCTCTTGAGCAAGGTGTAGGATTCGACGTCGTAGAAGTAGTCGAGAATATCGGCGCGGGAGAGTCCCATGGCCTTCAACAGAATGGTCACGGGCATCTTGCGACGACGGTCGATGCGGACGTACAGGATATCCTTGTGATCGAAATCGAAATCGAGCCAGGACCCGCGCATGGGGATGATGCGGCTCGAATAAAGGACCTTGCGGCTGGAGTGGGACTTGCCCGAGTCATGCTCGAAGATGATGCCCGGGGAACGCTGCAACTGGTTGACAATGACGCGCTCGGTGCCGTTGATGACATAGGTGCCCTTCTCTGTCATCAGCGGAAGCGTGCCGAAGTATATGTCCTGTTCCTTGATGTCGCGAATCGTGCGGTTGTCGGTCTCTTCATCCACGTCAAAAACTACGAGACGGACGGTGATACGGATGGGCGTCTCGAAGGTCAGACCCTTGGAGATGCACTCATCGACGTCGTATTTTGGTTCGCCGATTTCATAGGACACGAAATCAAGGCTAGCGGTCTTGTTGAAATCTTCAATGGGAAAAACGGACCTGAACACACCCTCAAGCCCGAAGTCGCCCCGGCTGGCCGGCGGGGTTTCTGCCTGGAGGAAACGATTGTACGAATCCACCTGGAGCTCCAGCAGATGCGGGATGGGGAGCGTGTTGACGATTTTGCCGAATTTTTTTCTCAGTTGACCCATTGTACCCTCATGCATGAGCGGTTGATGGTTGGGGCGCGGGGCGGGGAGCCCTTACCCTCTGTCTGGCGCAACGGCCTGTCAGAAAGACCGATGCGGGAATTGGGTAGATAAGCTGTAGCCGGAACCAAAAACCCGGCACACCGACGAGGAGCAGATTGACATCATACAGCGCTGAAACCCAATGTCGAAAGGCGATTAAACGATTATATATACATACAGAGCAAAGAGCGCAACGCCCTTTTCAAGAGGGCGAGCGCTCTTTGCTATGTTAGCTTAACGCGTTGAAGTTACTTGACTTCAACTTCGGCGCCGGCTTCCTGCAGCTGCTTGGCAGCCTCGTCGGCCTCATCCTTGGAAACGCCTTCCTTCAGGGCCTTCGGAGCTTCGTCGACCAGAGCCTTGGCTTCCTTCAGGCCCAGGCCGGTGATGGCGCGGACAGCCTTGATGACGGCGATCTTGTTGCCGCCGGCGGAGGTCAGGACAACGTCGAACTCGGTCTTCTCTTCCTCGGCGGCAGCTTCGCCACCGGCGGCCGGAGCGGCGATGACGGCAGCGGCGGGGGCAGCAGCCTCAACGCCGAACACGTCTTCGAGTTCCTTGATGAATTCGGAAAGTTCCAGGACGGTCATGTTGCCGATGAATTCGACAACCTGCTCTTTGGTGATATCAGCCATGATAAATCTCCTTGAAATTGATTCGCTTTGAACCTTGGGTTTACGCGGCTTCCTTCTGTTCCTTGATGGCGGTCAAGGCATACAGGAATTTGCGCTCGATGTTGGCGAACAGACAGACGAAATTGCGAGGTACGGCCTGCATCGTGCCGAGGAGGGAACTCAAGAGCTCAGGCTTGCTGGGCATCTTGGCGAGTTCCTTCACGGCGTCGCTGTCAAGAAATTGGCCTTCGAGGGTACCGAAACGCATGGCGAACTTTTTGTTCGTCTTGGCGTAATCGGACAGCGCCTTGGCAAGGGCAACGGGATCTTCGTACCCGAGCGCAATGGCGCAGTTCTCTTTAAGGTGTTCGCTCAATACACCATGATCGGTGTCATTGAGAGCCAACCGGGCCAGGGTATTCTTGACGACTTGGTAATCGACGCCGACTTCGTAGCACTTGGAGCGCAACTGGGTCATTTCCTCAACGGTCATGCCCTTGAAGTCGGTGACGACGGCGATGCTGGCGCGCGAAGCTTTTTCGTGCAGCTGCTCGATGATTTGGGCTTTTTCTTGCCTGTTCATCTACCACTCCTCGTCTTAGGCCCGGAAAGCAGGTCAAAGCGTTGTCTGAGCAGGATGTTTAAGGGGACACAGCCCCACCTGCCTTCTCTGACTCAACCTTCCGTGCGATTATCTACTGGACCCCCGAAGGGGTCCGGCATTTCATTGATTAATTAAACTTCGAGAAACTTGCGAACCGTCAAGGGGTCAATCTTGACGCCGGGGCCCATGGTGGAGGAAACGGCCAGCGCTTTCATGTAGGTGCCCTTCGCGGAGGAGGGCTTCATGCGCATGACGGTATCCAGCAGAGCCTTGAGGTTCTCAAGCAGCTTATCAGCGCCGAAGGAAACCTTGCCGATGGGGGCGTGCAGCACGCCGGCCTTGTCGACCTTGAACTCGACCTTACCGGCCTTGAGTTCGGACACGGCCTTGGCCACGTCCATGGTCACGGTGCCGGTCTTGGCGTTGGGCATCAGCCCACGGGGACCGAGCACGCGGCCGATCTTGCCGACCACGGCCATCATATCGGGGGTAGCCACGGCCTTGTCGAAATCGAGCCAGCCGGACTGAATCTTCTCGACCAGTTCGTCGGAACCGTAGAAATCGGCACCGGCTTCCTTGGCCTCGTTTTCCTTCTCGCCCCGACAGAAGACGGCGACGCGGATGTCCTTGCCCAGTCCGTTGGGCAGGCTGACGGCGCCACGGATCATCTGATCGGAGTATTTCGGATCGACGCCCAGGTTGATGGCCACATCCACGGTCTCGTCGAACTTGGCATAGGCACCGGCCACAGCGGCCTTCACGCCCTCTTCCACATCGACGCGCACTGCGGTGTCACGATCACCAACGGCGTTGCGGTATTTTTTTCCATGCTTAGGCATACTTCTCCACCTCACTAGGCCTTGACTTCGAGGCCCATGCTGCGGGCGGTGCCCTCAATCTGAAGCATGGCGTGCTCGATGTCATTGGCGTTCAAATCGGCCATCTTCAACTCGGCGATCTCTTTGACCTGCGCCTTGGTGACCTTGCCGACCTTGACCTTGTTCGGTTCACCGGAACCCTTCTCAAGCTTGGCGGCCTTCAACAGAAGCACGGCAGCCGGAGGGGTCTTGGTGATAAAATCAAAGGAACGGTCCGCGTACACGGTGATGACAACCGGGATTATCAGACCCTTCTGGTCCTGCGTCTTGGCGTTAAACGCCTTGCAGAACTCCATGATGTTCACGCCGTGCTGACCCAGGGCCGGACCGACCGGCGGAGAAGGGTTCGCACTGCCAGCGGGAATCTGCAGTTTGATCTTTCCTAATTCTTTCTTAGCCATTGTATTCCTCGATGAGAAATTTCGCTGTTAGCGACAATCCGGGCTATCCCTTGTCCACCTGGACAAAATCAAGCTCCACAGGAGTCTGACGCCCGAAGATAGAGACGGATACTTTGAGCTTGCCCTTGTCGTAATTGACTTCTTCCACAACACCGTTGAACCCGGAAAACGGGCCATCGATGACCCGGACCTCGTCGCCGCGTTCGAAGTTGAACTTGGGACGAGGCTTTTCCTGGCGGCTCTCCATCATGTTGAGGATGTTCTCCGCCTCGCTATCACGCATGGGAGTCGGGCGGTTCTTGCCGCCGACGAATCCGGTCACGCGCGGGATGGACTGGATGAGATGCCAGGAATCGTCAGTCAGGATCATCTTGATCATGATGTAGCCCGGATAGAACTTGCGGGTCGAAGTCTTCCGCTCACCCTTGACCATCTCGACGATCTTTTCGGTGGGCATGACGACTTCTTCGATAAGGCCCTTGTCCTGTCCGGTGCGCATCATTTCACGCACGGTCTGTTCCACACGCTGCTCGAAACCCGAGTAGGTGTGAACTATGTACCAGCGTGCACGAGGCGCTGCGTTTTCCATTATGGCATCCATGTTGCGTTCCAGCCTTTGCAAGTAGCTTTGGTCCTAGGAGAGGATGGTCTCGACGATCTTGGAGAGCGCCAAATCCACAACGCCCAGGTAGAGAGCGATGACCACGGAAACGACCAGCACGGCGATGCACGTGGTGACGGTCTCCTTGCGGGTCGGCCAGACTACCTTTTTGATCTCGACTTTGGACTCCTCAAAGAACTCCTTGAGTTCCGTGAGTTTGCCCTTCAGACCGGCTGCCTGGGACTGTACGGCCTGCTTTTCAGCGGCCTTCTTGCCTTTCTTTTTGGCCATATCTCTTTATCCCAAATTATTGAGCGTGTGGCGGGGTCCTGCTGTTTTACGAGCAAGACCCCGCACCGCTTTCAAAGACTTAGTTGGCAGGGGCAGAGGGATTCGAACCCCCAACATCCGGTTTTGGAGACCGGCGTTCTAGCCGTTGGAACTATGCCCCTGCTCTATCGAATCTACTTGGACTCTTTGTGGAGAGTGTGCTTCTTGTCCCAGGGACAATACTTGGACACTTCCAGACGTCCGGTAGTATTCTTCTTGTTCTTCTGCGTAGCGTAGTTCTTACGCTTGCACTCGGTGCATTGCAGCTGAATGTTGACTCGCATGATTACTCCATGATCTCGGTGACGACACCGGCACCGACGGTGCGGCCGCCCTCGCGGATAGCGAAGCGCAGACCGACTTCCATGGCGATGGGGGCGATCATCTCAACATTGAAAGTGGCGTTATCGCCGGGCATGACCATCTCGACACCATCTTCCAGGGTGACGACGCCGGTGACGTCGGTCGTACGGAAGTAGAACTGCGGACGGTAGCCGGAGAAGAACGGGGTGTGACGGCCGCCCTCATCCTTGGACAGGACGTAGACCTCGGCCTTGAACTTGGTGTGCGGGGTGATGGAGCCGGGCTTGGCAGCAACCTGGCCGCGCTCAACATCCTCACGCTTCACGCCGCGGATCAGCAGACCGACGTTGTCACCGGCCTGGCCCTGATCGAGCAGCTTGCGGAACATCTCGACACCGGTGCAGGTGGTCTTGATGGTCGGCTTGATGCCGATGATTTCGATTTCGTCGCCGACCTTGACAACACCGCGCTCGACACGACCGGTGATAACGGTACCACGGCCGGAGATGGAGAAGACGTCCTCAACGGGCATCAGGAACGGCATGTCGATGTCGCGCTCCGGCTCGGGGATGTACTCGTCGCAGGCGGCCAGCAGATCGAAGATGGGCTTGGCGGCGGGATCGTCGACGGATTCGCATTCCAGGGCCTTCAGAGCGGAACCCTGAATGACCGGAACGTCGTCGCCGGGGAAGTCGTACTTGGACAGCAGCTCGCGGATTTCGAGCTCGACCAGCTCCAGCAGCTCTTCGTCGTCGACCATGTCGCACTTGTTCATGAAGACGACCATGGCGGGCACGCCGACCTGACGGGCGAGCAGGATGTGCTCACGGGTCTGGGGCATGGGACCGTCGGTGGCGGCGCAAACCAGGATGGCGCCATCCATCTGGGCGGCACCGGTGATCATGTTCTTAATGTAGTCGGCGTGACCGGGGCAGTCCACGTGAGCGTAGTGACGCTTTTCGGTCTCGTACTCAACGTGGGAAGTAGCGATGGTGATGCCGCGCTCTTTTTCTTCGGGAGCCTTGTCGATCTCGTCGAAGGCAATGAACTCACCATGACCGGCCATGGCGGCCAGCTTGGTGATAGCGGCGGTCAGCGTGGTCTTACCATGGTCAATGTGACCGATGGTGCCGATGTTGACATGAGGCTTGCTACGTTCAAATTTAGCTTTACCCATTTCAGTAACCCCCTGGATCAATAAAGTTGTGTAGGTTTCTATTTCTAAATACTTGTGGACAGCGCAAAAACAAACAAAAAAAAACGTTCTGGAGCTCACGACCGGATTTGAACCGGTGACCTCATCCTTACCAAGGATGTGCTCTACCGACTGAGCTACGTGAGCAAAGCCACTCACTGTGTATATGATGGAAGAAGAGAGACGGCTTAGTGGAGCGGGAAACGGGACTCGAACCCGCAACCCTCAGCTTGGAAGGCTGATGCTCTAGCCAATTGAGCTATTCCCGCTCACTCTCTGTAGTCCATCAGCGACCCTGATGCCGCCTCCTACAGTGTGACTCGAAAAAAAAGTGGTGGTGGGGGGAGGATTTGAACCTCCGAAGGCGTATGCCGACAGATTTACAGTCTGTTCCCTTTGGCCACTCGGGAACCCCACCATTTTATCTTACTGGAGCTGGCGATGGGACTTGAACCCGCAACCGGCTGATTACAAATCAGCTGCTCTACCAATTGAGCTACGCCAGCCAACCGGGAACGAAGTCTATATACGCCGCGATGTCAAAAATCAAGAGTTTTCAACGACCTTTTTTCCCGCATCCCGGGAAGTGTCGTCTTCCGCTCGAAGACGGGCCGGTTTAATTAGAAAAGCGGCAGTTTGTCAACCCTGAGGTGGCTTTTTTTTTAAATTCTTTTCAACCTTGGCCATTTCCACGGCCTTCCCCTTTCCCCTCGTGCTCATATCTGTGTATAATAATAGCCCTACGGACGCGTATGATCTATTATAGGATCTTGTCGACAACTCACAACCAATAACAAGCCCATGAAACTAACGGCCCTTCTCCTTGCCGCGTTCACTCTGCTCGCCCCCTGCCCCGTCATCGCAGGCGGTCTCGTCGTGATGACCCACGACCTGGCCGGGCAAGCTTACGTGGATCAGGAGAACTGGGAACTGCGCGGCATTGAGCACACGGGCAAACGCGCCTTCAACCTGGAGGTCGTCCGGGAGATCATGCTCGCCATCGGCAACAAGGGACGCATCCGGGAAGTGTCGTTCGCGCAGGGGATGCAAGCCCTCACCTCCCGGCCCGATACGGTATTCTTCAACGTATACCGTACCCCGCAACGCGAAGAGCGGTTCAAATGGGTCGGGCCGCTCCAGCGGGAGATCGACTACCTCTACGGCCTCCGGCGAAACGGCCCCATCGGCGGACTCGCGGAAGCCAGACAGGTCCCGGCCATCTGCGCCGTGGAAGGCAGCCAGCATCACGCCACCCTGCTCGAACTCGGTTTCAAGAATATCGTGCCCGTACGCACCTATCTCCAATGCTTCGCCATGCTCAAAGACGGTTCGGTCACCCTGGCCGTCTCCTCCGAAGAAACCCTGCTGCGCAAACTCCGCCAGACGGAACTCCCGGCCTCCGACATACGCCGCGTGTCCGAACCATTGCTCCAGTCCGCGGGCTATATCGCCTTTTCCCCGGAAGTGGACGACGCCGTGGTTCGCAAGTGGCAGGCCGCCCTGAACGCCCTCATCAGCTCCGGACGATTCCAGGAACTTTACGAACGCTATTACTGAGTTAATCCCGGCCCGATTTCTTTTTCTTTGACTCACACACGCCCAACCCGTATGTGCATCCCGTCATGAACCGTTTTTCCATCACCCCCGATTCCCCCTGGCTGGCCCCTCTGGCGGGCTACTCCGACCTCCCCTTCCGTATGCTCGTGCGCAAGTACGGATGCGGCGTGGCCTGCTCGGAGATGGTCTCCGTCAAAGGCATGGCCTTCAAGAACTCCGGCACCCGACGCCTTATCGCCACCTGCCCCGAGGACGACCCCATGGTCCTCCAGCTCTTCGGCTCCGAGGCGCAGTATTTTCACCCGGTCATGGAGAAACTGGTCGGCATGGGGTACCGCAACTTCGACCTCAACGCCGGTTGCCCCGTGCGCAAGGTCCTCAAGTCCGGCTCCGGCGTGCAACTCATGGAGGATCTCGACAAACTGGTCGAACTGGCCTCCATCATGGTGGCCAAGGCCGCCGAGCACCCCGAGGGCGGCCGCGTGGGCGTCAAGTTCCGCCTGGGCTTCAACAAAGGCGAGGAAGTCTTCCTCGATCTCGCACGAAGGCTCGAAGACGTCGGCGTGAACTGGGTCACGCTCCACCCGCGATACGGCAGGCAAATGTTCGCGGGACAGGCCAACTGGGCGAAACTTGCCGAACTCAAAAAGGCCGTGTCCATCCCGGTCATCGGCTCCGGCGACCTGTTCTCAGCCGAAGACGGCGTACGCTGCATCGAGGAAACCGGCATCGACGCCATCATGTTCGCCCGGGGAGCCCTCTTCGATCCCCCCATATTCACCCGCTACGCGGCCCTGCGCAAAGGCTCTCCCCTGCCCGTGCGCGACGGCGCGTTCCTGGCGGACATAGTCTGCGAACACATCCGTCTGACCAGGCTCTTCGAAGGAGACGCGCGCTCCTTCCGCAAAATCCGCTCCATCATCCCCCGCTACGCAAAAGGCCTCAGGGGTATCCGCTCCCTGCGGGCGTCCCTGCTCCAATGCGAAACCTGGGAGGACCTGGAGCAGGCGGCGGCCGTCATTCGCGATTTGCAACCCGCCGATCCCGAAACCGACTGGCCCCCAGTTGACGAAATTTGCCGATAGCGTTTACACACACCCCTGTTGCCTTAATCATTCCACACCCTTGACAAGGAAACGTTATCATCATGGGCACCCAGTCCACCGACATTCTGCTTGAAGCGGGCACCAACGAACTGGAAATCGTCGAATTCTACCTTGAAGAGGAACCCAAGGAATCCGCCGACGTAGAAGCCAACCAGGAAGACCGGGCTTTCGGAAATGGGCACAAACCCAGCCGCAAGGGATACTACGGCGTCAACGTGGCAAAGGTGCTGGAGATCATCCGGATGCCCAAGGTCACGGAAATGCCCGAGGTTTCCCACCCGTCCGTGCTCGGAGCATTCAACCTCCGTTCCCGGATCATCCCCCTGCTCGACCTGTCCATCTGGCTCAAGAAAAAACGGGTGGAGAACGAACCGCCCAAGGTCATCGTCACCGAATTCAACCAGGTTACCTCGGCCTTCATGGTCTCCGGCGTAACCCGCATCCACCGAATCTCCTGGGAAGACGTGGAAGCTCCCAACAAATACGTGTCCGCCCTGTCCTCGGACTCCATCACCGGCGTGGTCAAATTCGAGGACCGCATCGTCTTCATCCTCGATCTCGAACGCATCGTCTCGGAACTCAATCCCGCCATGCGTCTCCAGTTCGACGACAACTTCGTCCTCGACGGCTTCTCCGGCTACAAGGCCCTCATTGCCGACGACTCCCCGCTTATCCGCGAAATGATCCGCGACATGCTCGGCCAGGCTGGATTCCAGGTGGAAAAGACCACCAACGGTCGCGAATGCTGGGATCGGCTGCTGGAGATCAAGAAACGCGCCCAGGACGAGGAACGCCCCATCACCGACTACGTCCAGGTCCTTGTCTCGGACATCGAAATGCCGATGATGGACGGCCACCATCTGTGCCGGCGCGTCAAAGAAGACCCGGTCCTGCGCAGCCTGCCCGTCATCCTCTTCTCCTCGCTCATCACCGACAAGCTCCGCCATCGGGGCGAAACCGTGGGCGCGGACGACCAAATCTCGAAACCCGAAATCACCCAGCTCGCCCGCCGCGCCGCCGCACTCATCGAAGACCGCAAGGCGCAAGCCAGGTAGACAGACCGGCTTGGCATAATCTCACAAAACAAAGGGGCTCGGCTTTGCCGAGCCCCTTTGTTTTGGCGAGCCTCCGGCGGCCAGAGGGGGAAACTTTTAAAAAAGTTTCCCCCTCTGGACTCCCCCTTCCAAACTTTTTGGCGCCGCTTCGCGGAAATTCGAATTTAGTGTTGTTTTTTTCATTTCATCAATCGCCAAAAGTCAGACCATCATTTGAAAAGAGATTGATCCCTTCGCCGATCATTGCCCGTGCGGAGGCGCACGCAAAAGGATTCGGGGAGTAGAATAAGGACAGGGGGCGGCCCGCCAAAACAAAAGGCCCGGCTTATGCCGGGCCTTTTGTTTTTCTTGCAGACATAGCGCCTAGCAGATTCGGGGGAGCTGTTCGCCCTCCAACATGCCGAGGAGCCGCTTGCCGCCGAGCGGAGTGACGAGAACGACCTTGCCGGGGTTGGCGTCGGTCATGGTGCCGATACGGCGGGCATCCTGGCCCAGGGGATCGGAGCGCATGATTTCCAATGCCTTGTCGGCGTATTCCCCGGGCAGAACGCAGAGGAACTTGCCTTCGTTCGCAAGGTACAGAGGGTCGAGACCGAGAATGGAGCAGCCGCCCTTGACCTCGGCCCGCACCGGGATGTCGTTTTCGACCAGCTCGCAGCAGACGTTGGAGCTCTTGGTGATCTCATTGAGAGTGGTGGCCAGGCCGCCGCGGGTAGGATCGCGCAGAACATGCACCTCGGGCAGCTCGCTGACAAGCTTGACCAGCAGGTGGTTGAGCGCGGCGGAATCGGACTGGACCTTTGCCTCGAAATCGAGTCCCTCGCGGGTGCCGAGCACGGTCAGACCATGATCGCCGATGGTCCCGGAGACCAGCACCGCGTCGCCCGGGCGGGCGGCGTCGCCGCTGGGAGCCGGGTCGGCAATGACATCGCCGATGCCGGTGGTGTTGATGAATATCTTGTCGCAGGCTCCCTTGGGCACGACCTTGGTATCGCCGGTGACCACCTTGACCCCGGCCTTGCGGGCTGCCTCGCCCATGGAAGCCACGATCTTCTCCAAGTCGGCCATGGGAAGCCCTTCCTCGATGATATAGCCACAGGTGATGTAACGCGGAATGGCGCCCATCATGGCCACGTCGTTGACCGTGCCGTGCACGGCGAGCGAACCGATGTCGCCACCGGGAAAGAAGATCGGGTCGACCGTGAAGGAGTCGGTGGACATGGCCACCTTGCCGGACAGGGAAAGCACGGCCGCGTCGTTGAGGCGGTCGAGTTCGTCGTTGCCCAGGTGCTTGAGAAAGAGTTCGGAGATAAGGCGCTGGGAAGCGCGCCCGCCACTGCCGTAATCGAGTAACACCTTGTCAGACATGTCTAATCCAATTTGTATTTGTAGTATGCCGCACAACTGCCCTCGGTGGAGACCATGCACGGGCCGACCGGATCGGCCGGGGTGCAGGCCTTGCCGAAAAGAGGACACTGATCGGGCTGCTTGACGCCCTTGAGAATGTCACCGCACTTGCAGCCGGGCAAGGACGGACTTTCCTTGATTTCGATGCCGAATTCCTTCTTGGCGTCGAACTGCTCCCATTCGGGGCGGATTTCGAGGCCGGAGCCGGGGATCAGCCCCAGGCCGCGCCAGAGGGCGTCGCAGGGCTCGAAAACCTCGTACATGATTTCCAGGGCCTTGGGATTGCCGTTCTCGCCGACGATGCGCGTGTAGTTGTTGGACACATGCGCCTCGCCCTTGTTTCGCCATTCGATCATCTGGTTCAGGGACTGGAGGATATCCAGGGGTTCGAACCCGGTGACCACGGCGGACTTGGCGTAATCGCGGGCGATGAACCGATAGGGTTCGACGCCGATGATGGCCGAAACGTGGCCGGGCAGGATGAAACCGTCGATGTTGATGGCCTCGTCGGAAAGGAGCGCGTCCAGGGCGGTGGGCACGGTCTTGTGGAAGCAGAGAATCCGCAGGTTCTCGATGCCCTGCTGGCGGGCCATCTTCATGGTCCCGGCGATGGTCGGCGCCGTGGTCTCGAAGCCCACGCCGATGAAGACCACCAGGTCGTCCGGGTTTTCCTTGGCCAGCTTGAGGGTGTCGAAGGGCGAATAGACCACCTTTACCCGCGCGCCGTCGGCCATGGCCTTCTTGAGGTTGCGGCCCTTGTCGCCGGGCACGCGCATGAGGTCGCCGAAGGTCGCCATGATGACCTTGTCGCGTCCGGCCAGGTCAAGGAAGGCGTTGACCTCCGACTCGTGGGTGACGCAGACCGGGCAGCCCGGGCCGCTCAGGTGCACCACCTTCTCAGGCAAAAGGGAACGCAATCCGCTCTGGAAGATGGCCACGGTGTGGGTGCCGCAAACCTCCATGAAGCGCAGCTCACGGTCCAGCTCGGATTCCATCTTGTCGAGGATTTTCCGGCACAGGTCAGGATCACGAAAGTTTTCAAGTAATTCGAAGCTCAAAGCATAATCCTTTAGGCTGATTGATGAACCGATTTCTTTAGGTTAGCGACAGTCATATACTCTCTGAATGATATGAGCAAATGAAAAACCGGCAGATTCGACCGGTAGTTACGATAAAAGCGAATTGCCTCCGGCATTGCAACGCGCTCGTGTCCGCGACGGGAACCGCCGCCTTTCCTACAGCCACGGATTTCCCCGTCCGGCGGCCGCCTCCGGCCCATCACCCGCATGGCCCCCGGAATTCAGGAAAAAGAATGGTCTGTGATAATGCCGCCCGGTTTTTCCCGTGCCCGCCAGCTTTATTTTTTCCGGCCGTGCTGATAGATTGAGGATATCGGATGCGCTGGTGCATCCCGGCCAACCAGACGCGCTCCGCGCACGCACGCCATGTCTGTCAAAGAAAACGCTTCCCGACCCGTCGGCCGGTACATATCGCCTCTCCCCCCGCCGCCGCCCGCCGCGCATGTTCCCGGACAATTCGTCCCGGACGACGCGCAGTGCTTCCGGTACTGGGAGCAATTCGCCATGCTCGACAACGTGGCCGAGCACAGCCGCATGGTGGCGTCCGTCGCCACCTGCATCGCCGAACGGGCCGTTGATGCGGGCATGGATGTACACGTGCCGACGGTTCGCGCCTCGGCCCTGCTCCACGACCTGGCCAAGACATACTGCATCCGCCACGGCGGCAACCACAGCCAACTCGGCGGCGCCTGGGTGGCCGAATTGACCGGAAACCCGGTCATCGCTTGCGGGGTGAGCCATCACGTATACTGGCCCTTCGACATGGATCTTGCGCGCTACTTCACGCCCCTGGCCGTGCTTTACGCGGACAAGCGGGTGAACCACAACGAGCTGGTGTCCATCGAGGACCGCTTCCGGGACCTCATCATCCGATACGGCATCCCGATGAATCTCCAGGACCGCATCAACGAAACCAAGCGGCAGGCCCTGGAACTGGAACAACTGATATGCGACACACTCAAGGTGGACCTCAATGCATGTGATTTTGATAGCGGGCGGCTGGTCTGACGAACGCGACGTTTCCCTGGTCGGAGCGAAAAAGATTCGGACCGCCCTGGATGAACTCGGCCATGAAGTGACCTTTTTCGACCCGGCCGACGACTTCCGGAACCTGCTCAACATAGCCAAAGGCGCGGATTTCGCCTTCATCAACCTGCACGGCGAACCGGGCGAGGACGGCCTCATCCAGGCCGTTCTGGACAAGGCGGACTGTCCCTATCAGGGGGCTGGCCCCGCCGGTTCCTACCTGGCCCTGAACAAGGCCGCCGCCAAGGAGGTCTTCGAGGCCAACGGCATCAAGACCCCGGACTGGCAGCTCATCACCCCCACGCAGGGACGGGAGACCCCTCTGGAACTCCCCCTGCCCGTATTCGTCAAGCCCGACAAGGGCGGCTCTTCCCTAGGCATGTCCCTGGTCCGCACGGCCGAGGAATTCCCGGCGGCGTTGGACAAGGTCTTTGCCATGTGCCAGTCCGCCCTGGTGGAAACCTATATCCACGGCGTCGAACTGACCTGCGGCATTCTCGGCAAGGAGGCCTTGCCCCTCGTCATGATTACGCCCAGGGACGGGTCCGACTTCTTCGATTACGACAACAAATACGCCGCCGACGGGGCCAAGGAAATCTGCCCGGCTCCGGTGGACGAGGCGCTGTCCAAATCCATTCAGGAGCAAATGCTCGTCGCCCACGCGGCGCTGGGGCTGACCGGCTACAGCCGGGGCGACTTCATCGCCACCGCCGACGGCGAGACCTACCTGCTGGAAGTCAACACCCTGCCCGGCATGACCCCCACCAGCCTGCTGCCCCGAGCCGCGGCCCACGTGGGCTACTCCTTCACCGAACTGATCGGCGAGCTCATCCGGCTCGGCCTGCAAGGCAGGGGCTAGATGGGAAAAACCGGCGTGAACATGGGCCTGCGGGCCTACGGGCTGGTCTGGAAGGCCGTCCTGCCCCTGCTCAGGTTCAACGGACGGCTCAAGGACGGCTGGGAGCAGCGCACCCTGGACGGCGGCCTGCCCGCTCCGGCCCACCTGTGGATACAGGCGGCCAGCGGTGGCGAGGCCTACCTGGCCTGGGAAATCCTCAGGCATCTGCGGCCCTCCGCATCCGGCCCCCTGCGCGTGCTCGTGACCACCAACACCCTCCAGGGGCACCAGACCCTGCTCAGGGCGGCGGACGAGATCAACGGCCGCAAATCCGGGCTGGCGGTACAGCCGTGGTATTTTCCCTTCGACGATCCGGGCCTCATGCGCCGCATGATCGAGCGGGTGCGGCCGGAGCTGGCCGTCATCCTCGAAACCGAGATATGGCCCGGCTTCCTGTCCGCCTGCAAGACCGGCGGCGTTCCCGTGCTTCTGGCCAACGGACGCATGACCACCAAATCCCTGGCCGGATACATGAGCTGGCCCGCCCTGTTCCGCGAACTCGCGCCGGAGCGGATAATGGCCGTCTCCGAGACCGACGCCCGCCGCTTCGGAACCCTGTTCGGCCGCGACCGAGTCCAGGTCATGCCCAACATCAAGTTCGACCGCATGGGCGACGCCGGTCCCATGGCCCGCGCCGGCAATCCCCTCAAGGACCTGGTCTCGGCCAAGGACGATTTCGTCATTTTCGGCTCGGTGCGCCGGGAAGAACTAAACGACGTCACCCGGCTGGCCGCCGGACTCCTTTCCGCGCGCCCGGCCACAGTGCTCGGCCTGTTCCCTCGCCACATGCACCACCTGGACCTGTGGCGCGCCGCCATCGACGGAGCCGGGCTCAACTGGGTCCTGCGGTCCCGCCTGACCGAAACGGCCAAGCCCGGCACCGTGATCCTCTGGGACACTTTCGGCGAGCTGGTCCCGGCCTACGGACTTGCGAAGGCCGCCTTTGTGGGCGGCTCCCTGGCCCCGCTCGGCGGTCAAAATTTTCTGGAACCCCTGACCTGCGGCGTGACCCCGGTGACCGGACCTCACTGGAAGAATTTCGCCTGGGTGGGCCGCGAAATCATCGATTCCGGCCTGGCGGTGGAGGCGTCCGATTGGCGGGACGCCCTGGAATCGCTGACAAAGATTCTGAACAACACGCCGCCACGCAAGCAGATCGCCGCCGCGGCCGGACAATATATCCGGGACCGCAGGGGCGGCGCGGAAGCGGTCGCCAAACAGGTTGCCGATTTTCTCAATAACGATTAAACACGCAACGCAGCAGCAATGAGCGAATTCCCCGAATGTCACGGCATCATCCCCGCAAGGTTCGAGTCCTCGCGGTTCCCGGGCAAGCCGCTGGTCGAGATCGACGGCAAGCCCATGTTCTGGCACGTCTACTCGCGGGCTTCGGCCTGTCCCCAGATGACCAGCGTCACCCTGGCGACGGATGACGAACGCATCCACGCAGCCGCACGGGAACTCGGCGTGCCCGTCGTCATGACCCGCTCGGACCATTCCAGCGGCACGGACCGCGTCCTCGAAGCGGCCAGGACCCTGTCCATTGACTCCGACGCGGTAGTGGTTAACATCCAGGGCGACGAACCGTGCCTGGAGCCGGACATGCTCACCGAGCTGGTGCGGCCCTTCTCGAACCGCCGGGTGCGGGTGGCCACGCTGGCCACATCCATCGGCCCGGACGAGGCGGCCTCGCCCGATCGCGTCAAAGTGGTCCGCGCCCTGGACGGGCGCGCGCTCTACTTCTCGCGCTCGCTGGTGCCCTTCGACCGCGATGAAAAGCTGCACGGCTTTTTGCTGCACATCGGCCTCTACGCCTTCCGCATGGAGGCGTTGGAGCGGTTCGGCAGCCTGGACCCGAGTCCGCTGGAGCTCCGGGAAAAACTGGAGCAACTCCGTCTGCTTGAGGACGGCATCGATATTTACGTAACCGAGACGCGGCACACCTGCCACGGGGTGGACAGGCCCGAGGACCTCGTCAAGGTAAAGACCATTCTGGAGAATCATTGATGAAAGCGATCCTTGCCCTCGAAGACGGCACGATTTTCAAGGGAACGAGTTTCACCGGGCAGGGCGAAGCCTCCGGTGAGGTCATCTTCAACACGGGCATGACCGGCTACCAGGAAATCCTGACCGACCCGTCCTACACCGGACAGATGGTCACCATGACCTATCCGCTCATCGGCAACTACGGCGTCAATCCCGAGGACGTGGAATCGCACAAGGTCCAGGCGGCCGGATTCATCGTCAAGGAATGCTGCAAGAAGCCGAGCAACTGGCGTTCCGCCATGTCCCTGCCCGAGTATCTGACCCAAGCCGGCGTCATGGGCATCGAAGGCATCGACACCCGCTCGCTGACCCGCCATCTGCGCATCAACGGTGCCCAGCGCGGCTACATCGCCACCGGCGACGCCAACCCCGCGGAACTGGTCGAGAAGGCCCGGTCCATCGAGAAGATGGAAGGCCTCAACCTGGCCGACCGCGTGTCCTGCGAAAAACCCTACACCTGGGACGGCAAGAAACCGGTCTTCATCGACGACATGAAGGACTTCGCCTGGAAGGGCAACGGTCCCAAGCTCGCCGTGTACGACTTCGGCATCAAGTGGAACATCCTGCGCCTCATGGAGGAACAGGGCTTCGACATGATCGTCCTGCCCTCCCACTACACTGCGGCCCAGGTGCGAGAACTCGGCCCGGACGCCGTGTTCCTGTCCAACGGCCCCGGCGATCCGGCCGCGGTCACCACCGCAGTCGAAGCCGCCAAGGACCTCTGCCAGGACCTGCCCGTGGCGGGCATCTGCCTCGGCCACCAGATCCTCGGCCTCGCCATGGGCGGGACCACCTTCAAGCTCAAGTTCGGCCACCATGGCTGCAATCACCCGGTCATGGACCTCCAGACCGAAAAGATCGAAATATCCTCCCAGAACCACGGGTTCTGCGTGGACGTGGAAGGCCTGGACTTCCTGGAAAAGACCCATGTGAACCTCAACGACAACACTCTTGAGGGATTCCGGCACAAGGAAAAACCCATCCTGGCCATCCAGCACCACCCGGAAGCGGGACCGGGCCCCCACGACAGCCGCTATTTCTTCCCGAGATTCCGTGATATGGTCAGGGAAAGCACCGGGCTATAGCCCAAAACCTCAGCCAGGAACGAGCCATGTCCACCGATCTGATCAAGTCTCGAAAGAAGCTGAACTCCGTCTCCACCCTCCTGAAAAAGGGCAAATACATGCCCGCCGTTCAGGCGGTCCACGACGGGCTCATCCTCTTTCTCAAGAATCAGGTCATGAAAAACGAGCGCGAGGAGTTCGAAGACATCCTCAAACGGGTTACCTACGTGCTCAATTCGGACAAGGAGCTTCGCAAGATATACCCCCTGGTCATCAGCTACGAACCGGGACAGGAACGTCCGCTGCTCGACGCCATGCGCGAGCTTCTGCAGGAACTGCAAAAGGCCCTCAACGAAGAGGTTCAAAGCGATCTGGAGGCACTCAACGCCCAGAAAAGGGCCGAACTGGAAAAGGGGCAGACCCATCTGGACGCCCAGGAATGGGAGAAGGCCAACGCCGTCTTCGACCAGCTCGTCCGCACCTTCAGCGGCGACTCGGAGCTCAAGGCGGACATCGCCGACCGCTACCTCAACGCCGGCCGGTACAAGGAAGCCTACGCCATGTTGGACGACGCCCTCAAGGACGACCCCAACGCCATCCACCTCTACAATCGCATCGGCATGGTCCTGCGCAAGATGCAGGACTATGAAACCGCCGAGAAGTACTACCTCAAGGCGCTCACCCTGACCTCCGACGACGAATACCTGCACTACAACATGGGTCGGCTCTACTACGACTGGCGCAAATGGGCCAAAATGGCCAGCTCCGCCAACAAAGCCGTACAAATCAACCCCGACTTCGCCGAAGCCGTGAAAATGCTCAAATTCGCCCAAAAGAAAATGAGCTGATGGCAGCCGAATTCCACCGCATTGAAAAAAGAAAGGGCTTTCAGCTGAAAGCCCTTTCTTTTTTTGCCTCCGGCGGCCAGGGGGAAAGGGGAGAGAGGGCACCCTTTGTAACGGGCTTCCCTCTCTCCCCTTTCCCCCTGGACCCCCTATCCCCTCTCTCCCTCCGAAACTTTTTGGCGGCGCATCCGCGCAGCAGAAGGTTCGCGAGGAAATCAACTTCCTTTCAAAAGGAAAGCTAACCCCGGTAAGCCATAAAAGGGAATACCCAACGCACCGCTCGCACCCGCGAGGCGGAACCAAAAAGTTTAGGAAAGGAAGGGGTTGGGGATCCGAGGGAAGGGAAAGGAAAGCCCTTTTCAAAGGGTTTTCCTTCCCCTTCCCCCGGCCGCCGGAGGCATTCAGCCTCTACAGACGGCTTTCGATGAACAATGCGGCGGCGAAAAGATCGTCGCAGACGTGGTCCGCGCGATGGCCGCATTTGGCTTCCTGCTGCGCGCCTTTTCCGGTTCGCACGAGGATGGTGGTTGCGCCGGTTTTCCGGCCGAGTCCGATGTCGGCGGACTTGTCGCCGATCATGAATGCCTGCGCGGGATCGAAGTCGAGTTCGATAGCGGCGCGTTGCATGAGGCCGGGCTTGGGCTTGCGACAGTCGCAGCCCGCCTTGGGCTCGTGCGGACAGAAAAACACGCCGTCGATAATCACGCCCTGGGCCGCGAGCAGTTCGACCATGCGCTGATTGCAGGCCCGGACCGAGTCTTCGTCGTAATAACCACGCCCGATGCCGCTCTGGTTGGTCAGCACGGCCAGGCCGAAGCCCATGCCCTGCATCCGCTTGAGGCCCTCGGCGGCCTGCGGCAGGAGTTCCACCCCGTCGGGCTCGTGAAGGTAGTGTTTGTCCACGATGATGGTCCCGTCACGGTCCAGAAGGACGTACCGTTTGAACATGGTCATCACCTCGTTTTGCCGACGAGTTTACGGAGCATGTCCAGCGCGGCCCGGAAGCTGTCGATGGACGCCTCGCCCGTGCCCACCAGATCGTATCCGGTACCATGGTCGGGAGAGGTGCGCGGATAAGGCAACCCCAAGGTAACATTCACGGCGCGGCTGAAATGAAGCAGTTTGAGCGGAGCGAGCCCCTGGTCGTGATACATGGCCAGCACGGCCGGATAACGTCCCTGGGCCGCGAAATGAAAAATGGTGTCGCCCGGCACGGGACCGGCGACCTGAAGACCTTCAGCGGCAGCCTGTTCGAGGGCGGGAATGATAGTGGTAATCTCCTCGTCGCCGATGCGGCCGGACTCCCCGGCATGGGGATTGAGGCCGCAGACGCCGATGGGACCTTCGAGACCGAGGGTGCGCACAAAATCGGCAGTCAGGCGCAGGCAGTGCAGAATACGCTCCTGGGTAACCAGGCCGGGCACATCCCGAAGCCGGGGGTGGGTGGTCACCAGGCTGACCCGCAGCTTGGGCGAAGGATCGTCCGGGTCGTGTCCGCACAGATGCATACACACGTTGTCGCGCCCCACGCCGAGCTTCTCCGCGAGAAACTCCGTATGCCCGGGAAAGTCGAACCCGGCGGCATTGAGCATGGCCTTGTTCAGGGGGCAGGTCAAAAGCCCTTGCGCCAGTCCGGCCTTGAGGACGCGAATGGCCGTGTCCAGGCTGACGCCTGCGGCAAGCCCGCCCTCGCGGCAGGGGCAGGCCGGGGGGAATTCGACGCCGTCGAGTTCGGACGGCTGATACAGGTAGACGCCAGGCCCCTTGTCGGCGATCTGCTCCGGAGAATCGAGCAGGGAAAAGAAACGGGGCGCGTCCAGTCGGGCCAGCTCACGATCCAGAGCCGAAGCCGGTCCGAGAAGCAAAAATCGGTCAGAGGTCCGCCCGCCGTCCAGAAAATGGCGGGTCGTCAGCTCGGGGCCAAGGCCGCAGGGGTCCCCGAGGGTTATGCACAGGGTTCGCATTATGATATCACCTTGAAAGCGGTCTGTCCGGTCAAGCCCGGTCCGGGGAAGCTACGCTGGCCCCAACGGCAAGTCAATGCGCGTCCGGTCGGCGGGCCCGGCGGGCCAGAAAATCCGCCAATATCTGCGCGTGGTCGAAAGCCAGCTCGGGCCATTCGCCCAGGGGAAAGACCCTTGCCACGGCCGCATCGTCGCCCGCCTGGAGCCGGGACGGGTCCTCGGCCTCGCCAGTGTAGACAACGCTCATGGTATGTCTGCGCGGGTCGCGATCCGGGTCCGAGTAGACCCCGAGCAAGCCGGTGAGACGCACGTCCAGCCCGGTCTCCTCCTTCATCTCGCGCACGGCGGCCTGCTCGCAGGTTTCGCCGTAATCCACGAACCCGCCGGGCAGCGCCCAGCCGAGCGGCGGATTGCTCCGCTCGATGAGGACCACGCCCTCCCCGCCATCCGGCAAGTCCATAGCTATGACCACGTCCACCGTAGGGGCTGGATTCCTATACACCTCGATTTCGCCCCCGCAGTGGGGACAGACCCGAACTTTGCCCATGACATGCTCCATTGGCTGATTCACCCCCGGACTGTTCACAAACTCGACCGCCAAGTCAAATTTGGATCGGCCTGATTCCACTTTTTTTACCCGGCCCACGCACGCCCTGCCCCCCTGGTCAGCCGTCAAATCCGCCAACGTCGTTGCAAGACGAGCAGATCTAATATTTATAATATACTGTATTTGCAGGATGTTTATACAAACAACACACCATACGAGAAAGGCTTCATCGGACAGTCCGATGAAGCCTTGATTATCTCGTGTGCAAAAAAAGGAAGAACTTGCCTTGGTTAAAGCAACCGTCGTGCCAACCGGCCACAAAGGCCTTTAAATTAAATAAATACAATTAATCCATACGATTACCATTTCACAAAAAGACAAGAAAAAATCCTGCACCCTTGAAAGGGTACAAGATTTTTTACCCGGACCCGGAAAAGGTCCATTAACCGTGTATGCGGGTTCAAGTTTTTTGACCCGCCGGACGCGGTCAGGCGTTGCGTACGGCCACGGAGAATCCTTTGTCGCAAAGCTTCTTGATGGAAATTTCGCCTTCGCGGATGATCTCCAGCTTGCTCGACCCGAGCATCCGGACCACGGTGGACGCCTTGTGTCCACGCGGCCACGGCGGGTCGAAATAGGCCCCGTCCACCATCTCCAGCAGCTTCGGATCGATATCCTCGGGCAGGGCCGCTGCGGGCTTGCCGGACAGGTTCGCGCTGGTGGCCACGATGGGCTTGCGGAATCGGCGGGAAAGTTCGGAGGCGAAGGGATGGCCGGACCAGCGGACTGAAGTGTACCCCTCTTCGTCGGAGAGCCAGCCGGGAAGCTCGGGCAGCGCCTTGACCAGAATGGACAACGGACCGGGCCAGAACGCGGCCGCCAGATCCAGGAGGGAGCGGGGTTTCTCGGCAGTAACCAGAGCCAACATGTCCAGGCCGCCGATAATCAGGGGAAGAGGCCGTTCCTCGGAACGCCCCTTCACTCTGGCCACGCGGTCGCAGGCCGCTGCGCTGGTGGCGTCGCAACCCAGCGCGTAGAGAGTTTCAGTAGGATAGATCACGATGCCGTCTGAACGCAGAACCTTGAGCAACTCTTGCATGACAGCCTCCTTATCTCGAATACCATTCTGTTTTAAGCGATTCCATTTCCTCCCGTGAATAGGAGGGATTATCGTACATGCCTGCGGCGTCGCGCTGGACGAACGCCTGATAGAGAATGATGGCCGCGGCCACCGATACGTTGAAGCTCTGCACCATGCCCTGCATGGGGATATAGATTTCATCGGGAGCGAGCTCGGCCAGCTCCGGGGATGTGCCCCGGTGCTCATTGCTCAGTATGATCGCGGTGGGTTTGGTGAAATCGAAGTCCATGACCGGCCGCGCCGATTCGGAGAACCCCGTCCTGAGGATTCGAGTTCCCTGCGCCTTGAGGTGGCCGACCATATCGGCGGCGTCCACGTGGCGTGTAAGCTCAATCCATTTCTTGGCCGATCCAGAAGTCTTCTTGGCCAGGTCCGGCCATTGGGAATCCGTATAATACAAATGCACCCCGGCCACCCCGAAAGCGTCGCAGCTTCTGAGCACCGCCGAGACATTGTGAGGGTCCCAAATGTTGTCCATGACCAACGTCAGGTCCTTTTGTCTCCTGGCCAACACCCCGTCAATACGTTTCTTCCTTTCTTCCGTTATCTGTCTGATCATGCGGCGTTGGTATCCATTATGCAGCCATTTGGCAACCCCGCATCGCGCTTTCCAATCGGGCAAACGTCAAGATTATAATGTGTTGAGAACAATTAATTCCAATCATTATATTGACATTTTTTTGATATACATAGGAAAAGGAAACTTGAATCCCTTTCCCCGGCAAGAAGCGGAGAATAAAATGCGTGCACTTATTGTCGAAGACGAATTCCTGAGCCGAAAGGTTCTGCGGTCGTTCCTGATGACCCTGTTCGATGTGGACATCGTGGTCAACGGCCGGGAAGCGGTCGAAGCCTTCAAATTGGGCCATGACGAAAAAAGGCCCTACGACCTTATCCTCATGGACATCATGATGCCCGAGGTGGACGGCATTGAGGCATTGCAGCGAATCCGGGATCTCGAAACGGAAAACGGCTACCGCCCGAGGGTCAAGGTTATCATGACCACGGCCCTGGACGATCCCCAGACGGTCATCCGGACCTTCCATGACGGCGAGGCGTCGGCCTACATCGTCAAGCCGGTCGCCAAGGACAAGCTGTATGCCGAACTGGAAAAACTGGGACTTCTGCACAAGTAGGACCGAGGATCAAACATGAGCGAAGACCCGATGGTCGAGGAGTTCTTCTCCGAGGTCAACGACAAGTACTACCCGCAGGTGATGGAGGGGCTTGAATTGCTTGAGAACGGCGACCTCGGGCAGGGCATAGAGATACTGGCCCGTCCGCTGCACACCATCAAGGGCGTCACCGGCTTCATGTCGGGATTTGAAGAGGCTTCCCACTTCACCCACAAAATCGAGGACTTTCTGAAGAAGGTCCAGTCCGGCGAAGTGGATTCCTCTCCGGACAACGTCACCCTGCTCTCGCGCGGCGTGAACATGATCTTCCAGGTGCTGGAACAACTGCGCGTCGGCGATACGGACACCGAAGAGCGCGAAGAGGTCCTCGCCTTCATAGCGGCGGCGTCCGCCGTAGGACAGAACGAAGCCGAAGCAACCGGAGCGGGCGTGGATACGGAGACCGTAAACGGGGTGACCGTCATCAAGGTCAACGACCCGCGCGTCCACCTGGACACCCAGTTCAAACCCATCATCTCCGCCATCCTGTCCATCGAACCGGGCGACCCGGTGCTTCTCGACCTGGGCGGAGTGCTGACCTTCGGGTCCGGGGCATGGGCCGCCGTGGCCAGCATGGGCGTCACCTTCAAAATCGCCGCCTGCAACGTTTCCCCGGACGCCCGGCAGACGCTCATAGGCTGGGGATTCGACAAGACCATCTCCGTATACCCCGACCGCGAGACCTATTTCACGACGCAATAAGGCGAGACAATGCAGGACAGCATCATTCAGTGCATCGAGGACATAGAACGGCGGATTCTAGAAGTGGACGCCACGGGCCAGGGGGTGGAGGCCGTGGTGGACGCCCTCGGCCTCTCGTGCATGCAGCTCTCCTCGGCTGGGGTCATCGCCCTGCTGGACATGCTCAAGGACGGCATCACGCCCGTCAACGGCGACATCGTCACCGCCATGCTCAACATCTGCGAAGCGCAAAAGAAATTTTTCTTCGCCCTGGGCGGCCTGCTCGAAGGCAGCGGCGACGCCTTGGCCAAGATCAAAACCGCACCGCCCGCCCCGGCTTTTGAGGAAAGCGAAGAGGAAGCGGCCCGGGCCTTCGAGGAGCCGCCCGCCGCCAAAGCCGAAGTCCCTGAAGCTCGCGCCGAAGAAAACGAAGAAAAACCCACCCCGGAAGCCGACGCCAAATCGAACGCCAAACACGCGCCGCAGGGCATCTCGTCCATTCGCGTTCCCACGGACCGCCTGGACCGGGTCATCGAACTGGTTGGCAAGCTCATGGTCACTTACGCGGTCATCGCACAGGGCGGAGCCACCAACGTGACGCAGATGGCCTCCAGCCTCCGGGAACTCGACAACGTCATTTCCAACCTCCAGCAAGAGGTCAACGCCATCCGGCTGGTGCCGCTCAAACAAATTTTCATGCCCATGCACAGGCTGGTGAAAAGCCTCTCCCAAAAAATCGGCAAAAAGCTCGACTTCGAGGTCCGGGGCGACGATCTGGCCCTCGACAAAACCATAGTCGAAAGCCTCAACGAGCCGCTGGTCCACCTCCTGCGCAACGCCGTGGACCACGGCCTGGAAGCCCCCGAGGGACGCAAGGCGGCGGGCAAGCCCGAGACCGGAACCGTGTCCCTGTCCGCCTGGCGCAAGGGCGACAACGCCTTCATCCAGGTCGGCGACGACGGACGCGGGCTCGATCCCGACCGAATCCTGTCCAAGGCGCTGGAAAAGGGGCTGGCCGATCCCGACAAGGAATACTCCAAGGACGAAATCCTTCAGTTCGTGCTCCAGAGCGGTTTCTCCACCGCCGAAAAAATCACCGACGTCTCCGGGCGCGGCGTGGGCATGGACGCCGTGGTCAACGCCATCAAGGTCGCCCTGGACGGCGAAGTGTCCATCGAGAGCGAGCTGGGCAAGGGCGCAAACTTCACCATCTCCATCCCCCTGGACCGATCGGCCAACGAAGGCATCGTGGACGCCCTGGTCTGCCGGGTCGGCGGCGACACTTTCATCATGCCCAGCCGCGATGTGGTGGAAATCTACATGCCCCGGCGCAACGACGTGGTGGAACTGCCCGACGGCCGCGAGACCGTGGACGTGCGCGGCGAGATACACTCCCTGCTCCGGCTGGCGGACCTCCTTGAACTGACGCCGGAGATCGAGAACATCGAGATGGCCCAGGCCATCGTGGTCCGGGTCGGCGATTACAAGGGCGCCATCCTGGTCGACGAGGTGCTGCGCCAGCAGCAGGTGGTCATCACCGGGTTCACCGTCCCGGTGGAGGAAATCTTCAACGTCCCCATTCTCGGCTATGGCATGATGGGCGAATCCGACGCCCTGGTCATCGACGCCGAAGAAATGATCCGCCAGTTCCAGGAACGCATTGCCGAAACCGCCCGGACCTCCTTGACATGAATACCGAGGAAAGCATACTTCACTTCAAGTTCAGGTGTCCTCGGACTCAATAGGGAATCCCGTGAAAATCGGGAGCGGACCCGCCGCCGTGACGTCTCGCTGAACCGTTTCCATTCATGCCACTGGGGTCGACCTGGGAAGGCGGAAACGGGAGGGACCAGCCGGAAGACCTGCCTGGAACGATCACAAGGACCTGCCACGGTGGTACGTGGGCTTGCCGCCGAGGTATTGAAGGGATAATACGGGTTCTCTTCCTCTGAATTCGAAGAGGAAGAGGCTTTTTCTTTCCCTCCCCGCCCCATTTTCGGAGAACATGATGACAGTTGTCAGAAACATTGTCTTCTGCCTGCTCGCCCTGTTGCTGACCGTCCCGGCCCAGGCCGGACACCACGACGAACAACCCGTCAAACAGGCCATCGTCCTGGCCGCCTTCGGCACTTCCTACCCCGAAGCGGTCAAATCAATCCTGAACATCAAGGCCAAGGTGGAAAAGGCCCACCCCGGCGTCCCCGTGCGCCTGGCCTTCACCTCCAACATCATCCGCAAGATCTGGCAGGGCCGCCAGAACGACGAGGCCTGGAAAGCGGCGCATAAGGACATTCCCGCCGAAGTCCTCTACGTCAAGCATCCCCTGGCCACCATCGCGGACCTTCAGAACGACGGCTGCCGCGACATCACCGTGCAATCCCTGCATGTCTTCGCGGGCGAGGAGTTCCACGACCTGATTACCCTGGTGGGCGGACTCAAATCCATCCGCACCCTCAAGGCCAAGAACATGCCCTTCGCGCACCTCTCCCTCGGCCGCCCGGCCCTCGGCCTGCCCGGCGAGGAGTATCCGTACACCGAGGACATGGCCCGGGCCGCCAAGACCCTCAAGACCGACGTGGACCATGCGCGCGAACTGAACGCCGCCCTGGTTTACATGGGCCACGGCAACGACTTCTTCTCCACGGGCATCTACGCGGAATTCCAGAAGGTGTTGCAAGCCGAATACGACTACCCCATCTTCATCGGCTGCGTGGAGGGATTCCCCGCCTTTGACGACATGGCTGCGCAACTCGCGGCCTCCGGCAAGAAGGACGTCCTTCTCAAGCCGTTCATGATCGTGGCCGGCGACCATGCCTCCAACGACATGGCCGGCGACGAGGACGACGCATGGAAGGTCATGCTGACCAAGGCTGGCTACAAGGTCACCACCGACCTGCGCGGCCTGGGAATGCTCGACGGCTGGGCCGACATCTACGTGAACCACCTCAACGACGCCATGGCCAAGGGCTCGGGCGTGAACTAGACGCATGTTGAACGCCGCCTCCCGCACCTCCCTTCGCAACGGGTTGACCGTCGCCCTGCTCGCCGCTCTGCTGGCCGGGCTGGCGCTGGCCGCCTGCGCCATGGGAGTCATCAGCATCCCGCCGGGCGAAGTCCTGCGCGGACTGCTCGACGGGGTGCGGGGGGCGGCGGATTCCATGGACGGCATGGTGGCGGGCATCCTTTTCGACGTCCGGCTTCCGCGCATCCTGACCTGCGCCGCCGTGGGCTTCGGCCTGGCCGTGGCAGGCGCGGTCTTCCAGGGGCTCCTCCTCAACCCGCTGGCCGACCCGTTCACCCTCGGCGTCTCCTCGGGCGCGGCCTTCGGCGCGGCCCTGGCCCTGCTCCTGGGATTGTCCTTTTTCGGCCCGGCCACGCTCATGACGCTGGCCTTCGCGGGCGCGGCCCTCACCCTGGCCGCGGTCATCGCGCTCGCCGGGCGCGACGGCGAGCTGGCGCCAACCTCCCTCATCCTGGCGGGGGTCATCGTCTCGGCCACCCTCTCGGCGGGCATCAGCTTCATCAAGTATCTGGCGGACGAACGAGTCTCGGTCATCGTCTTCTGGCTCATGGGCAGCTTCGTGGGCCGGACGTGGAACGACGCGGCCCTGGCCGGGACCGCCTCCCTGCTCGTCTTCGCGATATGCCTCTACTTCGGACGCGACCTGAACATCATGAGCCTGGGAGCGCGTTCGGCGCGAAGCCTGGGCGTGAACACGGGACGCGTGCGGCTGATCCTGCTCGTCGCCGCTTCGCTGGCCAGCGCGGTCTGCGTGGCCGTGAGCGGAATCATCGGCTTTGTCGGCCTCATCGTACCGCACCTCATGCGCATGGTCGTGGGCCCGGACAACCGCTGGCTCCTGCCCGCCTCGGGCCTAGGCGGGGCCATACTTCTTCTGCTGGCCGACACCGTCACCCGCGCGGCCCTGCCCCACGAGGTGCCCATCGGCGTGCTCACGGCCATCATCGGCGGCCCGGTCTTCTGCTGGATATTCAGCCGCTCCAGGAGGCTCGCACGTGGGTAGCGCGATCTTCGCCAGCCAGGGCCTCGGCTTCGCCTACGATTCGGCCCAGGTCCTCCACGGCCTGGATTTCGATCTGGGGCCGGGCCTACACGGCGTGGTCGGCCCCAACGGGTGCGGCAAATCCACCCTGCTCGGCCTCCTGGCCGGTCTGCTGTCACCCACATCGGGCGCGGCGCGGCTCAACGGCGAAAATATTTCAGACTTTCCCCCGTCCAGGCTGGCCCGGCTATGCACCCTGGTTTCACAGGACCAGACGCTCCGTTTTCCCTTTACCGTGTACGAAACCGTACTCATGGGGCGGCATCCGCACATCCCCCGGTTCAGCCGCCCCTCAGCCCGCGATATCGAACGCGTGGAGGACGCGCTGACGGCCATGGACCTTCAGGGGTTGCGCGACCGGGCCGTGGCAGACCTGTCAGGGGGCGAACGCCAGCGAACCGCCGTGGCGCGGGGGCTCGCGCAAGACACGGCCGCCCTGCTCCTGGACGAGCCCACCTCGGCCATGGACATCCGCCATGCCATGTCGACCATGGAGACACTGCAACGCCTGGCCGAAAACGGCCACACCGTGGTGGCCGTACTCCACGATCTCAACCTGGCCGCACGCCACTGCGACAGCATCCTCATGCTGGACAAAGGGACCGTTCATGCCTATGGCAACGTGGCCCGGACACTCACCCCCGAAAACATCCATGCGGTCTTCGGCGTCCGCGCGGCCATTCTGCAAACCGACAACGGACCGCATATCGCCTTCATCCAAGGAAACAGACCTTGAAACGCCTCTTTTTCACACTTCTTTTCGTCCTGCTTCTCTGCTCCACCGCCCGCGCCCGGACCATCACCGACGACTCGGGACGGAGCATCTCCTTCGATGCCCCGTTCACGCGAATCATCTCCCTGTACGGCGCGCACACCGAAAACCTGTTCCACCTCGGGCTGGACGAGCAGGTCATCGGCGTATCCCCGGGTGAGAACTACCCCGCTGCGGTCTTGTCCCGACCGACCTTCAACGCCCGCGACGGCGTGGAGAAATTTCTGGCCGCCAAGCCCGACCTGATCCTGATCCGGCCCATGCACTGGCGCGCCTATGGCGGCCTGTGGAACGCGCTGGCGCGCCACGGCGTCACCGTGGTCTCGCTGCAACCCGGCTCCATCGACGCCATGTACGGCTACTGGCGGGCTCTGGGCAAACTCACCGGCCGCGAGATGCAGGCGGAATACATGATCGAGGACTTCCGCGAGGGAGTGCGCCGAGCCGAGAACCGGCTGGCCACCATCCCCATGGGCGAACGGCCCGGCGTATTCTTCGAGTCCATCCACCGCAAGATCGCCACCTTCTCCCCCGGCTCCATGCCGCTGTTCGTCCTGGAAAAAGCAGGTGGAATCAACGTGGCGACCGACGCCAAGCCCCGCCACGGCACCAACATCGCGAACTACGGCCTGGAACGGCTCCTTGCCAAAGGCGGTCGGATCGACGTCTACCTGGCCCAACGCGGAACCATGAACGACGTCTCGGTGCAGGACATCGTCAACGGCCCGGCGGCGTCACGCATCAGAGCGGTCCTGACCCGCAACGTATTTCTGGTGGACGAGCACCTGGTCTCACGGCCTACCATGCGGCTGCTGGAAGGCATCGACACCGTTTTCCGAATTCTCCATCCCTAGGCCCCGGTTGACCTTCACACGCAAAACAGACAAAGTCGGCTACCGACAAAAACATAACGGACATTCATCGTGACCAAGAAAGGCACCCTCTACGGCATCGGGGTAGGCCCCGGCGACCCCGAACTGCTCACCCTCAAGGCCGTGCGAATCCTCGGCGAGGTGGACGTGATCTTTGCCGCCGCCTCCACCAAGAACGACTATTCCACGGCCTACGCCATCGCCAAGCCCCATCTCAAGGACCATGTACGCATCGTCCAGCTCGGCTTCCCCATGACCAAGGACGAGGATGCGCTCAAGGCCGCCTGGCGCAAGAACGCCGAGCTCGTGGCCGAGGTCCTGGACAAAGGCCTGGACGCCGCCTTTCTGACTCTGGGCGACCCCCTGACCTACTCCACCTACGGCTACCTCCAGCGCACCCTGCTGGAAATGAACCCGGATTTGCGGCTGCGCGCCGTGCCGGGCATCACCTCCTTCCACGCCGCCGCCGCGCGCATCGGCCTGGTCCTGTGCGAATCCAAGGAGTCCCTGCTCATCACCTCGGGCGTGGCCGATCCCGCCCGTCTCGAAGAACAGCTCAACACAGCCGACAATGCCGTCATTCTCAAGGCGTACAAGAATTTCGAGGAAATCCGGGATCTGCTGAACAGACTCCGCCTGGGCGACACCACGGTGCTCGTCTCCCGTCTCGGCATGGACAAGGAATCCATCCTCATGGACATCAACGACGCTCCCAAGCAGCCGCACTATTTCTCGCTGGCCCTGGTCAAGAGGAAAAAGTCGTGATCCGCGCCGCCATCGTCCTGGCCGCCTTCGGCTCGCGCCACAAGAACGCCATGGCGTCACTCGCGCACATCATGGAGCGTGTGCAGGCCGCCTATCCCGACCTGCCTGTGCGCGTGGCCTACACCTCCAAGACCATCCGGGGGCACATGAAACGGGCTGGCGAGGCGGTGGACTCCGTGCCCACCGCCCTGGACAAGCTCCTCGACGAGGGCGTGACTCACGTGGCCGTCCAGTCCCTGCACCTCATCCCTGGCACGGAATTCCACGAGCTCCTCGGGCTGGCCAACGAGCTTATGCTCCGCGAGGACGGCTTCCGACGGGTCGAGGTCGGCTTCCCCCTGGTGGCCGGGGAAGCGGGCATCGAGGAGGTGGCCGACGCGGTTCTGTCCATCGCCGAACAGGGCAAGGGCGAAAACGACGCCGTGCTGTTCATGGGGCACGGCACCAAGCACGACGGCAACGTATATTACGAGGCCCTGCACCGCGCCTTCCAGGAACGCGACCCGTCCGTACACCTCGGGGCCATGGAAGCCGAGCCCGGCATCGGCGACATCCTCGAACGGTTCAAGCGGGACGGAGTCAGGAAGGCCCATCTCCTGCCCTTCCTTTTCGGCGCGGGCTGGCACGCCGCCCGCGATATGGTCGGCGATGGGGAAAACAGTTGGAAGACCCGCCTCGAACGGGCGGGCATCGAATGCGAGGCCGTGCTCAGGGGGGCGGGCGAATACGACATCCTCGTCGACATCTGGCTCGGCCACCTTCACGACGCCATGAAGCGCATGAGCCGCTGCTGACGCCCCCTGCACGCCGCCCATCTCTCCCTTGAACCATCCGCCGCCGTTCCCCGGAGCGGAAAGACGGGGTTCGGGCGGCCCTTCCACCGCATAACCGCCGGGAGCCCGGCATTCCCGCCGTTTACACAACTCGGCCCTTGGGCTAGTCTGCGCGGACCGATGGAGACAATGTGAACATACTGATTCATACCCATGACGGCGGCCGATTCGCCCTCGAACCCAAGCCGGGCGACACCCTGGCCCGCACCATTTTCCTCTCCCGACTCTGGCACGGCGTTCCACTATGTTCGGGCCTTGGCAAGTGCGGCCTCTGCCGCGTGCGCTTCGTCAAGGACGCACCCGAACCGGGCCGCGACGAGTTGAAGAAGCTCGGCCGGGACAAGCTCGCGCAGGGCTGGCGGCTCTCCTGCCTCCATCCATCCGAACCCTGCGAAATCGAGCTGCCCGAGCCGGTGCGCAGCCAACGGTCCGTGCGCTCCCTCGGGGAAGGGGCGGGAGACTTCGCCCTGGCCGTGGACCTCGGCACCACCTCCATCCACTGGACCGCCCTGGTCGGCGGAAAGGCCGTGGCAACGGGCCGGGAACTCAACCCGCAGATGGGCATGGGCTCCGAGGTCATGTCCAGGCTGGCCGCTGCCGCCACTGCCGAGGGACGGTTCGTGCTCCGCGCCCTGGTCGCCGACCGCATTTCCGAGCTGGCCGAGACAGCCTCCCGCAACCTGGGGGGAAACTGTATCGGGCTGGCAGTGTCCGGCAACCCGGCCATGACCTACATCCTGCTCGGCATGAAACCGGACGGCCTGGCATCCGCTCCCTACGAACTGACCTATTTCGGCGGCGACGAACGGCGGCTCGGCTCCGGGCTGCCTCCAGCCTACATCCCGCCATTGCTCGCGCCCTTCGTGGGCGCGGACCTGTCCGCCGGACTGACTGCCATCGAGTTTGGCAACGCGCCCAAGCACCCCTTCCTCCTGGCCGACCTCGGCACCAACGGCGAATTCATCCTCGCCTTGTCGCCCGAAAAACGGCTCTGCGCCAGCGTGCCCATGGGACCGGCGCTGGAGGGCGTGGGGCTGTCCTTCGGACGCACGGCCGGACCGGGGGCGATTACCGGCTTCACCCTGACGCCGAAGGGGCTCGACATCCGCTATTTCGACGGCTCGAACGTGGAGCGGACCGGCATGACCGGCACGGGCTACCTGGCCCTGGCCGCCATCCTGCGCGCCCACGGCGTGCTGGACGAAACCGGCCGATTCGCCGATGGCGCAACTCCCCTGGCGGCCAGACTGGCCAAAAGCGTCTCAATAGTGGAGGGAGAGCCTATCTTCGCCGTCAACGCGGACGTCCGCTTTCCGGCCTCCGACGTCGAAGAAATCCTCAAGGTCAAGGCGGCCTTCAACCTGGCCGTGTCCGCCCTGCTCAAGGCTGCGGGCATCGGCCCCGGCGGCCTCGCCGAAATCCATCTGGCGGGCGCGTTGGGCGAGCACGTTTCCCCGGCGGACCTGGAGACTCTCGGGTTCCTTCCCCCCGGCTGCGCGGCCCGAACCGTCAAGGCGGGCAACACGTCGCTCCGTGGCACGGAACTGTTTTTAACCAACCCTGCGGCGCGGACCTTTGCCGAGTCCCTGCCCCATGGACTGACCCGGGTGGACCTGACCGGAGACGCCGAATTCGGCAACCAATTCATCCAAAGGATGCGTTTCAGCTATGTCGATTAACGGCCTGTTCCCCAACCTGACCGAGGAAAACGCCGGGCATCTCGCCCGGTTCGAAGACATCCTCAAACGCGTGTGGCCCCTCAAGGGCAAACACCGCGAGCACTTGAAGTACGACATCCGGGACATGTCGCGCAGCTTGACCAATGAACGGTCCACGCGGCGCAAGGAATACATGACCGACGCCAAGTTCCTGTCGCCGTATCTCTACTATTTCCTGCCCTGGAACCTCTTCCGCCTCTCCCGGCTGTTCTCGGGCCTGGAAATGGACGTCCCGGAAAACGGGCACGTGGCGGACCTGGGCTCCGGCCCCCTGACCACAGTACTGGCCCTGTGGATGTCCCGCCCCCACCTGCGGGACCGCCAGCTAAATTTCACCTGCCTGGACATCGCTCCCAAGACCATGAACACGGGCGTAAAACTCTTCCAGGCGCTGGCCGGGAAGGACTCGCCCTGGCACATCAAGACCGTAAAGGCCGGATTCCTGGACCACATCCGCGAAAGGGCCGATCTCATCATGGCCGCCAACGCCTTCAACGAGCTGGACTGGTCCGGCCGCACCACCCGGCCCCAGGCAGAGAAGCTGGCCACGCACCTGGTCGGCGCCACCAAGGACACCGGACGCATCCTCATCGTCGAGACCGGCGTACGGCTGAGCGGCCGGATCGTCAGCGAAATGCGCGCCCAACTGCTGGAGAAGGGCTACAAGCCCATCGCGCCGTGCCCTCATAACCTGGACTGTCCCATGCCCGCCCTCGGGCAGGGAGCCCCGTGGTGCCACTTCAACTTCTCCACCAAAGGCGCGCCCGATTGGCTAAACGCCATCTCCGCCGAAGCCTCCCTGACCAAGGACAACGCGTCCCTCAACTTCCTCTACCTTTCGCCCGGCGGCGCGCCCGAGCGGGGGCTGGTCCGGGCCATATCCGAACCGTTCAAGCTCCACGGCGGCAAAGGGCAGTACGCCTGTTCCGACCGGGGGCTGACCCTCATCGACTACCCGTCCGGCACGCGTCCCCTCTTCCCTGGCCAGGCATTCGCGCCCGAGTGGCCCGTCAACCCGAAGACCGACCTCAAGTCCAAAGCGCTCATGCTCCCCTGCAAATCCCGGGGCGGCAAATGAGGATAGTCGATCTCGGACTCATCGGCTACAAGGAGGCCGAGGCTCTGCAATTGAAGACGCTGGACGCGGTGACAAGCGGTGAGCAGGAAAACACCCTGTTTCTGCTGGAGCACCCCAAGGTCATCACCCTGGGCCGCCAGGGCGGGGCCGAGAACCTGCTCCTCGACCCGGCGCAACTCGCGGCCCACGGCATCGAACTGGTCCAGACCACGCGCGGCGGGAACATCACCTGCCACTTCCCCGGCCAGTTGGTTGCCTACCCGATCTGGCGCGTGGAAAAGCGGCCCGGCGGGATGCGGAAGTTCTTTCACGACATGGAGCAGGCCGTCATGGACACCTGCGCGCATTTCGGGGTCGCGACCATCCGGCGGCCCAAGCACCCCGGCGTCTGGGTGGACGAAACGCGCAAAATATGTTCCATGGGCATCGGCGTGCGCCGCTGGGTCACCTACCACGGTCTGGCCCTGAACGTGGCCCGCGACACAAATCTCTTCAACGCCATCACCCTGTGCGGCATCCAAGGCGCGGTGCCCACCTCCCTGTCCGCCGAAGCCGGGCGGGACATCGACATGGAGGAGGTCAAGCATGTCTTTGAAAACGCCTTCGCAAAAACCTTTGCGGATTCCGCCCTGGCTGCGAATCAAGCTGCCCAGTAACGAAAATTTCTCCAACACCTCGGACCTCATCGGCGACCTGCGGCTCAACACGGTCTGCCAATCCGCCAAGTGCCCCAACAAGTGGGAGTGCTTCTCCAAGAACGTGGCCACGTTCCTGGTCATGGGAGCCATTTGCACGCGCAATTGCGCGTTCTGTAACATAACCTCCGGCGACCTGGAACCGCTGGACCCGACCGAGCCGAGTCGCGTGGCCGAGGCCGCCCGTCGGCTCGCGCTGAAACACGTCGTCGTCACCTCGGTCACCCGCGACGATCTTCCGGACGGCGGCGCGGCTCACTTCGCGGCGACCATCCGGGCAGTGCGCGAAGCCATGCCGGACTGCACCGTGGAGGTGCTCATCCCGGACTTTCAGGGAGACGAGGCCGCCCTCGCCGCCGTGCTCGACGCCCGACCCAACGTGCTCAACCACAACCTTGAGACCGTGCCGGGCCTGTACAGCGACATCCGGCCCCAGGCGGACTACCGCCAATCCCTGGACCTGCTGCGCAACGCCAAGCGCATGGCCCCGGCCATTCCCACCAAATCCGGCATCATGGTCGGCCTGGGCGAAACCGACGAGCAGATCATGACCACCCTGGACGACCTGGCGGCCATCAACTGCGACATCGTGACCATCGGCCAGTACATGCAGCCGAGCCGCCTCCACCCCATGGTCAAACGGTACGTGGAGCCCGAGGTGTTCGACATGTATGCGGAGGAGGGCAGGAAACGCGGCATCCGCCACATGTTCAGCGCCCCGCTGGTCCGCTCCAGCTACAACGCCGCCGACTTCGTGTAGCGGCATCCCGCCCTTTCCAAAACAACGGGGCCGGTGCGAAGATCATTCGCACCGGCCCCGTTGTTTTCGTCCGGCAGGCTCCATGGCCACCCGGACACCATTCCTTTCCCGTGACGCCTAGAACACCCAGTCCCGGATTCGCAGATCGATGGTGGGTATGCCCCGAAAACGGTCGATCTTGGGGGTGAAGGCAAACCGCATGGTCCGGCCGTGAACCGCGCGGGTCAGGGTATCAGCCATGCGCCATGCCTTACCGGGCAACTTGGTGCCGGTCTCGGTGTCCTCCAGGACCAGTTTGACGTGCTCTCCCTCCCTGCCGAACAGGGCGTGTTCGGCCACACGCACCGGCTTGGTGGCGAAGACCGGCTCGGGATTGCCCATGCCGTAGGGCTGAAGCATCTCCAGTTCCTTAAGCAAGGTGTTGTTGATGTTGGAAAAGGCCAGCTCATGGTCGAGCTTGAGCGTGGGCGTAAGCGGCTTGGGACCGAGCTTCTCGATGACCCGATCGTTGAACCGCTCGCGCAGGGCCTTGAGATTCTCCGGCTTGAGGGAGACACCCGCGGCCTGGGAGTGTCCTCCGAATCCTTCCAGCACGTCGGCCACGTCGGCCAGCCCGTCGTAAAGATTGAACTCGGAGATGCTCCGGCCGGACCCCTTGAGCAGTCCTCCCGAGGACTCGGGCGTGCAGAGCAGCAGCGTGGGCCGGTAGTATTTCTCGACCACCCGCGAAGCCACGATGCCTATGATTCCCGGATGCCAATGGTCCGCGTGCAGGACCAGTCCGGCCATGTGGCGCATGGACTCGGCCTGCGCGAAGGCCTGCTCGGAAATCTCCTGCTCCTGGCGGCGGCGTTCCATATTGATGGCGTTGAGCTCCTCGGCAATGGGCATGGCCGAATCGAAATCCTTGGCGAGCAGCAGGCGCAACGCCTTCTCGGGATCGCCCATGCGTCCGGCGGCGTTGATCCGCGGGGCGAGGTGGAACCCTATCTGCCCGGCCCCCAACTCGGCGCGGCGGTCGTAATCGCTGACCACCTTGAGAGCGGCCATGCCCGGCCGTTTGGCCTCCTTGATGACCAGCAACCCGTTCTTGACCAAAATACGGTTCTGGCCGGTCAGCTTGACGATGTCGGCGATGGTCCCCAACGCCACAAGGTCGAGCAGCGGACGCACGTCCACAGGATCGCCCGGCAAAAGCCGGTTCAGGGCCACGACGAGCATGAAGGCCACGCCCACCCCGGCCAGATCGTCGCATGGCCCGCCTTCCACGAGGCGCGGATCGCACACCGCATGGGCTTCGGGCAGGGTCTCGCCGGGCAGGTGGTGGTCCGTGACCACCACGGTCATGCCCAGCTCCCTGGCCCGGGCCACGGGCGCGCTGTCCGTGATGCCGCAGTCCACTGTCAGCAACATGGTCGCGCCCTGCTCGTGGAGATGCTCCACGCCGGGAACATTCATGCCGTATCCTTCCTCCATGCGGTTAGGCAGGTGGTGCATGACCTCCATGCCGCGCATGGCGAAAAACTCCTTGATTACCGCCGTGGCCGTGATGCCGTCCACGTCGTAATCGCCCCAGACGGCCAGCTTGCGGCCCTCGTCAAGGCCACGGGCCAGGGTCTCGGCGGCCTCGGTCAGGCCGGGCACCTCGGCGGGATTGGCCATGTGCCGGAGCAGCGGACTCAAAAAGCGGTCCATCTCGTCCACATCGGACAGACCCCGGTTCCAGAGAATCTCCACAATAAGCGGCGAAACGTTCAATTCCTCGGCCATGGCCGCCGTTGACGACGGAGCGGTCCCCTCATTTCGGGGCTTCCAGATGCAAGGCAATATGATGATCCCTATGTTCAGAAAAGTATGTTAACGAATTGTTCGACATCGTCCGAGTCGGCCAGCTCCTCGGCGACTTCCAGAAGATCGTCCATGTCCACTTCCACGGCCTGGCAGAGTTCGTCCAAACGCTCCACGTACGGCCCTTCTGGCTCGCCCACGGCATGAACCACGCAATCGGCCAGGCAAACCACGTTGGATTCGTTGGAATGCGCCGGGGACAGGTCCGGCGAATGATGCCAGTTGACCGGCTCCACCAGCACGGCGGGCAAATCCCAGGAACGCAGCACCAGCGCGCCGATGACCGCATGGTCCAGGCCCCAGTACTCCTCCTCGGCGTCGCTGTCGGACAGCATCTCGTTCTCGGCAAGCTCACGGATGGCGGCCCAGTCGCCGGGCCGTTTCAGGGCGGTTATCAGCTTGCCGAAATCGTGAAGCAGCCCGGAAGTGAAAAGGCTGTCCGGCTTGCCCACATCGGTCATGTCGGACAACTCCTTGGCCACCATGGCCACCATGAACTGATGAGCCCAGTATCTCCCAAGGTCGAAATCCTCGGGCAGGCTGTACCGCTTGGTCAGCCCGTCGATGCCCAGCGCAAGGACGATATTGCGAATCTCGGACATACCCAGCACCGCAGCGGCGCGCGATACCGTCTGAATTTCGGCTTGAAGACCGTAATAGGCGGAATTGGCCAGCTTCAGGATACGGGCGGTCAACCCCTGATCCCTGCTCAGGGTCTCGCCCACGGCCTCAAGAGAAGCCAGGCAACCCTCGCCGGTCTGGAAGAACAATTGGCGCAGGATTTCCGGCGAAAACGGCAGGTCGCCACGCATACGCGGAAGCTCCTGGAGGAAGCCCTGGATCTTGTCCTGGTTCATGAACACTCCTGCCCCGAGCCCTTCTTCGGCTCACCGGACCCCTTAATCCAGCTTGATAGGCGTGGAAGGGGCCGGTTTTTCCCCGCCAGCCGCATGGGTATCGTTCCCGGACCGGGAAGCGTGCCGCATTGCCGACACGTCCGGCCCCTCGTCCTTGCCCACGTACCCCTTTTCCTGGAGAAAAGCCCAGAATTTCAGGCTCGCTTCCAGCCCCGGATTCAACTCCAGGCTCTTGAGCAGATACTTCCGGCACCCCTCTATGTTTCCTTTCTCAAAGTAACAGCGGGCGATATTGTGATAGAGGTGCTCGTCGTTCTGGACGAGTTGCTCGGCCCGAAGATAATACTTCAGGGCCTGGTCGTACATCCTGTTCTTCCGCATGTTGATACCGAAGTCGTTGAACAAGTGCTTGTGCTCGGCGTCGAAGGCGGCATCAAGGTCCACCAGACGCTCGAAGATGTCGTTGGCCTTGGCCTGGTCGCCCCGGTCGAGGTACGTCAGCCCCAGGCCGAAGTTGGCCCGGACGTTTTCCTCGTCGATGTCCATGGCCCGCTTGAACTCGAACTCGGCCGAATAGGCCGCGCCCCGCTCGCGGTGCTTTTCACCGCGCACGATGGCCCCGTCCAGCTCCTTCATGGCCGGATAGACGGTGGAGACGTAAAACTCAGGTTCGGGATTGAACTTGGTCAGAAAATCTTCGCGCGCCACGGACCGCCTCGGGCCGGAGGGCACGTAATTGCGGTTCAAAGGCTGAACGGAAATTTCGCCGGACTCCAGCTCCTCGGCGTCCCAGTAGGTCTTCTGGATCGTCTTGCGCTGCGTGGTCCCCGTGCCGACCCTGGCGACGGTCTGCGTGGAGAAGACGCCCTTGATCCTCTCCGCGCCGTCGCGCACTATCTCATGCCTTGTACCGGCATCCTGCTCCCGATCGGCCATCCGTCTCTCCTATCGCGCCCGACTCATCTCCTCGATGATCGCCCAGGCCGCGTCTTCGGGCCGCTCCGCCTGGGTGATGGGCCTGCCCACCACCAGGAAATCCGACCCGTTGCGCACGGCCCGCTCCGGAGTGACCACCCGCCGCTGATCCCCGGCCTCGGCCGAAGCCGGGCGAATGCCGGGGGTGAGGCAGGCGAACGAGCTCCCGCAGGCCGCCTTGATCCGCTCCACTTCCAAACCGGAACAGACCACTCCATTCAAGCCATATTGCTTGGCTTTCACAGCCAGGTCAAGGGCCATCTCGGAAGGGTCCGGGGCGCTCTCGACGGGCAGATCGCCCGCCGCCATGCTGGTCAGCATGGTCACGGCCAGAACCAGAGGAGGCGTCTGTCCGGGGGCGACGCCCTCGGCGCAACCCTCCATGGCCGCCCGGGCCATGCGCTCTCCGCCCAAGGCATGGATATTGACCATGTCCGCGCCCAGCCGAACGGCCGAACGCACCGCGCCCTGCACGGTGTTGGGAATGTCGAAAAACTTCAAATCCAGGAAGACCTTGAACCCCAATTCCTTGAGTCCGGAGACCATCTTGGGGCCTTCGGCCGTGAACAGCTCCAGTCCGACCTTCATCCACGGCGCGGTCCCCCGCAGGGTCCGAGCCATGGACAGGGCCGAATCAGCATCCTTGAAATCCAGGGCGACGACAAGTTCAGCCATTATTTTCCCAAGTCTTCATGATGTTGTCGAGAATGCCGGGCCGAAGAGACGGCTTGCATTTACCGGCCAGATAAACGGCCTTGAGTTCGCTGTAGGCTTCTTCAAGGGTCTCGTTGACCACCCAGTAATCGAACCACTCGGCCTGGGCCAGCTCGCCCGCGGCATTGGACAGACGCTTGGCGATGGACTCCTCGGAATCGGTGCCGCGTCCCTTCAACCGGCGGACCAGCTCCTCGCGGGACGGGGGCAGCAGAAAGACGAAAGTACCCTTGTAAAAGGTCTTTCGAAGCTGTTTCGCGCCCTGCACGTCGATGTCGAAGAGTACGTCCCGTCCCCGGTTCAGCATTTCCTCAACAGGCTTGGTGGCCGTGCCGTAGAAATTGCCGTGCACCTCGGCCCATTCGCAGAACGCGCCGCGGCTGCGCATGGCGACAAAGGTTTCGCGAGAAACGAAATGATATTCCCGGCCGTCCTGTTCTTCGCCGCGCGGGGCGCGGGTGGTGTAGGAGACGGAAAACCCGAAGTCCGGGAACTCCTCGCGGAGCATGGAAATGAGCGTGCTCTTGCCGGTGCCGCTGGGCGCGCACACGACAAGGACCTGCCCCAGCCTGAATTTGGGATCGTCCAGAACCACCTACTCCCCCTCGTCCGCGCTGAACCGCTGCCCGATGGTCTCGGCCTGGATGGCGGAGAGGACAACATGATTTGAATCGGTGACGATGATCGCCCTGGTCTTGCGTCCCTGGGTGGCGTCAATGAGCCTCCCTTCGGCGCGGGCGTCCTCGCGCAGCCGCCGCATGGGCGCGCTGGACGGATTGACGATGGAGATAACCCGGTCAAGCACCACGAAATTCCCGAAACCGACGTTGAGTAATCCCTGTTTCTGCATGGCCACCTACTCGATGTTTTGCACCTGTTCGCGGCAGCGTTCCAGCTCCGCCTTGAAATCGACCACCAACCGGCTGACCTCGGTATCCTGCGCCTTGTTGCCGCAGGTATTGATCTCGCGGAAGGTCTCCTGGACCAGAAAATCGAGCTTCTTGCCCACGTCGTCTTTCTCGGCCAACACCTCGGCGAGGCGGTCAAGATGGGCGTCCAGCCGGGTCAACTCCTCGGAAACATCGAGCTTGTCGGTGAGGTAGGCCACCTCCTGAAGCATCCGATCCTCGGAAAACTCGGCGTTGGCCGATTCCAGCATGTCGGTGATGCGCTGGCGCAGGCTCGCCTTCTTGGCTTCGAGGATTTCCGGCACGCGCTCGCGCACCTTTCCAGCCAGTTCACGCAGGGTGGCGAACCGGGCCGTGAGATCGGCCACCAGTGCGTCGCCCTCCCGGGCGCGGGCGTCCACCCAATCGCGCAGGGCCGCTTCCAATCCCCGGTTCAGGCTCTCGGCCAGCCCCGGATCGGGCTCGTTCCCGTTATCGCGCCAAAGGGACGGCATGGCCAGAACCCGGTTGTAGTCCGGCGTAAAGGTTTCGCCACGGCTCGCGGCCAGCTTTTCCATCTGGCGGAACATGGCGGCGGCCATGGTTTCGTTGAAGGACACGCCGAGCACTTCGGCGTCCAGGACCTCCAGGTTCAGGGATATGTCCACGCGGCCGCGCGAGGCGTAGGTGCGAACCACCCGTTCCCAACCGTTCTCCAGGGAACGCAGGGAGCCGGGCATTCTCCATTTCACATCCAAAAACCGGCCGTTGACGCTCTTGATCTCCCAGACATGCGTCCAGGCGTGCTCATTTGTCTCGAACCGACCGAAGCCGGTCATGCTTACAGGCATATGCTTTTCCTTATGGTTGGAAGCCGCGAGTTGTGCGAATTTATCACTTTTGCGGCTTGCTCAGCTTGTTTTTATACGACAGGCGCAGCTTTGTCAGCCGCGTTTTCATGGCCTCGCCGGCGTAGTCCGGAAAGGTCCAGGGAAAATCCACCCAGTGTTTGCGCTGCCACATGAGGGTCAGGTCGGCCCATATGCCGTCCTTGAGGTAGACGCGATGGGAAAAATTCTTGCCCGTGGCCAGAACCAAGCTCTGCTGGGTGATAAAGCCGGGGTCCAGATTAAAGAGCCGTCGGCCCTCGCTCGCGAACCGCTGCTCCACGGAGTTGGTCCAGAGCTTGACGTCCGCCAGCTCGTCCAGGGGACGCAGCTCTTCGAACGCCAGCAGCCGCCGGGTGATGGGCGCGCCCAGCTCGGCGTCGTAATATTCGGTCTCGGTGAAGGCGAACTCCTCCGAGGCTTCGAACGGACCGAACCGGCCTTCAAGCTCCACGCTCACCAAAGGCCAGAAGGCGCCCCAGTCCGCGCTCAACACGGAAATCATCAGCAGGCCGGGATCGGGAATCCTGGGCGTGCTCATGCGTCACCGTCCTCAAAGAACTTCTCGACGATCATCACGCCCCTGTCCACGCGCACGGGCCTGGCGCGGACCAGAGAGCGCGGCTCCGCGCCCGGCGACTCCGCAAAACGGCAGGCCGCATAATACTCGGAAACGCCGCGTCCGCGTCCGTCCTGCACCAGGACGTCCAAATGTTCCAATTCCAGAAGCCCCTTCAGGAAAGCGGACTTCTTCGCGCTCACGAGCTTGCGCAGACGGGCCGCGCGCTCCTTGCGCACCGGCACGTCCACCGCGCCAGGCAGTTCCGCCGCCCGGGTGCCGGGCCGCTCGGAGTAAGGGAAAATATGACCGTAGGTCAGCGGCAGCGCGCGGCAAAGCTCCATGGTGTTCTCGAACTGCGCCTCGGTTTCGCCGGGAAATCCGGTGATGAGGTCCGCGCCCAATCCCATGACGGGCCAAAACCTCTTGAGCCGCTCCAGGAACTCCACAGCGGATTGCGGCGAGTAATGGCCGCGCCCCATGGCCTTGAGTACGTCGGGGTCGCCGCTCTGAAGGGAAAGATGAAGCTGCGGACAGACCAGCCGCGAACGGCCGAGCACATCCAGCGCCTTGTCGGTGAGTTGTCCCGGCTCCACGGACGAGATGCGCAGTCGCGCCCGTCCGGCCCAATCGAGGCCAAAGGCCGTTTCAAGACGGGCCACCAAATCCCAGAAATCCGGTTTCCCGTCCAGATCACGCCCGTAGTGGCGCAGGTTGATGCCACTCAGGATCAGCTCGCGGAACCCGGCCGCCAACAGCCTGCCGACCTCGTCCTCCACTTCGGCCGCCGGGCGGCTCACGGAGCGTCCACGCGTCAGGGGCACAATGCAGTATGAGCAGAAATGAGAGCAACCGTCCTGAACCTTGACCACGGCCCTTGCGCGGTCATAGCCTTTAATGGAAAACGGCGCGAACCGGGGTTTCTCCTGACCGCTCTCCTCTCCCTCCGGTCCTTCCAGAAGCTGGGGCTTGTCCGCCTGGGCCACCACCCGGATCACGCCCGGGAGCTTGGCCAGCTCGGCGGGCATGACCTGCGCGGCGCACCCGGTGACGATAATTCCGGCTTCTGGGTTGTCCCGATGAAAACGGCGCACGGCCTGGCGCAGATCGGCCACGGCGTTGGCGGTCACGGCGCAGGAATTGACGAGAATAAGGTCCGCCTCGCGAGGATCATCCACCTCGCGGGCCTCCCGCCCGGCCCATGCCTCGGCGATGGAACGGGTTTCGTACTGGTTGATCTTGCACCCCAGGGTGGCGGTGTGGAAGGTTGTCATGCTAGAATTCGATAGTCCGGTTTGTAAAAATGTTCATCCACGTTAGCCGAGGTGGGACCCATGAAGCAAATGGATAGCGCAATTCCCCGTTCAGGCACCACATTTCGAGCCTTGAAAGCCTTCGCCGCTCTGCTGGCCGCCCTGCTCCTCGCGGGATGCCAGGGCTCCTCCTTCGGCGTGGGCGTGGGCATGGGAGGGGGCAGCGGGACCCGCGTGGGCGTAGGCGTGGGCGCGGGCACGACCTCCGTGGGAGTCGGTGCGGGCGGATTCGGCGTATCCCTGAATTCCTACGGCGACTTCCTGAACAACGGCCCGAACGAGGCCTATCTCAACAACAAGGCGGGAATCAAGCAATTGAACGACGAAAATTTCGATGCCGCCCGAAAAATTTTCACCGACACCCTCGAAAAATACCCGGATTTGCCCGACTCCACCTATTATCTCGGCCTGACCCTCATCTACCAGGGGGAGCGCGAAGCAGGCTTCGGCCTGCTCAAAACCTACAGGGAACCCCTCTACTACAGGGCCACCAGCGCGGTGCAGCGCATGGCCGCCTACCTGGAAAAGAAGCCGGAACTGACCGCCGAGAAAATTCACAAGACCATGAACAAGGAACGGCGCGAGGGATTCGACTGGGACCGCAGGGAACGGCTGGAACGAAACCGCGACACCTGGTAGCTACAGCGCCTCCTCGATAATTCCGCCGCCAAGGACGGTTCCGGTCTCGTCATAAACCGCCGCCACCTGCCCGGGAGTCGGCCGGGTGTGCGCCTCCAGAAAATCGAAAAACAGCCTGCCGCCGGTCAACTTCGCCGTAGCGGGCTTGGCCTTCTGGCGATAGCGGGTCTGGACCAACACCGTATCGGGCCAGGTCACGACAGGACACATGAGATTGACCTGACCGGCCACGCATCCGCCCGCGGACAGATGCTCCCTGGTCCCGACGATCAGGGTGTTGGAGGCGACGTGCTTGTCCAGCACATAGAGCGGCTCCGACCAGGCTATGCCCAATCCGCGCCGCTGGCCCTGGGTATGCCGCCACAAGCCCTGATGCTCGCCGATGATCCGTCCGTCCGGCAACGCCGCCGGGCCAGGGCCGGGCATGTCGCCACGCGAGGTCAGAAAATGTTGATAGTCGTCGTCCGGCACGAAGCAGATCTCCTGACTCTCGGACGGCAGCGGCGGGGTCAGGCCGTGGGCCGCGAGAATGGCTGGGACATCCCGCTTGAGGGTCCGGGCCAACGGGAATTCCGCCAACCGCAGCTTCTCCGCCGGAACCATGGACAGAAAATAGCTCTGGTCCTTGGTCACGTCCTCGCCGCGCACCAGCATCCGCCCCTGTTCCCGCTCCTCCATGCGCACGTAATGCCCGGTCGCCAGCCGCGTCGCCCCGAGGTTGCGGGCCGCGTCGAAAAGCACCCCGAACTTCATGCGCGGGTTGCACATGGCGCACGGGTTGGGCGTAAGTCCGGCCCGGTACTCGGCGACAAAGGGCTTGATGACCCGATCGTCGAAAGACTCGTGCAGGTCAAGGGCGTGAAAGGGAACGCCGAGCGCAGCGCAGGCCTCGGTCAGACCGGCGACAACCCGCTCCCAACCCGGATTCGGGGGGAGAAAATGCCCGTGCACGGCCATGAGGTCCTCGCCCCGCTCCTTGAGCTGGGCCAGCGCCAACAGGCTGTCCATGCCGCCCGACACGGCCACGGCTATGGTCATACGGCAGCCTCCGACCCCCGGAGAAAACGGAAGTCGCAATTCCCGACGCGGGATGCGCCCTCTCCCCTTCTCCGGGACCGCGCTTCCTCTCCCCGCCGAAATTCATCGGGCGCGACGAGCGCGGGGGGACAGGATGAAATACAGGTTGTACACGACACGACATTTCACCTTAACACAGAAGCAATACAGAAAAAAGCCGGTCACGGGCAACCGCCCGCGACCGGCATCGCGTCAATCGTCTACCGGCTACAGCTCCGGCATGGACAGGGGCGGCAGTGCGCGCTCCAGCCGTTCGGCCACCGAGAGCATGTCCGCCTCGCTGAAGGCCGGTCCCATGAGCTGGAGCCCGACCGGCATGGCGGAATCATTGCCCAGCCCCACGGGCAGGGACATGCCGGGGATACCCGCAAGGTTGGCGGAAATGGTGAAGATGTCCATGAGATACATCTGCAACGGGTCGGCCTTGTCGCCCTTGACGAAAGCCGTGGTCGGACAGACCGGGCCCGCGATGAAATCGCACTGGGTGAACACCTTTTCAAAGTCTTCGCGCAGAAGCCGGCGAACCTTGGCGGCCTTGTTGTAGTAGGCGTCGTAATAGCCGCTGGAGAGCACGTAGGTGCCCATGATGATGCGCCGCTGCACCTCGTCGCCGAACCCTTCGGTGCGGCTGGCGGTGTACATGTCGATGAGCTCCTCGGCCTTCTTGTTGCGATAGCCGAAGCGCACGCCGTCGAAACGAGACAGGTTGGAAGAGGCCTCGGCCATGGCGATGATGTAATAGGTGGCGATGGCGTACTCGGTCAGGGCGAGCTTGACCGGCACGGTCTCGGCTCCGAGCTTCTTCATCTCGGCCACGGCGTTCGCGCACGCCTCCTTGACCTCGTCGTCCAGCCCCTCGCCCCAGTATTCCTCGGGCAGGCCGATCCGAACGCCGTTCAAGTCGTCGCGGCCCAACGCGGCCAGGTAGTCGGGAACCTCGACATCCACCGAAGTGGAGTCCTTGGGGTCGTGCCCGGCCATAACCTGGAGCAAACGAGCGGCGTCCTCCACCGACCGGGTCATGGGACCGATCTGGTCAAGGGACGAACCGTAGGCGATGAGGCCGAAACGGGAGATGCGCCCATAGGTGGGCTTCAACCCCACGATGCCGCAAAAGGACGACGGAGTGCGGATGGAGCCGCCGGTGTCCGTGCCGAGTGCGCCGAAGCACTGCCCCGCCGCCACCGTGGCTCCGGAACCGCCCGAGGAGCCGCCGGGCACCCGTTCGATGTCCCACGGGTTGGCGGTCATGAAAAAGGCGGAGTTCTCGGTCGAGGAACCCATGGCGAACTCGTCCATGTTGGCCTTGCCGATGAAAACCGCACCCGCCTCCTTGAGCTTGGCAACGGCCGTGCCGTCATAAAAAGGCACGAAATTTTCGAGAATCCTGGACCCGCAGGTGGTCTTCACACCCTTGGAGGCCAGCAGATCCTTAAGTACTATGGGCACGCCCCACAACGGTTTGGATGCGTCGGGACCGGCGGCGTCCATTGCCTCGGCCTCCTTCATCGCCTCCTCGCCCATGACCGTGATGAGCGCCTTGACCTTGGGCTCGGTCGCCTCGATGCGGTCCAGGCAGTGCTTGACCACCTCGACAACCTTCACTTCCCCGGACTGAAGCAGGGCCGCAATCTCGGAAAGAGTCTTTGTATACAGTTCAGACATTAATCAATCCTGAGTGATATCAATATATTAAACAATACGAGGAACAATGAAGAACTGGCCGTCCTGCTTGGGAGCGTTGGCCAGGATTTCCTCGCGCTTGTAGTCCTTGCGCACCTCGTCCCGACGCAGCACCGTGGTGTGCTTGACCGGGCTGTACAGGGGCTCCACCGCATCGGTGTCGAGTTCGCCCAATTTGTCCATATAGGCGAGGATGTCGCCGAGTTGCCCGGCGAACAGTTCAAGCTTGTCCTCGGGCAGGTCGAGCCGGGAGAGGCGGGCGACCTTGGCCACTTCTTCGGGACTGATCTTCATGGGATTCTCCTTTATTGGTCATGCCGACCAGCGTGTCGGCTACCGGTTGGGACGGGAGACGGCCTTGCCCTCTTCCTCCAACCGCTTTTCGTAATTTTCCATGCGCTTCTCGCGCCGGGCCTGGGCTCTGGCGATACGTTCGGCGAGCTTGTCGGGGTCCACGATCCGCTTGCCGTTGCTGGCCGGAGTGAACAAATACAAATCCTGGCTGGCCGTTCCGTTCTCGTCCCAGGCCATGGGAGCCATGCTGAATTCCATGTCCGCGGCCTTGCCGATGCGGCCGTTGACCAAATCGCTGTCCCAGGAAGCGGGCAACGAGCCGAGACGACCGGCGAAACGCAGGAAGTCGTAGCCCAAGGCGACCCAGAAGTCAGCCTGCCCCAGTCCCTCCTCGGTCAGGGCCGACTGAAGGGCCTTGCCGCCCTCGGAGGCGTCCCACCATGCGCCGGGACAGACCGCCAGACGGTAGTAATGTTCGTCCACATCCTTGGCTTCATCGAGCGCGCGGCTCCACAGGCCGGGACCGAGGAAAACCAACTGGTCGCCCTCGTAGAAAAAGAAGTTGGGCAACAACGTCTGGGCCTGCCGCCAGCCGTCGGGGATGAACACGGCCCCGAAATCCGGCATGGGCAGGGGCACATCCTTGTTGTTGCTGAAATCGGAAGGCACGTTGAGCAGCTTGCCCACACGGCCTGTCCACTGCTTGGGCGCGCGCGAAGGATAGGACTGCATCCCCTTGATCTGCCCTCCAAGCGGCGCGGCTTCCTTGTAGAAGGTCTGGGCCATGGCCCGACCGAATTTCTCCTCGGGATAAAAAACGGCGAGATCGGTGATGCCGAGCCTTTCCACGGTCAATCGGACCAGGCTGCGCACCTCGTCGTTGTGGCTGGTGAAGAACCGCCAGGCGTCCCGGCCCTCGGCCAGATCGCCCAGGGAGGACAGGAAGGCGAACACGGCCCGCTTCTTGAGTACCCCGGCTGCCGGGGAGTCGGACTCGTAGAACCGCTTGAAGGCGTCGACGCGCAAGGGGCCGCCGACCACGGTGAAATGGGCGGGCAGGTTGGCCAGCCGGGTCTCCCAGCCGGGAGCTTCGGTGTTGATGACCTTGAGTTCCACATCAACGCCTTCCTGGGCCAGTTGCCACTGGGCCAGTCCGGCACCGCGCAGAATCTTGACGCCCACCTTGGCGTAAGGCCCGGTCACGGGCAGAGCCAAAGCCAGCCCGATGCGCGGAAGGCCGAAACGGGCCTCCAACTCGGCCAGCTTGTTCTGCAACGGGATGAGGTCGGCCAGTTCGCCGGAAGCGGCCAGATCGCGCAGGGTGCGCCACGACGCGGACCACGCTTCGGGCTCCGTCGCCTTGCGCACGCCCAGCTCGAACGCCGCCAGGGCATACGGGAAGCGCCACTGGTTGGCCGGAGTAACCGCCATGGCCAAACGGCTCAATTCGACATCGTCCATGGCGGACAGCCGCTGCGAAAATTCCTGCTCGAACATAGACTTGGCGATGTTGTCCGGGGCCTGCGCATAGAACTTGCCCAGCACCTCCATGGCCTGTTCGGGATCGTCGTGGCTCCGGAAATATTCACCATACCACAGGGCCACCACCTGCCTGGTCTCCCACGGCACGGTGGCACTGCCGAGCACCCACTGCAAGTGGTTGTTCAGCCGCTCGGTCTTGCCCAGAGCGGCCATGGAGTCAAGGTAAAGCCGCTCCCAATCGGCCCGTTCCAGAGCCGAGGTGTCGAGGTTGGCCCATTGCTCCAAGGCGATGCGGGCCTGATGGTAATGGCCGTTTCGCGAAGCTCCCTCGGCCAGCCGGGAATAGATGGTGGGCAGTTCACTGCGGACCAGATCGCTCCGCTCCAGCGCGGCGGCGTAATACAGCTCCACGGCCTCCCATCGTTCGGCCCGCCATGCGGCGTCGGCCTCCACGAGGAGGTTGGGGGTGGACAGCATGTCCGCGCTCTTGACGGGCGGCGTCATGGGCGCGCAGCCCCAGGCGAGGAAAGCGATCAGCAACAGGGCGGCAAGTATCTTGACGGTATATGCGGTATGTTTCATGGGGGCGGCTTGGTGGCTTGGCGGTTCGGTCCCGGACATCGGCCGGGACCAGATAAAAAAACCCGGCCCGCAATACTGCGGACCGGGTAATGCTATACTTCGCTTGGCCTGTGAAGGCAAGCCGAACTACTTGACTTCGGTGTAGTCGGCATCCACCACGTCGTCGTCATCCTTGGCCGCGGAACCGGCTTCGGCTCCGGCCGCGCCCGCTGCCGCACCGGCATCGGCGTTGGCGGCGTTCTGCTGGGCGTAGAGCTGTTCGGCCAGCTTGTGCGAGGCCTGGGCCAGTTCGTCGGCCTTGGCCTTGATCTGATCGACGTCCTCGGCTTCGAGAGCCTTCTTGACGGCCTCGATCTTGCCTTCGATGTCGGCCTTCAGGGCCGGATCGACCTTGTCGCCGAGGTCGCGCAGGGACTTCTCGGAGGTGTAGACCAGGGTATCGGCCTGGTTGCGGGCCTCGATGAGCTGCTGCTTCTTCTTGTCCTCGTCGGCATGGGCTTCGGCGTCCTTGACCATCTGGTTGATCTCGTCCTCGGACAGCCCCGAGCTAGCCGTGATCTGGATGGACTGCTCATGGCCGGTGCCAAGGTCCTTGGCTCCGACGTGCACGATGCCGTTGGCGTCGATGTCGAAGGAGACCTCGATCTGCGGCACGCCGCGAGGCGCCGGCGGAATGCCGGTCAGCTCGAAGTTGCCGAGCAGCTTGTTGTCGGCGCACATGGGCCGCTCGCCCTGGAAGACCCTGATGGACACGGACGGCTGGTTGTCGGCCGCGGTGGTGAACACCTGGGACTTCTTGGTCGGAATGGTCGTGTTGCGCTCGATCAGGTGCGTCATCACGCCGCCCATGGTTTCGATGCCCAAGGACAGCGGGGTCACGTCGAGGAGCAGGACGTCCTTGACGTCACCGGCCAGAATGCCGCCCTGAATGGCAGCGCCCATGGCGACAACCTCGTCCGGGTTCACGGAGCGGTTGGGCTCCTTGCCGAAGAAGGACTTAACCTTCTCCTGAACCAGAGGCATACGGGTCATGCCGCCGACGAGGATGACCTCGTCGATGTCGGAAGCGGACAGGCCGGCGTCCTTGAGAGCCTTCTTGCACGGTCCGACAGTGCGGTCGACCAGGTCCTCGACGAGCTTTTCGAGCTTGCCTCGGCTGATCTTGACCATCATGTGCTTGGGACCGTTCTGGTCGGCGGTGATGAACGGCAGGTTCACCTCGGTCTCGACGGAGGAGGACAGCTCGTGCTTGGCCTTCTCGGCGGCTTCCTTCAGCCGTTGCAGGGCCATGCGGTCCTTGGACAGGTCGATGCCGTTCTCCTTCTTGAACTCGTCCACCAGGTATTCGATGATGCGGTGGTCGAAGTCCTCGCCGCCCAGGAAGGTGTCGCCGTTGGTGGCGCGCACTTCGACGACGTTGTCGCCAACTTCCAGGATGGAGATATCGAACGTTCCGCCGCCGAGGTCGAAGACCGCGATCTTCTCGTTGGCCTTCTTGTCGAAACCGTAGGCCAGAGACGCGGCAGTGGGCTCGTTGATAATACGCTTGACCTCAAGACCGGCGATCTTGCCCGCGTCCTTGGTGGCCTGGCGCTGCGAATCGTTGAAGTATGCCGGGACGGTAATGACCGCCTCGGTGACGGGCTCGCCGAGGTAGGTTTCGGCGTCCTTCTTCAGCTTCTGCAAAATCATGGCGGAGACTTCGGGCGGAGAATACTTCTTGCCGCCGATCTCGACCCAGGCGTCGTTGCCGTTGCCCGCGACGATCCTGTAGGGGCAATGCTCACGCCACTTGTTCACCTCGGGAGAATCCGAGGAGCGGCCCATGAGCCGCTTGATGGCGAAGACCGTCTTTTCGGGGTTGGTCACGGCCTGACGCTTGGCGATGTCGCCCACAAGCCGTTCCTTGTCGGTGAAACCCACAACGGACGGAGTGGTCCGGCCGCCTTCGGGGTTGGTGACGCATTTCGGGTCCTTGCCCTCCATGACGTAAACACAGGAGTTGGTGGTTCCAAGGTCGATCCCTATGATCTTACCCATATTATGTCCTCCTAGATATGAAAGTCGTATTTGACGTAAATTTTCGTTACTTTCTTCAATAATCACGCGTCAGCCCTTGTAAAGGCCGAAGCGTCAAAAAACCTACACCTTGTTGACCATGACCTTGGCCGGGCGAAGCAGGCGTCCTTTCAGGCGATAGCCGTTCTGGATTACCTGGGCGACCTGGTTGTCGGCCAGCGAAGGCTCTTCCACGGTGCCGACGGCCTCGTGAATCTCAGGGTCGAACTCGACGCCGACTCCGGCCTGCACGGCTTCCAGACCGTGGTTCTTGACCGCGCCCAAAAAGAGCTTGCGGGTCATGTCCACGCCGACCACGAAATTCTTGCAATCGGGAGAAAGGTTGTCGGTGTGGGCCAGAGCCAGGTCCAGGTTGTCGAGGACGGGCAGCAGGTCGGCCAAAACGGACTCGCCCGCGTACTTTCTGAGTTCCTCGGCCTCCCGGAACAGCCTCTTCTTGACGTTCTCGGAGTCGGCCAGGGCGCGCAGCCGTGTGGCTTCGGCCTCCTTGAACACGTCACACTCGGGACAGACCGACTCCTTGCACAGAGCGGTCAGCTCTTCCTTGCTCAGAGACACCTCCGCCTGCTCCTCGGCGGGCTCGTTCTCAGCCCGGCCTTTGGGAGCCTGCTCCTCGGGGTCCTGTTCCTCGAATATCCGGCCATCTTCGTCATACAGACCGTTGATGGGCACTTCGTTTTTGTTTTTAGCCATGAAATCAATTCCTTGAGAAGCGGATTATGTAATGAAAAGGCTCGCTGGGAGCGAGACCTGATGGGAAAATAAGCATGGGGATAAGGTTGTCAATAACCGGGATGACAAGAAAAAAAACCTCGCGGACGCAGCGCGGCAAAGGATCAGATGCGGAACTCGCCGTTCTCGTAGATCAGCCTGGGGCTGCCGTCCGCAAGCCAGGCGGTGACGCGCTTGGGCTGGGTGTTGACGAGGTCCCAATGCATGTCCGAGGAATTGAAGCCGAGTTCGTACTCCAGCTCGGGAGTGAGCAGCTCGGGCGGGCCGGAAAAACTCTCCAGCACCGAGCCGCCCAGAGCGATATGGCAGTTGCCGTGCTCTCCGCCGTAATTCTCATCCGGCAGGGTGTGAGCCATGAAACGGTCCACGCGGGAAAACCGTCGGTCGGTCAGGGAAAACTCCCCCACCCTGCGCGCGCCCGCGTCCGAATAAAGCTGCTGCTGGACAAACATCTGGCCGCTCCCTGCCTCCACGCGGGAGGCGATGCCACCGGAAAAATCCAGGGCCATGCCCGCGACAAGGTGTCCGTAGCGGATGGTCGGCTGGTCCGCATAATAGGTCCCGTCCACCTTGCGCGCATCAGGAGCCACGTAGATTTCATAGCCCGGAATGTTGGCCCCGTTCACACCCACGAAACGGCGGTTGTCGCCGATGCCCACGGTGAGGTCGATATCCTCGGACTCCACCTTGACGCTGCGAATTTCCATGGCGTCGAGCCAGGCGCAGACCTCGCCCGCCTCCCGCTTCAGCCGCCGCCACTCGGCGACCGGATCGGGCATGTTCAGCCAACAGGCGCGCTTCAGGGCGTAGGCGTACTCGTCGAGCGTCATGCCCGCCCCCGCCGCCAGTGCCTCTGTGGGATAGAGGCAGGTGGTCCACCCCATGGCCCCGGACTGCCTGCGCCGTTGCAGGATGCGCCGGTTGGGCGCGTCGGCGCGTCTCGCTTCCGCAATGGTGCGCGGGTCCACCGTCTGGAGATAGGTCAGCTCCTCGGGAGCGATGATGTTGATGACTCCTGCGATCTGGGAATAGAGCTCGGCCAGGCCGGGCTGCTGGAAAAGAAGTTGTCCGTAGCTGGAATTGAGATACCGCTCCATCTCCATGTACGGCGTGGGCTGGGCCATGGCCACCGGCATGAGATGCATGTCCATGAGCCTGGAATAGACCGCCTCGGCCAGGGCCAGTCCCGGAATGTCGTAACGGATGAGAACCGTCTCGCTGTTGCGCAGAGGGCGTTCGCGGGACTCGTTCAGAGCCCAGGTCAGGACCTCGGCGTAATTCTCCATATCGGTCTGGTCGTACAGCGGCACACAGGCTCCTCGGGTTCGCGCCGCGAATCGGGCGGTAGGTAAGAATAGCCAATCAGGAGCGGTCCGGGCAACCGTTTTTCCCCCGGGAATACGCCCGCGCCGCTTTACTTCGCGGCCATGTGGCCGTACACCGGACCCATGCCCGTACTGCCCATTCCCGACTATCGGCCGCCCTTCCCGTTCGCCTCGGGCCACCTGGCCACCCTCTACCCGCCGCTCTTCCGGCTCGCGCCCCTGGCCGCGCCCATGACCGAACGCGTGGAGCTGGCGGACTCAGACTTCCTGGACCTGGACTGGCACCGCTCCCGCACCGGCGAGAGCGACCGGCTGGTCATCATCAGCCACGGTCTTGAAGGAGATTCGCGGCGCAAGTACGTCCTCGGCATGGCGGTCATGGCCAACCAGGCGGGCTGGGACGCGGCCTGCTGGTCCCAGCGCGGCTGCGGCGAGGAGCCTAACCGCCTGCCCCGCTCCTACCACTCGGGCGAAACCGGCGACCTGCACGAGATCATTCTCCACTGCCTGTCCACAGGCCGCTACGACAAAGTGGTCCTCATAGGCTTCTCCATGGGCGGCAACCAGACCCTCAAATATCTGGGCGAGGAACCCGGCCGCGTACCCCGGGAAATCGCCGGGGCCATGGCCTTCTCCACCCCCTGCGACCTTGGCGGAGCCGAGCGGGTCATCTCGGCCCACCGTATCTATTTCGAATATTTCATGCGCGGCCTGCGCCGGAAGATGCGGGAAAAGGGCGAGCGGTTTCCGGAACTGGTGGACGCGTCGAAACTCAAGGGCATCCGCACCCTGCGCGACTTCGACGACAGGTTCACTGCCCCCCTCGGCGGCTTCGCGGACGCCGCCGACTACTACGCCAAAGCGTCCTCTCTCCAGTTTCTGCGGTCCGTCCACGTGCCCACCCTGCTGGTCAACGCCCAGAACGACCCGTTCCTGACCCCGACCTGCTTCCCGGTGACCGAGGCCATGTCCAACCCGGACCTGTTCCTCGAAATGCCCCTTCACGGCGGTCATGTGGGCTTCATCGCCAAGGACCACAATAACGTCTACTGGTCGGAACGGCGCGCCAAGGCGTTCCTGGACGAAATAGCGGCCTGATCCCCCGCCATAGTTAAAAAAGCCCGCGTACAGGTCTGCACGCGGGCTTTTGCCGTTTCAGGAAACGCGGCCTAGTTGAATCTGCACCGCTTCCGGACGGCCAGCAGGGCCGCCAGCGGAATCAGAGTGCCAAACACGCCGAGAACGCCCAAAATGTACGGTTTGTGATCCCAATCCATGGAGATAAGCTGCATGGCCATGGCCGCGATGAAAAATATCTCGAAAGTAAGGATGCCCGAGGCCGCGCCCACATCCGAATCCACCTGGTCGAGGATCATGGAATTCGAGATGGGCCGGGAAAAGCCCACGCTGAGAGACATGCAGAACATGGGCAAGGCCAGGGTCAGGGGAGTACGCCCGCCAAGGACGAACATGAGCACGGTGGATGCGAAAAGGAAGGCGAAGGTCGCGTAGAGCATACTCAACGGCTTGTACGTGCCCACCAACCGAGTGCAGACGAAAGACCCGAGCATAAAGCCAACGGCGTTGGCCCCGAAATAAATGCCGAAGGCCTGTTCCGACAGGCCCAGTTCGTTGATGTACATGTCTGCCGAGCCGCCGATAAAGGCGAAATGGGGCAAGGACATGAGGGCGAACCCGGTGGCCAGGACCGTGAACGGCAGGTTCCGAAGCACCAGCCGGTAGCGCCCGGCCACGGCCAGGAAACCGCCCTGCGTGAACTCGGTGAGCGGCTCCTTGAGGCGCAGCACCCCGTACAGGCCGACAAAGGCCATGCCCACCTGGACGATGAATATCCAGCGCCAGGACGCGAACTTGAGCATCAGTCCGCCGATGGACGGGGCCAGCATAGGAGCCAGGGCCATGATTACCCCGATATAGGCCAGAATTTTCTGCCTCTCCGCTCCGGCATAGAGATCCTTGGACAAGGCCAGGGCCAACGACGCCCCGGCCGCCGCGCCCGCGGCCTGCAAACAGCGAAAGGCAAGCAAAAATCCGATTGTGGGAGCCAGAGCGCAGCCGAAAGAAGCCACGATGAACAGAATCAGCCCGCCGACAAGCACGGGCTTGCGGCCGAACCGGTCAGACAGAGGGCCGTGTATGAGCAGAAAGACGCTGAACACGCCCATGAACAGGACCATGGAAAGGTTGGCCGTGGCATAGGTGATGCCCCACAATGCCTGCAATGTGGGAATGGCGGGCAGGTACATATCGGTGGAAAGCGGCGGAAAGGCCGCCAGCAAAGACAACAGGATCAGATTCGGCATGGGCTCCCCAATAAAAAGTTGAAGGCGCAACTTTTCAAGAACATGGCCGGGATGTCAAGCGACATTTGGGCCGCGCCCGGACGGCGTAGCCCAAAAAAAGCCGGTGTCCGTTCCCGGACACCGGCCTGTTGCGTCGTTTCTTCCCGTCTTACGCGAAGACAAGCTCCCCTTCGCGTTCGTCCACGGTGACGGTTTCGCCGTCGGACAGGTCGCCCGCGATGAGCCGCTTGGCCAGAGGCGTCTCCAGGTTGTGCTTCAGGTAGCGGTGCAGAGGCCGCGCGCCAAAGGACGGGTCGTAGGCCGACTGGGCAATAAACGCCTTGGCCCGATCGGTCAGGGTCAGCCCGATGTTACGGTCCTCAAGCCGGGAGCGCAGGCCGCTCACGAGCAGTTCGATGATGCCTATGAGCTGATCCTGGGTCAGCGGCCGGAACAGCACGGTCTCGTCCACACGGTTCAGGAACTCGGGCCTGAAGTGGCGGCGCAGGACCTCGCGCACCTGGTCCTCGACCCCGGGCTTGAACTCGCCTCTCGCGTCGATGCCGTCGAGCATGAACTCGGCCCCGAGGTTGGAGGTCATGATGACGATGGTGTTCTTGAAGTCCACGGTCCGGCCGTGGGAATCCGTCAGCCGCCCGTCGTCGAGAATCTGCAGGAGCACGTTGAACACGTCGTGGTGCGCCTTCTCGATCTCGTCGAACAGAATGACCGAGTACGGCTTGCGGCGCACGGCCTCGGTCAGTTGGCCGCCCTCGTCATAGCCCACGTAGCCCGGAGGCGCGCCGATGAGCCGCGCCACGGTATGCTTCTCCATGTACTCGGACATGTCGATACGGACCATGTTGTCCTCGGTGTCGAACAGGGCCGAGGCCAGGGTCTTGCACAGCTCGGTCTTGCCCACGCCCGTGGGGCCGAGGAAGATGAACGAGCCGATGGGCCTGGTCGGGTCCTTGAGTCCCGCTCGGGCGCGGAGCACGGCGTCGGCCACGGCCTGGACGGCCTGGTCCTGGCCTATGACCCGCTCGTGCAGGGTGTCGGCCAGCCGAAGCAGCTTCTCGCGCTCCCCTTCCATGAGCCGTGTGACCGGGATGCCGGTCCACTTGGAAATGACCAGGGCGATATCGTCCGGACCGACCTCTTCCTTGACCATGCGCGGAGCATCGCCCGTGGCCAGGGACTCGTTGCGGTCCGCCAACTCCTTTTCCAACTGGGGCAGCTTGCCGTATTCCAGCTCGGCGGCCCGGTTGTAGTCGGGAATCCGCTTGGCCTCGTCGATCTCGCGGCGGGTGGCCTCGATCTCGCCCTTGAGGGCGCGGAGCCGCTCGATGGAGGACTTCTCATTCTCCCACTGGGCGAGCATGGCGGCCTGGGACTCCTTGAGCTCGGCCAGCTTCTTCTCCAGATCGGCCAGCCGCTCACGGGACGCCTTGTCGGACTCCCGCTTCAAGGCCTCGCGCTCGATCTCAAGCTGCATGACCTGCCGATTGACCGTATCCAGCTCGAAGGGCTGGGAATCGATCTCCGTACGAATCAGGGCCGCGGCCTCGTCGATAAGGTCGATGGCCTTGTCCGGGAGCTGCCGGTCGGTGATGTACCGGCTGGACAGGACGGCCGCTTCCACGATGGCCCCATCGGCGATGCGTACGCCGTGGTGCACTTCGAACCGCTCACGCAGTCCGCGCAGAATGGAGATGGTGTCCTCGACGGACGGCTCCTCCACGAGCACGGTCTGGAAACGACGTTCAAGCGCCGGGTCCTTCTCGATGTACTTCCGGTACTCGTCCAGCGTGGTCGCGCCGATGCAGTGCAATTCGCCGCGAGCCAGCATGGGCTTCAGGATGTTGCTCGCGTCCATGGCCCCGTCGGTCTTGCCCGCGCCCACGATAGTGTGCAGCTCATCGATGAACATGATGATCTGCCCTGCGGACTCGGCCACTTCCTTGAGCACGGCCTTGAGTCGTTCCTCGAACTCGCCACGGTACTTGGCCCCGGCGATCAGGGCGGACATGTCGAGGGAAAAGACGGTCTTGTCCTTCAGCCCCTCGGGCACGTCGCCCTTGACGATGCGCTGGGCCAATCCCTCGGCGATGGCGGTCTTGCCGACGCCGGCCTCGCCGATGAGCACCGGGTTGTTCTTGGTCCGACGGGAAAGAATGCGGATAACGCGGCGAATCTCGCTGTCGCGGCCGATAACCGGGTCGAGCTTGCCCGAACGAGCCTCCTCCACCAAATCGCGACCGTACTTCTTGAGCGATTCATAAGTGGCCTCGGGATTGTCCGAGGTCACGCGCTGCTTGCCGCGCACTTCCTCAAGAGCGGTCAGGACCTTGTTCTTGTCCAGGCCGAACTGCTTGTTGACCTTGCCCACGCCGGTGCTGGACGGCTCGTCCATGAGGACCACGAACACGTGCTCCACGGAGACATACTCGTCCTTCATGCGTTTGCGCATGTCGTCGGCGGCCACAAGGGTCTTCTGCATACGCGGCGTGACCACGATCTGATCCGGGCGCGCGCCCGAACCCGTCACGGACGGCATTCTGGAGATCTCGGCGTCGATGGCCCCGAGATAGGCGTCCGGGGCCACGCCGAGCTTGCGCAGGATCTGGCCCGCAAGGCCGTTCTCCTGCGCCACCAGGGCGTGCATGAGATGTTCGCAGTCTATCTGCTGGTGCCCGTTCCGAATGGCCAGATTCTGGGCCTCGGAGACGGCTTCCTGTGTTTTACGAGTGAACGTATTGATATCCATATGATTACCTCCTCGCGAAATATATCGGTCAGACGAACCTTTTCAATTCCTCGACTTCGGTTTCCAGCTCTTCGACCCGTTCGAGCAGGTCGACGATAATGGACCCGCCGTAGACCGAGACTTCAAGGTCGCGGACCAGGCGCATGAGCTTGTGGATGCGATACACGTCCTTGAGCCGGAACAGGTATTCCTCGGCCCCGGTCTTCTTGGGGCTAATCCAGCCGAGGTCGACCAGCTCGCTCACTTCGGCGGGCTGGATGGCGGTCAGCTGGACCAATTGGGCCCAGGCAACGTATTCACTGCGTTCGGGCAGATTGAGGCCCGGCAGATGCATCATCATTTCCTGCAATCTTTTCGTGGTCATCGTCGCACCCCTAGAAACTTCTCGGCTTGAAGGCCGAGGTCTTCTGCAACTGTTCGAACAGGTCGCGTTCCTCGGCGGTAAGCCGCTCGGGGACCTGGATCATGATACGCACGTACTGGTCGCCCTTCTTGGCGCCGGAGCCGAGGCCCCTGCCCTTGATGCGCAATTTCTTGCCCGAGCCGATGCCCGGCGGAATCTTCATCTCCACGGCCCCGTCCAGGGTGGGGATGCGCGCGGTGGTGCCGAGCGCGGCCTCCCATGGAGCCAGGGGAAGATCGAGGATGACGTCCGATTCCGACACCTTGAACATGTGGTGCGGCATAAGCCGAATCCTCAGATACAGGTCGCCCTTGGGACCGCCGTTCATGCCGGGGTTGCCCTGACCCGCCAGACGAATCTTCTGGCCGTCCTTGATGCCCGCGGGCACCGTGACCTCAAGGGTCTTGGTGGTCATGCGCGGGAAGCCGTCCGGCCCGGCGGTCTGCTCCTGGAGGGAGATGGACTTCTTGCCGCCCCGGTAGGCCTCCTCAAGAGACAGCTCGTAAGAGGCCTCGGAGTCCGCCCCCCTGCGGGGACGCGGCTGATAACCGCCGCCAAAGTCGCCCTGCGAAAAACCGCCCTGGTGGAAGCCGCCGCGATAACCTGCGCCGCCGCCACCGCCGCCGAAGATGGTCTCGAAGAAGTCGGAGAAACCTCCGCCTCCGCCTCCAAACCCTCCGCCGGAACTGAAGTGGACGTTCTCATAGCCCGGCGGCGGCTGGAAGTTCTGACCATGCTCCCAGTTCGAACCGAACTGATCGTAAAGCTTGCGCTTCTTCTCGTCCTTGAGGACCTCGTAGGCCTCGTTGATCTCCTTGAACTTGTTCTCGGCTTCCTTGTCGTTCGGGTTGAGATCGGGGTGATACTTTCGGGCCAGCTTCTTGAAAGCCTTTCCGATCTCTTCCTTGGAAGCGGAGCGCGGCACTCCGAGGAGTTTGTAATAATCTCTATATTCCATTAGAATCTTATCCCTTGGTGCTGACTTTTTATAATTTCTCCAACGCCTACCTAAGGTAATATGCCTTTGCGGGGTGTCAAGACCGCAACCACGACAAAAAGGCTATTTTCCACAGAGTTATCCACAAACGTTTATAGGAGAAAACCATGCATCGCCCCACACCTCCCGCTCAATGCGCGCTGATCCTTTGCCTGGCCCTCTCCGCCATCGCCTGGACCCCCTGGGGAGCCATTTACGGAAGCGCGCGCGACGAGCGCAGCGTCGGCGATCAGGCGGCGGACAAAAAGATATCCCTGACCATCAAGACGGCCCTGGCCGACAAGGACTCGGCTCTTGCCCTCAAGGTCCACGTATATTGCTTCCTGGGACAGGTCTATCTGGTGGGCGCGATCAACGACACGGCGTTCAGGAGTTTCTCCGTAAAGACGGCCAAGGAAACCTCGGGAGTGAAGAAAGTCACCCAATACTTCGTAGCCGAATCGGACACCACGACCGCCGACCTGGAGCTGGTGGCCAAGGTGCGCACCGCACTCATCGGCAACAGCGACCTGAGCTCCACTCAAATCGAGCAGGAGGTCATGAACGGCGAGGTGGTCCTGATCGGAATGGTCAGGACAAAGGCTGACGCGGCCCTGGCCGTGAAGGTGGCCAAGTCCGTAAAGGGCGTGCGCAAGGTCTCGTCCTTCCTGATTCCCTCGAAGTAAAGATGGAAAACGGCCCGGCCGGGAGATGACCGGGCGCGAAAAGGTCAGGCCGCCGAACGATGCGCGGCGGCGGGACGGCACTGCCCCCGGTTGAGGGCGTCCACCAGATCGTGAGCCGAGTTGACCGGCACGGTGAACCGCGTCGGGCATCGGCCCAACTCCGCCAGGGTGTGGGCGTCGGAACCGGCCACGGCGATCATGTCGTGCCCCGAAGCCAGTTGCAGGGCCTGCTGATTCTCGGCGGCGGTGTTGCGCCCGTTCCTCACCTCGGCGATGCCGCACAGCCCCCGCTCGAAGACGGCCGGGTCGGCCGGACGCCAGACGCGGCACGGATGGGCGGCAACGACCGCGCCCCCCAACTCGCGGACACGGGGAAACAGGCTCTCGGCGGACAGCCCTGCGGGCAGCGACCGAACGTCGCCAAAAACGAGATAATCGCCCTGTTCCGTGGTGTACTCCATGCCCACGATCACAAGCAGCCCGTCGGGCTGGAATCCCTCCCGGCATTGGGTCAGAATGGACATGGTGTCGTGATCGGTGATACACACGCCATCGAGTCCCTTTGCCCTGGCATGGGCGAGAATCTCGGACGGCTTCAGGACGCTGCACGGCGAACAGGTGGAGTGGACATGAAGGTCTATCAGCATATAGAACATACTACACCCGCAATCCGCCATTACAATGAGATTATATTAATGAGACACATCATTTCCATTGGGCATCTCGATTGCAGAGCCGGGGCCGTTCATGCCTGACACCTGCATCCTCATCCTGCTCGACGGCCTGGGCGACCGCTCCCACCCGGTCCTCGGCAACCGGACCCCCCTCCAGGCTGCGGCCACGCCCTGCATGGACCGGCTGGCCTCCCTGTCGGCCACCGGGCTTTACCACGCCGCCAGCTTCGGCCAGCCCCTGCCGTCGGAAAACGCCCACTTCGCCATGTTCGGCGGGCTTCCCGGCGAATTCCCCGGACGCGGAGCCCTCGAAGCGTTGGGCGCGGGCATCGACCTCGGCCCGGACGACGTGGCCCTGCTCGCCCATTTCGCCCACATCGCCCCGGACACACGCGGCCGCCTCACCCTGGTCCACGACAAATCCCCCGCCACGCCCGGCGAAACGGAAACGCTCTTCACGGCCCTGCCCCCTTTCGAACGCGACGGCGTGACCGCCACCCTTCACCCCGTTGGCGGCCTGTTCGGGGTCCTGGTCCTGCGCGGCGAGGTTTCGCCCTTCGTCACGGACACCAATCCCATGGTGGACGGACGGACGCTGCCCCGCCCCCTGCCGCTCCGGGATCACGCCCACGACCCGGCGGCGCGACGCACGGCGGAATTCCTGACCGCGTATCTGTCACGGGCGCACCGCATCCTCGCCGATCTTCCCCTCAACCGCGAACGGGAACGCTCGGGTCGCATCCCGGCCAACGGCCTCGTCACCCAACGGGCCGGGCGGCTCAAGCCCTGTCCCGCCCTGCGCGAACGATACGGGCTGCGGGGGCTGTCCATCGCCACGGGGGTCATGTACGCGGGGCTGGCCCGGTTCACGGGCATGGAATTTCTCAAGGCCCGCGACACCGGCGACGCGGGAGCGGACCTGGCCGACCGGGTGCGGCTCGCCCTGGAACGGGCGGACGACTTCGATTTCATCCACGTACACACCAAAACTCCGGACCAGGCCGCGCACCGCAAGGACCCGGAAGCCAAAGTCCATGTCATAGAATCCCTGGACCAGGGCCTCGCCGAGGTGGTGGACGACATCCTCGCCGACTCCCGCCTGCTCCTGGCCGTGACCGCCGACCACTCCACCCCGAGCAGCGGCGCGCTCATCCATTCGGGCGAGCCGGTGCCGCTCATGTTCGCTGGTGACGGCGTACGCCGGGACGCAACATCCGCATTCGACGAGATTTCCGTGGCCGGAGGCGCGCTCGGCTGTATGCGCGGCCGCGAATTCATGTTCACGGTCCTCAACCACCTGGACCGCGCCCGGCTGGCGGGCATCCATGACACCCCCGATCCCGTGGAATACTGGCCGGGCGACCACCTTCCGTTCATTCTCGATCCCCAGGAGTGACCATGCATCCACTCGGTTTTATCCATGGACGATTCCAGGTCCTGCACAACGACCACCTGACCTACCTGCTGGCGGGGAAAAGACTGTGCGAAAGGCTGATAATCGGCGTGACCAATCCGGACGCGGCCACCACGCGCGATGAGGCCACCGATCCCGACCGCTCGGCCCGGGAGAACAACCCGCTCACCTTCGAGGAACGCAAGGCCATGATCGAAGCCGCCCTGGTGGAGGCCGGGGTGAGCAGACATGAATTTTCGGTGGTTCCCTTTCCCATCAACTGCCCGGACCTGCTCAAGGACCGCGCCCCGCGCGATGCGGTATACTACCTGACCATCTACGACGACTGGGGCAGGGAAAAGCTGAAGCGATTCCAATCTCTCGGCCTGGACACCCATGTCATGTGGGAACGGCCCGAAAGCCAAAAGGGCATAAACGGCACGGATGTGCGCGCGGCCATCCGCGACGGGTTGGAGTGGCGCAACAAGGTGCCTCCGTCGGTGGCGGCCCTGGTGGAGAAATGGCACCTCGCCGAACGGTTCAGGGAGATGTGACCGCGCCTATGCGGAAGGCGGCTCCGGATTCTCCGGGTCGTAGTCCTTGGTATCGCGGTTGTAGCAGTAGCGGCACCGGCCGGGCCTGCGGAACCAATGGATGAGAATGATGCCGGTGACGAACCCGCCCACGTGCGCCCACCAGGCGACCTCCTCCGTGCCCGCCGCTGCGGAATACACCCCGGAAAGAAGCTGCGTGACGAACCAGAATCCCAGGAACAGCGACGCCGGAATACGGAAAATGAAAGGGAAGAAGAAGACGGGAACCAGAGTAAGAACCCGTCCGTGCGGATAGAGCACGATGTACGCCCCCATGATTCCGGCGACGGCTCCGGACGCCCCCACCACGGGCATGGGCGAAGTCCGCTCGAAGGCCATGTGCATGGCCACGGCGGCCAGTCCGCAGAGCACGTAAAAGAGCACGAACCAGCCGTGTCCGGTCACGTCCTCGATATTGTCCCCGAATATCCACAGCATCCACATGTTCAGGATGACATGCAGCCAGCCCCCATGCAGGAACATATAGGTCAGGAACGGCCAGCCGAGGGTGTCAGGGTACCCTGCCCAGGCCGCCCATCCCGGCTCGAAGAACCGGGCGGGGACCACCCCGAACAAGTGGTAAATTCTGGCCACGGACTGCGGCGGCAGGCTCTCGACGAAAAGAAATACCAGGGCGTTCAACGCGATAATGGCCACAACGGCATAGGGCCGCGTCACACGGGGCACATTGTCGCGGATGGGGATCACGCCTTGCCCCTCTCTGCGTCCAGCTCGGCGGCCAGTTCCGGCCACAGGCCGTCCATCCAGTTCATGAACTCCCGATTGCGCCGGTCCCAGGCGGCCAATGCCGTCTCGTCCAGATGGCGCGCTCCGTCGGCCAGCTCGGCAAGTCCCTTGTCGTTATCCACCACATGGCCGCAAGCGGCGAGCTTATCCGCCTCGGGCCACTGCCAGGAGTCGAATACGGCCAGGGTCTCGGGCGAGAGACGGCGCAACTCGCGCAATTCGCCGGTTCGCTTGGACTCGGGACAGCGCACTCCAGCCACGAGGTCCACCGCGCCGGACTTGTGCCATCCTCCTTCCAACAGCAGGGGAACCTCGGCATAGGCCACGGGTTCGTCCCGATGGACCTTGAAGAATTCCTCGCACCGATGCCGGACCATGGGATGAACCATGTCCATGACCTCCCGGCGGATGGGCTCGGACTCGCACATGGCCGCGAACAGCCCCGGCTTGTCCACTCCGCCGCCGTCCAGGGTATACCGGCCGCCGTACCGCTGCCGGATCATGGCCGCGCCGTCGCCGCCCGGCCCGTACAGCTCGGCCACGCACTCGTCGGCGGAGAAGCAGGGCCGCCCCATGTCACGCAACGCCCTGAGCAGGGCGGACTTGCCGCCGCCCGGCATCCCCACGATGCCCACCCGCAGGCACTCGCGCGGCAGTCCGGCCAGGAGGGTGCGAAAGTCCTCGGGCGGCTCCTGCCACCGGGTAACGGGTTCGCCCGTGACCGGATGGGGGACCGAAAGATAGAAGGCGTGGAGCATCTGGCGTGGAGCCAGCCCGGCCAGCCGGTCGGACCTGCGGGACCACTCGGCGTTCTCGCGCGGGCCATAGGCCGCGTCGCCGAGCAGCGGATGCCCGATGTGGGCCATGTGAACGCGAATCTGGTGAGTTCGGCCGGTATGAATGCGTATGGCCGCCAAGGAGGCCAGCCCGCGCGGTCCGGTCCAAAGCACCCGGTACTCGCTGCGCGCCTCGCGGCCGCCCTTGGGCACGACGGCCATGAGTGTCTTGCGGCTCGGGTGGCGGCCCATGGGCGCGTCGATGCTCCCTTCCGCAGGCTCGGGACGCCCGTGAACAAGGGCCAGATAAACCTTGAAAACGTTTCGCCCGGCAAAATTCCCGGACAGCTTCAGCCTGGCCGCCTCGTTCCTGGCCACGGCCATGAGCCCGGAGGTGTCCTTGTCCAGCCGGTGAACGATACCGGGCCGCTGGCCGTCCATGCCGCTGCTTTCCGCCGCGATGTCTGGCCAGCGATGCAGCAGATGGTTGACCAGAGTGGGGCCGGGCTCGCCGGGAGCGGGGTGGGTCGTCACCCCGGCGGGCTTGCAGACCACAAGCATATCCTCGTCCTCGAACACGGCCTCGATGTCGCCCTGGACCGGCTCGGGCGGAGCCTCGCCCGGCTCGGGACCGGCGGCTCCGATAGTCACGGTCTGTCCCACGGCCAACTTTTGTTTTCCCTTGGTCGCGACCTCGCCGTCGACGCTTGCAAGGCCCGCCTCGATCCAGCCCGAGATCCGCCCCCGGGAAACGCCCTCCCCGGCCAGTTCGCGGCCCCAGAACTTGTCCAGGCGAATGCCCGCGTCAGCGAGCGAAACGGTCCGTTGCCATTGCTGCTCAGTTTTCTCTTGCGTCATGGAGTCCTTGATATACCGGGAATCATTGGAAAGCAAAATTCATTTCCCAACTATACGTTCCCCTGTCGTAAAATTCACCCTTGACCCTACCTCTGCATGTACGTAGAAAAAAGAAATTTGCGCAATTGAAACTTTCCTTAGATATTATCAGAACCCATTTACCAAAGAGAGGCGATAATGGCCTTACACCTGGTTGACCACCCGCTGATCCGGCACAAGGTAGGTCTGCTCCGTAGGCACGACATTTCCACCAGCCACTTCCGAACTCTGGCCAACGAACTCACCCGGTTGCTGACTTACGAGGCAACCAAGGATTTCGAGACCGAGAAAGCCACCATCAAGGGCTGGGCAGGCGACGTCGAAATCGACCGCATCAAGGGCAAGAAGGTCACCGTGGTCCCCATCCTGCGCGCAGGCCTGGGCATGATGGACGGCGTGTTCGACATGATTCCCGGCGCCAAGGCGTCCGTGGTCGGCTTCTACCGCAACGAGGAAACCCTGGAGCCCGTCCAGTATTACGTCAAGCTGGCCAAGAACATCGACCAGCGCATGGCCCTCATTCTGGACCCCATGCTGGCCACCGGCGGCACTCTGAACGCCACCATCAAGCTGCTCAAGGAAGCGGGCTGCCAGTCCATCCGCGGCCTGTTCCTGTGCGCCGCTCCCGAAGGCGTGGAACGGATTCTCTCCGAGCATCCCGACGTCGACATATACACGGCGGCGCTGGATGAAAAACTCAACGACGTAGGATATATCATCCCCGGTCTTGGAGACGCGGGGGACAAGATATTCGGCACCAAGTAGGCAGAGGGCACGCTAAGAAGCGTGCCTTTTTTTGAGACCGACGGGGCAACACAGGAGTCGGGGGGCTCCGCAACCAAGAGAGAGGAGATGGTAACAATGAGTGACGTTCATTCCACCGAGTACAATTTCAGGCCGAAGGACGCGCTGCTCGGCGCGCAGATGCTCTTCGTGGCCTTCGGCGCGCTGGTCCTGGTGCCGATCCTGACGGGCATCGATTCCAACGTGGCCCTATTCACGGCGGGTATAGGCACCCTGCTGTTCCAGGTGGTCACCAAGGGCAAGGTGCCGGTCTTCCTGGCTTCGTCCTTCGCCTTCCTGCCGCCGCTGTTCGCGGCCCAGCAGGGCGAATTCACCTATCCCGAAATCATGTGCGGCCTGGTCGCGGCAGGCGTGCTGTACATCATCATCAGCCTGTGCATCCGCTTCTTCGGCGCGGACTTCCTGCACAAACTGCTGCCCCCCATCGTCACCGGCCCGGTCATCATGCTCATCGGCCTGATCCTTGCTCCCGTGGCCGTGAACATGGCTCTCGGCCACAACGGCCAGGTCTGGCTGGAACCGCAGATTCCGTCCATGATCGTGGCGGGCGTCGCCCTGCTGACCACCATCATGTTCTCCCTGCTCGGCAGGGGATGGTTCAAGCTCATCCCCATCCTGCTCGGCATCACGGCAGGCTACACCTGCTCCCTGATCCTCGACGCCACCGGCATGACCGCCTCCATGTACGATTCCTTCGTGGCCACGGCCGTCGACGGAAAGATCGGCGGCATGGGGATAGCCCCCTGGATGGACAAAACCCTGATCTCCCTGGCGCCCGTGCAAAACGCAAAACTTTTCGCCATTCCGAACTTCTCCATGCCCACCTGGAGCTGGGAGGCCGTTCTCTACGTGGTGCCCATCGCCATCGCGCCCGCCATTGAACACTTCGGCGACGTCCTGGCCATCGGCTCCATCTCCGGCAAGGACTACGTGAAGGACCCGGGCATCCAGAACACCATGCTCGGCGACGGCCTGGCCACCTCCCTGGCCTGTATGCTCGGCGGCCCGCCGAACACCACCTACTCCGAGGTCTCCGGCGCCGTGGCACTGACCCGCGCCTTCAACCCGGCGATCATGACCTGGGCGGCCATCACCGCCGTCCTGCTCGCCTTCGTGGGCAAGCTCGGCGGTTTCCTCAACACCATTCCCATGCCGGTCATGGGCGGCATCATGCTGCTGCTCTTCGGCGCCATCACCGTCATCGGCCTGAACACCCTGGTCCGCGCACAGCTCGACCTGCTCCTGCCGCGCAACATGATTATCGTGGCCATCATCATGGTCTTCGGTCTCGGCGGCATGGTCCTGAACATCGGCATCACCGACCTCAAGGGCATCGGCCTGGGCGCCATCGCGGGCGTGGTCCTCAACCTGATCCTCCCCTGCAAGGACTGCAACGAGGAAAACGATCCCGCCGAACTGTAAGGCAAAACACAACACCCGGTCCCCTCGCCATGGGGGCCGGGTTTCTTCCGCCGCCGGGACGCCTCCCGGCTCCCCGCCCAGGAGTCCTCGGCAAGCCCCGGGCAACATCCCCAAACCGCTCATGCGCTCCCAAAGCCGGATGCGGCCGCGACCGAACGGCCCGTATTCCGCGCCAGCCCGCCGCAGAGGCAGGCATCACGGCTTCTTTTCCGATGGACCGGGAGTAGGTTAGCGGCTATCATGCGCAAATCAGGAGGAATGACCCAATGCGCGAGACGGTGACCGGCCTGGTCCTGACCTACAACGGCGAGCGTCTGCTCGAAAAATGCCTCAAGTCGCTCGATTTTTGCGACGAGCTGCTGGTGGTGGACTCCCAGTCCACGGACCGCACCTGCGAGATCGCCGAACAATGTGGCGCGCGGGTCATTGTCCGGCCGTGGCCCGGCCCGGTGGACCAGTTCAAGTTCGCCCTGGGCGAAATCGGCACGGCCTGGATCATCTCCCTGGACCAGGATGAATTCCTGACCGAGGAGCTTCGCCAAAATATTCTGGAAAGCCTGGGCAAAAATGAACGGGTGGCGGGTTACCATGTCCCCAGAAGCTCCTTCTATTTCAATCGATTCATGAAGCATTCCGGATGGTATCCCGACTATCTGTTCCGCGTGTTCCGTTCCGGCAAAATGAACGTCACGGCCTCGGGAGCGCATTATCATTTCGAACCGCGCGGCGAAAGCCGGAAGCTCTCGGGAGATATCCTCCACTACCCGTACGAGTCCTTCCGCCAGCACATGGACAAAATCAACTACTACGCCGAGGAAGGCGCGGCCGCCCTTCGCGAAAAGGGCCGGAAAGGCGGTGTCTGCCGGGCCCTGCTCCACGCCAAGATGCGATTCATCAAGCTCTACCTGCTCAAACTCGGCTTCCTGGACGGCACAGCCGGACTATGCAACGCACTGGCCGGATTCTACTACACCTTCCAAAAGTACATCCGTGTGGAAGAAAACGGAAAATGGGGCGACGGATAATCGAAATTTCACCACGTCTCTTCAATAAATCTGTTCCGATATTTTTCTCCTTGTGCTAATCATTCCCAAGACGAAAACACACCCCTGCTTTTTGGAGGAGCCATGGAATTCAATATTGCCCAAATTACCGATACCCTGACCAACTACGTGACCCAATACGGTCTCCGCATTGTCGTCGCGCTGATAATATTCGTCATAGGACGAATCATCGCCAAGGCCGTCGCCAACGGCTCGCAGCGCGTCATGCTCAAAGCCAAGGTTGACGAGACCCTGGCCTCGTTCCTGCGAAACATCATCTACTACGCCCTGATCGCGGCGGTGGTTATCGCCGCCCTTGGCCAGGCGGGCATCAACGTGACGAGCTTCCTGGCCGTACTCGGCGCCGCAGGCCTGGCCGTCGGCCTGGCGCTCAAGGACTCCCTGTCCAACTTCGCGGCGGGCGTAATGCTCATCCTGCTCAAATTCTTCCGCAAGGGAGACTACGTCACCGCAGGCGGCGTTTCCGGCACGGTCACCGCCATCAATATCTTCAACACCGTGCTGACCACTCCGGACAACATGGTCATCACCGTGCCCAACTCCGCCATCCTCGGCGGGACCATCACCAACGTCACGGCCAACGACACCCGCCGCGTGGACCTCGTTTTCGGCATCGGCTACGGCGACGACCTGCTCAAGGCCAAAAAGACCCTGGAGCGCATCGTGTCCGAAGAGCCTCGGGTCCTGGCCGAACCGGCCCCGACCATCGAAGTGTCCGAACTGGCCGACTCCTCGGTCAACTTCGTGGTCCGTCCGTGGTGCAAGACCTCCGATTACTGGGGCGTCTACTTCGCGCTGACCGAGAAGGTGAAGCTTGTCTTCGACCAGGAAGGCATCTCCATTCCCTTCCCGCAGCAGGACGTGTACATGCACGCCGTGGAAAAGAACTAGACACGGCGCGACCGTTTCCTGTCCGATTTCACGCACAGCGATTACCAAAGGCCCCGGCTCGGAAACGAACCGGGGCCTTTATATTGCCCGATATTCGGCGAAGCTTTTCATGACGCGAGGGCTATCCCTCATGCGCGTTTCTGCATCCTTCCCGGCCACCTGAACGATAGACGTTTCATGCGGGCAAATCGCTCTCATATGAGGAATTAAGCGGCAGTGAGTTCAGGACCTGACCGCAAACCGCACTGACACCCCAGACACGTCCCCGAGCCGTCTGGCCGCGCGGATTATGCGGGACAACACTCAGCGGAGACACGCGATAATGCGCCGTTGCCGTTGCCGCAGGGGAAATCGAGTCCCTTACAGGCGCAACACGCGCACAAAAAAAGGGCACCCGCTTGCGGATGCCCTCATTATTGATGGTCTTGTCGCTCTACTGGGCGTCGATCCAGGCGTTGGCTTCCTTGACGTTCAGAGTACCCACGTAAATGGCGCGGCCCGAAATGGCCCCTTCCAGTCCCTTGCCGGACAAGGGATAGAGGTTCTTGATGTCGTCGAGGGTATGAACGCCCCCGGCGGCGATGACGGGAACGGAGGTCTTGGAACAGAGCGCGGCCAAGGCGTCCAGGTTGACGCCGGTCTGCATCCCGTCCCGGGCGATGTCGGTATAAACGATGAAGCAGATACCCTCGGCTTCGAGCCTGGGCAGAACATCTTCTATGGTCAATCCGGCGTCCTCGACCCATCCCTTGGTCTTGAGCTTGCCGTCCACCGCGTCGAGAGAGACGCCAATGCGGCCGGGCAGGGCCTTGCAGAGATCGGAAAAGAGATCCGGGTCCTCAAGGGCCATGGTGCCGATAATCAGCCGGTGAACGCCTGCCTCGATATATTTCCGAGCCGTGGCGATATCACGGATGCCGCCGCCAAGCTGGACCGGAATGTCTATCGCGGAACAGATGGCCTTGATGAGTTCGAAGTTCTTGGGCACGCCGGAAAAGGCCCCGTCCAGGTCAACCACATGAAGGTAGCGCGCGCCGAGGTCTTCCCAATAGCGCGCTTGGGCGACGGGGTCGGAGGCGAATACGGTGACTTCGTCCTCCTTGCCCTGTGCAAGACGGACGCATTCACCATTTTTGATGTCGACAGCGGGAAAAAGAATCATAATCCGAGTTCCATGAGTTTTTCGTCCATGCCGTCCTGGGCCAGTCGGGTGGCGGTCACCCACTTGCCGCCCCGGGCAGCGTACTTCTTGGCGTTATAAAGGTTTTCCAACAGCGCTTGCTGGGTCTCCTCGTAGCGGGAGCGGATCATCCGTTCCTGCTTGACGTCGATGAGGTAAAAATCGATGGCCACGGATGCCGGAGTCTCGACGCCCATTTCACTGCCCACCCGTTCATGCCAGGTGGTCAGTTGGGGAACGAGCAGATAATCGGCCTGAATGCACTTGCCCACGCCGAGCCAATACTTCCAAGCGGACACCTTTGGCTTGCCGGAATCCTCGAAAACGACCACGTCCTCGCACTGCCTGACGGCGTCCGGGGTAATGTAGTCAAAGACCTGGTGCTCGTGCAGGGTATCGGCCAGGATCATGTCGAGAGTCTCGATGGTCCCGGCGGGAGCGGGCTTGCCCTCTTCCTCAAGATAGCCTGCCAACAGTTCCCAATTGTAGGTGGGGTTCGTGAACCCGGCCACGGCGAGCTTGCCCTCGGGGCGCGGCACGGCGGCGGTACGCGTGGACTTGCCGCAACCGGCAACGGCCAACAATACCAGGCAGAGAAGACCTAGGAAGGCGAAAACAGCGGAACGTTTCATCAGTCGAGACTCCCTTTGGTGCTGGAAACTCCCTTGCGGCCTATGGTCGCCGCCTGGGCCAGGGCAAGGCCCAGGGCCTTGAAGGCCGCTTCCAGCAGGTGGTGACCGTTTTGGCCATACTCAAATTTGACGTGCAGGTTCATGCCTGCCTTGAATGCCAGGGATTTCAGAAATTCACGCCAGACGTCCTTCTCGTCGCCCGCGATGATGGCGGGCAGGAGCGCGTCGTCGTAGACGATATACGGGCGGCCCGAAAGATCGACAACCACTTCGGCCAGGGCTTCATCCATGGGAACCTTGACCGAGGCAACGCGGTTAATGCCCCGCTTGTCGCCCAGGGCCTCGGAAAACGCCTGCCCCAGACACAGGGCGATGTCCTCAAGACTGTGGTGGGTATCGATCTCCAAATCGCCCTTGCAGGTCAATTCGAGGTCGAACCCGGCCCAGAAGGCGCACAGGGTCAGCATATGGTCGGCGAAACCGATGCCGGTGTCGACCTTGACCTTACCCTCTCCGTCGAGATTCAGGGTCAGCTTGATGTCCGTTTCCTTGGTGGTCCGTGCCACGGTGGCCTGGCGCATGGCGCACTCCTTTCCTGTAGAACGTGAGCGTTATCCCCATACATAGAGGAAAAGACTAGAAAAAGAAACAGGGCAGGCACCGGCTTTCGCGATGCCCGCCCCGGTTTGGACAATTAAACCGGCTCCTCTCCGTCGCCTTCGGCGGCCGCGTCCAGTTCGGCCTGGGCCTTGGCTTCGGCCTCGGCCTGCTTCTTCAAGTGGCGTTTCTCCTTCTTGCCGAAGAAGAAGGCCACCCAGATGCCGACCTCGTAAAGGACAATCAGCGGGCCGGCCATGAGGCACTGCGTGAAGGGATCAGGCGGAGTCAGGACGGCCGACAGAATGAAGGCGCACAGGATGGCATATTTGCGCTTCTTGCGCAGTCCGGTGGAGGACGCCAGCCCCAATCTCGCCAGGAAGAAGATGAACAGCGGCAATTCGAAAACAAGGCCGAAAGCGAATAGCAGCTTCAGACAGAAACTCAAATATTCATTGAGCTTCGGAACGAACTGAATGCCCTCGTTGGAGAAACCGGCAAAGAAGTCGAAAGCGTAGGGAAAGACCTGGAAGTAGCCGAACAGCGCGCCGCCCGTGAAGAACAGCCCCGAGAACAGGGCCATGGGCACCATCCATTTGCGCTCGTGCGAATAGAGCCCGGGCGCGATGAATCCCCATATCTGCGCAAACACGTACGGGCTGACCAGGAACAGGCCCGCAACGATGGATATCTTGATATGCGCGAAGAACGCTTCAGCAGGATAGGTGTACTGGAAATGACCTTCCTTGGCCACCGCCATGAGCGCCTTTTGCAAGGCGGCCATGAATATCTGCATCTGCTCGGGATGATTGAAGCCGTTATCGGTCAGCATCTTCTGGAAGACCATGCCGAAATCCCGATAGAACTCGGGCGTGAGCAACGGGTTGGCCGCGGCCTGCTTCTGGAAGACGTCGATCATCGGCTGCATGAGGATGTCGAACATCTGCCCGGCAAAGGAATAACAGGCGATCATGCCCACGCCCACGGCGATGAAGGCGCGGGTCAGGCGGGCGCGAAGCTCGCCGAGGTGATCGAGAAGGGACATCTGCGCCCCTTCGCCGTCCTCAAGCTCCTCGTCCTCGTCATCCTCTTCGTCTTCATCTTCGTCAAGCGCCTCTTCGGGCTCCTCGTCGGGCACGGCCGGAACCGTGCCATCCGCGGGATCGTCCGTCCCGTCGCCGCCGCCCGCGCCGTCCGCTTGGGGAACGGCCGCGTCCGCTTCGTCGGGAACCTCTGAAGCCTCGACGCCCTCTTCCGAAGGCTCGGCAGCGGAGAGTTCGGACACGCCATCGCCCTCTTCGGATGACTCCGGCAGGTCGTCCGGCGCACCGGATTCGTCCGCGTCCAGCGCGGTATCCGCAGCTCCGTCCCCAACGGAATCGACAGGCTCCTCGTCCACCAGGGACGGATCCTCGTCGGATTCCACAGGGGTCTCCACAAGAGACTCCTCTTCAGGGCCTTTGACGTCGTCTTTATCGGAACGCATTCGACTTTAGGCCTTTTTCTCTTCGGACTCGGCTTCGGGAGCCGGAGCCGCCTCAGCGGCCTGCTCGGCAGCGGGCTCTTCCTTGGCCTTGGCGGCCTTTCGGCGGGCCAATTCGGCGTCCACTTCCTTCTTGCGGGCCTCAGTCTCGGCCTTGGTGACTTCGTCATCCAGGGTCGACTTGACTTCGTTGCCGACACGCTTGAACTCCGCCACGCCCTTGCCCAGCGACCGAAGCAGCTCGGGCAGTTTCTGGGGGCCGATGACGATGAGCGCCACCACGCAGATAATCAGTAACTCTGGTCCGCCTATTCCAAACATATGCTCACCTGAATATTCGGTTTAGTCTCTCGGATTATTCCCACTCGATGGTGCTCGGCGGCTTGGAGGAGATGTCCAGAACCACCCGGTTCACGCCCTTGACCTCGCGGATGATCCGGTTGGACATGCGTGCCAGGAGTTCCGAGGGAAGCCGGGACCAGTCAGCGGTCATGGCGTCGAGGGAATCGACGATACGCAGCGCGATGACGTTCTCGTAAGTACGGTCATCGCCCATGACGCCCACGGTCTTGAGCGGCAGGAGCACGGCGAAGCCTTGCCAGACCTTGCGGTACCAATCGGAAGCCTGCATCTCGTTCTGGACGATCTTGTCCGCCAGGCGGAGGATCTGAAGCCGCTCCTCGGTAACTTCACCGATGATGCGGATGGACAGGCCCGGACCGGGGAAGGGCTGACGCCAGATGATGTGCTCGGGAAGCCCCAGCTCGTAAGCGGCGCGGCGCACTTCATCCTTGAACAGCTCGCGCAGGGGTTCCACCAGCTTGAGGTTCATCTTCTCGGGCAGGCCGCCCACGTTGTGATGGGACTTGATGACCGCCGAGGGGCCCTTGAAGGATTCGGACTCGATGACGTCCGGGTACAGGGTGCCCTGTCCCAGAAACTCGACCCCTTCGATGGCCTTGGCCTCGCGGTCGAAGACCTCGATGAACTTGTAGCCGATGAGCTTGCGCTTCTTTTCCGGGTCCTCGACGCCCTTGAGGTCCGCCAGGAACTCGTCCGAGGCGTCGACCATCTTGACGTTGAGGTCGAAGTGCTCGGCCAAGAAACCGATGACTTCCTCGCGTTCACCCATGCGCAGCAGCCCGTTGTCCACGAAAATGCAGTGCAAGTTCATGCCGATGGCCTTGTGCAGCATGACGGCGGCCACGGTGGAGTCGATGCCGCCGGACAGGCCGAGCACAACCTTGGCGTCGCCGACCTGCTCCTTGAGAGCATCGATGGTCGTGTCGACAAAGGATGCCATGGACCAGGTGGCCTTGAGGCCGGCGACCTTGAACAGGAAGTTCTGGATGATGAGGGCGCCGTCCGTGGTGTGGGCCACTTCGGGGTGGAACTGAAGAGCGTAGAATTTCCGCGCGGGATCACCCATGGCGGCGAACTCGATGGAATCGGTCTTGCCCATGGGCAGGAAGCCCTCAGGCAGCGCCTCGACCCGGTCGCCGTGGGACATCCACACCGTCAGATCGTCTTTTTCCTCGACCCCGTCGAACAGGACGCTGTCGTTCAGGGCGGTGAACTGGGCGCGGCCGTACTCGCGGTCGGTGGACGCAACCACCCTGCCGCCGAGCTTGTGGGCCAGAAGCTGCATACCATAGCAGATGCCCAGAACGGGAATGCCCATCTGGAGATATTCCATGTTCAGATCGGGGCAGCCGCCTTCCAGAACACTGGAAGGGCCGCCGGACAGGATCAACGCCGAGGGCTTGAATGCCTTGACCCGCTCGGGGTCCACGTTGCAGGGGTGAATCTCTGAATACACCCCGGCCTCGCGCACTCGGCGCGCGATCAGCTGAGTGAACTGACTGCCAAAATCAAGGATAAGTACTCTATTGTCGTGCATGAGTTTCTCTCTAATTCACAATGGGACAAATGAAAAGGCGAATTAACGTTCCCGCGCCGGGGGGCGGCGGTTAGCTGTCGCCCCGATAATTGGGGGACTGCTTGGTTATCGTCACGTCGTGGACGTGGGACTCCCGGAGACCGGCCGAGGAAATCTGGACCAGCCTGGACTTTTCAAACAGTTCACCGATATTGGCGGAACCGGTGTAGCCCATCCCGGAACGCAGGCCGCCAATAAACTGGTACAGAGACTCGCCCACCTTGCCGCGATAGGGGACACGGCCCACGATGCCTTCGGGAACGAGCTTCTTGGACTTCTCCTGGAAGTAACGGTCCGAGCTGCCCTTCTTCATGGCGTCGATGGAACCCATGCCCCGATACTGCTTGTAGGTGCGGCCCTGGTACAGGATGGTCTCGCCCGGGGACTCCTCGGTACCTGCCAGCACGGAACCCATCATGCAGGAGTTCGCGCCCACGGCCAGCGCCTTGACAACGTCGCCGGAATACTTGATGCCGCCGTCCGCGATGATGCACTTGTCGGCCTCGCGCGCTGCCTTGCCCGCTTCCATAACCGCGGTGATTTGCGGGACGCCGACGCCCGCCACAATGCGGGTGGTGCAGATGGAGCCGGGGCCGATGCCCACCTTGACGGTGTCCACGCCGGCCTCAATGAGAGCCTTTGCGCCCTCGTAGGTGGCCACGTTGCCGCCAACGAGCTGGAGGTTCGGGAAGGCGGCGCGAAGCGAACGGGCGGACTTCAAAATGTTCTCGGAATGGCCATGCGCGGAATCGAGGACCAGGAAATCGGCACCGGCGTGAAGCAGGGCCTCGGAGCGGGACAGGCATTCCGCCCCCACGCCGATGGCTGCGCCGACGAGCAGACGGCCTCGGCCGTCCTTGACCGCGTCGGGGTACTTGTTGTGCTTGTCGATATCCTTGATGGTGATCAGCCCTTTCAGGCGGTTCTCTTCATCCACCACGAGCAGCTTTTCGATGCGATGCTGGTGCAGCTTGCGCTTGGCCTCTTCCTTGTCGATGCCCTCGGGGACGGTGACCAGGTTGCGGGATGTCATCAGTTCGGAAACCAGGGGCTTGTCATCCTTCACGAACCGGATGTCGCGGTTGGTGATGATGCCCACAAGGTGATCGCCCTTGACGACAGGAAGGCCGGAAATGCGGTACTCGCTCATGATGGCCTTGACCTTGCCCAGATCGTCGTCGGGGTGGACGGTGATGGGATCGGAGATCATGCCGGATTCGGACTTCTTGACCCGGTCGATCTCGCGGGCCTGCTCACGCACGGACATGTTCTTGTGGATGACTCCGGCACCGCCGTAACGGGCCATGGAGATGGCCATGCGGGACTCGGTGACGGTGTCCATTGCTGCGGAGATCAGCGGAATGTTCAGTTTGATCTCAGGCGTGAGGTAGGTGGAAACGTCCACCGCATCGGGCAGGACGTTGGAATATCCCGGCAACAACAGGACATCGTCAAAGGTTAAGGCTTTATCAAGTATTTTGCTCATGTCATTCCTCCAGAGCGTTTTGATGACTGTATATGACAAGGCCGAGCGTATCGCCCGGCCCCGTTTTGATCCGTTATAGACCCAGGTAAGCCCGTTTCACCTGCTCGTTCGCGAGGAGCTTGTCGCAGGTGTCCGAGAGCACTACCTTCCCGTTTTCCATTACATACCCCCGGTGGCCTATCTTCAGCGCCAGGTTGGCGTTCTGCTCCACCAGGAAGATGGTCGTGTTGTTCTCGCTGTTGACCTTCTTGATGATCTCGAAGATCTGCTTGACCACGAGCGGCGCCAGCCCCATGGACGGCTCGTCCAGAAGCAGCAGCGAGGGACGCGCCATCAGTGCGCGGCCTATGGCGAGCATCTGCTGCTCCCCACCGGACAGGGTTCCGCCCTGCTGCCTGCGCCGCCGGGCCAGAATCGGGAAAAGATCGAAGCAGTACTCGATGTCCCGCTTGATCTCGGCCTTGTTGTTGCGCATGAACGCGCCCATGTCGAGGTTTTCCTGAACGGTCAGCTCGGGAAAAATCAAACGGCCTTCCGGAACCTGGCAGATTCCCTGCCTGACGATGGCGTTGGGCGCAAGCTTGGTGATTTCTTCTTCCTGATACACGACCTGCCCGCTACGGGCCTGGACCACGCCGCAGATGGTCATCAGGGTGGTCGACTTGCCCGCGCCGTTGGCCCCGATCAGGGTGATTATCTCGCCCCGGTCGACGTACAGATCGACGTCGTACAGGGCCTGGATGTTGCCGTAAAAGCTGTTGACCTTCTTGAGTTCCAGCATCCTAGTCATCGTGTTCCTCCCCGAGGTAGGCCTTGATGACCTCCGGATTCGCCGCGATCTCCCGGGGCGTGCCGTCCGCGATCATGCGCCCGTAATCGAGGACGTAGATGCGGTCGGACATGGACATGACCATCTTCATGTCGTGCTCGATGAGCATGATGGAGATGTTGAACCGCTCGCGTATGCTGACGATAAGCTCCTCCAGGTCCCGGGTCTCCTGCGGGTTCATGCCCGCGGCGGGTTCGTCGAGAAGCAGAAGGAACGGGTCCGTGGCCAGAGCCCGGGCGATCTCCAGGCGACGCTGCTTGCCGTAGGGCATGTTCATGGCCAGCTCGTTGACGAACTCGGCCAGACCGACCAGCTCAAGCAGTTCGTAGGCCTTCTGGATGACGGCCTGCTCCTCGCGGCGGGTCGCCCGGTTGCGCGAAACGGCCCCCCAGATGGAGGACTTGGTCCGGCAATGGGTGCCGATCATGACATTTTCCAGCGCGGTCATGGACGGGAACAGGCGAATGTTCTGAAAGGTCCTGGCCATGCCCAGCTCGGTCACGATGTTGGGCTTTTTGCCGTTGATTCGGCGCGAATGACCGTCCGCGGAGGGATCGATGAGGACATCCCCGGACGTGGGCGTGTAAATGCCGGTGATGCAGTTGAAGAAGGTGGTCTTCCCTGCGCCATTGGGGCCGATGAGGGCCACTATTTCCTTGTCGTTGACCACGAGATCGACGTCGTCCAGGGCGCGAATGCCCCCGAAGTCCTTGCTCACGGCGCTGACGTTCAAGACTGGATTACTCATTGGCGACCCCCGTCGCGGCAACCTTGTATTCGTAGACCTTGCGCTTGGCGCTTATCAGGCCCTGGGGCCTGAAGACCATCACCAGGACCATGATGGCCCCGAACAGGAGCATCCTGAACTGCGCGAATTCGCGCAGGTATTCGGGCACCAGGATAAGGATGATGGCTCCGGCGATGACGCCGCGTATGGAGCCCATGCCGCCGATGACCACGATGGACAGGATGATGGCCGATTCCCAGAAGGTGAAGGAGGCCGGGTTGATGAAAGTCGTCTTGGCCGCGAAGACCACGCCGGCCATTCCGGCCCAGGTCGCGCCCAGGGCAAAGGCCATGAGCTTGGTCTTCATCTTGTCGATGCCCATGGCCTGACAGGCGATCTCGTCCTCGCGCAGGGCCAGCCATGCGCGCCCGATGCGGGAGTTCTGCAGTCGGTTGACGCAGAAGATGGTCAGGATCAGCACGCCGAACATGATGTAATACATGTATTGGGTGGAGCCGATGACGCCGAGCTTGATGCCGAAAAAGCCGGGCCTGGCGATGGAGGATATGCCGGAAGGCCCCATGGTGACATCACCCCAGTTTTCGAGCACGAGACGAATGATCTCGCCGAAGCCCAGAGTGACGATGGCCAGGTAGTCGCCCCGCAACCGCAGGACCGGGAAACCGAGGATGATGCCGAGAACCGCGCCGAGAACCGCGCCCACTGGCAGCATGTACCAGAAGCCGATATCCCAATGCATGTTGCACAGCGCGTAGGCGTATGCGCCCACGGCGTAGAAGGCGACGTAGCCCAGATCAAGCAGACCGGCCAGGCCGACCACGATGTTCAGCCCGAGGCCGAGCACGATGTAGACCAGGCAGGAAATCATGATGTTGGTCTGATAGAGGTCAAAGACCTGGGGATAGGCGATGGCGGCCAAGGCCAACAGTCCGAGGGCGGCATACTTCAGGACCGGATGGGACTGCAACTTGGTCAACAGGGATTCCACCCTGCTCTCGTTTCGCGAATCGTCCTTCTTGAGTTCCTTGCGCGCCAGCAGCCAGCGCCAGACGAAGGAACCGAAGAACACGGCCAGGGCCACGTAGCCGATCCTGTGCCAGTTCCAGGCCACGGTCTTTTCGATGGTGTTCACCCGAATGACCATGATTGGAAAGGTAAGGAAGACGAACCACAGCGCCGCCAGAAAGGACTTCCGGACCGCATGGGCGAAACTGTCGCACCCGGCGGTCAGGAAGAACCTGAAGAAGCTCTGGTTCATGGTGTTGCTTTCGTTGCTCACGATATATTCCTTGCGCGGTGGGCGGCCCCGGGGGCCGCGATGATCTCTTTTAGACCTTCTGGGTCTTTTCCTTGCCCATGATGCCCGACGGCCTGAAAATCAGGATGAGGACGAGCAGCAGGAAGGCGAAAACGTCCTCGTAGTCCGAGGAGACGTATCCGGTGGCGAACGCCTCGGTCAGACCGAGGACCAGGCCGCCGAGCATGGCCCCGGGAAGGGAGCCGATGCCGCCGAGCACCGCGGCGGTGAACGCCTTGATGCCCGCGATAAAGCCTATGTAGTAGTTGATCTGGCCGATGTGCGAGGCGATGAGCACGCCGCCCACGGCCGCCAGGCTGGAGCCGATGATGAACGTGGCCGAAATGACCATGTCCACGTTGACGCCGACCAGCATGGCCATCTTGCGGTTCTGGGCCGTGGCGCGCATGGCCTTGCCCAACTTGGTGAACTTGATGAACAGCGTCAGGCCGACGCAGGAGGCGACGGTCGCTAGAATGATGACCAGCTCGGCCGAGCTCAGGATGGAGCCCATCCTGTCAACGAAATCGAAATGCGGGATCAGCTCGGGAAAAGGCAGAAAGTCCGAGGTCTGAGCGAGCATGACGTAGTTCTGCAGGAAGATGGACATGCCGATGGCGGAAATGAGCGGAGACAGCCGGGGGGCGTTCCGCAGAGGCTTGTAGGCCATTTTCTCGATGGTGAACCCGTATGCGGCCGCCCAGATGATCGCGCAAACGATGGCGATGACCAGGATGGCGGGACCGGGGAACCCAAGCATGGTCAGCAGACCTGCCACGATGAGCCCGGTGAAGGCGCCGATCATGTAGATTTCGCCGTGGGCAAAGTTGATCAGCTCAATGATGCCGTAGACCATGGTATAGCCGAGGGCTATCAGAGCATAAATGCTGCCGCGGGTGAGGCCACCCATGAACAGCTCAAGGAAATATTCCATTGTCGTGATTCCTGTTCATTAAATAAATCCAGGGGACGGGCTTTGGCCCGTCCCCTGGTCTACTCCTTTCGGAAACTTACAATTACTTGACTTCCACGTACTTGCCGTCTTTCACCTGGTAGACGGCGAAGCCAACGCCCTCGGCGTCACCCTTGGCATCGAACTTGATCTTGCCGACCGGGGTGTCGACATAGGAGTTGTGCAGGGCATCGATCAACTTGTCGTAATCGGTTCCGCCCGCGACCTTGACCGCATTCAGCAGAGCCAGAGCGGCGGAATAGGCTTCGGGGAAGAACGGGCCGGGATCGGAGCCGAATTCGGCTCTGTGAGCCTCGACGGCCTCCGTGTAAAGCGGATTGCTGGAGAAGTCCATGGGGCCGGTGGCGTAGACGCCTTCGGCGTACTTGCCGGCGACCTTGATGAAGGTGTCGTCCTTCACGCCGTCGTCGGACATGAACGGGATTTCCATATCCTTCTTGCGCATACCGGTAACGATCTTGGAAGCCTCGGGGTGGTAGCCGCCGAAGATGACGCCCTCGGCGCCGGAGCTCTTGATCTTCTGAACCACGGCGGAATAATCGACCGCGCCGGGGGTCACGCCCTCGAAGAGGACGACTTCGATGGCCGGATCGGCATCGATGAACTGCTTGCAGAAGGAGGCGAAGCCCTTGCCGTAATCACCCTTGTCATGAATGACGGCGACCTTTTTCAGGCCGAGGCTTTTGGCGAAAGCGACTTCCAGAGCGGCCTGGGCATCATCCGGAGCAATGGTCCGGAAGAAATTCGGGTAATCGCCCGACTGGGTCAGCGGGGGATTGGTGGCGGAGGGAGACATGACCACGATCTTGCCGTCCAGATAGATGGGCAGCGCGGCCTTGGTGGCGCCGGAGCAGATGTGGCCGAGCACGATCTTCACGCCGTCGGAGAGCAGCTTGGTGGCAACGTTGGTAGCCAGCTCGGGCTTGCACTGGTCGTCCTGGGGAACAACTTCGACCATGGCGCCGTTCACGCCGCCGGCGGCGTTGATCTTCTGAGCAACCAGCTTGGCCGCATTGGCGCTGGGCAGGCCGTAGGAAGCCAGGTCGCCGGAGTGGGCGCCGGCAACGCCGAGGACAATCTTGGCGGGAGCGGCTACTTCACCGGTCTCCACATCAGCCTTGGCATCTTTCTTCTCATCCTTCTTCGCTTCGCCGCCGCAGGCAGCCAGCATAGCCGCCAGGACGAAACACACGGCAATCAGACTCAGTTTGACTCTCATGCTTCCTCTCCTCAAGATGTATAAGGGTTCGTTACCACTCAATAGTGTAAAACTGCAGACGCCCGCCGAAAACTCCGTTTTCGGCGGATAAAGCCACGGAATGAGATATTGTAGTTATTTTCGGGTTCTTGTCAATCTTATCCGCCCGTGAGGAGATGGCATCAACGCCCCAAAATCATAGCCCAATCTATTTACCAAGCTCCTCCCGGGCGAGCTTCAGCATTTCCGCGTCCCCTTTTTCCAGGGCCAGAACCTTTTCGAAATAGGCCCGGGACTCATCGGGCTTGTTGAGAAAATGCTTGTAAATCACGCCCAAATTGAACAGCGCGAGGGTGTCTTCGGGGGCGATCCTGAGGATGTCCTCATACGCCGCGCTCGCCTTGTCGTACTCCTGCTTGTTGAAATAGGCGATGCCCACGGCCTTGAGCACGTTGACGTCTTCCGGCTTGAGCTGCCGGGCCTTTTCCAGAGGCTCCAAGGCGCGGTCCCAGGCGCGCATCATCAAGAAAGAATTGCCCAACCCAACAAGAGCTTCCACGTCCTCGGGGTTCTTGTTCACCCTGTCCATGTACTCCTTGACGCGGGACATGGCCCCGCTCATGGCTCCGCCCATGGGACCGGGACCGGCCTCGCCGTGATCGTCGGGGGCGACGCTGCGCGAGGCCTGCGACTTCACGAACAGATTGGGGTTGTTCAGGCGGTAGATGAAACTGGTGGCGAACATGGCCGCCAGGGACAGAAACACGGCCAGGATAACGGCCTTCCCGCCGAACGGCACGCGGCTATCCGTCATGGTCGCCTCCCAGAAGTTCCAATTGGCGGATGCGCTTTTCCAGATCGGCCGAACGGGAGGCCAGAAAAACCAGATACCCGGCCACGCCGAGCCAGATGGCCACGTTGGCGATGAAGATGTAGGTGGTTGCAGACATGCTGTATCCTCAAGCTGGTTGCGTGTTGGTTATTCCTCGTCCCAAACGAGCATGGCTTCGAGCCGCGCCTGCTGGCCGAGCTGCCGGATTCGGGTCATGAGCATGGCCCCCCAGAGCAGGCCGAAGGCGAAAAGACCGGCAAAGACCGTGTGCCACATGCGCGCTTCCATGCCCGATCCCTGACGGGCCAGGCCGTCCGGATGCGCACTGCCCCAGAGCTTGGCCGCGAAAAAGACCAACGGCACATCCAGGAAGGCCACAATACCGAGCACGGCGCAGACAAGGGCCTTGCGGTCACGGCCCATGGGAGTGTTCCGCAGGACCAAGTACCCGGCGTAAACGTACCACATGATAAGGGCGGTGGTCAGCTTCGGGTCCCACAACCACCAGTGGCCCCACTCGGCCCGGGCCCAGGTGGACCCGGAAATCAGGGTCAGGGTGGCGAACAGCACGCCGAGCTCGGAGGCCCCTCCGGCCACACGGTCATAGACGGCCTTGCGGGTGAACAAATAGAGTATGGAGGCCGCGAAGACCACGAAAAAGGAGACCAGCGCCCACCAGGAGCACGGCAGATGCATGTAGAAAATTTTCTGCACCGGCCCGGACTGGGCAATGGGCGCGTAGAACCAGATCATGGTCTGGTGGACGACCAGGGCGAGGCCCGCCAGGACCGCCAGAATGGAAACTTTCATAACTACTCTTCCCCACTGTAGACGAACGGGAACAGAAACAGCCCGGCCCCGCCGAACAGGCAGTCGAAGGCGAATATCAGGCCGAGCCACTTGTCGTAGCCCATGGTGTGCTCGGGCGAAAAACACAGTCCGAACAGGGTGATCCCGGCCAGAAGCACGGGCAGCAGAAGCGGAAACACGATAACCGAGAGCAAGGACTCCCGGGCCGCCTGCCCCTGGGACAACGCTCCAAGCAACGCCCCTATGATGACCAGCCCGAGATCGGCCCCGAAGAGCGTGACCGCCAGCAACCACCACGGGCCGTGAACCGACTGGCCCAGAAAGGCCGCCGTGGCCGGAAGAAACACGAGCTGCGAAACAAACAAAAGGCCGAACCCGGCCAGTCCCTTGCCCAGCCAGACCGCATGGACCGGCGCGGGCGAAGCCAGAATGCCGATGCGCGCGCCGTTGGCCTCCTCGATGGAGAACAGGTCGTTGAAGACCAGGACCAGCCCGAAGGCCGACGCCAACCAGAAGATCGCGCCCGCGGCCTGGGGCGAGATGGCTCCGTCCAGCGGCTTGGACAGGGAAAACAGGAAAATCAGCAACAGGCCGAGCAGAACGGCCTGAACCAGTCCCTGCCCTCCGGACAAGGAAAGCTTGAGGTCCTTCTTCGCAATGAGAACCGTGCGCCTCAACATGCGCCCTCCGCCGTGAAGCCCGAAGCCGGGCCGAAATATTCCACCTTGCGGCCGCCTAGCGCAAGGACGTCGTCGGCCAGGGCCGCGTCCTCGGTCACGTGATGGCTGATCCAGACCACGGACACGCCCCTATCGCGCAGGGATGTGATCTCCTCGCGCAGCCGTCGCAGGGATGCCGGGTCGAGGCCGGTGCCGGGTTCGTCGAGAAAGATGAGCTTCGGGTCGGCCTGGTAGATGCGCGCCAGATTGAGCCGTTGGGCCATGCCGCGCGAGAACGACCCCGCCTTTTCCTCGGCCGCCCTTTCAAGCCCCACCCTGGCCAGCAGGGCCAGAAGCTCGTCGCGTGAAGGCGACAGGCCGTACATGGCTCCCCAAAACCGCAGGTTTTCCAGAGCGGTCAGACCGGGGTAGATGAAGGTGGCATGGCCGAGATAGGCCATATCCTCGGGTTCGAGATTAAGCGTCACCTCGCCCGCCGACGGTCTGCTCAATCCGGCCATGATGCGCATGAGCGTGGACTTGCCCGCTCCGTTGGGGCCCGCGACGAGGAGAATCCTGCCGGGCAGGACCTCGAAGGAGACCTCCTTGAAAACAAGCTTGTTCCCGTAGAACTTCGCCGCCCGCTTGACTGCGAGCAGCGGTTTGCCCGAATCGCTCATCTACCTGACCTCGCCGGGCCGGGGCAAACGCCGGAGCAGAAGGAAGCCGAGCAGGCACATTATCGTGCCGCCGATCCAGATCCAGTTGACAAGCGGGTTGACGCTGATCTTGAAGCTCGCCTTGTCGTCCTCGGTAAGCCCGAGCAGCGTGGCGTACAGCTCGTCGCCGAAACTCGGAAGAATGGACGCCTCGGCGAACTGCTGGTTGGTGAAGTTCTTGTAGATGCGCTTGTCGGGCTTGAGCATACCGACCTCGCGGCCGTCCCTCGACACCGTGAGGGTGGCCGTGGCCCGGGCCAGGATGTCGCCCACATTGCGGTCCTCATGCAAACCGGCGTACGTCACGGTGAACTCGCCGATCTCCAAGGACTCGCCCTGGGCCAGGACCACTTCGCGCTCGGTCTTGTACGGCCCGGAGAAGGCCACGCCGAGCGCCATCAGCACCAGCCCGAGGTGAACGCCGTAGGCGCCCCAGGAATGGCGAGAAGACCGCATGGTCGGATACAGGAAGAAAAGCAGGACGATGCCCGCGATGGCGGCCACCGAAGCCGCGGCGGTCAAGGCAGCCAGCACGTTGGTCATGCCCGACAGGTAGAATCCGGCAAAGGCGATGACCAGCACCGCGCTCACCGCGCCGAGCCCCTTCATGTTGCGGACGCCGCCCTTCCAGCCCAGCCAGGGGCAAAAGCAGAAGATGAGCACCAGCAGCCCCATGAACGGCAGACAGACGCGGTTGTAGAAATGAGCGTCGAGCCCCATGGGCGAAGAGGTCCACAACCGGCTGATAACCGGCCACATGGTCCCCAGAGCGACCACCATGCCTAGCGCCAGCAGGAACCAGGCCGCGATGACCAGCATCCCCTGGCGGCTGACGAAGTCCGACAGGGAGCGATGAGTCGGCCGCTCGGACAGGAAGACGACCATCAGGGTCAGGACCAGGAAGAAGACCATGGCCCAGAACAGGGGCTGGGCCACGCCGGACTCGCCAAAGGTGTGCAGCGAGTCAATGACACCGGACCGCGTCAGGTAGGTGGAGAAGATGCACAGGATGAAGGTCAGGGACATCAAAAACACGTTCGTCCGCTGCAAGGCGTTGCGCCGGGACTCGATGATGGCCGTATGCAACACGGCCGTTCCCGCGAACCAGGGAATCAGGGAGGCGTTCTCGACCGGGTCCCAGGCCCAGTAGCCGCCCCAGCCCAGTTCCATGTAGGACCACCAGCCGCCCAAGATGATGCCTGCGGTCAGGAAGACCCAGGAAAGGATGTTCCAGTTGCGGACCACCTTGATCCACGACTTCTTTTCGCTGGCGATGGACGAAGCCAAGGCCGCGCAGGCCGGGATGGTGTAGAGGGCGAATCCCATGAACAGAAGCGGCGGATGGAAGATCATGCCGGGGTTGCGCAGGAGCGGATTGAGGCCGCGCCCGTCGCCGGGAGCCGGGATGATCTCGATGAACGGATTGGACCAGCCGGTGAGCAGGAGCAGGAAAAAGCCCTGCACGGTCAGAAAAAACGTCCAGAAATAGAGCTTGGTGTCGGACCCGAGCGACTTGTAGCCGGGCGTGGCCACGAAGATCATGCCGGATATGGCGATAATCAACTCCCAGCACAGGAGCGACCCTTCGCGTCCGCCCCACAGGGCGGTCAGGGTGTAGACGAAGGACAGCGCGTTATCCACGTTGTTGTAGACGTAGCGGAAGGAGTAGTCCCTGGAGGTCAGGGCCACCAGCAGGATGAGCGTGGAAAAAATGACGCCGCAAGCGGCGATGAACTGCCCCCGCTCGATAACGTTCAGCGCTTCCTTCCTCCTGGACCAGGCGGCGAAGCCGGAAAACCCGGCGAGAAAAAGAAAGGCGAGCAGGGAAAAGAGTAAACCGACGTATCCGGTCAGATGCATAGAGGCTCCTTACGACAAGTTCAACAAGCGGGCCGAGGTTCCGGCGTCTCTGCGGCCCTCGGCTTCTTCGGAGAGTTCAACGGGGATAGAGAGGAATAAACCGGGATGCAATCATGTGAAAAAGATTTCACTAGCCTGCCTGTCCCTTCTGCATCTCCATCTGTTTGCTCTGTTCTTCGTATTTTGAAGGACACTTGGTGACCAGGGTTCTCGCCACGAAGACCTGTCCGTCCGTGGAGAATTTCCCCTCTACGATGACCTCGACATCCGCCTTGAAGGTGTCCGGCAAAGCGCCCTTGTACTGCACCCGCAGGGCCTTGTCTCCCTGCATCTTGTCCACCAGATCAAAATCGGCCCCGAGCTTGCCGTCGGCGATGGCCAGCCCGGAGGGCGACACCTTGCCGAACAGGCGGGCGTTGCCGATCTCGGCCCTATCCTGCGCCAGGGCCTCGGTCACATTAAGGAAATAGACCGAATCCTGCGTCAGGCCGGAAAAGATGAGATAGGAAAGGCCGCCCAGGAACAACACCAGGGCGACGGCGTACACGATCTTGTTGGAACTCTTGGCCATATGTTTCCTTGCGCGGAGCGCGGCTGATTCTATTTTTCTTCCGCCGAACCGTTGCGGGCGCGGGTCAGTTCATCCCTCTGCATACGGGCGAGTTCCCGCATATCCACCACCTGGTCGGTCTCGTCAACTATTTCACTGCCGAGGATCTCTTCGAGGACATCCTCCAAAGTGACCACCCCGGCCACCCCGCCGTACTCGTCCAGGACCACGGCCAGATGCAGGCGGCTGCCCAGGAACTGCACAAGAAGCTTGTCCAGGGTGATGGTCTCCAGGACGAAACGCACCGGCCGCATGATGTCGACCATCTTGAGCTCGTCCTTGTCGTCGGCAAGGGCTTCGAGCACCACCCGCCGATAGACCACGCCCACAATATCCTCCGGGTCCTCGTCAAAGACCGGGATACGGCTGTGGGGCCAATTCGGGTGCTCCTCCCGGGCCTGGGCCACGGTCATGTCCGAGGGCAGGGTGAAAACCACGGTCCTCGGTGTCATGATCTGCCGCACCGTCTTGCAGTCCAAGGAGAGGATATTCCGAATGGAGGTCTCCTCGTACGGTTTTATCACCCCGGAACGACGCGTCAGGCTGACGATGGCCCGAATATCGTCCTCGGTGTGATCCGGCTTGGACTCCCGGCGTTTAATCGCCTTGGACAGCACTCCCATGACGGCGATGACCGGCCTGAACAGCCAGACCATCCCCCGAAGGGGACGCGCCAGGGGCGGAGCGATAATGTCCGAATAGAGCACGCCCAGCGTCTTGGGCATGATCTCCGTGAAGATGAGAATAATTACTGTAAAGCAAAGTGTAAAGAGCCAAAGCGTGTCGTCGCCGTACAATTTTGCCCAGGCCCACCCGGCCACGGCTGCCCCGGCGGTGTGCGCGCAGGTGTTCAGCGTGAGAATGGCCGTGATGGGCTCATCTATCTTCGAACGAAGACTATGAAGCAAAAGCGCGGACTTGCGGCCACTGTCCTTGAGCTTCTGAATATCGGCCCAACTCATGGAGTAAAGAGCCGCTTCGGCCACGGAACAAAACGCTGACACGAAGACAGCCACGCCGACGGCGAGAATTAGTTCAACCATGGATCTTGTCACTTCCTGGAAACGAGAGGATCGAACACTGTACCTTACCGATGGATGTACCAGATGCCACGGACCTGCGCAACACGCAACAGGCTTGACTTCCAAGACGATTGAGGCGAACAGGACGGGCATGGATTCACGCGCAGCAGAGCAACCCGCCGTGGCCTTCCGCCTCGGGCACATGGGCGACGTGGCGCTGGCCACGGGCGTCCTGGCCCACTGGCACGAAACGGCCGGAACCTCATTCATTTTCGTGACCAGGGAGTCGAACCTGCCCCTGCTGGAAAACCACCCCGCCGTGGCGGGAACCGTGGGCCTGTCCAAGACCGACCTGACCGACGCGGGATGGTTTCGCCGCACCGGCGAGCTGGCCCGCCAGTATGCCGGAAGCGCCCTAGTGGACCTGCACGGCACCCTGCGTTCCCGCCTGCTCGCCCTGCGCTGGCATGGAGACGTGCGCCGCTACCCGAAATTCGGCGTGACCCGACGCCTGTTCGAACGCACCCGCGCCGAACGGTTCCGCCGCAGACTCGAAGCCCTCAACGTCCCCCAGCGGTACGCCCTGGCGCTGGATGAAACCGCGCCCGCGCGCGAAGCCGTGTTGCCGCGCATCTACCTGACCGAGACCGAAAAGGCCGACGCGGCCCGGCGGCTCGCCCCTATCGCAGGCAACAAACCGCTGGTCGCCCTGCACCCCTACGCCACCCACCCGGCCAAGCAATGGCCCGCCGACAACTGGCTTCGGCTTTGCGCCCTGCTGGACACGGCCGGGATAAACTGGTTCGTGGTGGGCAGAAACGAAGAACCGCTTCGCAACGGGCATGAGCGAGACCTGACCAACGCCACGAACCTGCGCGAGACCTGCGGGCTACTCCATGAAGCCGACCTGTTGGTCACCGGCGATTCCGGCCCCATGCACCTCGCCTGCGGCGTGTCCACGCCCGTGGTCGCCCTGTTCGGCCCCACGGCCAAGGCTTGGGGATTTTATCCGGCCGGACCGAAAGATGTTGTCCTGGAACGGGAGCTGCCCTGCCGCCCCTGCTCCCTGCATGGGGCCAGGCAATGCACCAAAGGCTTCGAGTGCATGACCGAAACCACGCCGGAGACGGTCCTCGACGCGGTCCGGGCCTCGCTCGGCAACGACAGTATTCGGTAAGAACGCGACCGCGCCCACTCAAGAAAAGAAAAAACGACCCGCCTTCCAATCAGGCCGGACGGCGTTCGCCCCAGCACTGCGCGATTTCGTCCGCCCGCTCCTCCAGCAGGCTGCGCACCCCGTCCGGGACAAGCAGGCTCAAATTGCGGCGATCCAGCCAGCGGCGTCGGATGTGCCCTCCCTTGATGTCCAGACGGGGGATATCCAGCAACCGAATGACATTGCCGCCGGGCAACCTCCACACGCCTTCGCCTTCGGCCGCCGCCTCGGGCCACTGTTCGGCCACGAATCCGGCCACCGCCCCCGCCGCCTCCCAGCGGTTGACCACCACAAGCGACGCCAGGGTCGGAATTTCCAGCCCGCGACGCCAATTGCGCAATTCCAGAAAGGTGGACGCGCCCAGAATGAAATGCAGTTCGACTTCGGGCCGCTCGGTGCGGTAGCAGGTCAGCGTGTCGCAGGTGAACGACGGGCCGGTTCTCTCAGCCTCCAGCGGATTCGCGCCCAGCCCGGGAATGCCCTCGATGGCCCTGCGCACCAGATCCAGCCGCAGATCGAAGGAGAGCAGGTCGCCGCTCCGCTTGTGCGGCGGCTCGGCGGCCGGAACCAGCTCCACCCTGTCCAGGCCGAGCTGCTCGTAGACCTCCACCGCCATGCGCACGTGGCCGGTATGCACCGGATTGAAACTGCCGCCGAGTATGCCGATCTTCACTGCCGATCTCCTTTATTTTATGACGATAACTCCGTTGGGCCCAGCCCGCAAGCCGAACAGGCGCACCTGTCCCTGCCCGGGAGTCTCCGGCGGCCAAAAAAACGGGCCGCCCCAGAGGACGGCCCGATCAATACATCAATATACGCCCAAACCGGCTATTCGCGGATTTGCCCTTCGCCCAGCAGGACAAACTTGGCGCTGGTCAATTCCTTGATGCCCATGGGACCGTAGGCGTGAAGCTTGGAAGTGGAAATGCCGATCTCCGCGCCAAGGCCAAGCTGGGCCCCGTCGTTGAAACGGGTGGTCGCATTGGCCACCACCAGGGAGGCGTCCACCTCGCGAATGAAGCGCATACAGTGGGCGTAATCCTCAGACAGGATGGCCTCCGTGTGGTTGGAGCCGTAGCGGGCGATGTGATCCATGGCCTCGTCCAGTCCATCCACGATCTTGACCGCCATGACCAGATCCAGGAACTCGAAACCCCAATCCGCATCCTCGGCGGGCTCGGCGTATTCGCCGAGCAGGGGCAGGGAGCCGGGGCACGCCTTGAACTTCACGCCCTTGGGGCCGATGGCCTCCGCCACCTTGGGCAGCAGCTCGTCGGCCACGTCCTTGTGGACGAGCAGGCATTCCAAGGCGTTGCAGCCGCTCGGATACTGCATCTTGGCGTTCTCGACGATGGGCACGGCCTTGGCCACGTCGCACCCCGCGTCGGCGAATATATGGCACACGCCCTTGTAGTGCTTGAGCACCGGCATGGTCGCCTGGCTGGTCACGGCGCGGATGAGCCCCTCGCCGCCGCGCGGGATGACCACGTCTATGTACTCCTCCAGCTTGAGCAGTTCGGTCACGGCCGCGCGGTCCGTGGTGGGCGGCACCTGGACCGCGTCGCGAGGCAGCCCGGCCCGCTCCAGAGCGCGGTGCATGAGTCCGGCCAGGCACTTGTTGGAATGAAACGCCTCGGAGCCGCCGCGAAGAATCACCGCGTTGCCCGCCTTGAGGCAGAGAATGCCCGCGTCGACAGTGGCGTTGGGACGAGATTCGTAAATCATGGCCACCACGCCGAGAGGCACGCGCATACGGCCCACAAGCATCCCGTTGGGCCGCTTGACCATGGACTCGATCTCGCCCACGGGGTCAGCCATGGCCGCCACGTCGCGGCATCCCTTTATCATGGAGCTGAGAACCTTCTCGGAAATGGTCAACCGCTGTACGCGCGCCTTGTCCAGACCGCGCTCCGCCGCAGCGTCGAGATCGAGCCGGTTGGCCTCCCCGATGGCCGGGGCCTCGGATTCGAGCAGGTCGGCAAGAATCAGCAAGGCGTCCTGCCGGGCCTTGCCCGAGGACGCGGAAAGCTTACGCGACGCCGCCTTGGCGCGCTTGCCCATCTCCACCATCTGTTCACGAATATCCATGTTCGATCTCCTTGAAAAAAAGTCGTCCGCCGACGAATGAAATTCAGTCCCGGCAGGCTCATTTTGCTAACCTCGGGCGGGGGCCAAAGTCAATTCCCGAGTTCATGCGCCGAATACGCTTTGGTTTGACTACACCAGATCAATTTACTTTTTTTGTTATTTTTTGCAAAAACCGCCCGTTTCCGCTGCCTGTTATTTGGCGGAATTCCGTCCTATTTCCAAAATAGGCTTTGACCTTTTTTACAATTTTGCTTATCAAGCCCTCTGCGTTGCCGGGCCTCGATTCCCGGCCCGCCCATCTAGAAAATCACCCTCATGGAGGCATGACAAAACCATGGCTGCAACCAATCCCGTCCAACCCGACGTGCTGGCCGATATCGAGGCGCGCACCCCCGAATCCCTGCACCCCGTTCTCGAAGCCGCATTCAAGTACCGCAAGCAGCTCATCGCCGCGGTCTGCGTCATCCTGGTCGTGACCGCCGCCTACGCGGGCTTCAAGGCCTACAACTCAAGCACGACCGCCACCGCCCAGGAAAAACTCGGCGACATCCTGGTCTCCGCCACCGGGGCCGATCGGCTGGCCAAGCTTGAAGCCATGCTCGGCGACGTCCCGTCCTCGGTCCGGCCCGCCGTGACCCTCGAAGCGGCCCAGACCGCCATGACCATGGGCGAGTACGCCAAAGCCGAAGGCTACTGGAACGACCTGATCGGCCTGACCGACGGCGAGATGAAGTTCGTCGCCCGCCTCGGCAAGGCCAAGGCCATGACCCTGGCAGGACACGGCGCCGACGCCCTCAAGGAAATGAAGGCACTGGCCCAGGAAGCCTCCGAGGCATACACGGTGCCGGTCTACCGTCAGCTCGCGCTGGCTGCCGAAGCCGCCGGCGACAAGGCCGAGGCTCTGGCCGCCTACAAGAAGCTGGACAGCGAGAAGATCGGCGACAAGCCCTTCATCGAGTACAAAATTTCCCAGCTGGAAAACGAATAACCAATCTTCAATCAAAAAAGAGGCCGAACGCGAAGACGTCCGGCCGCAGGAGAGGCAAAATGGCAAATCCGCTCTTGGGTGACACCCCCGGCGACACCCATCTGCTCCTCGGCAACGAAGCCATCGTGCGCGGCGCCGTTGAAGCGGGCATCCAGGTGGTGACCTGCTACCCCGGTACCCCCTCCAGCGAAGTGCCCGACACGCTCTACCGCATTTCGCCCGACGGCAACTACTACTTCGAATACTCGGTCAACGAGAAGGTCGCCCTGGAAGTTGCGGGCGGCGCGACTCTGGGCGGCGCCATGTCCATGTGCACAATGAAGCACGTGGGCGTAAACGTGGCCGCCGACCCGCTCATGACCCTGTGCTACGTCGGCGCGCCCGGCGGCCTGATGCTTCTGTCCGCCGACGATCCCGGCTGTCACTCCAGCCAGAACGAGCAGGACAACCGCATCTACGCCCGGTTGGGCGGTATGCCCGTGCTGGAGCCCGCCTCGGCCCAGGAGGCCAAGGACATGGCCCGCGACGGCCTGCGCATTTCCAAGAAGCACGGCGCGCCGCTGCTGCTGCGCACCACCACCCGCGTGAACCATCTGCGCGGCCCGGTCGAATTCGGTCCGGCTCCGGCCCCGGCCAAGCCCGAGGGCTTCAAGCGCAACCCGTCTCATTTCGTACCCATCCCGGCCTTTTCCCGGCCCATGCACATCCGCCTTATGGAACGCATGAAAGCCCTGCGCGAAGAGGCCGAGAACTCCCCGTACAACACCGTGACCGGCACCGGCGGCTTCGGCATCGTCTGCTCCGGCATCAGCCGAGCCTACGTGGCCGACGCCCTGGAGAACTCCGGCCTGACCGACAAGGTCAAGGTTCTGGAACTCGGCTTCACCAACCCCCTGCCCGAACGCCTGTGCCTCGACTTCCTCAAGTCCGTGAACACGGTCCTGGTGGTCGAGGAGCTGGAGCCGGTCCTGGAGAACGATCTCCGCGTCCTGGCCCAGCAGAACGGCCTGTCCATCGAGATCAAGGGCAAGGAAGTTCTACCCCGCAACGGCGAATTCAACGTCACCATGGTGGAGAACGTCATCCGCGAGGGGCTCGGCGAAACGCCGGTGCCGACCTGCGAATGCTCCCTGCCCGATCTGCCCGGCCGTCCGCCGAACCTCTGCGCGGGCTGCCCGCACCGCGGCACCTACTACGCCGCCCGTAAGGTCTTCGGCGACGACGCGGTCTACTCCTCGGACATCGGCTGTTACACCCTCGGCCTGCTGCCTCCGTTGCAGACCGCCGATTTCCTGCTGTGCATGGGTTCCTCCATCTCGGCGGGCGGCGGACTGGCCAAGGCGTCCGGCCAGACGGTGGTCTCCTTCATCGGTGACTCCACCTTCTTCCACTCCGGCCTGACCGGCGTGGCCAATGCCGTCTTCAACTCCCATGACGTGCTCATCGTCATCCTGGACAACCGGACCACGGCCATGACCGGCCACCAGCCGAACCCCGGCGTGGACCGGACCGTTCTCGGCGACAACGACCATCCGCTGGACATCGAGTCCGCAGTGCGAGGCCTGGGCGTCGCCGAGGTGCGCACGGTCAATCCGTTCAACCAGAAGAAGACCATGGCCGCCATGGAAGAACTCAAGGAAATGTCCGGCGTGCGCGTGCTTATCGCCAAGGAGCCTTGCCCGCTCTTCACCCGCCGGGTCTATAAGAAGGTCGCTCCGCAGGTGGCCTATGTGTCCGAATCCTGCACCGGCCGTTTCGACTGTCTGGACAAGCTGGCGTGCCCGGCCATGTACAAGGAAGGCGGCAAGGCCGCGGTCAACCCCATCCTGTGCAACGGCTGTATGCTCTGCCTCCAGGTCTGCGGACACATCAAAGCCAAGAAGAGAGGCAGCTAATCATGCCCGATACCAAGAAAATCCGCATATTCATGACCGGCGTGGGCGGCCAGGGCACCCTGACCGCAACCACCCTGCTGGCGAAGACCGTCCTCAGCCAGGGACTGACCGTGACCTCCGGCGAGATTCACGGCATGGCCCAGCGCGGCGGCGTAGTCGAATCCACCGTCCTCATCGGGTGCAAGTCGCCCAAGATCGGGCACGGCGAAGCCGACATCCTGCTCGGGTTCGAGCCCATGGAAACCATGCGCGCCCTGCCCTATCTGCGTCAGGGCGGCCTGGTGGTCTCGTCCACCGAGTTCATGCCGCCCCTGTCCGTCGCCATGGGCAAGCAGGACTGCCCGACCATCGACGACATCAAAAAGGCCGTTCAGGCCTGCACGAGCAAAGCGTACTTCATGGCCAACCAGTCCATTGGCCTCGAAGCGGGCGCGGTGCAGTCCGGAAACATCGCCATGCTCGGCGCGCTTTGCGCGGCCGGTGAACTGCCCTTCGGACCCGAGGCCCTGGAGGCCGCCATCAAGGCCAACCTCCCGGCAAAGCTTCAGGCCGTGAACCTCAAAGCGCTGGAGCTCGGCGTCAAAGCGCTAACAGCTTAGAGAATACAAATGGCAACCTACACGCAGGACCACTCCGATCTCGGCTATCTGCACACGCTGAAGACCATTCAGGAATCCTTGAGGCAGGAACAAACCCTTGAGGAAGCGCTCAATGCGCTCCTGAAGACTCTGGCCCTGGACATGGAATACGTCCGGGCGTTCATGGTCATCATGGACCCCAAGACCGAAAACCTGAAGCTCTCGCTGACCTACAGCCCCGCGCAGTCCGACGACGTCACATACTCGCCGGGCCGGGGCATCATTGGCCGGGTCTTCAATTCCGGGCAGTCCATCAGCGTGCCTCGCATGTCCGATGATCCCGAGTTCCTGAACAAGGCGTTCGGCCGTAGCGAAGAGGAGCTGAGGAAACTCGGCTTCATCTGCGTCCCGGTCATCAACGTCCGCTCGGACGAGTCCGAAGTCATCGGCGCGCTGTCCGTGGACGTGCCCCTCATCCCGGCTGACGACATGGCCGCCCACCGCGACTTCCTGGAAGTGGTGGCGGGCATCATCGCCGGTCACGTGGCGCAGTTGCAGGAGGAGATGGCCACCCAGAACCACCTGCTCTCCCAGGGGCTTATGGCGGGCGGCGCGGAAGCGACCCCGCCCAAGGACTTCGTGGCCGCCTCCAAGGCCATGCGGCTGGTATTGCGCCAGTCCGCGCAGGTGGCCCCGAGCCGTGCCACCGCGCTGCTGCGCGGCGAATCCGGCACAGGCAAGGAGCTGCTGGCCGAGGCCATCCATCAGGCCAGCCCGCGCGCGGACAAGCCGCTCATCAAGCTCAACTGCGCGGCCCTGCCGTCAGAGCTCATCGAGTCCGAGCTGTTCGGCCACCAGAAAGGCGCCTTCACCGGAGCCTTCCAGACCAAACGCGGCCTGTTCGAGGTTGCCGACCAGGGCACGTTGTTCCTGGACGAAATAGGCGAGTTGTCCATGGACGCCCAGGCCAAAGTGCTTAGGGCCATCCAGGAGAAGGAGATTCAGCGGGTCGGCAGCGAGCAGACCATCACGGTGGACGTGCGCCTCATCTGCGCCACCCACCAGCCGCTGGAGGAGTTGCTGGAAAAAGGCCAGTTCCGCGAGGACCTGTACTACCGCATCAACGTCTTCCCCATCTTCATTCCGCCCCTCAAGGAGCGGCGGGAGGACATCCTTCCCCTGGCGGAACACTTCCTGGCCGATTTCACCGACGAATACGGCAAGGAGGTCAAACGCATCTCCACGCCCGCCATCGAGCTGCTGGTCATGTACCACTGGCCAGGCAACGTGCGCGAGCTGAAGAACTGCATGGAGCGCGCGGTCCTGCTCTGCGAGGAGCAGGTCATCCGCACCTACCACCTGCCGCCCACCCTTCAGTCGGCGGAAAGCTCCGCCACGGGCACCAACCTCTCCTTCGGCGAGGCCGTGGCCAAGTTCGAGCAGGAGCTGCTCGTCGATTCGCTGAAGAAGACCGGCGGCAACATGCTGCAATCCGCCCGCGACCTGCGCGTGTCCTATCGGATCGTCAACTACAAGGTGAAGAAGTACAACATCGACGTGAAGAAGTACTCGCAGTCCAAAAAGAAGGCCAAGAAAAAGCTCGAAATGTAATTCGATTCGAACGCAATAAAAAAAGGCGGCCCGGACTATCCGGGCCGCCTTTTTCATGTTCGTCTGAAAGGCTCTATTTAAAGGAACGGGAGAACAGATCCTCAAGGGCCTTCTTGCCGTTTTCCTCCAGGAAGCGGGTGCCGGTGCCGGTAAAATGACCGGCGGTGACGACCGGGGCCTTGGCCTCGACCCAGGCGCCGTGCTCCCACTTGGACCAGGCGTCCTTGGCCTGATCGAAAACGTACAGCTCCTTGTTGCAAATCTTGGCGAACTCGGCTCCCCAGCCGGTGCCGCCCTTGACCGTGCCGTCATCCAGAATGGTTCCGATAACGAAAATCTGCTGGCTGGAATCCACCTGCCACATGATGGTCTGCAGAACCTTGCGCATCTTCTCGGCGTTGGTGAACTTCCGGTTCAGGAGCTTGGAAACGTAGGTCAGGCTGACGTCCTTCTGGGTCAGTTCCTCATCGGTCAGAACGCGCACGCCGCGGGTGCGCTCGATGCGGTGGCCTTCAAAGGTGTAGTTCACTTCGGACAGGCCGTAATACTCGGCGAGCTTGCCGAACTGGTTCTCGGCACCCTGGGCGCCGCCGCTGAAAAGAGTGTAGTTCTGGTTAGGCATGGTCTCTCCTTAATGTGATTGAATGCGAAATTCGTTCGCGGCCGACGGCCTGACACGCCCACTATGCACATCCTGTCGCCACGAAGCAATGCCACTGCCCCAAAACAAACCAAAAATCCATCTTTTTCTGGCAAAAATAATGGTTCCCATTGGCCCAGTCCGCTCATTGCATCCACCATACGCCATTGACTTGCCGGGAATTATACCTAGTTTATTCCGATAATGGCTACTAATATCCATTACGGAGACAACCATGCAGCGCAAGTTCGCATTCATAATTCTGATCGGGGTCCTGGGCCTGCAACTCGGCTTCGGACCGACCCCATCCTTTTCATCGGAGGAAGTGAAAATGGCTGATAACGGCAGATTGAAACAAGAAACGGCCACCCTGGCCGGCGGGTGCTTCTGGTGCATCGAATCCGACATGGCGAAATTGCCCGGCGTGATAAAGGCCGTTTCGGGCTATGCAGGCGGCGTGGAGGCCAACCCTTCCTATGAACAGGTGGCAAGCGGTCTCACCAGCCACCGCGAGTCGGTGCAGGTCACTTTCGACCCGTCGCGGATCAGCTACAGCCAGGTCCTCGACCACTACTGGCGGCATTTCGACCCCACTGACGACGGCGGCTCCTTCGGCGACCGGGGGTTCCAATACACCTCGGCCATCTTCTATCACAACGAGGAACAAAGGGAGATCGCCGAAGCCTCCAAACAGGCTCTCGACGCGTCCGGCCGGTTCGACAGCCCCGTGGTCACGCCCGTCATCGAGTTCACCACGTTCTATCCGGCCGAAGGCTATCACCAAGGATACTCCGGCCTCAACCCGGTGCGCTACAAGACCTACCGCCGCTTTTCCGGCCGCGACAGGTTCGTTAGCGAGCACTGGGGCGACGAGGCCGACGATATCATCGAGGCGGCCCGCCGCACCGCGCCCGAACCTCCGGCCTCCGACGACACGTTCACCAAGCCCGGCGACGCCGAGCTCAAGCGGACCCTGACGCCTCTCCAGTACCAGGTCACCCAACATGAAGGAACGGAAGCGCCTTTTGACAACAAATACTGGGACAACCATGAGGACGGCATCTACGTGGACGTGGTCAGCGGCGAGCCGCTCTTCTCAAGCACGGACAAATACGATTCCGGCACGGGCTGGCCGAGCTTCACCAAGCCGCTGGTCCCGGAGAACCTCGTGGAAAAGGTGGACCGCCGTCTTTTCCAGCCCCGCACCGAGGTGCGCAGCAAGGCCGCCGACTCCCATCTGGGCCACGTTTTCCCGGACGGTCCGCTGCCCACGGGCCAACGCTATTGCATGAACTCCGCCGCCCTGCGTTTCATCCCCAAGGACAAGATGGAAGCCGAGGGCTACGGCGAATACCTGTACCTGTTTGAATAGTCAGTGCATTCCCTGAAACACAAGAGGAGTCGTTCCAAATGGGACGGCTCCTTTTTTTGGATTGGGGGAGGGAAAGGAAAATCAGGAGGCGAAGGCCGCCGCGCAGCGATTGTCGGATGATTTCGCCTCCGGCGGGGAAGGGTTCGCACCCTTCCATCCCATTTTGCGCCTTCGGCGCGAGGGTGTATGCTTAGCGTAAGAAACCAACGAGATTGACAGCCTTATCGGTCCAAGGTAGCGCGGCAAACCAGAAACGAAAGCTCCCCCAAACCCCAATTGCCGAGGAATGCAATGTCCTTCACCCGCATAGACATGAATACATGGAAAAGACGCGAACTGTTCAAGCATTTCACCGAAGTCGCGCCCTGCTCTTTCAGCATGACCGCCAATCTCGATATAACCCGTTTTCGCAAAGCGCAAAAAGAACACGGTTTCAAGTTGTATCCGATGCTCATCTGCCTGATCGCCGGGGCTGTGAATGCCATGCCCGAGTTCAGAACCGCCTTCCACAAATCCGGAGAACTCGTTATTTACGATATTCTCCACCCTTCGTACACCATCTTCGATAAAAATTCCGAGCTGTTCTCGGCGATATGGACAGAATTCGACGGCGACCTGAACGCCATGTATCAAGCCGTCCTCAACGACATGAAGCAATACGGCGACACCGGACAGTATTGCCCGAAGCCCGACACACCGGAGAACCTGTTCAACATTTCGGCGATTCCCTGGACGAGCTTCACCGGCTTCAATCTCAACCTGTTCCGGGCCGAAAAGTACCTCCTGCCCATCTTCACCATCGGCAAGTTCTTCGAACAGAACTCAAGCGTCCAGCTCCCCCTGGCAATCCAGGCCCACCATGCCGTCTGCGACGCCTATCACGTCTCTCGTCTACTGAAACGGCTCCAGGAACTTCTGGACCGGGAAATAGAAGACACGCTGTGAGAAAATGGCGACTGACGCGAACAGCCTGGGCTAAAACGGACTGAACGTTTCCCGCTACGAAGCCTCTTCATTTTGCCATACCATACACCAAAAGAGGGCCGCCCTTTCGGACGGCCCTCTGCTTTTCTATCGCAAATAATCCCTATGCCTTGAACACCCTCGGTGCGCCGCCGGTGTCTTCCACTCGGAAGCCTGCCGCCGCGACTTTGTCGCGCAACTGGTCGGACAGCGCGAAATCCTTGGCGTCCCGGGCCTTCTGGCGGTCGGCGACCATGCCCTGGACCTCGGCGGGGAGGTCGGAGAGGGGAACGGGCATCTGGGCGGGGTCAAGGATGGCCAGGATGGCATCGACGGCCTTAAGCTCGTCGAGGCAGATCGCGGCCGCCGTGCCGGTAAGCTCGTCGCTCGCGGTCCAGTGATTGACCTGTTTGACGAACTTGAACAGGGCGGGCCAGAACGTATGGAGCTTGAGGCCGTCGTCCATGGCCGTCTTGAAGGCCGCCTTGAGGTCGAAGACCGCCTGATTCACATCGCTGGGCACCGTGTCGCCGCGCGCGCCGAGGGCAAGCGTCAGGGCTGCCGCACCCTCCTGGATGCGACGCCAGTTGCGCGCCCACATGGAAAGGTTGTCGTCGGACGCGCACAGCGGTTTGCGGGTTGACACGGACAGCAGCCAGAGCCGGGCCGCGCGGTAGCCACCGAGCTTTTCGGCCACGGTCGCCAGGGTCTCGCCCTCGCCTTCCGAAGTCTGCTGGCAGGCCATCCACGCCTGGACCTCGCGCCCGGCCGTGGACCAGATGGCCCGCAGGTTCTCCAGGTGCGGAAAGCGGTGCTTGTCCGAGCCGATCATCACATCCGTGCGCTCGGCCTCGTCCAGGGCCATGGCCGCGTGTTGCAGGAACCAGCTCGGGCGCACGTTGCCCCACTGGGTCTCCAGCACCTCGCCGCGTTTCAGGTCCATGAGCGAGGCCCGCTTGAGCAGCGTGAAGTCGAGGGGATTGTCCTTGACGTAGGCGTCCAGGTCCACGGTGCGGCCGCCGGACACCTTGTCCATGTCCACGGTACCGATCTCGCCGTACCGCTTGTCGCGAAACACGTCGAAATAGACGGACCGCAGCTTCTCGTAGGCCAACCCCTTGCCAAGAAGCTTCCGGCATAAATTCAAAGCGGTCTCGTTGCTCGCCGAGGACAGGGGAAATCTCAGGGAGTCCGACAGCCCCATGGCCCGGCCGCGCTCCAGAATAGCCTCGCGGCGCGCCTCGGCAAGAGAGGCGCGGTCGGTGCCCTCCTCGCGGGCGGCGGCAAGGGTCCGGTCGTCCATATCGGTCAGCCCGGCCACGCCGACAGCCTTCACGCCCCGCCCGGCCAGATGCCGGATGAACACGTCGAGCAACGCCAGCCTGCGCCAGGAATCCAGGCCGTCCGGGTTGTCCAGGCTCGGCCCCATGGTGTACGCGCCCAGCCCGTTGCCGGTATTGAGCATCTTGTCGGCGTTGGACGCCATGTCGAAAATCGTCACCCCGCTGCCGGACCGCCGACGGTAGAGGTGGGTGGACAGGTATCGCTCGCCCGAGTCCGGGAAGATGACCACGATGAGCCCCTTGTCCAGCCGTTCCGCCAACTGCAAGGCGCCGCCGAGAGCCGCGCCCGAGCTCATGCCCGCGAAGATGCCCTCCTCGCGCGCCAGCCTGCGGCAGTTCTCGAAGGCGACCTCGTCCTCGACGTGCAGAACCTCGTCCAGCGCGTTCTTGTCGTAAATGCCCGGCGGGTAGGATTCGAGCATGTTCTTGAGGCCCTGAATCTTGTGGCCCGCATAAGGCTCCACGGCGGCCACGTAGACGTCGCCCATCTCGTGCAGCCGCTTCGCGATGCCCATGGCCGTGCCCGAGGTGCCAAGCGTCATGACGCAGTGCGTCACCGCGCCGCCGGTCTGATTCCAGATCTCAAGCCCGGTGCCCATGTAGTGCGCCCGTATGGAAGCCAGGTTGTTGTACTGGTCCATGAGCACATACTTTTCCGGCTCCTCGCGGGCATAGCGGTAGGCCTGCTCGATGGCCCCGTCGGTGGCCAGATGGCCGGGGGTCAGCTCCAGTTCCGCGCCGTAGGCGGCCATGATCATCTTGCGCTCTTCGCTCGCCGTCTCGGGCATTATCAGCTTGATGCGATAGCCCTTGATGGCCGCGACCATGGCCAGCCCCACGCCGGTATTGCCGGAGGTGGCCTCGATGATGATCTTGTCGCCGGTCAGCTCGCCCGACTTCTCCGCCGCCTCGATCATGGCAGCGGCCACGCGATCCTTGATGGAACCGCCGGGATTGCGGCTCTCGATCTTGGCCAAAATCCTGACGTTCGGATTGGGATTGAGGCGGCGTATCTCCACCAGCGGTGTGTCGCCGATCAGTTCGAGCAGGTTCTTGTTCATCGCAGCGCCCTGAAATCATGTGGTTTGGATTGGAAATCGATGCCCGCACCCTAGGTCAAAAACAAGCATGACGCAACTGGCATACAATCTGCATTTTCTCCTCGTCACCGTCCATTTTTTGAGCATGAGAGGCCGTGCCATGAATCCGTACCCGTTTCTGAAAGACAACATCGAATACCTGCAACGCACCGGAAATCCCATTTTCCAGTGGCTTTCCTCCCGTCCCTTCGATGAAGACAAACTGCGAAACAGCCTGTTCATCAACGAATTCGGCCTGCTCGACTGGCGCATGGAAAGCGGCAAGGGAATACTCGAATCTCTTCCCCCGCAAGGATTGTACGGCAATTGGACGACGCCCGAGAAGGCGACGACCTCGGCCACCTTCATCGTCGGCTCCAACCTGGGGTACGGCGTGAATCACGTGCTCGCCAACACACCGGACACTCACAAGGTCATGCTCCTCGAACCTCGGCCGGAAATGCTCCTGGCCTGCCTGGGTCAGACCGACTACCGCCCTTTCTTCGAGCGCAAAAAACTCCACGTGATGATTCCGGACGAACGGTTCCTGTCCGAAGTGGTCCGCAACCTTGATCTTCAATTCGTTTACGGCAGCATCCATCTCAAGAGCGACATCCCCAGCCGCCAGCTCGGGCCGGAATACGCCCGCTGGTCCACCTGGCTGAAGAACAAGCTTGAGAATTTCTCCCTGGAGCTGTCCACCCTGCGCCATCGCCAGGATGTTATGGTCCGCAACGAGATCGACAACTTCGCCAAGGCCATGCGCGACGGCAGCCTCAAGCCCATGGAAGGCCGGGGCGCAGGCGTTGGCGCGGTCATCCTCGGCGCGGGGCCTTCCCTGGAAACCATGGCTCCCCTGCTCAAGGAAAAGATGGGGCATGTGCTCTACACCTGCGCCCTGCAAACCATCCCGTCCCTCCAGACGCTCGGCATCAAGCCGCACCTGTGCGCGGCCATCGACTACGACGGGTCCATGCTCAAGGTGTTCGAGAGGTTGGACCCGGACTTCGTCCAGGACGTGCCGCTCATCTATTCCACGAAAATCGATCCCATGATCCTCAAGCGGTACCCCGGCCCCACCCTGCCCCTGTGGACCGTGGGCGGCGTGGGCACCTACGTCCTCAAGGAACGCGACCTGGTCCTGGACGCTGGCGGCAATGTCTCCGTCACCCTGTCGCGTTTCCTGCGCTACTGCGGCGTTTCCCATCTGCTCCTGGCCGGGCAGGACTACGCCTGGATCAACGGCCGGTCCCACTCGGGCGGCCACCACAACCACACCACCAGTATGCGCCTGCGCTCCTGGCACCAAACCACCAGGAACATGAGTGGTGAGGAAATCCTGACCACGGTGCAGTACATGACCGCCAAACGCGAACTTGAGGACGACCTCAAACAATCCGGTTTCCCGGTCTACAATCTTTACGGCGGCGGCGTTCCCATCGAGGGAACCAAGGTCGTGGACGTGGAGACGGCCTATTCGCAAGGCGTTCTGGCCTCGGCCCCGGGCGCGGTGGAACGGTTCCTGGGCGATCTCCGCGCCTGTGAACATAACGCGCCGCCCCTGCGAATGGACCCGCGCTCGCCCATGTGGACCTCCTCCCTGCACAATATGGAAAAGCACCTCGCCAAGCTCTTCAAGAACCTCAAGGCGAACCAGAAGAGCGTGCACGAGGCGCTGAACCGAATGGAGCTGTTCATCAAACAGGACCCGCTCTACGCTCCGTATTTGTTCAACGAGATCGTGGACCTTGCCGGACTGACCCGGGCCAAGTTCGCCTACGAAGCCAAGGACCTGGGCGAATTCAAGCGCATCAGCAAAAACGTCCTCAAGAAGGTCCGCGAGATCGACCGCAAGGTCTGCCTGCCCCCGAACGAACAGGCCGTGGCCTGATCCCGGCGCAGCGCACCCAACTTCCCGCGAACACGGATGAATCGACCGCCGCAACCGGCGCTTGTCATTGCGGCGGTTCCATGGAATAGTCCCCCGCCATGGACGAGAACAAACCCTTTCTGACCGCGGACGGCACCCTGGTCATCCCCTTTGAATGCTCGGACAACGCCGACAAGTACTGGAAGCAGGAAGGCAAGGCCCTGACCGATATTCTCAAGGAACTGAACGCGGGCCCCGAAATCTGGGCCCGCTACACCCACGAACCATACCCATCCGACGGAGACGGCGAGTCCTAAGGACGCGCCCGGCCCGGCTTGCCTGGGCTCCCCCGATGGCTTATAAACCCGCATGAGCTGTACTCCCCTGAAGCATTGGGCGCTCTACTCCGCGCCGCTCCTGATTATCCTGGCCGTCATCTGGGCCGGGTTCGCGAACGAAAGCGATGTGGCCCTGTTCTTCAAGGACCACCGCGCCGCCCATGCCGGGCTCGCCGCGTTCATGCGGCTCGTCACCAATTGGTGCAACCCCGTCTTCTACGTATTTTACGCGGCAATGCTCTTCTTCGCCTGGAGATCGGGCGACCGCGAAAAGCTCCGCTTCGTACTCGTCCTGCTCGTGGTGCAGGGACTGGTCGCCGGACTGGCCGTGCACTTCACCAAATACGTCATCGGCAGGCCCCGCCCCGGCGAAGGCCATTGGTACGCACCCCTTTCCGGCCGATACGCCCAAGTATCCCTGCCCTCGGGGCACACCACTGAAATAACCGGCTGGACCCTGCCGCTGGCCCTGCGTTCGTCGCGCGCGGCGGTCTCCGTCCTGCTCGGCCTGTTCGTCGGCCTGGCCGGATTCTCCCGCATCTATCTCGGCTGGCACCATCCCACCGACGTCTTCTTCGGCTGGCTGCTCGGCAGCGTGGGCGGTTTCGCCGCCGTAATCATCGCCGAATCCTCGCTTTTCAGGAGATCATGACATGAGCGCGCTTCGCACCATCTGGACCCGATTTGAAAACCACCCCTGGCTGACCATGACCATGGCCGTGCTGGCCCAAACCTGGTTCGCCCTGAACAACCGCGCCCTGTGGTTCTCCGACGAGGTCCGCTACGCCGACGCCTACAACAACCTTGCCCTCAACGGAAAGTGGATGGTCCTGGCCCTCAACGGACAGGCGTACCCGGACAAGCCGCCGGTCTATTTCTGGTTCCTCTGGCTGCTCGACAAGCTGACCCCGTTCAATACGCCAGAGGTCTTCTTCCTGGGCGCGGCCCTGTCCGGCCTCTTCTTCCTGTTCGCCGCCTACGCCCTGGCCCGGATGCTGAAATTCGACAAGACCACTTCCCTGGCGTCCACCCTGATTCTGCTGTCCTCCTTCATGGTCGCCGCCCTGCTGCACTACTCGCGCATGGACCTGCTGTTCGCGGCCCTGATTATCCTGAGCCACGCCGTCTTCTACCGCGCGTACACCGGCAAGAACGAAGGCTGGTGGCCGGTCGTGGGCTTTGCCCTGGCCGGAGCGGCCACCCTGGTCAAGGGACCGCTCGGTTTCCTGTTCCCGCTGGTCAACATTTCCCTGTTCCTGCTCTTCAAGGGCGAGGCCCGACGCCTGCTCTCGCGGCGCACGGCCCTCGGCGTCCTGGTCATGCTCGGCATGATCGCCGCATGGGTGGCGGGCGTGGTGCTGGCCGAAGGCCCGGCCTTCCTCATCAACACCGTACTCGGCAAACAGATTCTTGAAAGGGCCACGCACACCTTCCATCACCGTGAACCGTTCTGGTGGTATTTCGCGGCGTTCCCGCTGGCCTGGATGCCCTGGACCCTGGCCCTGTTCACCGCTCCGGTGAAACGGCTCTTCTCCCTCTCTTTCTGGGGGACCCTGTGGGGCGGACGGCGGCAGGCGGGCCCCAAGACCCTGCTCTGGATCATGTTCGCGGCCACATTCGCCTTTCTTTCGAGCCTGAGCGGCAAGGTGTTCATCTACGTCCTGCCCATGTTCCCGCCGCTGGCCATCCTCATCGCCGACGACCTGCGGACCATGAGTGCGGCCCGGGCCGCCAGACTCTGGACGCTGGTGGGCGGCCTGTGGATCGTGCTCGGCTCGGTCCTGCTCCTGGCGGGCGACCTCATCCCCATCCCGGTGCCCGTGCGCGGCATGGGCATCTGCGCCGGAACGCTCATTCTCGGCGGCGCGGCCATCGTCTCCATGCGCGCCAAGGGATTCCGCGCCGCGCTCGCGACCTGCGCGCTGGCCATGATCCTGTGGATATATCCGGTAGGCCTGCTTGCCGCCCCCTCCCTGAACGACGCCATGAGCCCCCGCCGCCAGGCCCTTGTCCTGCGGGACTACATAGAACACGGCTACGCGCCCTTCTCGGCCCGGGTCTACTCGGGCATCTACTCCTACTACGCGGGGCACGACTACCCGGAGTACGACAACTACGACAAACTCGTCGGGGAACTGGGCAAGCACGACAAGGCCATCCTGGCCATCCGCGCTACTCACTGGGACGACATCAAAGAACGGCTGCCCGAATTCCACATAATCGACCGCCAGTCCATCGCCGGACTGATTCATATCCTGGCCATCAAGGGATGATTGCTGCGATTGTGTTAGACAATCTCTAGACGTTCGACTATACTTTCGGGTCAATGCTGCCCGAAATCACATACAAGGCGGCTTTGGCCGTTCTCCTTTCCGCGCTCCTCGCCGGGTGCGCGCTCTATCCCGCCGTTCAAGTGGCCGGAGGCGCCATGACCGGCTACGACGCCGCGGTCATGGCCGACGAGTACCTGCCGCGCGACAATGTTGACGGCGGCAGCCTGCACATAGTCCGTGACGTCCAGGTCGAACGCAGGCTGCGCGAGCGGCTTGAACTGAACGGCATCCATATCTCCGCACACGTCTTCGGGGGCAGAGCCTATCTCGTAGGCCAGATGCAAAGCCGCAATCAGGCGGATTACGCCATCCGCACGGCGGCCACAGTAGAAGGCGTCAAAATCATCACCTGCAAATTTTACCCGGCGGCTCCGTCGAGGACGGCCGCCCGAGACGCGGCCCGCGACGAGCTTTTGCTCAAGGAGCTGCGCGGCCGACTGACCGAAACCAGGCGGCTTGAAGGGGCCGATCTCCGCGTGGAGGTTATCCGCAGTCACGCCGTGCTCATCGGCAACGCCAAGGACTACCATCAAAAAACCGCTGCCCTGGCCATCGCCTCCGAGGTCAACGGGCTCTCGGACGTGGTGGACTACATCACGGTCCCCGCGCCCGCCGAGCAGCCCACCCCCGACAAGGACTCCGTGGCCGGGAAATAGCGCGGGGAGCGCCCTCACCGGACGCGCCGGCCGGCCGAATGCCGGAAGCCTTATAACGCAAAAAAGCGCCCGCTTCGTGGAAGCGGGCGCTTTCGCATTGTCTGTCTTGCCGGTCGCTATTTGTCGAGGCAGTCGAAGATGCGCTCAAAGGTCTTGAGCACTTCGAGGCCGTCCTCTCCGGTGATGGGGACCGGGGTGCCGTTGCGCAGAGCGTCGAGGAAGGCGGTCAGTTCGGCCTTGACCGGCTCGCGGAACATAAGCGGCCACTCGCGCACGGAGTAGGATTTGTCGTAGGTGGAGAAGGCCGAGTATTCCTTGACCTCCTGGGTAATCAGGTTGGCCGCGATGTACTTGGACTCACAGGCCACGTTGATCTTGCGCCCCTTGTAGGGGGTGACCCAGTTGGTGGTAATGTTGGCGAGCACGCCGTTTTCCATCTCGCAGGTGATGAGGGCGGAATCCTCGTGCTTGCCCAGCGAGGTGGAGGAGACCGCGTACACGGTCTTGAACTCGGAGCCGGTCAGGTAGCGGATGAGGTCGATGTCGTGGGACCCGAGGTCCTTGATGACGCCCACGTCCTGAATACGCGGCGGATACGGCCCCACGCGCTCGATCTGGATGGAAATGACGTCGTCGCCGACGAGCTCCTTGACCCGGGAAACCGCCGGGTTGAAGCGTTCCACGTGTCCTACCATGAGGGCCACGCCCTTTTCCCTGGCCTTGGCCACGAGTTCCTCGCCCTCGGCCGCAGTGGCGGCAAGGGGCTTCTCGATGATGGCGTTGATGCCCTTGTCCATGACCTTGAGACCGGTCTCATGGTGCAGGCTGGTAGGTACGCAGATGGACATGGCGTCCAGGTCGTGCGCAAGCAGCTCGTCCAGGGAGGCAAATGCCTTCACGCCGAACTGTGCTTCAACCTCTTCGCGCGCCTTTGGATCGACGTCGACCACTCCGACAACTTCCACGCCCGCCATTTCGGTGTAGTTGCGCAGATGCACTCTGCCCATCCAACCCAGGCCGACGACTCCGACTTTCATCATATATGTAACCTCGTTCTAGGGTTCGCGTGTGCGTGTGAGTAGTACAGGGCAACGGCCCCCATGGCAACCCCGGAGAGGCGCATTCCCCGGTTCGTCTTGCGGCCGGACCGCACATGGGCTACTAACTGTCCATGCAGAAAGGCAATCCATCAGGCCCCATCTGGTTCAGCGTGGGCGAAGCCTCCGGCGATTTGCACGGCGCGGAACTGATGAAGGCGCTCCGGCAGGCGGACCCGGGCGTCTCCTTCACGGGCATGGGCGGTCCGGCCATGGAAGCGGAGGGCCTCAGGCCCCGCCACTCCATGCGCGAGATTTCCCTGGTGGGAATAACCGAGATTCTCGGCGGCTTGCCGCGTATCCTCAAACTGCTAAGGGTCATCAAGAGCGAGCTCAAGGCCATCCGGCCCGGGGCCATCATCCTTGTAGACTGCCCGGAGTTCAATTTCCGCATCGCCCGGATAGCCAAAAAACTCGGCATCCCGGTCTACTACTACATCAGCCCCCAGATATGGGCGTGGCGTTCGGGCAGGGCCGAATTCCTGCGCAAATTCGTCCGCAAGGTCATCTGCATCCTGCCCTTCGAAAGGGACTTCTACGCGAAATACGGCATGGACGTGGACTACGTGGGACACCCGCTCATGGACGTGCTGCCCCTGGACAGGCTGGAGGCAGTGCGGCCCGACGAAAACCGCGTGGGGCTGCTGCCCGGCAGCCGGACCAAGGAGGTCTCGTCCCTGCTCCCTGTATTCGCGGAAACAGCCCGGCTGCTGGCCGCCGACCACCCCGGCCTCGAATATGTCCTGGTCCGCGCACCGGGCATGGACGAATCCCTGCTGCGGTCCCTGTGGCCCGACGACATCCCGGTTTCCTTCGTCTCCCCGGACGAACGGTACGAGACCTTCCGGTCGTGCAAGTTCATCATAGCCGCCTCGGGCACCGTCACGCTGGAAACCGCGCTCATCGGCACCCCGGTCCTGGTGGCCTACAAGGTCTCTCCCCTGTCCGAGCTGGTGGGCCGGATGCTCGTCAACGTCGAATTCATCTCCCTGCCCAACCTCATCCTGGGCCAAGAAATCTACCCGGAATTCATCGGTAAAAAGGCCTCGCCCGAGAACCTGGCCCGAACGGCCCGGAACTGGCTGGACGATCCCGAAGCCTACCGGGAGGTCAAGGACGGGCTCAACGTCCTGCGCACCATGGTCGGCGACCCTGGCGCGCCCCTCCGCGCCGCCCGAATCATCCTCGACGACCTCGAAAAACTCGCGTCGCCAACCGGCTGACCGGCCGACTGGCCCCGTCCCCCCATTTCTGCTAAACGGCAACCATAATGAATCGATTTGCCATTCCCCGCACCCTGCCGTCCTGCGCCCCGGTCCAGCCAGCCTTTGCGCGCCATTTTTCCGGCTGGCAACTGGGCATGGGCCTGCCCGGGTCCCTGGCCGGTCTGCTGCCCGGCCTGTTCATCCTGAGCGAAGAAAACCCGGGCTGCCGAAGCGCGGCCATGGGCATGGCCCTGTGGGGAATGCAGGCGCACCCGTTGCACCCGGACCTGGCCCGCTGGGCCATCAAGGCCGTGAACCTCGGGCTCAAGGCGGACCGCGCCCTGACCCGCCTCATGATCCTGGCAGCAGAATCCGCGCAGCCCGGCGAAGGTGAGGCCGCCGACGCATGGCATGAACTGGCCCGCCAGGACGACCGAAGCCTGATTCTGCGCTTCCTGGCCGTGGTCCTGAGCGACCCGACCAAGGGCCTTGGCTGGCTGAACCACATCTGGCGGGACCTCATCCACATGGGCAGACCGGAGATCGCCAAGGCCGCCCTGGACATGATCCATTGGCCCGAGACCGCCCTCCCTTTGCGGGCGCGTTTCGAGGCGGACCGGGCTTTCCACTGCCTGCCGCCCGAGGAAGCCCTGCCCGTGGTCGAAAGCCTCGACCCGAACCTCTGGGGACTGTGGCGTGCCTACGCGGGCGGCGAACTGCTGCTGCGGATGGGCCGCACGGGTGAGGCCAAGGGCGCGCTCGCCGGGCTGTGGCAGGCCATCCCGTGGCACGTCAATCTGACGCTCAAGCTCCACGATCTTTTCCGCCCCGCGCCCACGGCATCCCCCGAGGACTGCGAAGAAGCCGCCGTGCTGCTCTACTCTTGGAACAAAGCGGACCTCCTGGCTGACACGCTGGAATCCCTTCTGCGCAGCGAGATCGGCCGAGCCAGGGTCTTCGCCTTGAACAACGGGTCCTCCGACCACACCGGCCAGGTCCTCGCTCAAGCGGCCCGACGGTTCGGCGCGGACCGATTCCATATCGAGACATTGCCGGTCAACGTAGGCGCGCCCGCCGCGCGCAACTGGCTCTTGTCCCTGCCCGAGGTGCGCAAGGCGCGATGGGCGGCATTCCTGGACGACGACATCGTCCTGCCCGAAGACTGGCTTCTACGGCTGCTCGGCCCGACGCGGGGGCGCGACGACCTTGGGGCCGTGGGCTGCCGGATCACTGCGGCGGTCCCGCCCTTCGGACTGCAATCCGCGGACTACAACATCTTTCCCGTGCGGCCGCCCGAGGGCGAACCCGACGCGCTGCCAAACCGGGTGCCGGTCCACGACAACTGCGCGGGCAGTCCCGACACCGGGATGTTCACCTACACCCGGCCCTGCCTGTCCGTGTCGGGCTGCTGCCATCTGGTCAACATGCGCTCCATGGAACGCACCGGCCCCTTTGACCTGCGCTACACCCCGTCCCAGTTCGACGACCTCGACCGCGACCTGCGTGCTAGCCTCGACGGCACCCCGGCCCTGTACGTGGGCGGCCTGGCCGTGCGCCATGTGCAGCACTCGTCCCTGGCCAAATCCAAGACGGCCAAACAGATCGGCCAAGTCATGGGCAACAAGCTCAAGCTGGATACCAAGTACACGGACGAGGAACTGGACCGCTTGGGCCGGGAGAACCAGGCCATGCTCTGGGCCGATCTCGAAGAAAAATCCCGCTTCCTGGTTGACCGCCTGGGCCTGAATGCCTAATTCCTGCCCATCACGTTCCCCAATGGAGTAAGAGCATGGAAGATGTCCGCGTCTATGGCGATTTTCACCGCATCAGTCCTGAAATATTCGAAAAAATAAAGGACCTGATCCCCTTCGAACAGGTGGACTACAACGGCGACGTCCTGCGCGTCGACCACGAGGGCCACTACATCCTCATCGACGACTTCATCGAAGCCGTGCGCGACAACCTGCCCGAAAACGGCTACGGGCACGTGGAGTTCATCGACCAGCTCGAATGGACCGTCACCCGCTACACGATCAAGCCCGGCAAAATCGAGGAAAAGCTCGTCCTCGTGGACAACGTGCTGGACGCGCACCAGAGGGATCACGGCCTATAATCCGCCGCCCCGCCCGCAATGAAAAAGGGACTGCATCGCAGTCCCTTTCTTTTTGCCTGATCCCGAAACGATCGGGATGGAGACGAACGGTCGCCCCCTGGAGTCCGTCCCGGATTACGCCAAGGCGTTCCAGAGCATTCGCGTGCCGACCAGGAACAGGAGGATCGCGAAGATCTTCTTGAGCTTGGTCACGGGCAGGCTGTGCGCCAGCTTGGCCCCGAAGGGCGCGGTCAGCGTGCTGGTCACGATGATGCCGAGCAGAGCCGGAATGTACACATAACCGATGTGCGGGCCGGGAATGCCCGCCACGGACCAGCCGTTGACCACGTATCCCGTGGTCCCCGCCAGGGCGATGGGCAGCCCCACGGCCGCGGCCGTGGCGATGGCCGTATGCATGGTCTGGTTGCACCAGGACAGGAAGGGGACGGTCAGCGTGCCGCCGCCGATGCCGACCAGGGCAGAGAAGACGCCGATACCGCTGCCCGCCGCAAAGGTGCCCTTATAGCCGGGCAGCTCGCGCTCACCCTTGGGCTTGATGTTCAACAGCATCTGCGTGGCCACGTAATACAGGAACAGGCCGAAGAACACCTTCAGGAACAGGGTGGACAGCAGCGATGCAACCCAGGAACCGAAGTACGTTCCGACGATGATGCCGGGTGCCAGCCGCCAGAAGGCGCTGTAGTTGATGGCCCCGCGCTTGTGATGGGCGCGCATGGACGACAGGGAGGTGAAGATGATCGTGGCCATGGACGTGCCGAGCGCCACGTGCTGGATGTGCTCCACCGGGAAGTTCTGCCATTCGAAGGCGAAGTTGAGCATGGGCACGATGACCAGGCCCCCGCCGATGCCGAGCAATCCGGCCAGGACTCCGGCGACCGCGCCGAGACAGATGTAAAGCAGGTAGGTGGTAATCACGGGTCGAAGCCTCCTTTAGAACAGGACGTTGGCGTCCACGGACGCGATGTCCGCACAGCCGGTCAGAACCATGGCCCCGGAGAGCTGGCTTCTGATGGTCTCGAAGTATTTCTCGACCCCTTCCTGCAAACCGCCCACGGCTGCAACGGACACCGGACGGCCGATGAGCACGCCGTTCGCGCCCAGAGCGAGCATCTTGAGGATGTCCGCGCCGGTGCGGATGCCGCCGTCCACCAGGATGGTGATGTCGCCGTGCACCTTCTCGGCCACGTCGGGCAGGGCCTCGGCCGTGCCGGGGGTGTGGTCGAGCACGCGGCCGCCGTGGTTGGAGACCACTATGGCGTCGGCTCCGGCCTCAACGGCCAACGCGGCCTCGTCCGGGGTCATGATCCCCTTGAGGACGAACTTCGCGCCCCAACCGTGCACCTTGTCGATGATCTTCGCCAGCTCGGCAACGGGCTTGGGCGCGACCGGGCGGCCCATCTGGCGCAGGGTAATCAGTCCGGCGGCGTCAACGTCCATGCCGAACACGGAGCAGCCGGTGGCGCGGGCCTTCTCCAGCTTCTCGTCGAGTTCCCCGCCCTCCCAGGGCTTGATGAACGGGATGCCGCGGCCGTCGTTCTTCGCGATGGCGGCGAACCCGGCCTCGTGAATGAAGGGCGGCACGCCGTCGCCGGTGCAGCCGATGACCCCGGCCGCCTTGCAACCGCCGACCACCGCGTCGATGTAGTCCTCTTCGGATACGCCGCCGCCCATGTTGAAGGACACCCCGCCGATGGGAGCGGCCATGACCGGCATGGACATGTCGATGCCGAGCAGCGTCGTGGACGTATCGGGCTCGGCCGCGTCATGCAGCAGCCGCATATTCAGCCTGAAGCCTTCCAGGGCCTCCACGTTGGCCTTGAAGGACGCGCCCGTTCCCAGGCCACCCATGCCCGGCACCTCGCCCGCGCAGGCCCGGCCGTCGCAGACCTTGCACACCCGGCAGAAGCCTTTCATCAGTTCCCGTGCTTTCTCTTTAACTTCCTTCATCGCTATCTCCTTGAGTATACTCCTCTTTGATTATCAAAGATGATTCTTTCCACTTCGTCGAGATGTTCCCGCATGGCCCGCTCGGCCCGCATGGCGTGGCCGTTCCTGACGGCTTCCACAATAGCCCTGTGCGCGGCCAGCGACGCCTTCTGCCGCTGGGGGGACTGAACCTCTTCGGCCCGGCTCCGGGAAAACCCCTCGTGCAGGGCCGAGACCATCTCGCGCAACACCGGGTTGCCCGAGGCTTCGGCAAGGGCCTGATGGAACTGGTGATCGATGCCCGCCCCGCTCTCGCCGCTCCGAATGGCCTGCTCCTGCTCCATAATGATGGCCTCAAGGCGCATCTTGGCGTCCGGCGAACCATTGCGCGCCGCCAGGGCCGCTATCTCCGGCTCCAGCATCTTGCGCACCTCGAACACGTCCTGGAGGTCGTAATCGCCTGTCAGAACCGCCTCGATAAGCGATCCTCCCCGGCCACCCTCGTCGGGACGGCTGACAAAGGTTCCCGCTCCCTGACGGCTGGTCAAAAGGCCCGACTCGGACAATATCTTGATGCCCTCGCGCACCGTGGTGCGGGACACGCCGAACTGCTCGGCCAGCTTCCGCTCGGCCGGCAGCCGGTCTCCGGGCTGCAATCGTCCATGGTCGATCATCTCTTTGATCTGGTTGACGATCTCATCGGATATGCTTTTTCTGGTCACTGGCCTGGCTTCCATATCACGCCTCTTGTAAATTGGTTGGACCAATCCGGCTTAGGATATGTTGACCGCCGAGTCAAGGGGGAAAGAAGAAACAAGGGCAAAATGCTGCCCTAAAAAGGGGAAATGGCTGGACGTAACCCCGTTCCGGGCGTTAAGGGGTCCTAGGCCTGTCGCCGCAGGAGGTGCGGTAGATCGAAAGGACGGGCCGCGGTTGCAACCCCACATACTGCCTTTTGAGAGGCGATTCCATATCAGCATGAAAACTCTACAGAAAAAGTACGGATTCTGGACCGCGACCGCCATGGTCGTGGGCATCGTCATCGGTTCCGGCGTATTCTTCAAGGCGGACAACGTGCTTGAGGCTTCGGCCGGAAGCCTGCCCACGGCCTTGCTGGCCTGGCTCATCGGCGGCGCGATCATGGTCGTGACCGCCTATGTTTTTTCCAAGATCGCCACCCGCATCGAGCGGGTCAACGGCGTGGTGGACTACTTCGAACAGGCCTACGGCAAAACCGCCGGATACCTGGTGGCCTGGTTCATGACGTTCATCTACTACCCGACCCTTGTGGCCGTCCTGGCCTGGGTTTCGGCCAACTACACCCAGGGCCTTCTCGGCACGGAAAACGCCCTGTGGCCTTTCGCCTGGGCCTACATGACCCTGTTCTTCCTGCTTAACTACTTCTCGCCCGTCCTGGCCGGGCGGTGGCAGGTCACGTCCACCGTGGTCAAGCTGATTCCGCTGGCCCTGGTGGCCGTGGTCGGCACCATCGCCGGGCTGACCAACGGCATGACCGTCGAGAACTTCACCACCGCGGCCAAGACCGTCTCCGGTGAAGGCGGCGGCCTGGCCCTGGCCACCCTGTCCACGGCCTTCGCCTACGAGGGCTGGATCATCGCCACGGTCATCAACGCCGAACTCCGGGACGCCAAGCGCACCCTGCCCCGCGCCCTGGTGGTCGGAACCATCGCCGTGGTCTGCATCTACATGCTCTACTACATGGGCATTTCCGGCGTCCTGACCAACGAGCAGGTCCTGGCCGAGGGCGACGCCGCCCCAGTGCGGGTCATCTCGCTCATCTTCGGACGCCTGGGCGGCACCCTGCTCACGGTCTTCGTCATCATCTCCTGTCTGGGCACCCTGAACGGCCTCATCATGGGATCGGCGCGCGGCATGTTCTCCATCGCCTCGCGCGGCCTCGGCCCGAAGCCCGACTTCTTCTGCCGGGTCAACCCCGTAACCAACAGCACCACCCATTCGGCCGTGCTGGGCTACGGTCTGTCCTGTTTCTGGCTGTTGGTCTGGTACGGCAACTTCGCGGGCTGGTGGGGCAACTTCATGGACATCTCCGAACTGCCCATCGCCTTCCTGTACGTCATCTACATCTCCCTCTACATCTGGGTCATGAAGACCTTCACCGATCTGGGCAACGTCAGCCGCTATCTCTGTCCGGTCCTGGCCGGAGCGGGATCGGTGTACATCATCTGGGGGGCCATCCAGAAGGCCATGTTCCTGCACTTCCTGGTCGTCTCCCTGCTCATCCTGATGTCGGGCGTCTGGCTCATGCACGGACGCAGACCCAAAAACCGCAGACGGCAAAAGGCATAATCCGAAGCGGACCGAATGCATCGGGCCGACGCGCGCTATCAGCGGGCGTCGGCCTTTTTTTATGGCCGGGAGGTGGAGAAAGACGGGAGCGGGGCCGCCTTCGGCGGGATTGTCGGGTGACTTCGCCTCCGGCGGGCAAGGGGAGCGCCCCCTTGCATCCCCTTTATCGCCCCTTCGGGGCGGCGACGAGACTGAGAGGAAAATCGAAGCGGGAAAGGAAGGCGTATGCGGGGAGTGTGGCCAATGTTTTGACCCATTGGGAATACAGGATCCAAGCCGCCTTCGGCGGGATTGTCGGGTGACTTCGCCTCCGGCGGGCAAGGGGAGCGCCCCCTTGCATCCCCTTTATCGCCCCTGCGGGGCGGCGGGGCTAAGAGAAGGGGCAAAACGGGAGAGGAAGGCATATGTAGGCAGGGAGTGTAACCAATGGTTCGCCCCGTTGGGAATTCAGGAGCGGAGCCGCCTCCGGCGAGATTGTCGAGTGATTTCGCCTCCGGCGGGCAAAGGGAGCGCCTCCTTGCATCCCCATTATCGCCCCTCCGGGGCGGCGGCGGGGCTTGAGGACGCAGCTATTCTTAGGCGCGGCGGAGGGTGTGGAGGGTGATCTCCGGCACGGTGCCGATGCGCATGGGCGGGCCCCAATAGCCGGTGCCCATGTTCACATAGAGTTGTGTGCCGTCATGTATGTACGGACCGCGCACGAACGTCTGGAACAGATGGATCACATAGTTGTACGGGAAGTACTGCCCGCCGTGGGTGTGCCCGGAAAGCTGGATGTCGAAGCCCGCCTCCGAGGCGGCGTACACGGAATCGGGCTGATGAGCCAGGAGCAGGGACACGTCGTGTTCCGGCGCTTCCGCCATGGCCTTCGATGGCGAAGAGGCGTGCCCCGGCACCATGCGCCCTGCGCGCAGGTCCGTCACCCCGGCCAGCAGAAGCCTGCCCTGCCCAGTATCTATAAGCGCGTGCTCGTTGACCAGGGGCCGGATGCCCAGCCGCCGCGCCTCGGACAGCCATTCGAACACGCCGGAATAATACTCGTGATTGCCGGTGCAGAACCACACCCCGTGCGGCGCATTCAGATCGCCGAAGGGCAGAACGTCCGTCTTGAGCCCGTCCACGGCTCCATCCACCATGTCGCCGGTGTGCACGATGAGATCCGGGTCGAGTCCGTTGACCGCGTCCACGACCTTGCGCGCCCAGTCCGCGCGAATGGTCGGGCCGATATGAGTGTCCGATATCTGCGCTATGGTGAAGCCGTCCAATCCGTCGGGAAGATCAAGCACGAAAAGATCGTTCTTCAGCACCGAGGGCTTTCGCCGCGCATTGTACACGCCGAATCCGGTCATGGGCAGGGCGGCGGCCAGAAACAGCCCGTTGGAGGCGTTAAGCAGGAACCGGCGGCGGGCGTGGTTCGGACCAATGAAATAGGGCCGGCGGCTGCGCCGCGTGAACAACCGTTTCAGGCCCGACACCAAGGCCCCGAACAGACTCGGGATATCCCGGGCCAGCATAAATACGACCAAAATTGAGATGAATCCTAGAAAAGTGAACCCGACCCAGTCGATGCAGTCGCAGGCAATAAGCTCGTAGCGGTTCGTCCGGTGCAGCATCCAGGTCAGCCGGTGGCCGAACAGGAGCAAGGCCAGCAACGACCAGAGCGTGATCTTGCGGCTGCGGGCTATCCGCAGAGGATTTATCAACCGCCACCCCAGGTACAGAACCAGCAGAGTGGAAACGGTCATGACAATAATAAACCAGTAACTCATGATGGGATTCCCTCAGGACTTTTCCCTTTGAGCATGGAGGACATCCCGGCCGATGTCAAACCGGGCTTCCCCATCTCTCCCTGGTTCTCAAGCCCGGGGGAATCTGCTAGAAACGGGGCAGACCAAGAGCACAAGGAGCCGCTCCCACGTGAACCTCGACCTGCAACTCGACCTGCCCGCGACCCTCATAGAGGCCAGCCCGATCCTGGACCTCGCGGCCAAGACCGGCATCATGCTGCTCGCCGGGCTGCTCGCCTTTTTCCTGACCCGGACCCTGCTGCTGCGCGGGGCCCGCGCCTTCTCCCGCCGCACCAGAAACGGCTTTGACGACTTCCTGTTGGAAACCGGATTCTTCTCCCGCGCCGCGCTCCTGGCCCCTGCCCTGGTTTTCTTTTGGGGACTGGAATTCTTCTCCGGGCTCAAGGGAGTCCTCGACCGCCTCGTCTTCGCCTACCTGGCCGTGAGCGTTGTCCTTATCCTGGCCACACTTCTGGACGCCCTGTCCAATCTGTACAGAACCTTCGAGGTGTCGAGCCGCCGCCCGATCAAAGGATACGTGCAACTCGTCAAGCTGTTCATATATATGCTTGGCGCGGTTTCGGTGGTGGCCATTCTCCTCGGCGAATCGCCCTGGGGACTGCTCTCCGGCATCGGCGCCATGACCGCGGTGCTCATGCTCGTTTTCCGCGACACCCTCCTTTCCCTGGTGGCGGGCATCCAGATATCGGCCAACGACCTGATGCACACCGGCGACTGGATCGAAATGCCCGCCATGAACGCGGACGGAACCGTCATCGATATCGCCCTGAACACGGTCAAGGTCCAGAACTGGGACATGACCGTGACGGCCATCCCGACCTTCAAGTTTCTGGATACGCCCTTCAAGAACTGGGAAAGCATGACGAAAAGCGGCGGCCGCAGAATCAAGCGGGCCATCATGATCGACCAGTCGTCCATCCGATTTGCCGACCGGGAGCTCAAGGAGCGGCTCATGGCGGTCCAACACCTGGCCCCGTTCATCGCGATGCGCCAAAAAGAGATCGACGCGGCCAACGCCGCGTCCGGCGCAGACCCCGCCTCGCCCCTCAACGGCCGCCGTATGACCAACGTCGGCCTGTTCCGCCGCTATGCCCTGGAATATCTGCGCAGCCATCCCAAGATCCGCCAGGACATGACCCTGCTCGTCCGACAGTTGCAGCCCCACGCCGACGACGGACTGCCGCTTGAGATATATTGCTTCACCAGCGAAACGGCCTGGGCCCTGCACGAGGACATCCAGTCGGACATCATGGACCACCTCCTGGCCGCTCTGCCCGAGTTCGGCCTGCGCGCATACCAGCGCAACGCCTTGGTGGACGGCCGCTCCGCGATCTAGCCGATCAGCCGACCGCGCAAAACGGCCTTTTGACGGCCACGGCGAGAAAGCACACAATACCGGTAAACCTATATTTTCCTCCGACAATCATAGCTGGGCTACCAATACGACACGCAAGACCCGTGCCTAAAAAACACCCCGAAAACGTTCGGTAACCCTGTTGACACGCGCTGGCCCCCGGCCTGCGGACGCTTGCCGGGATTCGGGAAAAACTCCCAAATAGATTGTTCTTTTTCTTGTGGAATACCGTAAATCAGGTGTTCCCAAGCGGCAGCCCTTGTGGTAAGCAATCTTTCACGGATCAACGACTATCTTTTCCCGCCCGCCGCAATCCTTTCTGTCGAAAACAAATCCCGTCGGAATCGAAAAGATTTTTTTCTAAACTTACTCTAGAAAAAAGTTAACTATATTGCCGTGTTCATTTTTCGACAACAGTGGAAAACTTTTCCAATTTTCCAATAATCGCTCATAATCTCTCATAACAGCTAAATCCTGATCGGGTAGTCAAATATTTTCAGAATCCCCCCTGTACAAAATTTTTCTCGTGAGATAGATTAACCCTCACGCGCTCAAGCCCTTTTTCCTCCGAAATCGGGCCGCGTCCACCCCGGGGAATGGTGACGGTAAAGGCATACCCCGGACATTATCACTACTTAACTTATGTTACCTACGTCGGGTGCAGCCGTTCAAGCGGCCGCACCATTGCGAGGAGTCGAGATGAGCGATCCCACTGGGGTCTGGAATTATGTTCGCGGGTTCGAGAACCTGAGCCTGTGCGATTGGCCCGGAAAGACCTCATGCATCATTTTTCTGGGCGGCTGCAATCTGCGCTGCCCCACCTGTCATAACTTTCAGCTCGCCTGGGACATGCAGTCCCTGCCCGTCATCGACCCCCAGCGCGTCAGGACCTACCTGCGCGACCGGGCCGGATGGCTGGACGGCGTGACCATCACCGGCGGCGAGCCCACCACGGTGCCCGGCGTGGGCGAACTGGCCTACGAAATCCGCAAGGCCGGTCTGCCCGTCAAGATGGACACCAACGGGATGCGCCCCGAGGTGGTCGCCGACCTCCTCCAAGCCAAGCTTGTCGACACCTTCGCGGTGGACGTCAAAGGCCCCTACGCCAAGTATCCGGCACTGACCGGCAAGGCGGTTTCCGAAATAGCGGCCCGCGCCAATATGACCCGCATCTTCGAGATGGCCGAGGCCATGCCCGACGCCTTCTACTTCCGGATCACCCAGGTGCCCGGCCTGACCAAGGCCGACGTTGCCGTCGCGCAGAGCTATCTGCCCCCGAAACAGGAACTGAAAATTCAGAAATTCGTGCCCCCAAGGAGGACGCCGGAGCATGCCAAGTCAAATCATGAAGAGAGACGGCCGGCTGGAAACCTGGTCGACTGAGCGCATCGCACAGGCCATTTTCAAGGCGCTTAGCGCCAGCGGCATCAAGGACCCGCTCCTTGCCAAGCGGCTGGCCCGCAAGGTCGAGAAGAAGCTCGACGACATGGACATCCCCGAGCAGGAGCATGTCCAGAACATGGTCGAACAGGCGCTCATGGAGGCCCGGCAGTACGACATCGCCAAGAAGTACATCCTGTACCGCGAAAAGCGCCGTCAGCTCCGCTCCCAGAAAGAAGCCTACCTGGACATCAAGGAAGTCATCGACACCTACCTTGACCAGGCCGACTGGCGCGTGAACGAGAACGCCAACATGACCCACTCCTTCCAGGGGCTCATGCTGCACCTCTCCGGCACGGTCCAGGCGCGCTACGCCCTGGAGAAGTACCCTGAGGAAATCCGCCTGGCCCACGAGCACGGCTATTTCCACATTCACGACCTCTCCTTCGGGTTGGCCGGATACTGCGCAGGCTGGTCCCTGCGCGACCTGCTCCTCGAAGGCTTCAACCTGGCGGGCCGCGCGTCGGCGGGTCCGGCCAAGCATTTCGACACGGCCCTCGGGCAGATGAACAACTTTCTCGGCACCCTCCAGAACGAGTGGGCCGGAGCCCAGGCATTCAACAACGTCGACACCTATCTGGCCCCGTTCGTCCGCGCCGACGGACTGGACTACGAACAGGTGCGCCAGTGCATGCAGAAGTTCGTCTTCAACCTGAACACCACCTCACGCTGGGGCGGACAGTCGCCGTTCACCAACCTGTCTTTCGACCTGGTGGCTCCCAAACACATCGCCACCGAACCGATCATCATCGGCGGAAAATACGACGACGAACTGACCTACGGCGACTTCCAGGAAGAGATGGACATGGTCAACAAGGCGTACATCGAGGTCATGCTCGAAGGCGACTACAGCGACCGTATCTTCTCCTTCCCCATCCCGACCTACAACGTCACCGAAGACTTCCCCTGGGAATCCGATATCGGCGACCTGCTCATGAAGCTCACCGCCAAGTACGGCGTGCCCTACTTCCAGAACTTCATCAGCTCCGACCTCAACCCCGAGGACGTCCGCTCCATGTGCTGCCGCCTCCAGATGGACCTCCGCGAGCTGCGCAACAAGACCGGCGGCCTGTTCGGCGCGGGCGACCTAACCGGCTCCATCGGCGTGGTTACGCTCAACCTGCCCAAGCTCGCCTACCTGGCGCAAAGCGAGGACGATTTCCTCGATCTGGTCGAAGAGTACGCCGAACTGGCCAAGGACTCTTTGGAATACAAGCGCAAGGTCATCAACGCCAACCTTGAGGCGGGCATGTTCCCCTGGTCCAGACGCTACCTCAAGAACGGCTACAAGGGCCACTTCTCCACCATCGGCCTGCTCGGCGGCCACGACGCCTGCCTCAACCTCATCGGCAAGGGCATCGAAACCGAGGGCGGCGTGCGCCTCATGCGCCGCACCCTCAACCACCTCCGCCGAATCACGGCCCGCTTCCAGGAGGAAACCGGCAACCTCTACAACCTTGAAGCCACCCCGGCCGAGGGCACCAGCTACCGGCTGGCCAAGATCGACAAGTCGCTCTACGCCGACATCAAGACCCAGGGCAACGGCACTCCCTACTACACCAACTCCACGCAGTTGCCCGTGGGCATCTCCGACGACGTCCTCTACGCCCTGGAACACCAGAACCAGCTCCAGCCCCTCTACACCGGCGGAACCGTGTTCCATACCTTCCTGGGCGAAGCCGTGTCCGACCCGAAGTCCCTCAGGAACTTCATCCTCAAGGCGTTCACCAAGACCAAGATTCCATACATCTCCATCACGCCCACCTTCTCCATATGCAAGGAGCACGGGTACATTCTGGGCGAGCACTTCGAATGCCCCACCTGCGGCCAGGAGGCCGAGGTCTATACGCGGATCGTGGGCTACTACCGCCCCGTGTCCCGCTGGAACAAGGGCAAACAGGCGGAATACACCGACCGCGTGGTCTTCGGCGACTGCCTGTGCAATTAATCGAGTTCTGAAGACCCCTGAGAGGAAAGGGGTCCGAGGATAGTGGAATGTAATGCCCGCTGTTTCCCGCAGCGGGCATTACGCTTTTTGAATGTTCGCCCCCTGGCCCCCTTATCCCCTCTCACCCTCCGAAACTTTTTGTATGCGCTTCCGCGCGGCCTAAGGTTCGCGAAGGGATGAGCCTCTTTGCAAAGGGGATGCCCCGGAGAGGTAGTTCCCAAGATAATACACACGTTCTTACCAACGAAGCGAAACAAAAAAGTTAAAGAAATATATCTGGTTGCGACCTAGTAAAGGGGAAGGAGCCATCCCCATCTTCCCTACCCGCTTGCCGGGGCTCGGACGAGGTGATAGAGAAACCGGCCATGTCATACCTCAAGGAATTCAAGAACGCGGTATCGCGGACACGGAAGCTGGGATTGGGCGAACCAACGGTCAACGAAACGGCCATGCCGCTCGATCAGGCCGTGCTGAACGCCATAGAGGAGACCGGACACATTCCGTTCCGGCAGCGGGCCGTGCAGGCTCTTTCCGTGAATTTCGGCATGTTCCATATGCTGACCAAGAAATTCCACATTCCCGGCGGCATACTGACCATGGGCAACGTGTCGGTGGACGGCGGAATGCGCTTTCCGGTCACGCCCGCACATTTTCGGAAGATGATCGAAAACGAATCGGGCGAAGACGCATTGGGGACCTATCATCTCTGGACCACCCTGCCCGGCGGAATCATTCTGGACCACGTCCTGCCTTCGACGCTATCCGGCGAGGGACTTCTGAAAGTGAACGAAGCCGTACCCGCCGAACGCTATTTCTACGGCCCGGCCGACGAGTTGGGACACGGCATCGAGTACCATCCCATGGTCGTGGGCCTGGAATTTCTCATCGCCTCGGGAACCATCGACCGCGAGGCCATGGAATACCTCATGGGCGAGAAATTTCCCAAGCAGTACGGCAACTGATCGCAGTCGGTCAGTTCATCAAATCCCTGAGCCAGACCTGAAAGGCGGGTTCCACCTCGTCGGGCAGGCGCGACAGCTCCGGACGCCCCCTGACCAACAGGACCTTGACCACCGAGCCGGGACGGTAACGACGCCACAGGCCGTTCGGCAGCCTTGCCTGGGCGCGCCGCGTGAACCCGTCCGGGTCCGCGTACTTGTATTCGATGACCAGACTGGCCTGTGGGTAATCCGAGTCCTCGACCGTCCGGGCCTCAAGCACCAGGCCGGACGTAATGTCCTCGCCAAACAGCCGGGCGCGCTCGGCACGCAGGATGTCGTAGGGAATGGAGGCCAGCCCCCAACAGATAAGCCCGACCGCCGCCACACCGATCAGGATGCGGGCAAACTTCTGCGCAGGGGTGCGCCTGGGCGCGGAACCGGAAAGATAAACCATGCGGCGCAGGATACATTCCCTCCCGACCTTGCGCAAGCAATCGAAAAAACTTGCGTCCCCCCTCGGCTTTGCTTGCCATTCCCCGAGCCCCGGAGTAACTGTACCTTCTGGCGGATGAACACCGCCGCTTTGGGGGAATCTACATACATGCAAAATGCAATCAGGCAAGTGGAAGAAAGCATCCTGCGCATGACCGCCGTGGTCCGTGCCAGGCAGGCCGCCGTTACGGCCAAAAGCTTCGGCGAAGAGCCCAATCCAAAACTCCGGCCGCGCGGCTGGTGGGTCTTGGCGTGCGGCGATCCTTTGGACGAAGCCTCTTTTGATAACCGAGAACAGGCTCGCGAACGACTGCTCGCCACCACCCGCAAGGCTGGGCTCGTCCTGCCCGAAAACATCTGGGTCTGGGACGACAACGGCACCGCGCAACTGGTCATCAGCACCGTACCATCCATCCAGCGCGCCAATATCCTGGCCCAAAAGCTCCGTGAAAAAGGGCTGATTATCCGCATCAAGCGCGAAGATTTCTAAGCGCCTCTCCGCTCCAGCGTAAAAAAAAAGCCCTGACAGGGCCTGCCTCCCCCACTCGCTTTCAGCGAGGGAGGGGCCTCGCCGGCCGGGCGTCTCCGACGGCTCAAGAACCCTTTGAAAAGGGTTCTTGAGAATCTCCCAAACTTTTTATGTCGCCTTCGGCGAAACGTATGCTTTTGCCAAAAAAGACACTTCGCCGCGCTCGCACTATCCGCGTAGCGGCACAAAAAGTTTAGGAAGGGAAAGGGGATGGGGGGTCCGGGGGGAAGGGGAAAGGGAAAGCCCTTTTCAAAGGGTTTCCCTTTCCCCTTCCCCCCGGCCGCCGGAGGCTTCTAGCCTCTGGATTCCGGCAGATAGGGCGTGAGTTCCGTCACGGCCTCGAAGAGGAAGTGATCGACGAGATGACACATCATGTGTCCGGCGGCGATATGAATTTCCTGGATGATGGCGGTATCGCCCGAGGGCACGGTGACCAGGAAGTCGGACACGGCGGCCATTTCCGCACCACTCTGGCCGGTCAGGCCGACGGTGACGATGTTGTTGCGCTTGGCTTCACGCATGGCGCGGATGACGTTGGTGCTGGTGCCTGAAGTGGAAAAACCCACGAGAATATCTCCTGCCCGGCCCAATGCGAGGAGCTGCTTGGAAAAAACCTCGTCGAAGCTGTAATCATTTCCGATGGCGGTCAGGGCAGATGTGTCGGTAGTCAGGGCCAGCCCGGGCAGGGGCGGCCGTTCCATGCGAAAACGGTTGGTGAACTCGGCGGCCAGATGCTGGCTGTCGGCGGCAGACCCGCCGTTGCCGCAAAACATGATCTTGCCGCCACCGGCCAGACAAACGGCCATGGCCCGGGCGATCTCGACCACCAATTCAGCCTTGGTATCGAAGAAGGCCTTGCGCACGGCCAGACCGGCCGACGCGTGATCCATCACCTTCTGCAAAGCGGATTCAGACATGCATTCCTCGTTTATGGTTGTCGTCCAACGATAGTCAGCCCTGCCTATACTGCCGAAATCCGCGCTTGCCAAGCCTTACCGGCCTGCGGGCGAGGAAAAGACTTTTATTCGGCCCTCTTTTGAGGTACAGCCCAACCTTGCGCCCGGCGCGGGCCGTTTCCCGCCGGATCATACACCATTCAGACCGCATCAAGGCACCCAATACAATGACCGAATCCAAGGAAAGCACCGTCCGGCTGCTCATCACCTGCCCCGATCAGCCGGGTATCGTAGCCGCAGTTTCCGGCTTTCTGCACAGCAAGAACGCCAATATCATCCACTCGGACCAGCACTCCACCGACCCCGAAGGCGGCCGGTTCTTCATGCGCAACGAATTTTTCCTGCCCGGCCTGGACATGGACGGCCTGGACGGCCTGCGCAGGGAGTTTGCCGAGGAAGTGGCCGGCAATTTCATCATGGACTGGTCCCTGAACCCGGTCTGGATACCCAAACGGATGGTCATCCTCTGTTCCAAGGTGGACCACGCCCTCATGGAGCTTCTCTGGCGCTGGAAGCGCGGCGAACTAGACGCCGAAGTATCCATGGTCATATCCAACCACCCGACCCTGCAACGCGAAGTGGAAAACTTCGGCGTGCCCTTCCACCACGTGCCGGTAGGCCCGTCCCTCCGGGACAAGGTCACGGCCGAGGACGCCATGATCGAGCTGATGAACGGCCAGACGGATCTCATCGTGCTCGCCCGCTACATGCAGATATTGACCTCGGACTTCGTCAGCCGCTATCCCAACCAAATCATCAACATCCACCACTCGTTCCTGCCCGCTTTCGTGGGCGCGGACCCGTACCGCAGGGCCTACGAACGCGGCGTCAAGCTCATTGGAGCCACCGCCCACTACGTCACCGAAAAGCTGGATGAAGGCCCGATCATTGAACAGGACGTCATCCGCGTGACCCACAGCCACACCGTGGACGACCTGAAGAGGCTCGGCGGCGACATCGAACGCCAGGTCCTGTCCCGTGCCGTCAAATGGCACCTGGAGGACAGGGTCATTGTAGACGGCAACAAGACCATCGTCTTCCGCCGCTAGCCGACGTAAAAAAACGCACCAAAGACCGCCGCCCGTAAAAGGGTCAGGCGGTCTTTTTTACACCGTATTTTCGCAGAATTTCGGTCAGCCGGGCTGTCAGGTTGGTTGTGGTCCGGGCCACCAGTTCCAGATTGATGAGAACCATGATGTCCACGCGGAACACGGCCCGCTTCCACAGCTCGGACAGCCCCTGGCGCAATTCCGGCTCCAGGGAGAGCATGGACATGGCCTCGGCCATCTGCTTGGCGGTCTTGTACTTGAACAACAGGGTGTCTTCCCTGGTCACGTCGTTGCCGAAGAGCTGCTTCTTGCGGATTTTGGACATGCCGGGCAGCGCGTCCACGGCCTGGGCGGGCACCCGTCTGGCCCGGCCGCTGCGCACCTGAATTTTGCCCCCTTCCTCACGGCCGCATTCCTTGAGAATCTGGATGAAATGATTTTCCAGCAGGAAAAACAGAATCTTCTCCAGCACAGGCAGGCTGAAATCCCTTTTGAGCGGCATGATGCCCTGTATCTGGTCCGGGACAACGGCTTCCAGCGCCTTGAAAAAATGGTCGCCGGTCACGCCGAAGGCAATGGCCGCGCCGATGCCCAGCCCTACAAGCTGGTCCAGCACGAACTTGAACCAGGCCTGCTCCTTTTGTCGTTCCTCGGGGTCCTTGCTCCCGGCCCTGCCGTCAGGCGAAGCCGAAGCCTCGGCCACTCGCGCCCGATACTGGTTCTCGAACTCCTCGGCCACAGGGTCGGAGCAAATGATGCGCGCGGCATGGAACAGTTCGCCGGAGGAAAGCCCGCCGAATTGCGAGAGCGACTTAGTCCCCTTGAGCAACATGGCCTGGACCAGCTTGGTCCGCACCCGCTGGGCGGAATCTTCACGGGCGGCGATGTAGCTCTTCTGGATACGGGTCTTGGAAATCTCCTGATCCGTGGGGTTGAGCCTGGAAAGGATATCATCGAATAGGAACCGGATAACCAGAAACGTCCGCTCCTTGGCCACGACGTACCGCCCGCCGTCCAGAATCTCGCGGTGAGCGTCCTTCACGCGGCTGGCGATGAACTCCTCCACAAAGGCGTTCCAGAACACCTGGTCGATTTGGTGCTTCTCGATGAGCGCGCCGTACTGCTCCAGGCTTTGTCGCCCGAAGTAGCGCAGGACCAGTTCTTCAAAGTTGTCCGTCACCAGGGCCATGGCGTAGACTATGCCCTGGGCGCATTTCACCAGCACAGCCTCGGTGTTGAGCAACGCGGCTTCCAACTCGTCGCGTCGCGCCGAGTCCCCGGTCTTGGCCGCCTTCTCATGATGAGCCAGCATCACGATGAACCGGCCGATCCGCTCATGGATGAACTCGTATCCGGGATGTCCCACCCGGCCGCACAGAAGCTCCTTGACGCTGCTGCGTTGCGCGTCGAGCATGGGGTATTCGTTGATGGCCGGGGCATTGTGCTCCAAAATCGCCAACAACATCTCTCGTTCCGTGACCTCGCGCAGCGATGAACGCTCCTTCAGGGCGCGCAATGTCTTCTGGTAGGCGGCAAGACGCTCTTCCTTGTCCGCTCTTTTCGTCCTTATTCCAGGGGATGCTTCCGTCATGACCTCAAACTATCCTCGATGCAGCTTTTCGCGAGCTTAACCCTATGCCATCCGCACTTCTTCTGCAAAAGGATTTTCTCCAGCCGCGCCGGGACAAAAGAGTCCGCGCCGCCCTTGACCTCAACCGCTCGAAGCGGCCATAACACAACCGTGATAACCTGCACGAAATGCGGAGCCAAAAACTCTGACGACGCCCTGGCCTGCGCCCGCTGCGGCAACAAGCTCCAATCCTCCCGACGCGCGGCATCGCGCCCGGACCACTCGACCGCGCCCCTTGAACCCTTCCGGCACCAGGGTTTGCCACGGGATCTCATGCGGACCGTCAAACGTATGCTGGAAGCCTGGGCCTACGTCCTGGTCCTCGGCTTCGTGACCGGGGCCTGCATCGCCTACAAGGTCTGGTGGCCGCTCTACCCGACGGTCGCCGTCATCGCCCTTCTTCTCTGGTTTCGGAGAGTTTAGAGGTCCCGCCACCCATCCCCTTTTATTTCCTAAACTTTTTGTGCCGCTACGCGGGTTGAACGAGTGGGATGGATTTTCCATTTTCAAAAGCACACCATTCGCCGAAGGCGACATAAAAAGTTTGGGAGATTCTCAAGAACCCTTTTCAAAGGGTTCTTGAGCCGTCGAAAACGCCCGGCCGGCAGGGCCCCTCCTCTCCACCTGCCACACCGCTAATACCACACAAAAAAGCCCCCGAGCGAACTCGGGGGCGTTAACATTCGTAGTTATCGGAGCTATTGCGCCGGAGGCGGCGTGGTTGCCGGGGCGGTGCCCTGTTGTCCCTGGACGGGTTGCCCGTCTTCGGGCGGCAGCACTTCGAGCGCCTTGCGCAGATCTTCCTCAAGCAGGTCGGGTATGGGACGATCCCAGAACTTGTCGTCCAGTTTCTCCTCTTCGGTTTTTTCCGAACAGCAGACAATGGGTTCGCTGTTGCGGCATTCCGAGGAGGAGTATTCGACTACGCCGCACTTGCTGGTCTCGTCGAACTCGTAGGGGATGGTCCGGGTCAGCTTGAGAAATTCCCGACCCTGGACGCGAATCTTGTCGTTGGAAATACCGACCACAAACCGGGCCATCTGCTTGGCGTAGAACACGGAAAAGAGGTAAACGTTATCCCGGACCTTGGCCACGAAATTGACCTCTCTGGCGTCCTTGCACAGGATGCGCGCAAGGACCTGCTTGCCCAGGCAGATATCCATGTCCATGTAATCCGAGGCGCGGGCCGGGCCGGAAACAACGGCCAGGGCCAGAGCCAGACACAGGGCGATGAGGATGCGTCGCATTGTCCTTCCTTGGTTGCCTTATCCGAGATCGAGAAAGAGCTGAAACCCTTCCGGATCGCGGGTTTCGCACCGCTCTTTGCAGCCGCAGCAGCGGTATTGGCCCTTTTTGAGGTACCACTGGGCCTTCCACGAACAATCGCAGTTGAAATACTCGTACACCGAAGCGTCCACTGCGCCGCGGTACCGGGTGTATCCTTCCTGTATGAGCTTTTGCTTGCAGTTCATGGTCATGCGGCGGTCCTTTTGTCAGGCCTTGAGCCAGGAAAAGATGTACACCCGCCGACAATATATTGCAAAAGACATTCCATGGGAAAAAACAGCCCCTTATGAATCAGGTGTTTTTTTGAGGGATAAGCAGGGAAACAAAAAAGCCGATGGCGGCCACCGCAATGATCGACGCGCCGGAGGTCAGGTCCAGGGCGTAGGAAAAGAAAAGCCCCGTGACGGTGAATAAGGCGGACAGGAGAGTGGACACCAGCATCATCACCTTGAGGGAGCGGGTGCGCCGCTCGGCGATGAAAGGCGGTATGGTCAAAAGCGCGATGACCAGGATAAGGCCGACCACGCGGATAATCATGACCACACACAGACCTACCATGACGATGAGCAGGATATAGAGAAAATCCACGGGCACGCCGCGCGAACGGGCGAACTCCTCGTCAAAACTCATTACCGTGAAACCCCGGTAGAAGACGAGCACCATGACGGCGACAACGGCGGCCATGGCGGCCATGATCCAGAGGTCGCTGCGCGGCACGGCCAGGATGGAGCCGAACAGGTAGCTCATGAGGTCTACGTTGTAGCCGGGGGTGAGATCCAGAAGGATGATGCCGAGTGCCATGCCGGCGGCCCATATGACGCCGATGACGGTGTCCACGCGCTCCCGGGCGTGCAGTGTGACCAGGGCCATAATCAGGGCCATGCATACGGTGAAGGCCGCGGTCACGGGCAGGACAGGCAGCCCGAGGAGAAAGGCCAGCCCCACTCCGCCGTAGGAGGCGTGAGCGATGCCGCCGGAGATGAAGACGATGCGGTTGACCACGACCAGGGTGCCGATGACGCCGCAAATGAGGCTCGCGAGAAGCCCTGCGGCCAGGGCGTTCTGCATGAAATCGAAGCTCAGGACGTCCATTACGCCTCCCCGTCCCCGGCAGAGCCCTTGGATTCGTCGTCCCGATCATGGGGAGCGAGCACCCGATGCGGCACATGGCCGTGGGTGACCAGCTCAACCGGGCAGCAATGGTCTCCGGCCCCGCCGTAGGCCATGGTGAACATGTCGTCGGTGATTTCCGGGGCCTTGTGGAAATGAAGCGAACGATTGACGCAGGCCACGGACTTGACGCCCGAGGACAGGGAAGAAATATCGTGGCTGACCATAATCACGGTCATGTCCTTGTTCAGTTCGGTAAGCAGGGCGAACAGGGCCGTCCGGCTGACGGAGTCCACGCTGGCCGTGGGTTCGTCGAGCAGGAGCAGCTCCGGGGAGTCCACCAGGGCGCGGGCGATGAACACGCGCTGTTTCTGGCCGCCGGACAGCCGGGCCAGGCCGCGCCCCTCGAAGGCGAGCATGTCCACCTTTTCCAAAGCCCGGCGCGCCTTTTCATGATCGGCTTTGGAGTGGCGGCCGGACATCCCCTTGAAGCCGGGCCGGACCGTGCCCATGCAGACCGCTTCAAGCACGGTGATGGGAAAGGAGCCTGCCACCACGGTATGCTGGGGCAGGTAGCCGATGCGCCCTCCGGCCTCGCCCGGAGGCAGGCCGAGAACGCGGATGGTGCCGCTGTCGGGCTTGATGAGTCCGAGAATGAGCTTGAGCAAGGTGGACTTGCCGCCGCCGTTGGGGCCGAGTACGGCCAGATAGTCGCCGCGCTCAATGCGCAGGTCGACGTCTTGCAGCACCGGCAAACCGCCGGGTGCGTAATTCAGACCCTGTATGTCTACAACGGGCTCAGACACTCGAAACTCCAGATAAAACACGTTGGATGGACATCCATACAGACCTAGTTAGCGTAGCACAAGCCCTGATATCACGCCAGCCAGGCCCAAACCCAGGCGGCCACGGGCATGGCGAGGGCCGTCAGGTAGAGCCTGAAGTCCACATCTTTGCCCGGCAGGCCGAAGCGGGTCGTCAGTAGCCCGGTGACGGCGCCCAGGCCAAGCCCGGCCGCAAAGCCGAAAAGATGCGCGCCCAGATCCACATTGCCCTCCCCGTCGCCCGCTCCGAGCATGGCCAGCAGACCGAGCCCCGCGCCGAACGGAATGAGCGCCGTGCGCGTAAACCGCATGAAACGCCGGAACCACGAGCCTTCGCCGAGGCCGTGCAGTCCGCCCCCCACGCCGAATGGCCTGATTCCGGCGAGCACCCCGGCCGCGCCGAAGGTGGCTGTGGAGAAGCCTATGGCGTCGTGATGCACACCCAGGGCAAGGGAGTTGAAAAGGTTGCCGAGCACCCCGGACAGGATGGTCAGCATCCACGCCGCGCCCGAGCCGAGCCGACGCGCGGCCAGCCAGATGAACACCCCGCCGATGGCCGCGTTCCCGGCCACGTGCGGACCGTCCGCGTGCAGGGTCAGGGCCGTGCAAAGCCTCCACCACTGGCCGGAAAGAATGGCCCCGGCATCCGCGCTGCCCAGACGCACCCACAGGTCCGGATAAAGCCCCTGGGCGGGATAGGTCCGGGAATAAACCCAATAAAAGAGAACAAGCAGGGCCAGCCCGAACAGGGTCGGCTCCAGCCCGCCCACGGGCCGCAGGTCCGGCAGCTCAGTCCGGGCAAGCTCAGGCCGATTTTCCTCGAAATACTGGGTGATCTCCCCGGCGCCCCGGTCGGCATACCACTCCTGAACCATAACCGCATATCCCCCTCCCTGCTCGGCGGGAAGCCGCCGCAACCGGTGAGGGACATGGCGCGAGGCCAGGACCAGCGCCCAGAGTTGGGCTTCCTTGTGCGACAAGGGGGCGGCGTCCTCTCCTCGGACCAGGGGGACGAGATCGGTCCAGGCATGTCGCAGGACTCGGCGAAACAATCCGGGGCGGCCGGTTCGAAGGTTCATGCCGCAATGTATTAGGAAATCCGGCCGCGCGCAAACCGGTTTCATCCTTGCGGTGCGGCGCGCTCCTCCCTACACTTGCCGGGTCCCGCAAACCTTCAGCCCGACGAGCCCGCCATGCGCAATTTCTTCGCCGTCCTGCTTCTGCCACTCCTTATCCTTCTTTCCGGCCCCGCCCATGCCGCCGACCTTGACGCCATGATCGGCCAGATGCTCATGGCCGGATTCCGGGGATTCACCGTGGACGAGGACAGCGCAATTGTCCGCGACATCCGCGACCGAGGCCTGGGCGGAGTGATTCTCTTCGACCACGACATGCTGCTCAGCAGCGGCCGACGCAACATCCGGTCGGCGGAACAGGTCGAAAAGCTCATCCGCGATCTCCAGGCGCAAGCCCGGATTCCCCTGCTCGTTGCCGTGGATCAGGAAGGCGGCAAGGTGCAGCGGCTCAAGCGGAAGTACGGTTTCCACGAGACACCGGCCGCAGCCGACATGTGCGCTGACGGAGAATTCAACGTGCGCACTGCGGGGTACATGATCGGGTCCAATCTATCCTCGGTGGGCTTCAACCTGGATTTCGCCCCGGTGGTGGATGTGAACGTCAATCCCGACAGCCCGGCCATCGGCAGGCTCGGACGCAGCTTCTCAAGCGATCCCGTGCGGACTGCCCACTGCGCCGGAGTGTTTGTGGACGAACTGCACCGGGCGGGCGTGCTCTCCTGTCTCAAGCACTTCCCCGGGCACGGGTCCGCCGGGACCGATTCCCACGCCGGGCTGACCGATGTGACCGAAACCTGGTCCGAGGCAGAACTCACCCCCTACCGGGAACTGATCGGAAGCGGCAGGGCCGACATGATTATGACCGCCCATATCTTCAACGCGAAACTCGACCCGAACTATCCGGCCACCCTCTCGAAAAAGGTCGTTACCGGCCTGCTGCGTAAAAAGCTCGGCTTCGACGGCGTGGTCATCACCGACGACATGGACATGGGAGCCATCGCCGATGAATACGGCCGCAAGGAAGCCGTGCGTTTGGCCATCGAGGCCGGTGCGGACATTCTTCTCTTCGGCAACAACCTCTCCTACGACCGACGCATCGCGGAAAAGGCCCACGCCATCATCCGGGAGCTCGTGGACCACGGGATCATTCCCCGGTCGCGCATCGAGACATCGTACAACCGTATCCTGCGCCTGAAGCAATCCCTGAAGCAATAACCGCCGACCGTCCAGTGCGGACGATCGGCGGCCTGTGATGAACAACTCTCCGAGAGGGCTACCAGAACAGCCCGGACGTCCCGGAAGTAAACAGAATATCTTCCTGGGCCTCGGTCAGCAGGACCAGTTCGGTTCCCTCTTCCTCAACATGCAAACGACGCACCTTGGCCAGAAACGTCAGATAGGTAAATTCCTGCTCATCCATGCCCGGCCCGCAGGATTTGCGGGTGGAGGCCAAAGGGCCGAATTCGATCTCGTCACCCGTCAGTGAATAGGTGCCGTTGAAAGCGTTGCATCCGCCGAATCCCTCAACCGTGCCGTCGGCGTTGAACGTCAACGTCCGCGCGGGATCGTCGCCGTAGCCCCGGGCCACGATTCTACGCAGGGTCCAGGTCTTGCCGACCAGGGCCTGGCGAATGGCGTCCTCGTTCATCGTCGGGGCGTTGTGGGTCCCACATGCGCCCAGCGCCGCCAGGACGGCGACAAGCAGCGCGGCGAACCCGATTCTTTTCCACATGGTCAGCATCGTTCGTCTCCTTGATCGGTGTCTATCCTCATTGAATAGCAAGGGCTTTGTTCCGATGCAAGAAAACGTGAAACCCCCGGCGCGGCATTCCGAACCGGGGGAGTAGTCGGCAACTGCCGTGCGGGTCGTTATTTCACGTCCGGACAGGCTTTGAGCGCCTCCTCGATATCGCGCTGGGGCAACTCGAAGTTGGTCAAAAGGCCCTGGTTGAAGGCGTCGTAGGACGCCAGGTCGAGCATACCGTGGCCGGAGTACAAAAAGACGATGACGTCGTCCGGTCCGGCGGTTTTGGCCGCCTCGATAGCCCCTTTGATGGCGTGGGACGTCTCGGGCGCGGGCAGGAAGCCCTCGGTCTGCATGAACAGCTTGGCCGCCTCAAAGCACTCGGTCTGGAAGTAGGCCACGGGTTCGCACAGCCCCTCGTTGACGATGTTGCAGACGATGGGCGCGTCGCCGTGATAGCGCAGGCCCCCGGCGTGGATGGGCGCGGGCATGAAGTCGTGCCCCAGAGTGTGCATCTTGACCAGCGGAGTGAGCCGGGCCATGTCGCCGAAGTCGTAGCGGTACTCGCCCCGGGTAAGGGTCGGACACGCCTTGGGCTCCACCGCGATAAACCGGACCGGGTCTCCCTCCAGCTTCTGCGGCATAAACGGCAGGACCAGCCCGCCGAAATTGGAACCGCCGCCCACACAGCCGACCAAATGGGTGGCCTTCTCGCCGACCATCTCCAACTGCTTCTGCACTTCCAGGCCGGTGATGGTCTGATGAATGAGCACGTGGTTGAGCACCGAGCCAAGCGCGTACTTGGTGTCGTCATGGGTGGCCGCGTCCTCCACAGCCTCGGAAATGGCCAGGCCCAGCGATCCCTTGCAGTCCGGATCTTTGGCCAGCATCTCACGGCCCGTCCGGGTCTGCTCCGACGGCGAGGCGTAAATGGTCCCGCCGTAGGTGTTGATTATCATCTTGCGGTACGGCTTCTGCTCGTAGGAGACCTTGACCATGTAGACCACGCACTCCATGCCGTACTGGGCGCAGGCGAACGACAGGGCCGTGCCCCACTGCCCCGCGCCGGTCTCGGTGGCCAGCCGCCTCACGCCCTCGATCTTGTTGTAGTACGCCTGGGGAACCGAGGTGTTGGGCTTATGGGAACCCGCCGGAGACACGGACTCATCCTTGTAGAATATCTTGCACTTGGCGCCGATGGCCTTTTCCAGCCGGTCGGCTCGCACCAAGGGGGATGGACGCCATATCCTGTAGACGTCCATGACCTCTTCGGGAATGTCGATGAACCGTTCGGCGCTCATCTCCTGGGCAATGAGGGAATCCGGGAAAATCGGGGAGAGCATGTCCGGGGTGAGCGGTTCCATGGTCTGCGGGTTGAGGGGCGGAGCCATGGGCGTGGGCAAATCCGGCATGGGATTGTACCACTGGGTAGGCATCTGGTCCTGGGGCAAAAAAATCTTCTTCACTGACATGGTGTTCCTCCGAACAGTTGCGCTGCGGGCCGTAACGGCGGGAGCGTACCGGCTCCCCTCCGGCCCATGCGGGTTGACGTAAAAAAACCACTGGCGTTTCATCCAGCGGCTTTTCCGATGTCCAACTGCGCACGGAAGCACCCGCCACCAGGACCGGCGGCGGAAATACTTCAGCGCGCGTCTAGGAATCGGGCCGCTTGACGTTGCGCCACCCGCGCGCACAAAAGTAATTGTATGATATGGGTGTTTGCATAGTTGCCATGGTTACTCCCGAACTTCCCGCGAAGTCAAGCGGCCCTACTCGGCCAGCCCGGCCGCCAGCTCGGGCAGAATCTCCCCGGCCGGGCCGTGCAGCGCGAAGTCCATGAGCCCCGTGTTCGGAGTCGGCTCCCTGTTGATCTCCACGGTCACGGCCCCGTGGTCCTTGGCCAGTTGGCAAAAGGACGCGGCGGGTTGCACCAGGCTCGATGTGCCCACGGATAGGAATACGTCCGCCTTGCCGATCTGCTCGATGGCCAGCCGGAGCACGCCGGGCGTGAGCGGTTCCCCGAACCAAACCACGCCGGGCCGGAGCAGATGGCCGCACACGGGACATTCCGGCAGGTCGGGCAAGTCGGTAAAATCCTCCCGCGCATGGGTGCAGACCGTGCACCGGACCTGCCACAACGAACCGTGCATCTCCACCATTCTGAGGCTGCCCGCCCTGGCGTGCAGTCCATCCACGTTCTGGGTAATCAGAAGAAAATTCGGCATCTGCCGCTCCATGGCCGCCAGGGCCAGGTGCGCCGGATTGGGTTCGCAGTCTCTCACCAGCCCGCGCCGCCAGTTATAGAATTCCCAGACCAGTTCCGGGTGCGCGGCAAAGGCGTCCGGCCTGGCCAGGTCCTCGGCCCGATGCCGCTTCCACAGCCCGTCGCGGCCGCGAAAGGTGGGGACCCCGCTCTCGGCGGACACCCCCGCCCCGGTAAGAACGACAACCCGCCTGTCGCCTCCCAGCATCGCCTTGACCATTTCCAATTCACCCAGCACGATATCTCCAACCAATTATTATATTTTTAAATCTGCCGCTAAAAACGCTGCGCGGCGGCTTTTCCGGACTCCCGGCCGCTTGCAATCCGACCGAATAAACGTCATAGTCCGCTTCTTCATCTCGAAACAATCCCGACACATCGCCGAGGAGGACCCATTGGCTACCAGAACTGTTTATTTCATTGAAGGCGACGGCATCGGCTCCGAAGTCTGGGCCGCCGGACGTCCCGTCCTGAACAAGGCCGTTGAGATGGCCTACGGCGGGGCCAACAAACTCGACTGGCAGGAACTGCTTGCCGGTGAAAAGGGCTTTGCCGAGACCGGCGAGTACCTGCCCCAGGCCACCATGGAAGCCCTGTCCAAGGCCGACCTGGCCATGAAAGGTCCCCTGAACACGCCCGTGGGCAAGGGATACCGCAGCCTCAACGTGACCATGCGCCAGGCCTTCGACCTCTACGCCTGCATCCGGCCCATCAAATATTTCGAGGGAATAGAATCCCCCGTCAAACGCCCCGACCTGGTGGACATGGTCGTGTTCCGCGAGAACACCGAAGACGTCTACGCCGGTATTGAATACCAGTCCGGTTCCCCGGAAGCCAGAAAATTGATCGACTATCTCGTGGGCGAGCTTGGCGCGAAGATCGATCCCACCGCCAGCATCGGCATCAAGCCCATCACTCCGGCGGGCTCCAAGCGGCTGGTCAAAAAGGCCATCGACTTCGCCATCGCCGAAAACCGCTCTTCCGTAACCCTGGTCCACAAGGGCAACATCATGAAGACCACCGAGGGCGGCTTCCGCGCCTGGGGTTACGAGCTGGCCGACGAGGAGTACAAGGGCAAGGTCGTGCGCGAGGGCGAAGACGGCGAGGGCGTGGTCATCAAGGACCGCATCGCCGACGCCATGTTCCAGAACGTGCTCATGTACCCCGAGCAGTATTCGGTCCTCGCCACCACCAACCTCAACGGCGACTACATCTCCGACGCCCTGGCCGCGCAGGTGGGCGGACTGGGTCTGGCCCCCGGCGTGAACATGGGCGACCGGCTCGCCTTCTTCGAGCCGACCCACGGCACCGCCCCGACCATCGCAGGCAAGGACATGGCCAACCCCGGCTCCCTGATCCTGTCCGGCGCCATGCTCCTTGAACACATCGGCTGGCATGAAGCCGCCGCGCTCATCCACGCCTCGATGGAAAAGACCTTGGCCGACAAGAAGGTCACCGTTGACCTGGCCTCCCAGATCCAAGGCTCCACCCGGGTGGGCTGCAAGGAATTCGGCGAACTTCTGCTGGCCAACCTGTAGCAGGCCGCCATATCGAACCCAACCGGCGGGCCGCGAACTTGTTTCGCGACCCGCCGTTCCTTTTCCTCCCGACGATTTCCCGCGCCCGTCTTGACCGGCACACCCCGCTCGGCTACCCTCTCACATGGCGAAAACCGTTTCCCGACCGGGCCGTTCGGCCCGCCGCCGGGTACCGCATTCGCCGTCGATCGCTTGTCCCGAATCCGGGACGCCCGACCTTCGGATTCCCGCTCCCGGCCCCGCACGGGCCGTCATACTCCGCAACCCCCTGAAGAAAGGAGTCGATTCATGCCTCAACATACCGCTGCGCACCCTCATCCCGAAAAGGAGACCGACCTCAACGGCGCGGACAGCCTGGTCGCCACCCTGGTCGAAAGCGGGGTGGAAGTCTGTTTCGCCAACCCCGGCACCTCCGAGATGCACTTCGTCTCCGCCCTGGACCGCATCCCCGGCATACGCCCGGTGCTCTGCCTGTTCGAGGGCGTGGCTACCGGCGCGGCCGACGGCTATGCCCGCATGACCGGCAAGCCCGCGTGCACCCTGCTCCATCTCGGACCGGGATTTGCCAACGGCATGGCCAACCTGCACAACGCGCGCAAGGGCCAGTCGCCGGTAATCAACGTCGTTGGCGACCACGCGACATACCACGAACGGTACAACGCGCCCCTGACATCCAACGTCACCGCGTTCGCCGAAGCCATCTCCCACTGGGTCGCCCGCCCGAGGAGCGCTCGCGCCGTGGCCGCCGACGCCGCACGCGCCGTACGCGCCGCGCGCACCGCTCCGGGACAGGTGGCCACTCTGATCCTGCCCGCGGACACGGCCTGGCTCCAGGCCGAACGGCCAGCGCCAGCGCTCCCGGTCCCGGCCCCCGCACCCGTGGCCCAAGCCGCCATCAACATTGCTGCAAAGGCCCTCATGAGCGACGGCAAGACCGCCATCCTCCTGCGCGGCTCTGTGCTCCACGGCGAAGGGCTTGCCGCCGCGGGCCGCATCTGCGCAAAGACCGGGGCCACACTCTTCTGCGACACCTTCACCCCGCGTATGCGCTCCGGCGCAGGCTCGCCCGTGGTGGAACGGCTGCCCTACCGGGGCAAGGATGTTCTGGCGCGTCTCGACGGCTTTGACCGAATTTTGCTCGTCGGAGCGCAACCGCCTGTTTCGTTCTTCGCCTATCCCGGCCAGGAGGGCTGGCTTACCCCGCCGCATTGCGACATCCTGACCCTGTCCCAGCCCGACGAAGACGGAAACCGCGCGCTCGCCGACCTGGCAACGGTGATCGACGCCCCGGACCACGCGCCCACGGTCCCGCTCGATCCGCCCGCCCTGCCTGCCGACGGTCCGCTCACCGCCGAAGCCGCCATGCGCATCGTGGCCGCACTGCTGCCGGAAAACGCCATCGTCGCCGATGAAGGCATCACGTCCACCCTGCCCTATGCGAACCAGCTCTCCCAGGCCGCGCCGCACGACTACCTGGCCCTGACCGGCGGCTCCATCGGCGGTATCCTGCCCCTCTCCACCGGGGCCGCTGTGGCCGCGCCCGATCGCAAGGTCGTCTGTCTCGAAGGCGACGGCAGCGCCATGTACACCCTCCAAGCCCTGTGGACCCAGGCCAGGGAGAACCTGAACGTGGTCACCGTCCTGTACGCCAACCGCTCCTATGCGGTCCTCAACCAGGAACTCAAGCTGGTCCGCGCCGCGTCCAAGGGTGATAAGGCCCTGTCTCTCCTGGACCTGCATGATCCGGCCCTGGACTGGGTAAAGCTCGCCGAAGGCATGGGCGTCCAGGCCGTGCGCGCGGAAACGACCCAGGCCTTTGCCGACGCCCTGCGCTCGGCCCTCGACGCGTCCGGTCCCAGGCTTATCGAGGCCGTCATCTGATTTGACGTCCGGGCGGGCCCAAGCGCGACGGCGCAGGCCCGCCCGACAGCCCGGCGCAAGAGGTCGTCCAAGGGTACTTTAATCCGTTTCTGTCAGGGTTTTCCGTTTTAGACCTTGCGAAAACCTTGGCTCTCTACTAAGTGAAAGTCATGCCTGAAAAAGATAAACGCATTCTCATCCTTGGCGTCGGAAATATCCTCTTCACGGACGAGGGATTCGGCGTCCGCGTGGCCGAGGATCTCGAACAGAAATACGAGTTTTCCGACAACGTCACCGTGCTCGACGGCGGCACCCTGGGCCTCAAGCTCATGGGACCGATCATGGAGTCGGACTACCTCATCATTGTGGACATCGTCCTCAACGACGGCACGCCGGGCGAAATCTTCCGCCTCCTCGGCGAAGACCTGAACAAGGCGTGCGCCTTCAAGAACTCCATGCACCAGACCGACTTGCTCGACACGCTGGCCCAGTGTAGCATTATCGGAAGCGTGCCGGACAATGTAATTCTTTTCGGCATAGAGCCGGTCAACTTCAAGGACATGTCCGCCGCCCTGTCCCCGGAACTGGAAATGCGACTCCCGCAGATGGAAGCCCTGGTTCTTGAGGAAGTGAAGAACGCCGGCGGCTGCTATACCCTTCGGACGGACAAAAACCCCGCAACGGAGAAAATTTATGTGCCTCGCGATTCCTGCAGAAATTCTTGAAATAAATGACGGCGTCGCCACCTGCAAAGTGGGCGAAGGCGACACCACGGTCCAGGCGTCCATCATGCTTTTGGACGAGGAAGCCAACATAGGCGACTACATCATCATCCACGCCGGTTTCGCCCTGCGCAAGCTCGACCCCAAGGAGGCGCAGGAAACACTCAAGATCCTCCGCGATATGGTCGATCTCCTTGGCGGCGAAAACTACCAGCACGAAATGCTCTAGCCATTTCCATCAGCCATAACAAAGGCCCGGAACACACCGTGTTCCGGGCCTTTTCTTGTATCGAATAGCGCAAATCAATGGACCACGCTGTCGGAAAACAGATTTATGATCGCCACGCCGCCCACGATAAGGGCCATGCCGAGAATCGCCGGGAAATCCAACGGCTGCTTATACACGACCACCCCGGCCAGGCCGATGAGCACGATGCCAAGCCCTGCCCAGATGGCATAGGCGACGCCCATGGGAATGGTTCGAAGCACCAGGGCAAGCAGGAAAAAAGCCAGCCCGTAGCCAACAACTACCAGCAGGCTCGGGCCGAGGCGGGAAAAACCATCGCTCGCCTGAAGCGCCGTGGTGCCGACGACTTCGCAGACAATGGCCAGGGCAAGATAAACGTATCCCATGATACCTCCGATAGTTGTGCTGATCTAGATTCGCTCTTTCTTGCCGGGCAAGAACGAGGTGCGGATGAAGGTGGGGCTGGCAAAGGCCAGGGGATTGCGGATCACAAGGTCCGGAAGGATGTGGTACCAGCGATAGCCGAGGTCGTGGAAATAGGCGCGGGCGCTGTCCAGGTGGCCGGTTTCACGGGCTGCGTGCAAGGCGGCGTCCCGCTGACAGCGGGACCCGGCCAGGGGCTTGAGGATGCGCTCGCTGAACCCGTACTTGAGAAACATGGCCTTGATGCGCCGGTACTCCCGATGCCGCGACACGCCGTCCGCCATGGCGAAGAACGCGACCACGAACCAGCACACGCCCCACCAGCAAAACGCCCCGGCCAAAGACGCGTTGCCCGAGGCCCACTGCGAAACACCAGCCCCCTTGAGTCCGAGGGCCAAAAGCAACGCACCGAGTCCGGTCATATACGGCCACGGAGCGGCTTGCACGTATCGCGCTCCCCGCTTGAGCATTCCGAGTTTTTCCATTTCACGCATACCCGACTGCGTAGCCAACAACACATAAAAGGTCAAATATCTGCACAACGACGCGAAGACCCGCTTCTTCGTTATCACCAGGAACCTTCCAGAGCGGCCGCCCGGCTACGCCAAGCAGCCTCGCCCCAACGTCGTCCCGACGCACTGCAAGGGCAAACCGTCTTCATTTTCTTGCTAAATATTCAACTGGTTGCGCGCTTCACTCCAGGCCTTTTTCGCTCTTCCGACGCATCAGGCTTTGTCAAAAGCATTGAATGCGGACAAACAGGCCGGTCGGCGAGCGGGTGTAATTCGGTTGTGCAAATGGCAATTGTATCGCAAGAGGAACGGCCCGCTCACACCCACGAGCTGTCCCCCTATGAAATGAACGCCAAAAGAAAGGGGCCCGGCAAATGCCGGGCCCCATGACTTTCGCGCGTTCGCGCCTGTGCAATTACAGGACGCGGAACTTTTTGACGTTACCGGTCTTGTTGTCGATGACGTGCACGCCGCAGGCGATGCAGGGGTCATAGGAGTGGACGGTACGCAGGATCTCGACCGGGCGTTCCGGATCGGCGATCGGGGTGTTGTCCAGCAGAGCCTCTTCAGTGGGGCCGGGCACGTTCATGTCGCAGCGGGGACCGAGGTTCCAGGTGGACGGGACCACGAGCTGGAAGTTGTCGATCTTGCCGCCCTTAATGCTCATCCAGTGGCTCAGAGCGCCACGGGGAGCGTTGACGAAGCCAACGCCCTGCGCTTCGGCGGGCATATCCCAATCCTTGCAGATGTCGAGGTTGCCCTTGGCGATGTTTTCCTTCAGATCGTTGACCATGTCTTCGGTCTTCAGGCAGGTGATGAGGCACTCGATACCACGGGCGCCGGTGCGGCCCAGGGTGGAGAACAGGGCCTCGGGGCCGACTTCCAGTTTGCCGAGGACGAAGTTGACGTACTTGACGAACTCGGGATGACCCAGGCCGTAGTTGACCAAACAGGTGGCCAGAGGACCGACCTCGGTGGCGCGGCCGTCGTAACGGGGAGCCTTCATCCAGGAGTACTTGGTCTTGTCGTCCAGGCTGGTGTACATGGGATCGGTGACACCGGCGTAGGGATGCTTCGGAGTGTCGTCCTTGTACCAGGAGTGCTTGACATGCTCCTCGATCTTGGTGGGATCAAAGGCCATCACGTTCGTGATGTCGCGGTCGAAGATGACACCGGGCTTGACGTACCGGGAGTTCAGATCGGCTTCGCCGCCCTGAGCCGGGTATTCGCCGAAGCTCATGAAGTTGGTGGTACCGCCGATGGAAGCCCAATCCTTGTAGTAGCTGGCCACGGCAATGAGGTCCGGGATGTAGCAGTCAAGGATGAAGTCCTTGATGTCCGCGTACAGGGCCAGGAAGTCGTTGATGTACTTGTCGCTCAGGGCTTCGTAACAGGTTACGCCGCCCATGACGGTGAACTGGGTGTGCGGGTTCTTGGCACCGAACACTGCCATGGCGCGAGCGGCCTTGACCTGCAGGTGCAGGGCGTTCAGGTAGTGGTTGGTGGCAAGCAGGTTGACCTCGGGCGGCAGGACGTAAGCCGGGTGGCCGCCGAGGAAGTAAGCGTTGGTGAAGATGCCCAGGCGGCCGGACTCGACGATGCCCTTGACGGTGTCCTTGGTCTTCTGAAGGTCTTCCTTGGAGGAGACGATCTTCGGATTCGGACGCACGGTCTTGGCGACGGCGACGGCGATTTCAGCGGTCTTGTTGACGTCGGCGGACAGGCAGCCGGCCACGTCAACGAAGTCCAGGGCATGAAGGTGATAGAAGTGCACGATGTGGTCATGCATGAACTGCGCGGCCATCACCAGGTTACGGATGATGGTGGCGTTGTGGGGCAGTTCCTTGTCCACGCCAACGGCGTTGTCGACGCAGCGGATGGAAGCGAGTGCATGAGTATAGGTGCAGACGCCGCAGGAACGCTGGGTGAAGTGCTGGGCATCGCGGGGATCACGACCCTTGAGGATGATCTCCAGACCGCGGAACAGCTGGGAGCTGCTGCGGACATCTACGATCTTGCCATCTTCGACCACGGCTTCAATGCGCAGGTGACCCTCGATCCTGGTGACCGGATCAACTACGACATCGTGTTTCCCGTGCGCCATCGGGGCGGCTTTAGGGGAGCAACCGGACATATTGTATCCTCCTTGAGAATTCTGATTCTGTCTGCGTTAGTTGAACGAAACCCGTACGGACGACCGACTAAAGCTCGGTCAGATCGGCGTACATGAAGGTTTCGCCGTCCCAATCGGCTCCATCCCAGAAATCGGGCTGGGAGCAGCCGATGCAGGGATGACCGGCCTGGACAGGCCAGTTGTACTGGTTGAACTTGACCGTGGGGCAGTTGTTGAAGGTCTCGGGACCACGACAACCGAGTTTACGCAGACACCAGCCCTTGCGAGCCTCTTCGGAACCGAAGGAAGGTGCGAATTCGTCCATGTCGAAGTGCTCCTGCCTCGGGCAGTTGTCGTGAACGGTCTCGCCGTAGAAGGGGATCGGACGCCCGACGTCGTCGAGCTCGGGGATGCCCTTGGTGAGGAAGTGCACGATGGTGCCGACCAGGGAGAACGGGTTCGGCGGGCAGCCGGGCACGTTGATAATGGCCTTGCCGGGGAACAGCTCGCCGACGCCCTTGGCAGCGGTCGGGTTCGGAGCGGCTTTTTGCACGCCGCCGTAGGAGGCGCAGGTGCCGTACGTAATGGTGGCGGCGGCCGCGTTGACTACCTTGGTGGTGGTTTCCAGCATGGTGTGTCCGCCGACCTTGCCGTGAGCACCGGCCTCATTGGCGGTACCGGCCGGAGCGGTGGGTACGCCGCCCTCGATGACGGCGACGAAGTTGCCGGCGTTGACCGTATCCCACAGGGCCTTCTCAGCGGCGTGACCCGCGGCGGCCATGATGGTCTCATGGTAGTTCAGCGAAATGTAATCCAGGATGAGGGCATCGATATAAGGCTCGACGGTCCTCAGGATGGATTCGGAACAACCGGTACATTCGGCGTTGTGCAGCCAGACCACGTTGGGCCTGTTGTCTGCCGTGAGGGCTTCCGCAATTCTCGGGGCGAAAGCAGGCCCCATGCCCATCACTGCGGCCACGGTTCCGCAGAACTTCATGAAATCACGACGGGAAACGCCGCGTTTTTCCAGCCGTTCCACGGCTCCTTCCTTGCCATGACCTACGGAAAATTTCATAGAACACCTCCGTAATAAAATGAGTCTGTTATGAAGAGAACACCGTTATTCCCAGCATAACCGTCGGGCACACGCCCGAACTCGCACCTAAGCCATCTCCTTGTCACGAATTACATATGCGTGACACGATTCGCATTCTTTTTCCAAGTTCGTGCTATAACCCCCTGGAAAAATTAATTAACAAAGTCGTATCGCGGTTTACAAACAAAATCAATAGGCAACTTCAAAAAACTTTCAAGCGAATCGGCAAACTAGGGCCTTGACAAGAACACGTGACAAAAATCACAGAATGCCCTGAACAGTGCCATTGGCTGATGAAACCCGATTGAAGAGCCGTCCAGGCTGAAAGGTCGGACAGAATCGCCCCTGCATGAGCCGACGCATTCTGCGCATAATCTATAATTGAATGCATTCTTCCACTAAGGATAATATTCAGCTAAGAATAGGAGACTAACCCTCGACCCTTCGGGAGGTCTTCCGCTTGGCCGCCATCAGTAACCCTTCTTTCTTTCCCTCGAACAAGAGAGCCTCCGCACCGGGGATTTGCGAGCCCGGCACCCCGAATACCGCCAAGTCGCCGGACCGTCACCACCGCCGCTGCTCCATGGAAATCGGCCATCCCGGATACCGGCGGACCTCGTGAACGACCGATGCCGGAAAGAGACGACACAACGGCAAGAGCCGACCATCCCACGACGTGGGAACCAAGCCCGCTTGAGGAGAGCGTCCGTCCTATGACCGCCGAAAACAGAGGAACCGAAAGGGTAAAAAGCCCCGAACGCAGGCCTTTGGAAGGGATCGGCGCAAGGTCCTTGATCTTCAAGGTGCTGTTCCGCACCCTGCCCCTCCTGCTCGCGGCCGCCCTGCTGCTCATGCTTCTCGCATGGCATTTCACCCGGCGGGACCTTCTGGCCGAAATCGATACCGACGTCGACGTCTTCGCCACTGTGACCTGCCGCGTCCTGGACGGTCTCCTCTGGAACTACCAGACCGAGGAGATGGTCAGCGCCCTGGCCTCCATATCAAGCCATTCCGCCATGCTCGGGGCCGAGATTTACGACGAGGACGGCAAGCTTTTCCTTTCATACGGGCTAACGCCGGCCGACCACGTCGACGGCATACTGACCGTATGGCGCGACATCTACCGCCGCCAGCCCGACGGAAGCCGTACCGACATGGGCAGGCTGGCCATCCACTACACCCACGCCTTTGCCGAGGAACGTCTCAAGCTGGACCTCCTGCGGCATATGTACCTGATAACGCTCATCATATTATTCACCCTTGGCTGTGGCGGCCTATGTCTTCAACAAAACCGTGAACCGACCACTCAAAGTCCTGCGGGACTCCATCCGCACCACGGCAGAGACCGGCCGTCCGACCGAAGCCGAGTGGCGAAGCGACGACGAGATCGGCGAGGTCATCCAGGCTCACAACGACATGCTCGGACGCCTGGCCGACAGAGACGCGGTCCTGGCGGACAGCGAGCAACGGTACCGCCAGCTCTTTGAAAACGCGCTGGTCGGCATCTACATGACCAACTCCAACGGTATTATCCTGGAAGCCAACAGAACCATGGCCGAGATACTGGGCTACGAGTCTCTCGACGCGCTGCCGAAGATCGACGTGTTGTCCCACTACATCGATCCCGACGACCGGGTCACGCTCTGGACAGCACTACGCGAGCATGGCGAAATCTCCCGCTTCAGGACCCGGCTGCGCAAAGTGGACGGCGGGATCATCTGGACGGAACTGTCCGGACGGCTGAACCCGGACAGCACCTTCAACGGCATCCTCCAGGACATCACCGACCAGGTGGCGGCCGAGAGGGCCTTGGAAGAACGGGACGAGCTGTACCGCGCCTTTTTCGAAGAAAACAAGGCGGCCATGATACTGCACGACCCCCTGGACCTGTCCATCCAGTTCGCCAACCCGGCCGCCTGCCGTTTCTACGGCTACTCAAACGAGGAAATGACCACCATGACGATGCGGGAAGTGGACTGCATGACCGACGCCCAGGTGTACCTTGAACTGACGGAAGCCGCGAAAGAGCGCAGAAATTACTTCAAGCACGTGCACACCCTCAAGGACGGCACCCGCCGACATGTCGAGGTCTTCACGGGCCCCGTCTCGCTGGGACGCCGCCAGCTCCACTACTCCATCGTCCACGACGTGACCGACAAGCGGCGGCTCGAAGCCCGGCTGCAACGCATGGCCACCCGCGATCAATTGACCGGATCGTACAACCGCCACGCCTTTTTCCATCGCGCCAAGAACGAGTTGGCCCGCGCGCGGAGATTCTCCCACCCGCTGTCCGTGCTCATGTGCGATCTCGACTACTTCAAGGAAATCAACGACACCTACGGACACGCCGTGGGCGACGAGGTCCTGCGCGCCTTCGCCCTGCGCTGCCGGGCCGACTTCAGGCAAAACGACGTCTTCGCCCGGCTGGGCGGAGAGGAATTCGCCGCCCTGCTGGTGGAGACCGACGCCGAACAGGCCATGGCGGTGGCCGAACGCATCCGGGCCATGGCCGAGGCCATGGTCATTCCGTCCGAAGCCGGGGACCTGACCGTCACCGTATCCATCGGGGTCGCGGCCCTGAATGGCGAGGATTCCATCAAAGACTTGCTCAAACGGGCCGACGAAGCGTTGTACGAGGCCAAAAAAGCGGGCCGCAACACCGTGGCCGGCCGATAAAACGTCGCATTTTTCCGAAACGATCCCCGGCGCCATGCGCGAGGAGGGCAACCGTTATGAACGAATTCATGCTGACCGAGATAAACACCGAACGCTGCCTGTTGCGTCCCTGGCGGGTGGAGGACATCCCCCTGGTTCCGCCGCTGGCCGACACGCGCGACATATCCTGGAACACCTCATTCCGGTTCCCCTACCCCTATGACGAGGAAGCGGCAAAAGACATGATCCACTGGAGCCGCGACGGGGCGGGCGAAAACAAATGGCAATTCGCCGTATTCAGCGACGAAGAGCTTGCGGGCGGCTGCGGGGCCATCCGCGGCAGTGGTGTGGAGACGCACACCGCAACCGTCGGGTACTGGCTCGGCACGGCATGGTGGGGAAAGGGGCTGGCAACCGAGATCGTCGCCGCGCTGGTTCGCTACATGCGCGAAGAGACCGACGTGGAACAGCTCACTGCCAGTTGCTTCGGCTGGAATCCGGCTTCCCGGCGGGTGCTGGAAAAAACCGGCTTCACGCACGAAGGAGTGCGCCGGGGCGTGGTCCGCAAATGGGGGAAAACCACGGACCTGTGGATATACGGCCGACCGCTCTAATCCAGGGCCACCAGCTCCAGGTCGCCCCAAACGGCCACCTTGGCGTCGTACTGGGCGAAGACCCCGTCCAGGCCGATGGGAGCCAGGTCCCGCGCTCGGCGAAGCACGCGGTCCATGTCTTTCCCGGAGTTGAGCATGTTGCACAGGGCCGTGGCCGCGGCATCGGCCAGCCGCGCGTCTTTCGAACGCACGGCCACGAGGTCGCCCGAGCCCAGGCTCAGGGAGTGGCCGATGGTCGCGCTTGAAGCGCACAGGGCCACGGGAAAGGTTCCGGCCTCGATGCGGAGCCCCACGGACGCCCCGGAACCGGGATCGGCCAGCAGGGCCGCCACCCGTTCGCGCGTGGACCGCATATAAATATCCCCGCCGTTTTCCACCAATATATTCGGGCTGCGCTCGGCAAAGGCGTCACCCACTGCCTGGGCTACCGCTCCGGCCACGGCGGCCATGGGGCCGACTCCGCACACCTCGGCGGCCGAAGCCATGGCCCGGACAATCTCGGGCGCGTCGGCCGGAACGCTCACAGGCTCCAGGCTCTCCGCAAATTCCGGATGAAACATGATCCAGTTCTTGATTTCGCCGCGCACCTTGGACACGAATGCCGCGATTTCGTTATGCAAATCCAGTTCGGCCACGACAAGCAGATCGGTCTGCTCCACCGCCACCTGGAACCGAACCTCGCCATCGCGCGGACAAATCGTCCGACGATACCCGCGATCTGTGGAAAGATGCCTCTCCCCCACCATCAAGCCCTCCGGGATATTGTTCCCAATACGGAACAGCTTACGAACACAATAACAAACACCTTATCAACAGCAAGGAGCGCAACGAACAAATTGCGAACACCATTTTCCACAAACGCCCCCCGAAGCAAAGCCGGAAAGTCGCGGAAAAAGGTCGGGAAGGCCTAAGCCCCCGTCCTAGAACCCTTCGTCGGAATTGATGAGAACGATCTTGATGCGCCCTTTGGGGAAAGACTTTTCGGTGATTGTCCAGACGTTGCAAATGCGGTCCGGGGAGGAGCAATCCATACAGTAGCCGGTCTTGACGCAGGGAGTCTTCATGTGCAGCCGCATGGTGTTGACCGGGGCCACGTATTCCTTGATCCGTTCCATGGCGCGCTCCAGATCGGGAACCACTTTATTGCGGCCCACGAGCAGGACCACGTTGCGCGGCCCAAAGGTGATGGCTCCGGTGCGATTTCCATACATGTCCAGATTAACCAAACGGCCGTCCCGCGTGACGGCATTGGTGCCCGTGAAAAAGCAGTCGACCAGCAGTGCCTTGCGGCGCAGTTCGTACTTCTCCTCCGGCGAAAGGGTCTTGTCCCAGGTGTCCAGCGCTTCGAAGTCCGGACAGTCGCGCAGATAATCGTAGAGACCGGAAGCGGCCAAGGTGACGGACCCGCCCCAGGAAACGGTCTTCGGCGCGAGCGCGGGCAGTATCTCGTCGATCACGATGGTGCGCGCGTCGTCCAGGGTCGCGGCCATATAGACGTCGAAGCCGTTGTTCTCAAGCTGTTCCCTGAGATCGGCGAGGTTCAGGCTCCAATAATTATCCATGGTTTTATCCATGAGGCCTCCGGGATATATTCCCTAAATATGGTTCAGTTCGGAAGAAACGCAAAAACGGGCTTTTTTTCGCTCGCCAAGCGGCGAAAAAACTTGTAGCAGAAAACCCGCTCGGCCGAAAGCAGGCAGCCGGGATAGTCCCCAAAATACAGCTTGACGGCCCTAGTGACAGCGGTTATATGCTTCCGTTCGACGCAACTTCTAGCATAATTTCACTCTTTAGGAGATAATAGGATATGAAACGTACTTACCAGCCCAGCAAATGCCGTCGCAAAAGAACCCACGGTTTCCTGGTGCGTTCCCGCACCAAGAATGGTCGCAAAGTGCTTGCGCGCCGTCGCGCCAAAGGTCGCAAGAGATTAGCCGTTTAATTTGGAACAAGGAGCGCCGGCTGCTCCGAAGCCCTGAATTCACAGCTTGTTACGAGCAGGGCAAGAAGCATTTCACGAAAAGTTTCATCCTGTTCATCCTCAAGCGCAGCGAATCCTCGGACGGTATCCGTCTGGGGCTGACTGTCAGTAAAAAGATGGGGCACGCGGTGGCGCGCAACCGTATAAAGAGGGTGGTGCGCGAGTATTTCAGGCTGCATCAATTCGATTTTGATTTGCCTCTGGATATTGTCATTGTTCCGAAGCGGAACCTTGAGGCCAAGCAGCTGACCCTCGCTCTCGCCACGGAAGAGTTCACCCCGCTTTTGAGTCGCCTGTACTCGAAAGCGGCGGCCTCTTAGAGAGGAAATGATGCGCTCGCTATTCTTGGCGCTCATTTGGTTTTACCAGAAACTCATCTCCCCCTTGCTGCCTCCGGCTTGCAGGTTCTATCCGACGTGCTCCCAGTACGCCAAGGAAGCCCTGATCAAGCATGGTGTCATCAAGGGGTGCCTGCTTACGCTTTGGCGTCTCCTTCGTTGCCAGCCTCTTTGCCGCGGGGGATATGACCCCGTCCCGGCCGTTTGGCCCGACTCCACAACCAAAGCGAGATTCACCCCATGGAGAAGAAGGAGCAAATCCGTCTTGTAATTGCCCTGGTCCTGAGCTTCATTGTCCTCTTCGGATGGCAATACCTCACGGGTCCCTCGGCGGAAGAAAAAGCGGAAATGGCCCGCAAGGCCGCCGAGGCCGAGCAGAAGACGGCCGCCCTCACCGAGCAGTCCCAAGCCGCCAAGGCCGCCGCGGAAACCGCTCCCGTCCCCGAATTCATTCCCACCGACGGCGTGTCCGTCACGGTGGACACTCCTCTGTACACCGCCGTGTTCACTTCCCAGGGCGGCGTGCTCGAAAAGTTCATCCTGAAGAACTACCGCGAGACCATCGAAGCGGATTCCCCCAATGTCGACCTGGTGGGCACGAACGCCTTTGCCAAGGGTCCGCTGGGTCTCATCCTGACCCTGAACGACAAGGAATACCACACCTGGAAACGCGGCAACTGGGCCTTCACCGGGTCCGACCTGGCGATTGCCGAAGGCGAGGGTCCCAAGACCCTGACCTTCACCGGCCAGGTTGACGGCTATCGCGTCGAGCGGGTGCTGACCTTCCACGCCGACACCTATCTCATCGACGAATCCGCCACCATCACCAACCTGAACACGATCGGCGCGGAGGGCGCACTGTCCTTCACCGCCGCCGCCAAGTCCATGTCCGAAGAGGACAACAGGTACAACCCGACCAAGGTGGCCTACCTGACCAGCGACACCCGCAAGGAAGTGACCGACCGCGACGACCTGCGCGAGGAAGGACTGTCCGCGCCCGGCGGCCTCAAGTGGGGCGCCATCGAGTCCAACTACTTCCTGTTTGCGGTCATGCCCAAGACCGAGGACGCTTCCATGTCCGCAGGCCTTCAGGACAACGTGTTCCGCATGGCGGTGACCGACAAGGCCACCTTCCTGCCGAACGTCGCCAAGACTCTGAAAACCTCTTATTTCGTCGGCCCCACCGATCGCAAAATGCTCGCCCAGATGCCCAACGATTTGAGCGATGCGGTCAACTTCGGTTGGTTCGACTTCCTGGCCAAGCCCCTGCTGGTCGGCCTGAACTTCTTCTACGGCTTCGTGGGCAACTACGGCGTAGCCATCATCATCCTGACCATAATCATCAAGCTGATTTTCTGGCCCCTGTCCCAGAAAAGCTACGGTTCCATGGAACAGATGAAGAAGCTCCAGCCCATGGTCGCCAAGCTGCGCGAGAAGTACGGTGACGACAAGCAGCGTCTCAACCAGGAGACCATGGCCCTTTACAAGACCTACAAGGTCAACCCGATGGGCGGCTGTTTGCCCATGGTCGTCCAGATTCCCGTCTTCTTCGGCCTCTACAAGGCCCTGCTCGGTGCGGTCGAACTGCGACACGCCCCCTTCATCGCCCATGTGCCCTTCACCGACCTTCCCTGGCTGGCCGACCTGTCCGCCAAGGACCCGTATTACGTCACGCCTATCATCATGGGCGCGTCCATGTTCCTGCAGCAGAAGATGACCCCGAGCGCGGGCGATCCCACTCAGCAGAAGATCATGCTGTTCATGCCGCTGGTCTTCACCTTCATGTTCCTGCAGTTCCCGTCCGGCCTGGTTATCTACTGGCTCTTCAACAACCTCCTGTCCATCGGGCAGCAGTTGATGATCGCCAGGAAATCCAAGGCCAAAGCGGCCAAGAGCAACGACTAACGCCTCCGGGGGGCATATTCGCCCCGGCTTGATAAGGATATGAGAATGAGCGACTTCAAGGAATTCCAGGGAAAGGACCTGGACGAAGCGATCGAAAGCGCATGCAACTACTTCAACTTGCAGCGCGAACGCCTGGAAATTGAGATCCTGTCCGGAGGCTCCTCCGGTATCTTCGGCCTCATGGGCGTGAAGAAGGCCAAGGTCCAGGCCCGGCCCCGCGCCCAGGTGAACGCTTCCGACATCCTCAACGGCGAGACCAAGCAGTCCAAGCCCGCACGCCAGGCCAAGCCCAAGCGCGAAAAAGAGCCCGCACCGGCTTCGGTGGACACCAACGAACCCGCGGAGACCTTCGATGAGGAGCCCAACGGCAACCTCATCGAGGAAGAAGTCTTCAACGACATCAACGGCAACGTGGCCGAGCCCGAGCCGTCCGACGAGACTCCCGCACGCAAACCGCGCGAAAGGAAGCCTCGGCAGCCCCGGAACGAAAAGAAGGGACGCGAGCGCAAGCCCCGCGAAAAGAAGCAGCGTGAACCGCGTGAACAGCGCGAACCGCGTGAACAGCGTGAACAGCGTGAGCCCAGGGAAGCCCGGGAGCCCCGCGAGGAGCCCCGCCGCACCGACATGTCCGCATTCGACCCTGTTGCGCTCGAAAATGCCGTGCGCGAGGTCATGAACGAAATGTTGACCCCGATCGTGGGCGAAACCTCCGTGGAGATCACCCTGGAATCCGACCGGGTCAAGGTCTTCATCGACGACGAGGAGAACTCCGGCCTGATTATCGGTCGCGAGGGTCAGACCCTCTCGTCCATTCAGTACCTGGTCAACCGCCTGGTCTCCCGCAAGATGGGCGACTCGGTGCGTATCCAGGTGGACACCGGCGACTACCGTGAACGCCAGGATGACAAGCTGAGGCAGATCGCCTGGCACCTGGCCGAGAAGGCGGACTCCCTTGGCAGGACCCAGTCCACCAAGCCCCTGTCCTCCTATCACCGCCGGGTCATTCATCTGGCCCTGCAGGACAACGAAACGGTCTTCACCCGCTCCAAGGGCGACGGTCCCATGAAGCGTGTGCTCATCGTTCCCAAGAGCCGCAAGAACAACGGCCGCGCGCGCTACTAGCGTCGGCTTTCTCCGGCGGCTCCGCGAGTTCCGAACTTCGCCGACCTGCGCAGACTGTTGCGCGTCGAGTCGGGGATGGTCGGAAACACGAATGCGCCGCCTTCTTGCAAGTCGTATATCTGAAGGGCCGCTCTCTGTAGCGGCCCTTTTCCTTTTTGCCATTCCCCCGAAGCTCCTGTAAGGAATCTCCATGCTCGATCCCAGGCTTTCCAAGGATACCATCGCGGCCATCGCCACCCCGCCCGGAGACGGCGGCGTAGGCATCGTCCGCGTCAGCGGTTCGCGCGCCCGTGAAATCGTTCGCGCCATGTTTCGGCCCGCTCGGGAGACCTTCACGGACTTCCGCCCCTACCGTCTGCACTACGGCCATGTGACCGACGCGGACGGCACGGTCCTGGACGACGCGCTCTGTGCCTTCATGCCCGGCCCCAACTCCTACACTGGCGAAGACGTGGTCGAGATCAACTGCCACGGCGGACGGGCCGTGCTCGGGGCCGTGCTCCAGGAAACGCTGGACCATGGCGCGCGACTGGCCGAACGCGGCGAATTCACCTACCGCGCCTTCATGAACGGCCGAATGGATCTCTCCCAGGCGGAAGCCGTGGCCGAGATGATCCACGCACCCACCAAGGCGGCCATGCACCTGGCCCAGGTCAAGCTTTCCGGTCTGCTCGGGCACAAAATCACGGAACTCCGCTCCCGCCTCGAAGCGCTACGCGCCCAACTGGCCGTGGCCGTGGATTTTCCCGAGGAGGAGTTGGAATGCCTCTCCCCGAAGCAACTGATCGGGACCGTCGAGGGGGTGCGCGGAGAGATCGGCTCGCTGCTCAAGGCCGTTGACCGTACCCGCGCATGGCGCGAAGGCGCGCTGGTCGTCCTGGCCGGCCGGGTCAACGCGGGCAAATCGAGCCTCATGAACGCCCTGCTCGGCCGCAACAGGGCCATCGTTACCGACCAGCCCGGCACCACCCGCGACTACCTTGAGGAAACCCTGAATCTGGACGGCCTGACCGTCCGTTTGGCCGATACCGCAGGCATTCGCGCCACCGAGGACGTGATCGAGGCCGCCGGTCTCGAAATGGGCCGCGAACTCATGGACCGCGCCGACCTCGTCCTGCTCCTCGCCGACGGTGCCGCCCCGGTTGACGCCGACACCCTGGACGCGGCCCGGCGCATCGGCCCTGAAAAGGCGCTGGCCGTGCTGAACAAAGCCGACCTCGACGCGTTCGATACGCAAAACGGCGAAACGCTCAGGGCCATCGGCCTGGAAACCGCGTCCGTCTCCGCCAAGAGCGGTGCCGGACTGGACCGTCTGTCCGCCCGCATCCGGGAGCGCGTCCTCGGCAACGCGGGACAGCCCGATCCCGACGAGCTCGCCCCCAACGCCCGCCAGGCCGCAGTGCTGGCCGAAGCCGACCGCGAACTGGCCGCGCTGGCCGGGGACACAGCGGCCGGAATTCCCTACGATCTCCTGAGCGTGCGACTGGAAACAGCCTGCGATGTGCTCTCCGGCATCACGGGCGAAATCGCCGCAAACGACATTCTCAACTCCATCTTCGACTCCTTCTGCATAGGTAAATAACATGACAATGGAACCGGAATTCATCGATGTGCAGCATGTAACCTGCGGCCTGGTGCCGCTCATGCAGACCTACCTGGAAGGGACAGAGCCCGAAGTGGACTCCGTCTCCTTCAAAGTCCGTCAGGGCATCCAGACCGAACTGTGGAACTCCTTCGGAACCGGCAGCCGGTGGCGGCTGACCGAAATCACCTCGGACCTCTTCTTCGATGTGGCCACCTTCGTGCGCGTGGAAGTCTCCGCGCTGGACCCGCTCGGGCTGATGGAATTCTAAACACGCAGCCGACAGGCAGGGCGATCTTCCCCTCCTCCGACAGCCAACCCGCCTTCACGGAGAATGGAATGCCACGGCTTTTACTCGCCTTGCTGAGCCTGCTGCTGGCGGCCGTTCCCGCCGCCGCCCTGGAAGTGACGCCCGCCGGACGCTACGCCTCCGGCGTCTTCGACGAATCCGCCGCCGAAATCGTGGTCTACGATCCCGAGGTTGGACAGGCCTATGTGGTCAACGGCCACATGAACGTCGTGGACGTTCTCGACGTCTCGGATATCCGCAACCCCGTCAAAAAGACCAGCTTCGACTTTTCCGCATACGGCACGGCGCTCAATTCCGTGGCCTGCCGCGACGGCATGATCGCCGTCGCCGTGGAGGCCGCCCCCAAGCAGGCTCCGGGCCATGTAGTCGTGGCGGACCGCTCTGGGCGCGTCCTTGCCGCGTTCCGAGTCGGCGCACAACCCGACATGGTCACCTTTTCGCCCGACGGGAAATACATCCTCGCCGCCTGCGAAGGCGCGCCCGACGACGCCTGCTCCGTCGACCCCGAAGGCACGATCAGCATCATCGACATCTCTCCCGGCCTGGACAAAGCCGTCAACCGCAGCGCCGGATTCGCCGCCTTCAATCCCCTCCGGAAACACCTAAAGGCAAGGGGCGTACGCCTCTCGCATCCCGGCTCCACCGTGGCCCAGGACCTGGAACCGGAATACATCGCCGTATCCCCCGACTCCCGGCTCGCCTTCGTCACCCTGCAGGAAAACAATAGCGTGGCCGTGGTGGACATCCCGAAAGCAAAGGTTGTCGAAATCCTGGGCCTCGGCCTCAAGGACTGGTCCGGCCTCGTCATGGACGCCAGCGACAAGGACAAGGCCGTCAACCTCAAACAGTGGCCCGTATATTCCGCCTACATGCCAGACGGCATCGCCGCCTACGCCGTGAACGGCCGCAACTATTTCGTCACCGCCAACGAGGGCGATTCCCGCGAGTACGACGAGTATGCCGACGAAAAGCGGCTGTCCAAAGTCAAACTCGACCCTAGGGCGTTTCCCGAAAGCGACAAGCTTCAGGACAAAAAGGCCCTTGGCCGCCTCAAGACCATCACGGACCTGTCCGACACGGATGGCGACGGCGACTACGACCGCATCGTCGCCTTCGGCGGCCGCTCTTTCTCCATATGGGACGAGAACGGCAGCCTCGTTTTCGATTCCGGCGACAGTTTCGAACGCATTCTGGCCCGGCTCCATGGCTACGGGTTCAATGCCGACAGCGACAAGAACAAGTTCGACAAACGCTCGGACGACAAGGGGTGCGAACCGGAAGGCGCGGAAATCGGCGTGGTCGACGGTCGAACTTACGTCTTTATCGGGCTTGAACGCATGGGCGGGGTGATGGTTTTCGACATCACCGACCCCCAAAACCCTTTCTTCGAGACTTACCGGCTGGACCGCGACTTCTCCGGCGACCCCAAAGAGGGCACGGCCGGCGATCTCGGCCCCGAAGGCGTGCACTTCGTTCCCGCCGCCGAGAGCGGCACGGGCGACGCCCTGCTCTTCGTGGGCAACGAAATTTCCGGGACCACGACGATCTACACGGTGCGATGATCCGTGCCCCCCGAAATTAAAAGCCCCCGCAGGTCCAATGTCCGGCGGGGGCTTCGTTTCCGTATGAAGCTGCTAGGCGTCTTTGGGGAGTTCTTCCACACCGTCCTTACTGACGTCCGGAGCCAGGTACCTAAGGATCAGGTAGCCGAGCACCCCTGAAACCAGGGAGGCGAAGAGAATGGCGATCTTTGCCAGCGCAACCAGGCTCGTGCCCTCTTCAAACGCCAGGTTTCCGATAAAGATGGACATGGTGAAACCGACACCCGCAAGGCAGGACGCGCCCCACAGGTGGACCATTGTGGTCCGGTCCGGGAACGAGGCAAAACCGAGCTTGTCGATGATCCAGCACGCCCCGGCGACGCCTATCTGTTTACCCACCACCAGTCCGAGAAACACGCCGAGGGAAACCGGCGTGAGCAACTCCTGAAAGACATTTGCATCCAGTTGCACGCCCGCGTTGGCCAGAGCGAAAACGGGCATGATGAAAAACGACACCCATGGATGCAGGGAATGCTCGATGTTCTGCAGCGGCGTGGTGGCCGCATCGTATGCGTGCTCCATGGAATGCAGGGCCATCTGCTGCTCCTTGTTGGTCAACACGGTCTTGCCGGGGGTGATGGCCATTTCAAAGACTTCGGCGGCGTGGCGAAGCTCTTCGACAAAGGTGGAGCAGTTCATGCGTGTTCCGGCCGGTATGGTCATGGCCGCCAGCACGCCCGCGATGGTGGCATGGATGCCGGACATGAGGAAGGCCAGCCAGACCACGACGCCGAACACCAAATACGGGATGGAGTTGCGGATGCGCCAGCCCAGGTTGAGCATGAGCATAAAGGCGAGCGCGGCCAGCCCGATGAAGAGGGCCATCAGATTCAGGGTGTCGGTGTAGAAGACGGCAATGACCAGAATGGCTCCGATGTCGTCCACGATGGCCACGGCGGTCAGAAAAATCTTGAGTCCCACCGGCACCCGGCTGCCCAGCAGGGACATAATGCCAAGGGCAAAGGCGATATCCGTGGCCATAGGGATGCCCCATCCCGGAGCCGACTCCAGCCCGCTGTTCAGGGAAAAGAAGATGAGCGCGGGCACGGCCATGCCGCCCACGGCGGCGGCTACGGGCATGATGGTCTGACTCGGCGTGGACAGCCCGCCGACCATCAGCTCGCGCTTGATCTCCAGCCCCACAAGGAAAAAGAAAATGGCCATGAGGCCATCGTTTATCCACAGCAACGAAGGCTTGGACAAAACCCAATTTCCCACCCCCACAGTCAGCTTGGTCTGCCACAGCGCATGGTAGCTCGCAGCCCAGGGAGAGTTGGCCCAAACCAGGGCGGCTATGGTGCAGGCCATCAGCGCGATACCGCCAGCGGCCTCCATACGGAAGAATTTATCGAATGAACTCAGTACGTAATGGACCGGCAAGGGCCTGTCCTGGGGTCGCCTCATAGGTCGCTCCTGTTGCGGTTATGCTGCATATTTATAACACTATTTGCCCCAAGGGCAACACCCGGTGATTATTTGGCCGATATTTTCAAGAGGTTTCCACATAACTCTCCCGCCGGACGACTCGAATACGACGGCCCGATTACCGCCCGGCCGCATAGTCACATGCCCCGCCGATCAGGCCCGTTTGGGAAAATGCCGGGTGCGAAGCTTGCCTTCGGCCCCGTGGAAGCTTACTAGTCTGTTTTCCATTTTTGATTAAATTGGAGGAACCATGCGCAAAGACGTAACCCAAGACAAGTCCGTGGTTGCCGACATTCTGGACGGAGCCGAGGTCGTCTGGCTGGCTCTTGCCGACAAGGACGGCCCCTACTGTGTTCCCGTGAACTTCGCATCGGACGGCGACACGCTCTACATCCACTCAGGCATGAAGGGACGCAAGGCCGCCTGCCTGGATTCGGGCGCGCCTCTGGCCTTCTCCGCCGCCGTGGACATGCGGCTCAAGACCAATGACGAGAACGCCTGCAAATTGGGATACCACTTCCGCTCGGTAATGGGCGACGGCACGCCCCGCGCCCTTGCCGGCGACGAAAAAATGCGCGCCCTGGACCGCATAACCCTCAAATACGCGGGCCATAAACTCCCCTACAATGAACAGGTTTTGGGCATCACCGCCGTGTATGCCATTGCCATCACATCCGCCACCGCGCGGATCAAATAACGAGAGGGAACCATGATTACCTTTTTCATCGGCGACTCCCTGACGCTGGGCTGCGGCGACGCGACAGGGCTTGGCTGGCCCGGCAGAATCGCGACCGCCCTCATGCGGGGTGGCCGGGATCTCACCTGGTACAACCTCGGCGTTCGCGCCAACACCACCATCAAACTCCGCGACCGCTGGCGGGACGAAGTCGCCCGCCGCTTCCTGCCTGGACAGAACGCCCGGCTGATCTTCTCGTTCGGCGTGGCCGACATCGCGAACGACGTGCCCGCGCAAACCTGCTACGACAACGCCGAAGCCATCCTGTCCGAAGCCAAAGACATCGGCCCCACGCTGTTCATCGGCCCCATGCCCGTGGGCGACCCAGACAAGACCGAACGGATCACCCAGCTTTCCCTGGGCCTTGAAACCGTGTGCGATCGGCTCGGCGTGCCCTGTGTGCCCGTGATACAGTCCCTCAAGGACTCCGCGCCCTATGCTTCGGCCCTGGCGGCCTACGACAACGTCCACCCTGCTGCCGAGGGCTATGACATCCTCGCCGAACTGCTCCTCAAGTCCGACGCGGTACGTAATTTCCTCGATTTGGAGAACGACAATGACTGATCTCAAATCCTTTGCCAGCGACAACAACGCAGGCGCGCACCCGGCCGTCATGGAGGCCGTGGTCAAGGCCAACACCGGATTCCGCAAATCCTACGGCGACGACGAACTTTCCATCCACACCGACGAGGTGTTCAAGGAGTTTTTCGGCTCCCAGGCGCGCATCCACTATGTGACCACCGGCACGGCGGCCAATGTGCTCGGCCTGCGCTCCGTGACCCACACATACAACTCCGTGCTCTGCGCAGCCCAGGCGCACATCAACAATGACGAATGCGGCGCGCCCGAGGCGTTCGGCGGCATCAAGCTGGTGCCTATTCCGTCCACGGACGGCAAGCTCACGCCGGGCATGATCGCCCCTTATCTGGGCCACATCGGCTTCGTCCACGCCTCCCAGCCCAAGGTCATTTCCATCACCCAGCCCACGGAACTCGGCAAGCTCTACACTCTGAAGGAGATCGAGGACCTGGTGGAGTTCGCCCACGACCGCGACCTGCTCGTGCACATGGACGGAGCACGCCTGGCCAATGCCTGCGCCGCGCTCGACTGCTCCTTCTTCGACATGACCACCGCGCTGGACGTGGACTTCATCTCCTTCGGCGGCACCAAGAACGGATGTCTCATGGGCGAGGCCGTGCTGTTCCTCAACCCGGACATCGGCGAAGGGTTCCCCTACCTGCGCAAACAGGCCATGCAGTTGGTTTCCAAGATGCGCTTCGTCTCTGCCCAGCTCGAAGCCTACCTGGCCGACGACCTGTGGCTCAAGAACGCCACCCACGCCAACGCCATGGCCAAGCGGCTGGCCGAAAAAGCCGGAGCCATCGAAGGCGTGGACATCAAGGGAACCGTGGACTGCAACTCCCTGTTCGCCCACATCCCGCCCCGGGCCACGGAAATCCTGCTGGAAAAGTATTACTTCTACGTCTGGGACGAACACGACCACACCGTGCGCTGGATGACCTCCTGGGCCACAACCGAAGAAATGGTCGACGAGTTCGTGGCCGATCTGCGCAAGGCCGTGGAGGCCGCCAAGTGACCCGGCAATTGAAACGAATCTGCGTCTATCTGGGCTCCAACCCCGGCAACAACCCGTCGTACGTGGCCGCTGCCGTGGCACTGGGCCGCGAACTGGCCGCCCGCGAAATCGGGCTGGTATACGGCGGGTCCTCCACAGGTCTCATGGGCCGCTTGGCCGACACCTGCCTGGCCGAAGGCGGCGAGGTCATCGGCGTCATTCCCAAGCGTCTCGTGGAAAAGGAAATCGCCCACCAGGGACTGACCGAAGCCCACGTGGTCAACTCCATGCACGAGCGCAAGCAGCTCATGGCCGACCTGTCCGACGGCTTCATCGCCCTGCCCGGCGGCATCGGCACCCTTGAGGAATTCTTCGAGGTCCTGACCTGGAACCAGCTCGGCTACCACGCCAAACCGTGCGGCCTGCTCGACGTATCGGGCTACTACGCCTGCCTGACCGACCACCTGAACCGCATGGTGGACGAAGGGTTCCTCATGGCCGACCACCGCCGCATGGTCCTGACCAGCCCGAACCCGGCCGAACTTATCGATCGCTTTGCGACCTATACCCCGCCGCATGTGGACAAGTGGATCGAGCTGAAGAAAGGGTTGTAACGGCTACGAAAGACGCTTAGCCCATCGAAGTTGGCCGCTTTCAACTCTCAAGGCATTCTCATTTTCAGTGTGCCTATGCTAGGTGTATACCTTCATCGCTACCCAGTTGTTTTACAGGGGAAAAGAGAAAAGTCACCTTCCAACAATCACCGAAAATTCATTTTACGCCCCACGAAAAAGGCCTCCCGAAGGAGGCCATCATTCCGTTTTTCCAAAAGATAAGTGGGTACGCCTACCGGCACATTTGGGCTCCTTCCAGGACCTTGAGCCAGACGCTGGGGCCGAAGCCCAGGACCACGGTGTCGCCCGCCACCAGGATGGGGGTGCCGGGGAGATGGGCCGTTCTGGCGAGCTTTGCGCTTTCCAACACATGGGCCTCGTGGTCCTTTTGGAGCCGCAGGTACAGCGCATCAAGCGTGGTGCCATGAAGCAACTCTGGAAAAGCCTCGGTGAACTGGGCCAGGACGATCATGCGCGCTTCCATGAGGTCTTCAGACTTGGGCTGTTGGAGATCCTCGTAGGCGAAATCGATCAGCTTGGGCAGTCGGTCGGAGCCTGCCGCGTCCTCCATGATCCAGGCGGCCATGTCGGAGCCGATGAAACTTCGGCGCGGGAAGAAGGAAAGGCGAAGCCTGCCATACAACTTGGGGTACTCGCCCAGAAGCTTGTGGGCCAGGCGGCAATGCCAGCACAGGGGATCGGTAACCACGACAACGTCCAGGTCGCCTTTGCCGCGCATCTCCACCACAGCCTGGTCAAAGAGTGCGCGGAACTCGGGCGAGCAGCCATCCGGCGCCCCGGCCCTTTTCCGGTCCTGGGCCTTTTCCCGACTCCCGCTTTCAGCATGTGCGGCGGGCTTGTATTTGTCGGTCGGCAGGTCGCCGACCCTCTGACAGCCGGCAAACAGCCCCAGGGCAACGATCAGCAACGGCAAAAATATAAGCTTGGTTCGCATTCGCGTAACATATGCTCTTAACGCCGGAAAGCCAAGCCCGGGGCCAGGATTCGGACGGCCTTCCGCCGCCGGGGTCAGGCGGCGGCGTCGCCGATCCGTCGCACGGGAGCGGGCCGACCGGCATTTTGAAAGCGGGCCGTGCCCTCGCGGCCCATGAATCGGGACAGTACCTTCGGGTCCGACTTGTGCAAGTCCACCAAGATAAGCCCGTCCATGCAATTGCCGAAATCCGGGTCCATGTTGAAGCCGATGATCTTGCCGCCCAGCTTGAGATATTGCTTGAGCAACACCGGAATGGACCGGCCGTCCTCCACGTCGCGCACGAAGTCGGCCACGTCCTCGGGATCATCGAAGACCGCCTCGGGCAGGGAGAAGTCGAGCCGTTTCAATTTCTTGACCTTGGGCGGCCGCTTGGGAAGCGCCATCCGAGCCAGTTCCGGCATGGAGCAATGGCGTTCCATGAAGCCTACGATAAGTTCACGGGCGATCACGGAATACTCGCTGGAAATGGACACGCAGCCGAACAGCCGGGAATACCGGGGGTTGCGGACCACGTATTCGGCCAGCCCCTTCCACAGCATGAGCAACGGCTGGTAACTGCGCTGGTACTTGGGAATGACGAAGGAACGGCCCAGCTCCAGCGCGGGTCCGAGGCCCTCAAGGAAGCCGGTGCGGTAGTCGAACAAGGTGGAGGTGTACAAACCGGACGCGCCCTGCTCGGCGATGATCTCGTCGGTCCTCGCGAAACGGTACGCTCCGGCCACTTCCCGTTCCTTCCGATTCCAGAGAACCAGATGGTGATAGGTGTCGTCGAACCTGTCGATATCCATTGCCCGGCCGGTGCCCTCGCCCACCTGACGGAAGGTCTCCTCGCGCTGGATGCCGATCTCGCGCAGCAGCCGGGGAATCATGAACGCCTGGGCGTGGAACACGGTGAAATCAGAACTTTCGAGCAGGATGTTTTCATCCGGCAGGGTGGCCACCTCGGAGGCGAGGATATGCTTGCCGCGCGAGTTGGCGATGGGTTCCATGCTCCGCCTGGTTTCCCGGGGCTTGAAATTGAAACGCGGCTTGCGCTCGCGGCGGAGGAGATAGGTGCGGAAGCGCAGATAATCCACTATCGCCTGGTCGTCGCCGTGTTCGGCCAGCTTGTCGTGGCCGATGACCGTGCCGAACCGCACACTGATAACGTCGCGAGAGGCGTGCTTCAGGTTCTCGTGCGGCAGCAGCACGGTGCGCAAACGGGGATGGATGAGGCCCAAGGTCTGGAACAGGCCCGAGTTGCGACCGTTAAAGAATACCGGCAGGGCCGCTGCCCCGGTCTTGCGAATGATCCGGCCGATCATGGGGCTCCAATTCGGGTCGCCCTCGCGGCGCTTCTTGACCTTCAGGCTGGATACCTCGCCCGCGGGGAAAACCACCAGCATACCGCCGTCCTTGAGCCAGCGCATACACGCCTTGAGACCGGCGATGTTCTTGCGCGAGGACTCGGCGCCGCCGAACGGGTCCACCTGAATGATGAGGTCGTCCATCTCGGGGATCATGCCGAGCATGAAATTGGCCATGATCTTGATGTCGGACCGGACCTCCCGCAGGATGCGAACCAGCAAAAGCCCTTCGAGCACGCCGAAGGGATGGTTGCAGACCGCGACCAGCGGTCCGGTACGCGGCACCCGGCTGACAGGCTGGCCGTCGACGGAAAAACGCACCCCGAGCAGATCAAGGGCCTTGTCCACGAAGGAGCCGCCCTCGCCGTCCTGCAATGTCGAGTACAGGGTATTGAGGGTATCAAGCCTGAGGACTTTGGCCAGAGGTCTCCTGACCATGGAGAAAAGAGTGTGGCGAACGGGGTCGTTGAAAGGCGAATCCAGATTGAACAGCGGACCGGCAATGCGATCTTCCATTTTCATCCTCCTGAATATGGTTGCCAGACCATACTCGGACCGCCGCCCCCAGTTCGCGCCGCGTCCATGACATTTCCGCGTATTTTGGTGACGTATTTCAGGCAACGGTGTGACACAGCCCAGCCCGCCCCCGTTTCCGTTTCCCGTGGGAAAATTTGAGAACAGGTGACATATTTCCGGATTCCCGGTATGGGAAACAGAAAAGAAACAACCCGCGTTACAGGAGAAACGCATGTCAGCCAAATCGAACCCGGCCGAATATTCGCCTATCATCACCCTGGGCATCCCCGAACTCGACGAACAACACGAAACCTTCTTCGCCATGCTCGGACGCATCGAAACGGTGTCGCCGGACATGTACCGCCAGCTCGACGACGACGAGACCGACAAGATGCTCGACATCATGAGCGACCTCAAAGACTTCGCCATGCAGCACTTCAGTTTCGAGGAAAACCTCATGGACGAAACCGACTACCCGGGCCTGGATGGCCAGCAGGAATCGCACGAACGTTTCCTTGACGACATCACGCGCCTGGAAGCCGAGCTCATGAACGGCACATCCGTGCCGCCCGTCAAGCTCCACGGATTCCTTGCCGACTGGTTCACCGAACACGTTCGGGAAATGGACCTCCCCTTCGTGGAATTCAGGGAAAAATCCGCAGGATAGGGGCCGCCGCCCTCCGCATTCTCCCCCATGCATCCGCTGCTCGCGAGCGGACCCCATTTTTTTTGTCCGTCCGGGTTGACTCCTGCCATGCCGTGTTTATCTAACAGCAAGCCGGGCGGCTCATGTCGCTCGGCGCAAACATTCAAAAAATCCATTTTGGAGGTATAAGAGGATGAAATTGAAACCGCTGAACGACCGAGTCCTGGTCAAGCGTCTGGAAACGGAAGAAAAAACCGCGGGTGGCATCTACATCCCGGATTCCGCAAAGGAAAAGCCCATGAAGGGTGAAGTCGTGGCCGTCGGCCCCGGCAAGCTGGACGAAGCCGGCAAGCGCGTGAACACCACCGTCAAGGAAGGCGACCTGGTCCTGTTCGCCAAATACGCCGGGACCGAGATCAGCATCGACGGCGAAGAGCACCTGGTCATGCGCGAGGACGATATCCTCGCCATCGTCGAATAGCTCCATATCCGGTACCAATCTACTAAACACAATTTTTATTTTAAGGAGAATACACCATGGCGAAAGATATTCTTTTCGATGCCAAGGCCCGCGAGAAACTGAAAGCGGGTGTGGACAAGCTGGCCAACGCGGTCAAAGTCACCCTCGGACCCAAGGGCCGCAACGTCGTGATGGAGAAGTCCTTCGGCTCCCCCGTCATCACCAAGGACGGCGTGTCCGTTGCCAAGGAAATCGAGCTGGAAGACAAGTTCGAGAACATGGGCGCCCAGATGGTCAAGGAAGTCGCCTCCAAGACTTCCGACGTCGCCGGTGACGGCACCACCACCGCCACCGTCCTGGCCCAGGCCATCTTCACCGAAGGCGTGAAGCTGGTTGCCGCCGGTCGCTCCCCCATGTCCATCAAGCGCGGCATCGACAAGGCCGTCGAAGCCATCGTCGAAGACCTCGAAAAGGTCGCCAAGCCCACCCGCGATCAGAAAGAAATCGCCCAGGTCGGCACCATCTCCGCCAATAACGACGCCACCATCGGCAACATCATCGCCGAGGCCATGAACAAGGTCGGCAAGGAAGGCGTCATCACTGTCGAGGAAGCCAAGGGTCTCGAAACCACCCTGGACGTTGTCGAAGGCATGCAGTTCGACCGCGGCTACCTCTCCCCCTACTTCGTCACCAACACCGAGCGCATGACCTGCGAAATGGAAGAGCCCCTGATTCTCATCAACGAGAAGAAGGTCTCCAACATGAAGGAACTGCTGCCCGTGCTGGAGCAGTGCGCCAAGATGTCCAAGCCGCTGGTCATCATCGCCGAAGACATCGAAGGCGAAGCCCTGGCCACCCTCGTGGTCAACAAGCTGCGCGGCACCCTGAACGTGGTTGCCGTCAAGGCCCCCGGCTTCGGTGAGCGCCGCAAGGCCATGCTGAAGGATATCGCCACCCTGACCGGCGGCCAGGTCGTTTCCGAAGACCTGGGCATCAAGCTGGAGAACCTGACCGTCAACGACCTCGGTTCCTGCAAGCGCATCGTCGTGGACAAGGAAAACACCGTCATCGTCGACGGCGCAGGCAAGGCCGCCGAGATCAAGGGCCGCATCCAGCAGATTCGCGCCGAGATCGCTGAATCCTCTTCCGACTACGATCGCGAGAAGCTCCAGGAGCGTCTGGCCAAGATCGTGGGCGGCGTGGCCGTCATCAACGTCGGTGCTGCCACCGAGACCGAGATGAAGGAGAAGAAGGCCCGCGTGGAAGACGCTCTGAACGCCACCCGCGCAGCTGTCGAAGAAGGCATCGTGCCCGGCGGCGGCGTGGTTCTCGCCCGTGCCGGCAAGGCCGCCCTCAAGGTCAAGGCCGCCGACGACGACGAGCAGGCCGGTATCAACATCATCGCCCGCGCCGTGGAAGAGCCCCTGCGCCAGATCGCTGCCAACGCCGGTCTGGAAGGTTCCATCGTTGTCGAGAAGATCAAGGAAGGCAAGGCCGGTTTCGGCTACAACGCCGCCACCGACAACTACGAAGATCTCATCAAGGCCGGTGTCATCGACCCGAAGAAGGTCACCCGCACCGCTCTGCAGAACGCCGCTTCCGTGGCCGGTCTGCTGCTGACCACCGAGTGCGCCATCGCCGACAAGCCTGAGAAGGCCGACGCGGCTCCGGCCATGCCCGGCGGCATGGGCGGCATGGGCGGAATGGGCGGCATGGGCGGCATGGGCGGCATGTACTAAGCCTCCCAGGCAACCCGACCCAGATCAAGCCAACCGGCCCCGGTCCACACGGACCGGGGCCGGTCTTTTTGTAATGACACTCGCCCCGCCTCCGCTCCAATCGTCATTCCACACGCATCAAGCCGTTTCGCGGAAAAACGATATCCACACCCGATGCCCGGACGGAAAGCCGCAGTGGGATGATGCCCCCCGGCACAGCCGTTATTTGGTATCGTTGCAAAGTTCCTTGGGGGCGGGAACGCATTGCTGACGCCGGAGGCTCCAGGTCTGGCAATCCGGGCAGGGAACGGGGCCTACCCAATTGGGACATTCGAAATCGGCGGTCCGTGCTTCAGCGCCGCCTGCGGCGCGCGCCTGCTCCAGACAATTCCGGCAGCACATCAAGGCCTTGAGCCCTTCCAGTGATTCGCATTTCTCGGTGCAGTCGACGTAGCCCTCAACGATGGCCCGCTCCTCCTCCGAAGCAAACGCTTCGGCGCAGCAGTTGATGCACTCGGCATCCCCGGGCCGACAGCCGGACAGGCAAACCGCCAACGTCCCGGACTCGGCCAAAACGGATGGCGACAGGCCGAGCACGGCGCAAAAACCGATCAAAGCGGCCAAAAACGGAATCATTGTCTTGCGCATGGCGCACCCTCCTTCGTTGCGGGTTTGGGTGCAGCATACAACACGCGCCCGCCCGAAAACAGGTTTTCGCGCAGATTATAACATTTCCGATTCTAACTGACCTGACGGAAATCGCGCACGACTTCGAGGAATTTCTGCAATATTGCTGATTGATTGCTCTTTTTCCAAAGCGCGGTAATCTCCCATTGTGGGAGATCGCCGGAGAGAGGCTTGAAGACCACGCCGTTCCGCCCGCCCGACGCGCTTGAAGCGGGCACAAGGGCGCATCCCAGGCCGGTGGCGACCAGAGCCACGGTGGACTGCTCGGTGTTCACTTCCTGGACGATGTTGGGCATAAACCCGGCCTTGTGGAAGGAGCCGACCAGCGACCGATACAGCGCGGGCTGCGCGATACGCTGATTGAAGATGAGCGGCTGGCCTTCGAGGTCGGTAATGTCCAACGCGTCCCGCTCGGCGAACGGATGCCCGTCCGGCACGGCCAGAACATAGGGTTCGCGCAGGAACAACAGGGAATTGAGCCCGCCGGTGTCATGTCCGAAAAGACGGACAAAGGCTATGTCGATACGATCGCCGCGCAGAAGCGGCAACTGTTCCGAGGTGGATTGCGCCGAAAAATCCAAGCGTATACGCTGGTTGCGCTCGCGAAAGGCGCGAATGGCCATGGGCAGCCTGGAGAGCGACGCCGGGCCGATAAAACCCACGCGCAACTGGCCCTCCAACCCCTTGGCCATGTCCTGAACGCAGACGACCGCCTCGTTCAGCCGGTCGCGGACATCCCTGCACCGTTTGAGGAACTCCTTGCCCTCCGGGGTCAGGGCCACCCTCCGGCTGGTCCGCTCAAGAAGCGTGACGCCGAGTTCCTCTTCAAGACGCTTGATCTGCTGCGACAGGGGAGGCTGGGCGATATGGCACCGCTCGGCGGCCCGGCCGAAATGCAGTTCCTCGGCCACGGCGATGAAATAGGTAATCTGTCTCAATTCCATTATTCAGACCTAATCAATATTAATCTTCGTGTAAATATATATTGGACATATTAATGACACATTTCTACCGTGGCTCCAACGCAAAGGAGGCACGACATGCGGATTTACTCGCGTACTCACACTTTTTTCATGGCGTTCGTCCTCGTCATGATCCTGCCGGGGGCGGTCCTCCCGGCCCTCGGGGATGAAGCAAGGCAAACGATCTGCTCCGATCTGCCGGGGGCTGCCGGACTGGCTCTGGACGGACGGGGCAATGCCTATACCACGAACTGCGCTGCAAACGAAGTGTTGTGCGTTCCGCCGGACGGCGACCCCGTGGTTTACGCCAAGGTGGAAGCCCCCACCGCTCTTGCCGTCGGCCGATCGCGCACGGTCTTCGTGGGCACGGTGTCCGGCGCGATTTTCCTGATCGCTCCCGACGGATCGGTCAGCCGGGCTTATGATTGCGGCAGGCCGGTATCCGGCCTGAGCATCGACCGGGACGGCAATCTCCTCGTGGCCACGGGCGAAGGATCGATCCTACGGCTGGCCCGCGAAAATCTCAACGCTTCCAAATAGCCTCCACTAAACCGGACGGGACCGGGGCGTGCCTGATGAGCGTTCCCGGCCCCGCCCGCATTCTCAACGCGCCCCGTTCGGACGACGCAATATTCCATGGATACAGGGACTTGATCGCCCTTTCCGAAACGAAACGGCCGGAGTCGGCCTAGAAATTCAGGTCGTGGGCCTTTTTAGAACCGCGCCCCTTGGCCGAAGCGAAAATCTTGGGCTCGGCCTGCTTCATGAGCCCGGCAGCTTCGGCGTTGAGAGGATTGCGGTCCAGCGCGGCCTTGGCGTTGTTGAAGACCTCGCCCCATTCCCGCTTGTGAAGGTACAGCTTGGCAAGGCGCAGGTAGAGGTTCTCTCCGGGACCCAGCCAGCGCATGGCATCCTTGATGGCGGCTATTGCCTTGTCCACCTCGTGCATTCCCTCGTAGCAAAGGATGAGCGCGTTGTGGGCGCGCGCGTCGTTGTTCTGGATTTCCAACGCCCTGTTCAGGTAGGGCACGGCCTCGGCGAAAAGGCCGAAGGCGGCCATGCGATTGCCGATATCCGAATGAATGCCCTCGATGTCCTGAAAATATTCGGCAATCTTGCTGTAGAGCTTGCGGGCCTCAAGCGGCTGGCCCGCCCGAATAAGCTTCGCGGCCTTGATGAGGTTGTCGTCCAGCACGGCCAGGCGCTTGCGCTGCTTGGCCACGCGGGCCTTTTCCATGGCTTCTCCGAGCTTTCGGTGCAGCCGCATGAGGGTCTGGAAAAACGCCTTTTCCCTGCCCTTCCGGTACGTGAGTCCGTCCGGGAAGAGCTTCTGGATCATCTTCATCTTATTCAGGTCGCGCAGGGCCTCGTCCAGGTGGGCCTGAATCTCGAACTTCTCCACCCCGTAGACCTGGCTGGTGACCATTCCCCGAATGGCGTTGGCCAGGCACTTGAGGGTCCGCAGGTAATCGTTTTTCTTGGCGTAGGCGCGAGCACGCGCGATGTCTTCGCGGATTTCCTTGGCGGTCATGGGGCTTCCTGACATGGCGTCCTTCATTAGGGAAAAAGCGGTAAGCAACTCCCGCAAATTAATACAGCCACGGGAAATAGGCAAGCGCGCTCACGATTATCCCGCATTTCCGAGCCCCTAGGCGATACGTCCGGCGGCCCCTGTTGACGAGCCGAGACGAATCCGTATAGCGTAACCATTCAACGCGATCCGTCTCAGCCCCGGGAGGGCTTCATGAACATCTATCTCGTCATCATCATCGGTTCCCTGATTGCGGCCTGGTTTCTGGGCATGTTGTCCGACAGGCTCTCCGCCAAGGCCATGCAACCGAAACCGCCCGAGGAGCTGGCCGATGTATTCGACGAGGCAACGTATGCCAAATCCAGGGCCTACACCCTGGAATCCATGAAATTCTCCACGGTGTCGGAATCCTTCAACACCGCCGTGCTGGTGGCCGCCATCCTACTCGGCGGCTTCAATCTCCTTGACCAGATCGCCCGCGCCGCCGGGGCCGGTCCCCTTGCCACCGGCCTTTTATTCATCGGCGGCCTGGCCTTGATCGCGGGCACCATCGGGCTGCCCTTCGAGACGTACCACACCTTCGTCCTGGAAAAGCGCTTCGGTTTCAACACGACCACCGTTTCCACCTTCATCATGGACCGGGTCAAGGGAATCGCCCTGACCGCGATCATCGGCGGAGCGCTGGTGGCGGGCATCCTGCTCTTCCTGCGTGAGACCGGCTCCTACGCCTGGCTCCTGTGCTGGGGATTCGCGGTGGTTCTCTCCCTGGGACTGACCTATGTGGCACCCACCTGGATTCTGCCGATGTTCAACAAGTTCACGCCCCTTGAGGACGGCGAACTGCGCGACAAGCTCGAAGCCTTTGCCGACAAGACCGGGTTCGAGCTGTCCGGCATCTTCGTCATGGACGGCTCCAAACGTTCCACCAAGGGCAACGCCTTTTTCACGGGATTCGGCAAGCGGCGGCGCATCGCCCTGTTCGACACGCTCATCAAGGAAATGGACGCCGACGAGATCGTTGCGGTGCTGGCTCATGAAGTGGGCCACGCCAAGCTCGGACACATCAAGAAACATCTGGCCATAAGCATCATAAAGACCGGGGTCGTCTTCTACCTCATGTCCCTGTTCCTGCAATCCGACGGACTGTTCGCGGCTTTCGGCATGGCGCACAAGTCGCTGTACGCGGGACTGGTCTTCTTCGTCCTGCTCTACACCCCGCTCTCACTGGTCCTTTCCGTGGCGGCCAACCTGATCTCCCGCAAACACGAATTCGAGGCCGACGCCTTCTCCGCGCGAACCACGGGCCGTCCCGAGACCATGATCTCGGCCCTGAAGAAGATGTCCGCCTCGCACCTTTCAAACCCCACCCCGCATCCGCTCACGGTCTGGCTCGAATACAGCCACCCCCCGGTTCTCGCACGCATCAAGGCCCTGTCGGCCCCGCACGCAACAACCAAGTAGACTCGACCGTCTGCATACACCTAGCCCGCAAGCGCACCAGCTCACCGCGACCGCAACCCGCGACGCGACACCAAAAGTTCAGGGATAGAAGAAATGAAGGAAGGGGAGAAAACGTCCTTTTCTCAAAAGACGTTTTCTCCCCTTCCCCCAGCCGCCGAAGGCTTCAAACGGCCAGATTGCACCGGAGGCGAACCTACCCCGCCGCGCGGGCGGCGACCATGGCGGCTTCCTCGCCCTTGCCCTGGGCTTCTAGCGCTTCCACAAGAGTGTCCCAGTAGGCGCTCACGCCCGGGGCCAGCGCCGAAGACTGCCGCGCCAGGACCTCGGCGATCTGCGGGTCTTCGCCCTGATCGAGATACAGCTTGGCGAGCATGTGCATGGCCTGATGGTCGTTGTGGTCGGCGTTGAGCGCCAGATGAAGATATTCGCGGGTGCCCTCGATGTCTCCCTGGCGATAGGCCACCCGGGCCAGGGGCCGGAGGACCATACGTTCACCGCCGGGCTGTTCGGCAGCCTTGCTGTAGAGAGTCGCGGCCTTCTTGAGATGATTGGCCTTTTCCTCGATGGAGCCGAGCCGCATGAGGGAATAGACATGCCCCGGCTCAGCCTTGAGGCACTGGCGGTACGCTTTTTCCGCGCTCTCTAGGTCACCGAGACGATGGTTCGCCCACCCCAGGTTGTAGAGGGCGAGAATATCGCCCTTGTCCAGCTCCACCACCCGCTCGAACTCGTGGCGGGCTTCCTCGAACTTGCCGAGCTGGGCATAGCAAATGCCGAGTGAGTTCCGCGCCAGCAAATTGTTGTCGTCGTCGAGCAGGGCAAGCTTGAATTCCTCAATGGCACCGTAGATGTCGCCATCCATGAAACGGCGGTCGGCGGAGAGATTGAGGGAGATGGAATCGAACACGGCCACGCGGGGATCGGGCAAAAGCAGGGCGTGCTCCAGGGCCATGCGGCAATTTTCAAGCATGTCCGCCCGGTCGAAATTGAGGAAGGGAAAACGCGACGAACCCACGGCGAGCTTGAGGCCGAGGGTCCTGAGGGCCGCCTTTTCAAGTTCGAGTGAACGGTCCATGAGAGTCTGCCGGTCCACGCCTTCCGTGAAGAAAATCATACCGTTGAGGCCGAACCGACCGCCGGTGGCCGAGTCGCCGAACACGCCCTTGGCGAGTTTGGCCACGTCGCGGGCCATATGGTCCATGCCGTCCTGATAACGGTCGCCCTCTTCGGGCTGATCCAAGATGCGGATGAGGGAAAGGCCAAAGGACTCCGGCTTGAGACGGGCCTTCGAGAACCAGGAAACGAATTCGCCGTAGCGAAGAAGCTGGGTCGCCCCGTCGTGGCTCGGCATGGATTCGTCCCGAATCTCCTGTTCGGGAGAAAACAGGCTCTCGTCGCCTTCGATAAGATTGAGCCGGTCGCCGGGCTCCACGGACCAGGCCGCGTCGCCGAGATGCAGGGCCTCGGCAAAGGCGATGTCGTCCTGAACTTCCACCAGCACCACCTCGCCCTTGTACATGGCCGGATAGCGGCCGGAAATTCGCTCGTCCTCGGTCAGGGAGGCGGAAGCGATCCCGCCGGACTTGGGCGAGCGTACCAGAAAACGCTGGCCCACCTTGGCCCCGGACGCTTCGCCCAGGGAGACAACCATACGGTTCATAGGCAAAATTTCGAGGACCCGGCCACCCTTGGACAGGATATCGGCATAGCCGAAGACCCGGTTGCGTCCCTGGTCCTTGGCCACGGCCACGCCCTTACGCGCCTTGCGGACGATCATGCGCGCCTGCTCGGACGGAGTGCGCCGGAACTGCGCGCCCTCCAGCCCCTGGGGATAACAGACATAGCCCAGGCTGCCGGAAACGGTGATGGTGTCGTTGGTGATGTCGTCGGTGAAGGAAAGCTTGCTCAGGCCCGAGCGGATGACTTCGGAGAGCTGGAAACATGCGTGGGGCTTGGCGTCAGGCACCAGGATGGCGAACTTGTCATTGGCGAAGCGCGACACGGTGGTGTATTTGGGGCAGACCAGATGGAGCAGCCGCCCCACTTCGCCCAGGATATCGTCGCCCTTGAGGTAGCCGTACCGCTCGTTGATGGGCTGGAAGGTGTCCATGTCGAGGAAGATGACCCCGAAGGTGCCGGAAAAAGTGATTTCCGGCTCTCGGGCCTCCACCGCCGCCCGGCAACTGCCCGCGGCCAGGCAGTCCTGGACCTGCTCGATGGCCTGCTCCAGCTCCTCGAAGAAAAAGTTCCGTGAATACAAGCCGGTGAGGGGGTCGGTGACAGCCTTCTTGTACAGGGCCAGCTTTTCGAGCACGGACGAAGCCAGCGCCATGAGATATTTGGGGGCCGTGGACGGGGCCTTGAGCCGCACGCCCTTGGCGATGAAATAGCACATCATCTCGCCCTTGAAGACCATGGGCAGAATCAGCTCGTTGTCCTCCCGGCGGAACTCGGGGTCGGGAATGACGTCCGATCGTTCACGGGGAAAGAACAGGCTGTAGGAGGAAAAGGGAACGAACTCCGCCATGCAGTCCTTGATGGTGTGCTCGAAGTCGATCAGCTCCTGGGGAGTGAGCGACGTGGCCCGGTCCGAGAAGATGTCCTTATTTGTCCTCATAATATGATAGGCTACTACGAGGGCCGTTTTTTCTCAAACAAAAGTTTGGGGAATCGAGTGTGACAACTCCTGTTTTTACTCCTCTTTCCGCCCTTCTCAAACCGACTATATCAATGTATCCAGATATAAACATTTTGTTTGACTCCCGACCTCAAATCTGTCAGTTGTTCACCAAGCTCAGAGGCAAACCATGAAAATCATCACCAATCCGACTGAATTGCAGCGCCAATGCCTGGCTTGGCGCAAGCAGGGCCTTGCCGTCGGCCTCGTCCCGACCATGGGCTACCTGCATAACGGACACACCTCACTCATCGACCGGGCGCGGCCCGAGTGCGACAGGCTGGTGGTCTCCGTCTTCGTCAACCCGGCCCAGTTCGGCGCGAACGAAGACCTCTCCTCCTACCCTCGCGACTTCGAGAGCGACTGCGCCAAGGCCGAAGCCCACGGCGCTGACCTCGTCTTCGCGCCCGAACCGGGAGCCATGTACGCGGACAACCACGCCACGTGGGTGGAAGCGCCGAGACTCGGCGAACACCTTTGCGGGGCAAGCCGGCCCGTCCATTTCCGGGGCGTGTGCACGGTGGTTACCAAGCTGTTCATGCTCACCCAGGCCGAAGTGGCCGTGTTCGGCGAAAAGGACTGGCAACAGCTCGCCATCCTTCGCCGTCTGGTCCGCGACCTGAACATCCCGATCCGGCTCATCGGCCAACCCATCGTCCGCGAGGAGGACGGCCTGGCCCTGAGTTCCCGCAACGCCTATTTGACGGACACGGAGCGCGCCGCCGCCCCGAACATCCGCAAGGGGCTGCTCAAGCTGGCGGAGAAGGTCCGTGACGGTGAACACGACGCCGAAACTCTGAAGCGGTTCCTGACCGATGAATACGCCGCAGCCCTGCCCATGGGCGTGGTGGACTATATCGAGATCGTGGACCCCGACGAAATTTCCCCTGTCGAGACCATATCCCGCAACGCGCTGGCCGCCGTGGCCGTGCAAATGGGCAAGGCCCGACTCATCGACAATATACTCTTAGAGGTATTATAACCGTGGCTCAAAGATGTTTTCTGAGCGCCAAAATTCACGGCGCCACCATTACCTGCGCGAACCTGGAATACCGGGGCAGCATCTCCATCGACACCAAACTGATGAAAACCGTTGGTCTGCTGCCTTATGAGCAGGTGGACGTTTACAATTTGGACAACGGCGAACGGTTGACCACCTACGCCATCCCCGGCGCACCCGGCGAGATCTGCCTGAACGGGGCTGCCGCCCACAAGGGCGGAGTCGGACAGCGCGTGATTATCGCCGCCTACATGTGGCTGGACGAGAACGAAGCAAAGACCCGCAAACCCAGGGTCGTTATCGCCGGCAAGAACAACACCGTCGACGAAATCCTTGAGTGCGAACTCATCAACCAGGATTTCCAGTCGTAGCAAGCAGCATCCCTGAAGGAGGGTCCGATGCAGATCGAAGGCAAATACCTTTTCACTTCCGAATCCGTGACCGAAGGCCACCCGGACAAGGTCGCCGACCAGATTTCCGACGCCATCCTGGACGCCATAATCGGCCAGGACGCAAACGCCCGTGTGGCCTGTGAAACGCTGGTCACCACCGGCTTGGCCTTCATTGCCGGTGAAATCTCCACCACCGCTTTCGCCGACTTCCCGGAGATCGTCCGCGAGACCATCAAGGGCATCGGCTACAACAGCTCCGACACCATGGGCTTCGATTGGCAGACCTGCGCGGTCATCTCGTCCATCGACAAGCAGTCCCCCGACATCGCCCAGGGCGTCGACCGCACCAAGCCCGAGGAACAGGGCGCGGGCGACCAGGGCATGATGTTCGGTTTCGCCACCAACGAGACCCCGACGCTCATGCCCACTCCCATCTACTACGCCCACAAGCTTTCCCGCCGCCTGACCTATGTGCGCAAGGAGGGCATCCTCGACTTCCTGCGCCCGGACGGCAAGACCCAGGTCTGCGTGCAGTTCGAGAGCGGCAAGCCCGTGCGCATCGACAACGTGGTCGTCTCCTCGCAGCATGACGAGAACATCGCATACTCCGACCTCAAGGAAGCCATCCTTCAGGAAGTCATCATGAAGTCCCTGCCCGAGGAACTCATCGACGAGCACCTGAAGACCTACATCAACCCGACCGGCCGGTTCGTCATCGGCGGCCCCGTGGGCGACTGCGGCCTGACCGGACGCAAGATCATCAACGACACCTACGGCGGCGCGGGAGCGCACGGCGGCGGCGCGTTCTCCGGCAAGGACCCGTCCAAGGTGGACCGCTCCGGCGCGTACATGGCCCGCTATGTGGCCAAGAACGTCGTCGCTTCCGGCCTGGCCGACATGTGCGAAGTTCAGATCGCCTACGCCATCGGCGTGGCGGAACCCGTGTCCGTCGTCGTCAGCTCCAGGGGTACCGGACAGGTCTCCGACGAGCAGTTGACCAAGGCCGTGACCGAAGTCTTCGACATGCGTCCCTACCACATCCAGGAACGGCTCAAGCTGCGCCGTCCCATTTTCCGCAAAACCACCAACTACGGCCACTTCGGCCGCGAGCTTCCCGAGTTCACCTGGGAAGCCACCGATGCCGTGGCCGATCTGCGCACCGCCTGCAAGATCTAACGCCCGGCATACGCCAGACATGACCATGGGGGTGGGAGCTTTGCTCCCACCCCCTTTTTCCCATCCGCCTCCCTTGTGGCGCAAAACCACTGCGTTCCGCCATTGCGCACCGCCGTCCAAAACGACTCCGCTCCTTCCGCATCAGTTCCCTATTTTATTACAAAAAGATAAAAAAATACTTTTTTGTAGCCTCTTGTTGCCCAAAAATGGCATTTTTTAATGACTTTCCTACGTCTTCCTGCTAGGGATTTTCACCTTTATTACAGACTTGTTCAATTTCAACCTACTCTTGATTCCATTTGGAGCTCGAATGAACAACTATCCCAAAAGCAACGACGTCATCGGCAGCGTCAACCGCGGCAACGCCATTGAATCCGGTCTCTGCACCCTGTGCAGGGCGGACTGTCAGGGCAAATGCGAGACATGGCTCTCGTCCATGCGCGGACGCGAAATCCTCTACCCCCGCGATTTCGGTATGGTTACCGCGGGCAGCGGCAACACGACCCATGTGGGCGTGTCCTACAATTCCCTCAGGATCCAGGGCCTGAACTATGGAGCGATGGGCGCCGCCAACACCGACTCCGACCTGCTCTTCACCGACGTCAACCTGGAGACCTCCTTCGGCGCGCATGAAATCACCAAGTGCAAGGTGCCCTTCATGACCGGCGCGCTGGGTTCCACCTTCATCGCCGCCAAATACTGGGACGCCTTTGCCGTTGGCTGCGCCCTGGTGGGAGCCCCCATCGTCATCGGGGAGAACGTTGTCGGTGTCGACCGCGACGCCGAGATCAGCAACGGGCGCATCCGCAAGGCCCCCGAACTGGAACGCCGCATCGACACCTACATGCGTTACTATGACGGATACGGCGCGATCATCGTCCAGATGAACGTGGAGGACACCCGCAACGGCGTGGCCGAATACGTGGCTGAGAAGTACGGCGACAAGGTCATCATCGAGCTCAAATGGGGTCAGGGCGCCAAGGACATCGGCGGCGAGATCGAAGTTTCCAGCATCGAATACGCCCAGTTCCTCAAGAAGCGCGGCTACCTGGTCGACCCCGATCCCGAAAAGGCCGAGGTCAAGGACGGCTACGCCAAAGGATCGATCAAGCATTTCGCCCGGCACAGCAGGCTCGGCTACACGAACCTGTCGACCTACGAACAGGTGCGCGACGAGTTCATGAACTCGATCAAGTACCTGCGCAAGATCGGCTTCAAGCGCATTTCCCTGAAGACCGGCTCCTACGGCATGGAGGCCCTGGCCATGGCCATCAAGTTCGCCTCCGAGGCCGAACTCGACCTGCTGACCATGGACGGTTCCGGCGGCGGCACCGGCATGAGCCCCTGGAACATGATGGAAAGCTGGGGCGTACCCTCCATTCTGCTCCACGCCAAGGCCCACGAGTACGCCTCCCGTCTGGCCGCGAGCGGCAAGCGCGTGGTGGATATGTCCTTCGCGGGCGGCTTCGCCAAGGGCAGCAACATCTTCAAGGCCCTGGCCATGGGCGCTCCCTACACCAAGCTTATCTGTATGGGCCGCGCCATGATGATCCCCGGCTTCCTGGGCGCAAACATCGAGGGCGCGCTCTTCCCCGAACGCCGCGAGGCCGTCCACGGCAACTGGGACAAGCTCCCGGCCGCTGTTTCCAATTACGGCAAGACCCCCGAGGAAATCTACGCCTGTTACCAGGACGTGGAAAAGTACGTCGGCTCGGACGAGATGAAGAACATCCCCCTCGGCGCGGTGGGCATCTGGAGCCTCGTGGACAAGCTGTCCGCAGCCCTGCAGCAGCTCATGTGCGGCGCACGCAAATTCCGGCTCGACGAGATCAGCCGCGCGGACATCGCCTCGGGCAACCGCGAGACCGAACGCGAGACCGGCATCGGCTTCATCACCGACATCATGGACGAGACCGCCAAGAAGATTCTGGATATGTAACGCCGGAGCACCGGCTTTGAATTACGAAGGGGAGGGCCGAAAGGTTCTCCCCTTTTTCTTTCGCCCCACCCGCGCGATCCGGCTTTACCGGACGCAGGCGGACTCTTCCTCGCGAGACATGTCCACGCAAAGGATGCGGTGCCTGCCGCTGCTCTTGTGGTAGAAGACATGCGAAATGGTGATGCACAGGTTGCCGGAGGCCAGGGAGATGTACGGACGGGTGGTGAACTTCTCCAGCCCTGCCTGGATGGGCAGAAAATATTCCTTGAGCGAATGATCCGCACCCGCCATGGCTGGCTCGTACAGAAACCGCTTGCAGGTCTTGAGTCGGCCCTGGTCGCAGACCGTGTCCGATATCTGGTTGCCGCGCATGTCGAGGACGTACAGGCACTCCACGGTGTCGTAGGTCTCGACGAAACCGGACAAGGCCGATGCCATGCCTTTGGCGGGCGTTTCAGCCAGTGACTGGCACATAGTCAGCACGGTCAAATCGTAGCTGGAATACAGCCGCTTTGCGTCGGCTATCTGCTGGGTGCGGTTTTCCCGATGCCGCTCGGCCAGCGCATCGACCTTGGAAGCCATGCCCGGCACGGCGTCCAGCCCCGGGGCGGGCCGGGCGAAATAGAATCCCTGGAACACGTCCACCCCGTTGGAGAGCAGACACATTGCCTCTTCGGCGGTCTCCACCCCCTCGGCCAGAACCAGGCAGCCGAGCCGGTTGGACATCTGGACGAAACTGCGGACCACTTCCAACTTGTGGAATTGCCGGTCCACCGCGCTTACAAGGGTGCGATCCAGCTTGATGACATCCGGCTTGAGCAATGGAATGCGGTCCAGGTTGGAGAACCCAGCCCCCACATCATCCAACGCGATAAGAAAGCCGCGCTCCCTGTAAAATCGGACAAAGGCCATGAGGGCGTCGATGTCCTCGCACCGGGACTCGATGATTTCGATAATCACATTGCCCGGACTGATGCCGCAGCGGGTGACCAGGTTGAGCAGATGGCAGGAACCGCGCGTCTCCTCGTTGATGCAGGAGGCGTCGATGTTCATGGAGAGCATCAGCCCCTTGTCCCTTCGCAGGAGAGCCGCGAAGGACTCCGCCGCGTTAGTTCGGCAGGCCCGGTCCAGGGCGAGCCGGGATGCCCTGTCCCGGGCCTGCTCGAACAGCAGGGTAGGAGGTATGATATCTCCGCTTTGGGGGTCGAACCCCCTGCTCAACGCCTCCAGTCCCACGACCGCCTTCCGCTTGAGGGAGACCTGAGGCTGGAAATGCGTGACCAGGAAGCGATTTTCAATGATCTCTAGTATGTCGGGCACTGCGGTCAACCTTGAAATATCTCGCCTGTCGGCTGTTATGCTTATGGTACCGAGTGGTTGTCGCCGCTTTTGTGCCGGGGCGGCCCGATCGGTCCGCCCCGGCTATATTGTCGCAATCCGCTCTAGAGGATGCCGTCCTCACCGGTCCTGATACGCAGGGCCTTGGTCAGTTCGGTCACGAAGATCACGCCGTCGCCTTCGGTGCCGGTCTGCCCGGAGGACAGGATGGCTTCGATGGCCTTTACTTCGAAATCGTCGTTCACGCCGATTTCGAGACGGACCTTCTTGAGCAGGTTCACTTCCATCTGTACGCCGCGATAAGTCTCGGTGAATCCCTTCTGGCGTCCGGAGCCGAGGATGTTGGTCACGGACAGGGAGTAGATTTCCTTGGCGTACAGGGCCTGCTTCACGTCGTTGAGCTTTTCGGGCCTGATGTATGCAATGATGAGCTTCATTTTATTATTCTCCTTGAATGATCTTTGGTTGCGCTTCGACTACTCGTTGCTGAAGAGCTGGAAACCGTTGTAGGACTCGGAGCCGTGCTCGGCGATGTCCAGACCCTTGAGCTCCTCTTCCTTGGTCACGCGGATGCCGAAGATCGCCTTGACGATGCTCATGAGGATGAACCCGCAGCCGAAGGCCCAGACGAAGAAGGTGCCCGCGCCGATGAGCTGCACGCCAAGCTGCCCCATGCCGCCGCCGAAGAACAAGCCGCCGTCGGTGTTGAACAGGCCGCAGGCGATGGTGCCCCACGCGCCGCAGACGCCGTGGACCGAAGCCGCGCCGACCGGATCGTCGATCTTGAGAACCTTGTCGATGAACTCGATGGACATGACGACCAGCACGCCGGCCACCAGGCCGATGATGATGGAAGGACCGGGAGTGACGGTGGCGCAGGGGGCGGTGATACCGACCAGACCTGCCAGCGCGCCGTTCATGGTCATGGAGATGTCGGGCTTGCCGTAGCGGAACCAGGAGATGAACATGGCTCCAAGGGTGCCGCCGCAGGCCGCGAGAGAGGTGTTCATGGCGATCAGGCCGATGGTGTCGTCGGCGGTGGTGGTGGAACCGGGGTTGAAGCCGAACCAGCCGAACCACAGGATGAAGACGCCCAGACCGGCCAGCGGGATGTTGTGGCCCGGGATAGCCTTGGCCTTGCCGTCCTCGGAGTACTTGCCGATGCGCGGGCCGAGCACCAGAGCTCCGGCCAGGGCGATCCAGCCGCCCACGGAGTGGACAACGGAGGAACCGGCGAAGTCGCAGAAGCCAAGGGCTTCCAGCCAACCGGCACCGTCATCGCCCAACCACAGGGAACCCCACGCCCAGTGGCCGGAGATGGGATAGATCAGGCCGGAGATGACGATGGACACGACGATATAGCTGCCGAACTTGGTGCGCTCGGCCATGCCGCCCGAAACGATGGTGGCGGCGGTGGCGGCGAACACGGACTGGAAGAACCAGAAGGTGTAGGTCCACATCATGTCGCCCTCGGCCACGCCGCTAAGCGCGTAGCCGGAGGTTCCGATGAACCCGCCCGCGTCCAGGCCGAACATGACGGCGAAACCGAACAGGAAGAAGACGATGGACCCCGCCGCGAAGTCCAGGAAGTTTTTCATCATGATGTTGCCAGCGGACTTCGCCCGGGTGAATCCGGCCTCGACACAGGCGAATCCGGCCTGCATAATCATGACCAGACAGGCGGCGATCAGCGTCCAAAGGATGTTGGCGTTGGACTGGGTGAGCAACTCCACATCCTGGGCATAGGCGAAGGAAGGGGCCAGAGCTGCCGCCAATACGGCCGCGCCGATGGCGAGCCGCTTGGAAACATGGGTCGGGGACTTTCTCGAAAACATTGCGATACTCCTCTTTGAATGGAAAGCGTTTCTAACCTGCCCTCCCTCTATCAAGAGTCGTGCCAATTACGATTTTTGTTGCAATCCATGTAAAACAGCCACTTTTGACCACTTCAAAATGCACATATTTTTTCATTTTTGTAATAAAGTACATTTTTGAATGGTAGAAATTACATCAAAATTGTCAATTTGTAAAAAAATGTCAAACAGACCAAAAATGACCGCCGGTCGCACATTTATAATGTATATAACGCTATCTACCCGAAATCGTAACATATCTTTTTGTTGACAGACTGGCCCCATGGGTGTAGCTCTAAAAGCCATGAAGACCTCCATCGTTACCACCGCATACTTTTCCAACTTTTACTTTTGGTATTGGTATAGCCACGCTCGCGGGCTTGGAAGAGGCGCTGTGTAACCTTTTGGTGGATCACACAACCGATAGATAACTTCTTCAAGGGCCGCGGGCGAAAGCCGGCGGCCCTTGTTTTTTTGCACCGGTCGCCGGTCCAGCCCGGCTCCTTGAGGGAACCAACTTCAGAGGAGAAACAACATGCACATCGGAAAAGCCATCAGGTTGGAGCGCATCTTCAACCGCAACACAGGCAGGACCATCATCGTCCCCATGGACCACGGCGTGACAGTCGGCCCCATCGACGGACTGGTCGACATGCGCGAGGCGGTAGGCAAGGTCGTCGACGGAGGGGCCAACGCCGTCATTGAGCACAAGGGCCTTGTCCGCTGCGGCCACCGCGCCGAAGGCAAGGACATCGGCCTCATCGTCCACCTCTCCGCCTCCACTTCCCTATCTCCCTTCCCCAACGCAAAATCACTGGTCGCCTCCGTGGAGGACGCCATCCGGCTCGGAGCGGACGCCGTGTCCATCCACTGCAACCTCGGCGACGAGACCGAATCCGCCATGCTTAACGATTTCGGCAAAATAGCCTCCGACGCCTCCAACTGGGGCATCCCGCTCCTGGCCATGGTCTACGCCCGAGGCCCGAAGGTGAAGAATGAATACGCCCCCGAGATCGTGGCCCACTGCGCCCGCGTTGGCACCGAACTGGGCGCGGACGTGGTCAAGGTCAACTACACCGGCGACATCGACTCGTTCTCCCGCGTGTGCAACGCCTGCTGCATCCCCGTGGTCATCGCGGGCGGCCCCAAGCTCGACAGCACCGAGGCGTTCCTCCAGATGGTGCATGACTCACTGGAAGCCGGAGGCGCGGGCCTGTCCGTGGGACGCAACGTCTTCCAGCACGACAACCCCACCCGTCTGGTCGAGGCTTTGAACATGGTCGTTCACGACGACGAATCCGTCGAGGCCGCTCTCAACCACCTCAACGCATAGCGAAGCAGCCATGAAAAAAATCATCTTCAAATCCGTGCCCTTTGACAAAACCCTGGTCACTCTGGCGCTCGAATCCGGCGTTGACGCCGTCATGGTCGAAAAAGACCATGCGGAGGCCGTCAGGGCACTAGGCCGCGTCACCGTCATCACCCCCGAGGACATGCCCGTTGTCGAGCTGACCGAAAAGGCCGATGAAGACGCCGCGGTCAAGGCGATCAAGGCGGGCAAGGACGTGGTTCTCAAAAAGGGATGGGAGATCATCCCCGTGGAAAACATCCTGGCTCAGGTCGATTCCCTGGCCCTGGAGTGCGAATCCCTTGACCGCGCCGTGCTCGCCGCCGGAATCCTCGAACGCGGCTGCGACACCATCGTGGTCCTGCCCGAAGGCGGAGCCGACCTGAAGCGAATCGTCGCCGAACTCAAACTCTCCCAGGGAACCATGGAACTGCAAACCGCCACCGTCACGGCCATCGAGTCCACCGGCCTGGGCCATCGCGTCTGCGTGGACACCATTTCCATGCTGAAGAAAGGCCAGGGAATGCTCATCGGCAACTCCAGCGCCTTTTCCTTCCTCGTCCACGCCGAGACCGAATCCAATCCTTATGTTGCCGCGCGGCCCTTCCGGATCAATGCGGGCGCGGTCCACGCCTACGCCCAGATGCCCGGCGACAAGACCACCTACCTCGAAGAACTCGCGGCAGGCGTGGACGTGCTCATTGTGAGCGCGGACGGGACCACCTCGCTGGCAACCGTGGGCCGCGTCAAGGTCGAGGTACGGCCCATGCTGCTCATCACCGCGGAGACCAAGACCGCGAACGGGACCAAAACCGGCCAGGTTTTCCTGCAAAACGCCGAGACCATCCGCGTGGTCACGGACAAGGGCGAACCCGTATCCGTCGTCACGCTCAAGGTCGGCGACAAGATTCTCGTTCGCACCGACGAGGCCGGACGCCACTTCGGTATGCGCATCAAGGAAGAGATCAAGGAAGGCTAAGCGCCCATTTCCCGATTTTCCTTGGCGATTAACGGAACGTGGGGATTGAGAAAAAGCGTTCGATGACGCATTATTATATGAAATAAGGTAAATCCGCGCGAAAACACGTTTTGGAAGGGTCCAAGAAAGAACCCGTTGCCGAGGGGCCCGAAATGCCCGAAGGCACTCCTGGAGAAGACATGGCTGACACGAAAGACAGGAACGACATTCCCGATCTCGGGGAACTGCGGGATTCCATCGACACGCTGGACAAGCGAATCGTGGACCTGCTCAACCAGCGGGCCAAGCTGTCGCTGAGCGTCGGCCGCTACAAGGCGGCCAAGGGCGAATCCATATACAAGCCGTTCCGCGAGCAGGAGGTGATGGACAAGATCGCCAACTCCTCGCCCGGCCCGTTGCCGGACAAACACCTGCGCACCATCTATCGCGAGATCATGAGCTCGTCGCGCCACCTCCAGCGGCCCGAACGGGTGGTCTATCTCGGCCCGGAAGGCACCTTCTCCTATTTCGCGGCGGTCGAACACATGGGTTCGTCCGCCTCCCTGACCCCAAAGAACAACTTTGAAGAAATTTTTCGGGCCGTAGCCGAGGAAGGAGCGGAGCTGGGAGTCATCCCGCTCGAAAACTCCATCGAGGGCACCGTGGGGCAGGTGGTGGACCTGTTCATGAAATACAAGGTCTACATCCAGGCCGAGGTCTTCAGCCGCATCAGCCATTGCCTCATCTCCCGAGCCGAACGGGTCGAGGACGTGGAGGTCATCTACTCCCACCCGCAGCCCCTGGGCCAGTGCAGGGAATGGCTCCACTCCCACCTGCGCGACGTGCCGACCATCCCCATGGAATCCACGGCCGAAGCCGCCGAAGTGGTGGCCGGCAAGAAAGCCGCCGCCGTGGTCGGCCACCGCAAGCTGGCGGACATGCACGCCATGAACGTCCTGGCCGAGTCTATCGAGGACCTGCCGGACAACTGGACCCGTTTCATCATCATCGGGGCGGCCCCTTCCCAAGAGGACCGGCGCGACAAGACTTCCATACTCTTCACCACGCCCAACCGGCCGGGCGCGCTGGCCCGCGTGTTGACCACCCTGGCCCACCAGGGCATCAACGTAACCAAGCTCGAATCCCGTCCCTACCGGGGCGAGAAATGGCGATACGTCTTCTTCGCCGACCTGGCCTGCGACCTGGGCGGCGAAAGATACGAAGACGTGCTGGGCGACATCCGAGACCAATGCCTTACACTGCGCGTGCTGGGCACCTACCCCACTCAGGAGGAAATCCAATGACCAAGGATCCGATCATCGTTAATGCTCCGGCCAGCAAGTCCCTCTCCCACCGCACCCTGATCGCCGCCGCCTTGGCCAAAGGCGTGTCCGAAATCAGCTCGGTCCTCGACTCCGACGACATCACCCGCACCCGCGACTGCCTGACCGCCTGCGGGGCCGCCATCGAGGAAAAGGACGGCAAGCTGGTGGTCACGGGCATGGAGGACGGCCCCAAGGGAGCCAACGCGGACGGCAAACACAAGGACGAGGAGCCGCATGAACTGTTCATGCACGAGTCCGGGACCACCTGCCGTCTGATGACCGCCGTGGCCGCCGCTGGCAAGGGCCTCTTCCGGATTCACGGCGCGCCGCGTATGCACGAACGCCCCATGGCCGAGCTGACCGACGCCCTGTCGAGCCTGGGCGCCAAATTCGATTTCGAGGAAAGGAAGGGGTTCCTCCCCTTTGTCATAACCGCCGGGGGATACCGGAAAAAGAGCGTGGACATCACCCTTGAGGAAAGCAGCCAGTACCTGTCCGGCCTGCTCCTGGGCGCGCCCATGGCCGACCACGAGACGACCATCTCGGTGACCGGCGACAAGGCCGTATCCTGGCCCTACGTCGCCCTGACCCTGCGGATCATGGAGGACTTCAAGGCCGGATTCGCCGTGGAAATCAAGGAAGACCGCGCCTGGAAGGAAGTACCGTGGCGTTCGATCAAGGGCGTGACCCCCGGCCAGGTCCGCTTCATCGTCAAGCCGACCGGCTACGAGAACACCGGCTACATGGTCGAGGGAGACTGGTCCAACGCCAGCTATTTTCTCGCCGCCGGGGCAGTGGGTTCGCGCCCGGTGCTCCTCAAAGGGTTGGCCGCCGACTCCCTTCAGGGCGATCGGGCGATCATGGACATCCTCAGCCAGATGGGAGCCTCCATCAAAGTCAATTTCAACGGCATCCTGGTGGAGCCGAGCAGACTGCGCGGCATAAGGGTCGACATGGGCCGCTGCCCCGACCTGGTTCCCACCGTGGCCGCCGTGGCCGCCTTCGCCGCCACGCCGACGACCATCGACAACGTGGCCCATCTCCGCCTCAAGGAGACGGACCGGCTGGCGGCCTGCGCCGCCGAGCTGACGCGCGCCGGTTGCGAGGCCGAGGCGTCCGACGATTCGCTCACCATCCGCCCGGGACGTCCGCCCCGCGACAGCGAAGTGGAGTTCAAGACCTACAACGACCATAGAATGGCCATGGCCATGACCCTGTTCGAACTGGCCGGGGCCAAAACCACGCTCGACAACCCCGAATGCGTCAACAAATCCTTCCCGGGCTTCTTCGACGAGTGGAAGAAGATCGTCGGCTAACCCGCAAGGACAGATAGAAATCATGGCAACGGAAATACACAACATAGCCGTCGTGGGCGCGAACGGGCAGATGGGCGGCCGCTTCTCGACGGACTTCGCCGGACTCGGCCTGAACGTTACGGGCCTGGACCGGGGCTCCTCGGACGAAGACGTGCGCGCGGCCCTCGACGGATGCGACCTGCTCCTGCTCAGCGTGCCCGTCACGGCCATGGATGCGGTGCTCGACCGAATGCTGCCGATGCTTGCCGCGCCGACCATCCTCTGCGACGTGGGTTCCGTGAAGATCATGCCGGTGAAGGCCATGACGGCCCGGTACGAGGGGCCGGTGGTGGGCACCCACCCCCTGTTCGGCCCCGTGGTTCCCGACGGATTCGAGCCCAGAGTGGCGGTCATGCCCGGCCGCGACCGCGACACGGACGCCGCGGCCCTGGTAGCCGACCTGTTCACCCGCTGCGGCTACGCCTGTTTCGCCTCCGACCCGGAGGAGCACGACCGGGCCATGGCCTACATCCAGGGCCTGAACTATACCTCCACCGTGGCCTTCCTGGCCGCGGCCCGGGATGTGGAGGGCATCCGCAATTACGTCACTCCGTCCTTCCGGCGCAGACTTGACTCGGCCGCGAAAATGCTGACCCAGGACATGGAACTCTTCGAGATCATCTCCGAGGCCAACCCGTTTTTGCAGGAAGTAAGCCGCAAGTTCATGTCCTATCTCAGCCTGGCCGCCGGCGGCGATCTCGACCTGCTGGCCGATCGGGCCCAGTGGTGGTGGCGCAACGAAGAATCTTATTGATGGGGTGCGGCGTTTCGCCGGGCACACGATTACACCTGTAACCGAAGCCGCACCCCGACCAAGGGTGCGGCTTTATTTTGAAGGAGAACATGATGAACGGTACGTGAAAGAAATGGGAAAACCACAAGAAGATCAAGGGATGGCAGGTCATACCTAGGCCATATCATTAACAAACAGCCAAAACCGGCACGATTGCGAGTGGAGCGCACGCTCCGCGCGCGAGGAGTGCGAAGGATACGCAATGCAGAAAATAACCCTCACGCAGCACGGCAAATGGATGCCTGCCGACGTGCAAACCACCATCTCCCTCTACATGGGACTTGTGGGCGACCAACCCGGCATTCTCCTGGAATCCGCCGAGGTGGACGGACGGCTCGGCCGCTACTCCCTCATCGCCTTCGACTACCGCCTCATGCTCCACCCCGTGGACGGAAGGCTGGTCGTCGAGGCCTCCGACGAAAGGCTCTCGCCCCTCAAGGAGTTCGAGGGCATGGACTTCCTGGCCGGGATCAAGGAAGTCGTCAAACATCTCTCCATCGAGCAGGAGGCCACCGGCGCCTCCCCGGCCGTGGGCCGCGACGGGCTGCCCGGCCTGACGCGCGGCCTCTACGGCTACTTCGGCTACGGCGTGGCCGGGATGTTCGAACGCAAACTGAAAGACGTGTGCAGGCCCGAGGACGCCGAGGCGTGCCTGGTCCTGCCCGGCCAGATGGTTCTCTTCGATCACCTGCGCCACTCCTGCTGCTACCTCTCCCTGGACGAGGGAGCCACGCCCATGCCCGCCCCGATCCAGTGGGGGGCCGACCTGACCGCTCCCGAGACCGGCGCGCCCGAGGTGCATCCCGGCAAGGAGGAGTACATGGCCGGGGTCGCGCGGTGCAAGGAGCTTATCGCCGAGGGCGAATGCATCCAGGTGGTCCTGTCCACCCGGTTCTCCGTACCCCTGCCCGACGAGCCGTTCAGAATCTACCGCAGGCTCCGCCAGGCCAACCCCTCGCCGTTCATGTTCTATATGAAATTCCCGGACTGCCCCTCCATGGGTAAGACCTGCGGGACCACCCTGCTCGGCTCATCACCCGAAATGATGGTCCGCTCCGCGCGCGGCAGCCTCGAAGTGCGCCCCATCGCGGGCACCCGCTGGCGCGGGGAGACCGAGAAGGAGGATATCCGCCTGGAAGAGGAACTGTTGGCTGATCCCAAGGAACGGGCCGAACACGTCATGCTGGTGGACCTTGGCCGCAACGACCTGGGCCGCATCTCCAAACCCGGCACGGTGACCGTGGAGAAATTCATGAACGTGGAACGGTTCTCCCACGTCATGCACCTGACCTCCTACGTGGAAGGCGAACTCAAGGACGGACTGGACGGCGTGGACGTGCTCCAGGCCACCTTCCCGGCCGGAACCCTGTCCGGCGCGCCCAAGATCCGGGCCATGGAGATCATCGCCGAGCTGGAACCCGAAGCGCGCGGCCCCTACGGAGGCTGCATAGGCTGGATGGGCCTGGACGACGGCGAGGTCAGCCTCGACACCGGCATCACCATCCGCTCCATGTGGATCAGGGACAACGTCTGCCATTGGCAGGCGGGCGCAGGCATCGTCTACGATTCGAACCCCGAGGCCGAATGGGTCGAATGCAACAACAAGGCCCGTGTGATCCTCGAAGTCATCACCGGCAAGGGAGGCACCGATGTTTTTGCTGATCGATAATTTCGACTCCTTCACCTTCAACCTGGTGCAGGCGTTCCAGCAGCTCGGAGCCGACCCCGTGGTCATCCGCAACGACCGGAAAGAAGTCCTGGAGCTGGCCGAAAGCGGCGAATTGGAGCGCGTCTGCCTCTCTCCCGGACCGAGCAATCCGGAGAACGCGGGCTTCTGCCTGGAGTTCCTGACCAGGCTCCCCAAGGAAACGCCGGTGCTCGGCGTCTGCCTGGGGCATCAGACCCTGGGCCACTTCGCGGGCGCGCCCGTTGAACGCGCCGGGCGGATCATGCACGGCAAGACCTCCGAGGTCTTCCACGAGGGCCGGGGCGTGTTCGAGGGGCTGCCCTCCCCGTTCACGGTCTGCCGCTACCACTCCCTCATCGTCCCGGCCGAGAAGGCCGCCGACAGAATCGAGGTCACGGCCCGCACCGAACAGGGCGAGGTCATGGGATTGCGGTACAAGGACCGGCCCTGGCACGGCGTGCAGTTCCACCCGGAATCCATCCTCACCCCCGAAGGCCCCAAGCTCCTTGCAAACTTCCTCAAAATAAAAGGATAAGACCATGACCATAGCCGAAATACTCGAAATACTGGCCCAGAAACGCGCCCTGACCGACGATCAGGCGGACTTCATGTTCGCCGAACTCATGTCCGGCAACCTGACCGAGGCCCAATCCGGAGCGTTCCTCATGGGATTGCGCGCCAAGGGCGAAGACTCCACGGACCTGGCCGCGGGCGTGCGCGCCTGCCTGGCCCACGCGCGGACCATCCCCGGCATCAAGGCCACCCCGGACAACCCCATCTTCGACACCGTGGGAACCGGCGGCGACGGCCAGCATTCCTTCAACAACTCCACGGCCGTTTCCCTGTTCCTCGCGGACATGGGCTGCACCGTGGCCAAACACGGAAACCGCGCCCTGTCGTCCTCCTGCGGCTCGGCCGACGCCCTCGAAGGGCTGGGCGTCCCGCTGGAACAGACTCCGGAGGAAGCCGCTGCCGGACTTGCGAAATACAACTTCGCCTTCCTGTTCGCCCCGGCCTACCATCCGGCCTTCAAGCACATCATGCCCGTGCGCAGGCAGCTCGGCATCCGCACCCTGTTCAACTTCATGGGACCGCTGCTCAACCCGGTCCGCCCGTCGCACCAGCTCATCGGCGTGGGCGATCCTGAGCGGCTGTTCCTCATGGGCGAAACCCTGCTCCTGACCGGCGTGCGCCGCGCCCTCATCTTCGCGGGCGCGGGCGGCTTCGACGAGCTGACCACCTGGGGCGTCAACCGAGGCTACATCATCGACGACGGCCGCATGGACAAGGCCGTGGTCGACTCCGGCACCCTGGGCTTCCAGCGCCATTCCCCGGAGGACGTGCGCGTCACCGGCAAAGAGGACGCCGTGGACAAACTCCGGGCCATTCTGGCGGGCAAGGGGCCGGAGGCCATGATGGACATGGTGGCCCTCAATCTGGCAGGGTGCCTGAATCTGCTGGACAAGGGCACCATGGCCGAATGCGCCGATATCGCCCGCGACGTGGTTCATGCCGGACTGACAAAAGGAATCCCCTATGCTGAATAAATTCCGTGAGGCCAAGCGGCTCGAAATCGAGTCGCTGCACAAGGACTTCGCGGCGGGACGCATTCCCGCCGCCTTCCGGGGCGAACGCCCCTCCTTCATCGACGCCATCAAGGCCAAGGGGCCAGGCGCGATCATCGCCGAGTTCAAACCGGCCAGCCCGAGCAGGGGAATGCTGCGCGAAAACGCCAACCCCCTGGATTTCGCCGACGCCTATGCCGAAAACGGCGCGGCGGCCATTTCCGTACTGACCGAACACAAGTTCTTCAAAGGCACCCCCGACTTTCTCTTCATGATGAACGGGCCGGGACTGCCGCTTTTGCGCAAGGACTTCGTCATCGATCCGCTCCAGGTGGCCATGACCGCCTCCAGCCCGGCCTCCGCCGTGCTGCTCATCGCCCGCATGTGCGACGACGCCGCCCACCTGAAGCAGCTCGTCGACATCGCGAGAATGCCCGGCCTGACCCCGGTGGTCGAAATATTCGACCAGGCGGACCTGGACCGCGCCCGCGAGGCCGGAGCCGACGTCATCCAGGTCAACAACCGCGACCTGGACACCCTGGAAACCTCCCTGAACCAAGGCCGCCGCTTCATCAAACAGAAGCGGGACGGCGAGCTGTGGATATGCGCAAGCGGCGTGTCCACCCGCGCCCAGGTGGAGGAAATGGCCGGGCTGGGCTTCGACGCGATACTCGTCGGCACATCGCTGATGGAGGCCGACGATCCCGGCGCCATGCTGGCCGAGCTGGCGGGAGTCCGCTAAAATGACACGCCCCCTGGTCAAGGTCTGCGGCATGACCCGCATGGAAGACGTGGAACTCTGCGTCGAGCTGGGCGTTGACCTGCTCGGCTTCATCTTCCACGAGAAAAGCCCGCGCAACGCCGATCCGGATTTCGTGGCTTCGGTCAAGACCGGCAAGGTCTCCAAGGTTGGCGTGTTCGTCGACCAGACCGTCGACGAAATCCTCGAAACCATGGACCGATGCGGGCTGCACGCGGCCCAGCTGCACGGCGGCCAGGACACGATCTTCTGCTGGAAGATCGGCCCCGACCGGGTCATCCGGGCCTTCTGGCCCGACGCCTATCCCTCGCCCCATGCGCTGGCGCGCGACCTTGAAGCCTATAGCGAGGTCTGCGGCCACTTCCTTCTGGACGCAGGCGCGAAAGGCCAGGGCGGAACCGGCAAGTCCATTAATCTCGCCAATCTGCAACACGTTGAAATACATACACCTTGGTTCCTCGCTGGCGGACTCGGGCCAGGCAACCTCAAAGCTGCCCTGGCTGCGAATCCTCCTGGCCTGGACTTCAATTCCGGCGTGGAAAGCGCGCCGGGCATCAAGGACGAGACCAAACTGCGGGAAGTCTTCCGGATTCTCGCGGAATTGGAATAAGGATTCATCATGAAAAAAGGATACTTCGGCGACTTCGGCGGGCAGTTCATCCCCGAACTGCTCATGCCGCCGCTCATAGAGCTCGAAGAGGCCATGGAAACCATCCTCCCGAGTGAGGCGTTTCAGAGCCGCTTCGCGGCCATGCTCAAGGAAAACGTCGGCCGTCCCTCGGCCATCACCTACTGCCCGAACCTCTCCAGGGACCTCGGCCTCGACCTCTGGCTCAAGCGCGAGGACCTCAACCACTCGGGCGCGCACAAGATCAACAACACCCTTGGCCAGGGACTCCTGGCCAAAATGATGGGCAAAAAGGTGCTCCTGGCCGAGACCGGCGCGGGAATGCACGGGGTGGCCACCACCGTAGCCGCCGCCATGCTCGACATGAAGGCGGTCATCTACATGGGCGCCACCGACGTGGTCCGCCAGGCCCCGAACGTCAACAGAATGCGTCTCATGGGCGCGGAAATCATCGCCGTCGAGTCGGGCACCAAGACCCTCAAGGACGCCATCAACGAGGCCCTCAGACGCTGGCTGTCGGACCAGGAGACCACCCACTACTGCTTCGGCACCGCCGCCGGGCCGCATCCCTTCCCCACCCTGGTCCGCGAATTCCAGCAGATCATCTCCAAGGAAGCGCGCGAGCAGTTCATGACCCGCAACCAGGGCAAACTGCCCGATGTGGTCGTGGCCTGCGTGGGCGGCGGCTCCAACGCCATCGGCATGTTTCACAACTTCGTCCCCGACGAATCCGTGAAACTGGTCGGCGTGGAAGCCGCAGGCACCGGCGAGCCGGGCTGTTACAGCTCCGCGCCCATCGACCACGGCACCGACGGCGTGCTGCACGGCATGAAGACCAAGCTGTTGCAGACCCCGGAAGGCCAGATCGAGCCCTCCCACTCCGTCGCGGCAGGCCTGGACTATCCCGGCGTCGGCCCGGAGCACGCCCACCTCCATGCCATCGGCCGGGTCGACTACACGACCATCAACGACACCCAGGCCATCAACGCCTTCAAGGTCCTGTCCCGGCGCGAAGGCATCATCCCGGCCCTGGAATCCTCCCACGCCGTGGCCTACGCCATAGAGAACAGGGACAAGCTCCAGGGCCAATCGGTGCTCGTCTGCCTCTCCGGGCGGGGCGACAAGGATTTGGGGATACTCGATGAGATTCTGTGAGAGCCTCCGGCGGGATGCCGCCGAAGAGTGTCTCCGACGGAACCTCGCCGGTGAGGCGTCTCCTACGGCCCAAGAACCTTTTGAACGAAGGTCTTGGGAATCTCCAAAACTTTATGGGTGCGCTCCGCGCAAGGCGGGCGCGCAGACAAGGTGTACAATATGAATGCAATGCAGATAAAAATCGAAGAGGCCAAGGCCAGGGGGAAGGTTGGGCTCATTCCGTTCCTGCCCGCAGGGTTCCCGGACCGCGAGCAATTCTGGAAGGAACTTGAGGAACTGGACGCGGCTGGCGCGTCCGTCATCGAGATCGGTATGCCCTTTTCCGACCCGGTGGCCGACGGTCCGGTCGTGGAAAAGGCGTCCCTCCAATGTCTCGCGGACGGCGTCAACCTGGCCTGGATTCTCACCGAGCTGCGAAAGCGCAAGGGGCAATTCAAGGCTGCCCTGCTGCTCATGGGCTATCTCAACCCCCTCTATCAATACGGTCTGTCTAAATTCGGCGAGGACTGCGAAGCGGCCGGGGTTTCCGGCCTGATCGTCGCGGACATGCCCCACGAGGAATCCCAATTCGTCAAGGATGCCGTCGAACCGCATGGCGTCGCCCTCGTTCCCCTGATCGGCCTGAACACCTCCAAGGAACGCATGGCGCTCTATGCCGACGGCGCAGCGGGATTTTGTTACTTCGTCTCCGTGCTCGGCACCACCGGACAGCGCGACGCCCTGCCCGCACGCATCAAGGAAAAACTCGCCGAGGCGCGGGAAGTCTTCGACATCCCCATAGCCCTGGGCTTCGGCATCAAGCATCCCGATCAACTCGCACAATTCGAGGGACTCATGGACGCCGCCATATTCGGCTCCGCCCTCATCTCGCACATCGAATCCGGCCGCTCCAGCGACTCCTTCATGGAGCCGTGGAAGTAGGGCAGCCTCCGGCGGCCGGGGGAAGGGAGAGAAAAACCCTTTGAAAAGGGTTGTTTCTCTCCCTTCCCCCGGACCCCCATCCCTCTCTTTTCCCAAACTTTTTGATGCGCCTTCGGCGGGTGGCGGACTTATGTCTTTGACGGGCTCGAAGGGTGGTGCTATCATTATTAAATGAGTAGCACGAAGAGTCTGCAAGCTGACGAATCGTCCCGCAAGGGATATGGGCCAACCAGTTTCTGGTTGCAAGAACCCGGCGAGGTCTTTGCCCATCTGGACCTCAAACCCGGCCAGGTCTTCCTGGACGCCGGGTGCGGGGCCGGGGAATATTCCCTGTACGCCGCGCCGCTGCTCGGCGAGACCGGCGCGATCATCGCCGTGGACAACATCCGCATCTCGACGGACGCCCTCAACAAACTGCCCGCCCGTCCCGGCGAGGCCCCCATCACCGCATTTGCCGCCGACATCACCGCCACCCTGCCCATTGAGCCGCACTCCGTGGACGTGATCTTCCTGTCCACCGTCCTGCACATCAAGAAGGTTCGTGACCGCGCGGCGGAAATGTTCCGTGAATTTCACCGCCTTCTGCGTCCCGGCTCCACTCTGGCCGTGCTCGAATGCAAAAAGGTCGAGGCCAATTTCGGGCCGCCGCTCCACTCCCGCCTTTCCGAGGAGGACGTCCGCGCCCTGGTCGAACCCCACGGATTCCGCCACGCCTCCACCTTCGACACAGGACACGCGAACCTGATCCGCTTCGAGGCCCAATAAACACCGCCCGCCCGCGACGAAATTGCCCGGCAAATCCGTCGGAGACGACTCCCGCAACTGATTTCACAACGCGGCAACCGGGATGCCGCGCCCTTCTTTCTTGCCTCTCTCCACCGAATAATATATTCGGTGCCGGTTATGACCATGCCCCGCGATACCTATACTCCCAGGCTTGATGTCCTCGCCTTTTTCATCATTTTGGCATCCTTTGCGGTGCGTTACTGGTTCGTGGCCTCGGGCCAACTGAACCTGGTACAGGACGAGGCCCAGTACTGGGATTGGATTCGACGGCCGCAATTATCCTATTATTCCAAGGGACCGCTCATCGCCTGGGTCATCACCCTGTGGACCAAGGTTTTCGGAAACACCGAACTCGGCGTGCGCTTCGGGTCCATCCTGGGCATGGCCGGCATCCAGGCCGCGCTCTACATCGGCGTGTCCAGGGTGTGGCGGGAATACCGGCTCGCCATTTTCGTGCTGTTCGCGGCGGCGACCATGCCCATGCTCAACGCGCTGGGCATCCTGGCCACCACGGACTGCCCGCTCATCTTCTGCTGGACCGTGGCCTTCTTCGCCCTTGCGGCGGCCACGCGCAACGAACCCGACCTGCCGGTCTCCAACATTCCCTTCGTCATCCTCGCCGTGTGCATGGCCGTGGGCATCCTCGCCAAGTACATGATGCTCACCTTCCTCGCCCTGGCCCTGATCCACGCCCTGATCCTGCAATGCCGGGGACAGATGCCGGAGCGGTTCTGGACGCGCTTCGCCGTTGCCGCGATCGCCGGTTCCGCCATCGGGCTCGCGCCCATTATCATCTGGAACATGGGCAACGACTGGGTCGCCTACAAGCATGTCGCCAAGCTGACCTCCGGCGTGGGCGGCAGCGACTGGCTGCCCGACCGCATCGGGCCGTTCTTCGAAATGCTCGGCGCGCAGATAGGCCTGCTGGCCCCGTGGTGGGCCTGGTTCCTCGCCGTGGCCTCGGTCGGCGCGATGCGCAAGGCATGGGTCGGCCCGGTGGGGCGTTTCGACGCGGACTACCGGCGGGACCTGATGACCGTGCTTTTCTTCTGGCCCCTGTGGGCGGGCATCACCCTCAAGGCGCTCTTCTCCAAGGTGGAAGCCAACTGGACCGCCGTGACCTTCTCGGCGGGAGCCATCCTGGCGGGCATGGCCCTCAAGGCGTGGTGGGACGCGCCCGGCCGCAGGACACGGGGACGCGCCATCCTGACGGGCTCCGCCGTGGTCCTGACCGTGGCCATATTCATCTCGCCGCTCCTCCCGCTCCCTGACGCCGTGAACCCCACTCTCCGTCTCAAGGGGTGGGCCGACCTGGGACGCAAGGTGGACGAGATCATACGCACGGAATTCGACGACCCGTCCAAGGTCTTCGCCATGTCAGACAACTACGGGTTCACTTCGGAGCTGGCCTTCTATCTCGAAGGACAGCCCATCACCTACTGCACCTGGACCGAAAAACGGCGCATGAACCAGTACGACCTGTGGCCTTCTCCGGCCGAAGGCAAGATTGGCTGGGACGCGGTCATGATCCGCAAGCGCTTCACCAACGCCAAGGTGCGCGGCCTGAAAAAGATGTTCGAACACGTGTCCGAACCCATCCACTACCGCTCCTCCTTCAACGGCATGGAGGGCCGCAAGTTCACCATCATCGTCTGCAAGGGGTTCACCGGCTACTGGCCCCGCCACGAAGGCAAATTCTAGCCGCCCACAATCCACTTTTTCTAGACGCACCTGTCCATATCTCCGCGCAGAATCCACGTTTTTTAGATCGGCGGTTTACTTTCTCCAAAACCCCCGACATTGCAAAAGCTTTGCCCTCCTTGGGCTGCAAAGACCGCCTGCCGTTTCAGAAGATACTGGCAGGCTTTTTGCTTTTCTCCTCGCAGGGGTGGGGCCTGAACACTTTACTTTTCCTGGGGGGACGGTGCTGAAATTCGGATGCAAACTGCTGATCGCGGCCTCATTCATCTTCCTTTTGCCAGGGTGCGCCATGGTGCCCATGGGCATCGGGCTCATTCCCGGCGCGCCCGCCTACGTCTCCTCGCTCATCGGAGGAGGGCAATCGATGTACGAAACAGCCATGGATGAACGGACCACCGAACAGCAGATGTTGGACGCCATCGTGGCCGGGCACGCCCAGGCCGAGCTTTACAGGGCCAAGGGCATCGAACCCACGCAGATCACTCCCTACTGCTATTTCGGCAAGCTCTACCTGGTGGGAGAATACGACTCCCCGGAACAATTGCGGAAAATCTATCAATGCGTGGACAAGGTCGACGGCAAGCGCGCGGTCATCAGCCGGCTGTACCTGCGCGACGAGGACGCAAAGACCTCCTTCTTCCACGACCAGGCCCGATACGCCGAACTGCGGACGCAGCTCATGGCCGACTTCGAGGTGACCAGCACACCCATCGAGGTGGAGATCGTCCAGGGCGACATCATCCTTTTGGGCGCCATCCAGAACAGGGAGGAACGGGAACGCATCGTGGCCCACGCCATGGACATGGACGGGGTGCACAGGGTGGTTTCATTCCTCTATCATCAGGAAAACGCCGCCGAACCGAAGATCATGACCGCCCAACTCGCCCCTGCGCCAGAGCCGCCCAAGGAAATTCCGCCGCCGCCCGAGACCAAGCCTAAAAGCGTCAAAACCCGGCCCAAGGTGGAAAAGAAGCCGAAGTCGCAGGTTCACCCGACGCTGGCCGTTTCCAACCCCGACAGGGGAAGGTAGTTCTCCTCCCTCCAATCGAGAACCAAGGCTCATTGCGAAAGACCGTCCGCGCCATCCGGACGGTTTTTCCGTTGTCCATGGAAGCGGCCGTATGGCCTAGAAATCCAGCCAGCGCATGATCTGCGGGCCGTAGAGCAGGTAGAGAAGACAGCCGAGGCTCAGGAAGGGACCGTAGGGAACACGGCCACGGATTCCGCCCTTGCCCGGGCGGAGCATGTAAAAGACGGAACCGGCCGCGCCGGTCAGGCTGCCCACCAGAATGGTCAGAGGCAACCCGGCCAGTCCGGTCATGGCCCCGATCATGGCCATGAGCTTGACGTCGCCGGTGCCGAGCCCCTCCCGCTTGCGCCACAGGCGATAAAGCTGCTGCACGACCCAGAACAATCCCGCGCCCACGGCCGCGCCGAGCAGCGCGTCCTGCCAGCCGGGACCTCCCTCAAGCACGAAGGAAGCCGCCAGCGCGGCGGCCGTCCCGCCCAATGTGATGCGGTCGGGCAGCAGGAAAGTTTCGAAGTCGATGAAGCTGCCCGCGATAAGCATGACGCCGAGCACCAGATACACGCCCCATTCCGGCGACGGCCCGAAGGTGTGGGCCGAGGCCAGGGCCCAGGCCATGCAGGACAATTCCACCAGCAGATACTGCGGCCCGATGGGCGACCCGCAATGGCGGCACCGCCCCTTCAGGAGCAGAAAGCTGACCAGCGGAATGGTGTCGCGCCAGCCGAGCCGCGAGTCGCAATTGGAACACTTGGACCCGCCGGGACGGCAGATGGGCTCCTCGTCGATCCAACGCTGGATGAAGATGGTGGACAGGCCGCCGAGTTCAAGACCGGCCACGGCGGCGGCGAGGTAAAACGCCCAGATGGGGATGGTGTCCATAGGCTCCTTGGGGCTTGAAGATTCGCGGCTTTTGCTGCATGAATACCGCTGGCGCAATATTTCGGACGCTACCGGATTTCCCCTTCCGGCACAAGAGACGCGCCGCCTCACACGCATCAAGGGAGCTCCAGATGGACCATCGTTTCATACCGCATTTGACCGAGAACCAGATCGCCGACATTCAGCTTGAAGGCCTCAAATGGACCGTGGGCCATACCTACGCCAATTCCCCCTTTTATCAGGCCCGCCTGAAGGAGACGGGAGTGGAGCCCGGCGACATCGCCTCTCTGGACGATCTCGGCAAGCTTCCCTTCACCACGGCCGAAGACCTCAAGGACGGCTATCCCCTGCCGCTGCTGTCCGTGCCCGAGCGGGACGTCGTCCGCATTCACGGGTCCAGCGGAACCACCGGCAAGCGCAAGATCCTGGCCTACACGCAGAACGACATAGACGTCTGGAAGGACATGTTCGCCCGCTGCTACGAACTGGCCGGGCTGACCCGCGAGGACCGGGTCCAGATATGCGTCGGTTACGGCCTGTGGACTGCGGGCGTAGGCTTCCAGCTCGGCTGCGAGCGGTTCGGGGCCATGGCCCTGCCCGTCGGGCCGGGGCTTTTGGAAATCCAGCTCCAGATGCTCACCGACCTCAAGCCCACCTGCATGTGTTCCACGGCCTCCATGGCCCTGCTCATGGGCGAGGAAGTCCAGAAGCAGGGACTGGCCGACAAGATAAATCTCAAGAAGGCGATCTTCGGGTCCGAAGCGCACACCCCCAAGATGCGCCGCCAGTTCGAGGAAGCCCTGGGACTGGAGGACAGCTTCGACATCATCGGCATGACCGAGCTGTACGGTCCCGGCACCGGCCTGGAATGCGAGGCCCACGACGGCATCCACTACTGGGCGGACATGTTCATCACCGAGATCATCGATCCCGAGACGCTCCAGCCCGTGGCACCGGGCGAAGTGGGCGAAATGGTCGTCACCTCCCTGCGCAAGGAGGCGTCCCCGCTCATCCGCTACCGCACCCACGACCTGACGCGGTTCATCCCGGGCCAATGCGCCTGCGGCGTGAACATGCCGCGCCTGGACAAGATCATGGGCCGGTCCGACGACATGTTCATCTTCCGGGGCGTGAACATCTACCCCGGCCAGATCGGTTCCGTGCTCGAACATTTCAAGGAACTGTCCGCCGAATACAAGATATTCCTCACCCGCAAGGACGGCCTGGACCACATGTCCGTGCACGTGGAGCGCGCGCCCGGCGCGACCTCCGGGTGCGACGACGACCTGGCCAAGGCCCTGGCCGAGGAAATCCGCAAGAACATCCTGGTGCGGGGCGAAGTGACCATCCTCGGCCCCGGCGAGCTGCCGCGCAGCTTCTCCAAGACCAGGAGAGTGGAAGACTCGCGCGGACGGGAGTAGCCGGAGGTTCCCCGTGCCGAGCCTCTCGGACCAGGCCGACCGCCATGTGGTCATTGACCGCAGGGACGGCTGCTACCTCGCCTTTCCGGATGTGATCCGCGCCGCGGACGGCACCCTCGTGGCCGCCTACAACGAGGCCGACCGGCACGTGCGGCCCACCCGCCGCGTCCTTGTGGTGAAAACCAGCCGCGACAACGGGCGAACATGGTCCGAGCCGGTCTACCCAGACTCTCCGCGCAGCCACAGCCCACGTATAAAACGCTTCCCGGACGGCACCCTCATCATTTCCGACAGCTCGCGGTTCTTTTTCAAAAGCCGCGACAACGGCCGCACCTGGCGCGGCTTCGAAGCCAAGGGGCTGACTCACGACATGCACGACCGGATTCTGGTCTCCGGCGACGGAAGCTGGCTGACCGCCGGGCACCGGCATGTTGGCGGCGAAGAGCTCGCAGCCATCAGGCAGCCCCCGACCGAACAGATGGTTCTCCGCTCCACGGACCAGGGCCGCAACTGGTCGCAACTGTCGGTGCTGGCCGCAGAGCGCAACCTGGTCCTGTGCGAAGCGTCCATGACCCGACTCCCCTCGGGCCGCATCCTGGCCCTGTTGCGCGAAAACAGCTTCGTGTTCGAGCCCATGTACCTGACGCATAGCGACGACAGCGGGCGGACCTGGTCGCCTCTCGCGCCCACAGCTCTCATCGGCCACCGGCCGACCATGGGACTCCTCGACGACGGGCGGCTGCTCGTCACCTACCGCAACACCGGCCCGGACTGGGGAACCTGCGCCTGGATAGGCACGCCGGAGGAGCTTGCCTCGGGATTCCAGGTCCACGGACGCGCCGTCGATCCTGCCAACCCAATGTTCAACGAAGAGGGAATGCGCGTACGCAACGCCGAGGGCGGCGACTCCGTGGTCCGCTACGCCCTGCGCCCCATGACCGACCCGCGCACGGCGACCATGACCCTGGAGGCAGAAGTCAGAGTGGACATGGCCGGGCCCAACGGCTGCGGCGTCCGCGCGGGCTGCTGGTGGCGCATCACGCCCGAACGCATGATCCCGGACGCGGCCCCGGAAACCGCCGTGCCTCTGAATCGTGGACGATTCAACCGGCTTCGCTTCGAATACGCGAACGGAAAAGTCTCGGTCTGGGTCGACGGCGAACGCCGGGCCGAAATCGAGGTTGCCCCCGACCACGCCGAAACCCGGCCCGTCATGTTCGGCGCGCCCTACCCTTTCGAGGACAACGCGGCTGACTGCACATGGAAGCAAATTTCCCTGAACATCCTTGAACCCGCGTATAACCGCGTGTATGCTTGGAACTGGACCGCTGCGGACGGATTGCCGGACGCCTGGGCGCGCGGCCGCATACTGGAGCTGCGCAACGACCGGCACGCGGCGGCGCCGGATTTCGGCTATTCCGGATGGACGCGGCTGGCGGACGGCAGTTTCCTCTGCGCATACCACCACGGAGGAGCCAATGAACCCGGCTACGAGCCGCTCAAGACCGCGCACGTGGCCGGAACCCGGTTTTTCCTTGAAGACTTCAAAAGAGGGTGACACATGGAACGCTCTGAAATAGAACGGATTTTCAAGGCCTATTTCGAGAAATACAAAAAAACCGAGGGCGACCGCTCTTCCTGGTCCGCCTTCTGGACGGAAATGACCGGCGAGGGTGTTCTGGAAATCAACATGACCAAATGCCCCAAAGGCACCATCTTCAAGATTTTCGTGGACAAAAAAAAGGTCGCCGAGGTGTCCGGCTGGGACGAATACTTCAAGACCATGGAAGCCCTGGCGGCGGAAAGACCCGGCCTGTACGACCCGGACAGGATTTTCTCGGATATGGGAGCTATTATCTAAGATATATGCCTTCTTAAATTATTTTTTTCTTGACGTATCCCCCTTCTCCCACGTAAGGCCCTCTACTACAGTGGTCGGTGGTATCCACGGGGATACAGCCGGTTTCGGCCGGTCTGCACCGACAAGGGTGGAATGGCTTCAGGTTTTGGAAAGCTCGCGCGCTTTACGTTTCCTTGATCTAGTTTCACCGGGCGTAAATCGCCTTTTTTTCAATTTTTTTTCGGAGTTTGGTACTCATGGCTAAGAATATCTATGTGGGCAACCTGCCCTGGAGCGCCACGGAAGAGGATGTACGCGCTGCGTTCGAGACCTTTGGAGAGGTCATTTCCGTCAAATTGATCAACGATCGCGAAACCGGCCGTCCCCGCGGCTTCGGCTTCGTGGAAATGGAAGACCAGGGCGCCCTCGCCGCCATCGAGAGCCTGGACGGCTCCGATTTCGGAGGCCGCAACCTCAAAGTCAACGAAGCCCGTCCCCGTCCCGAGCGCCCGCGCTGGTAGCGCGGCCGCCCGTCGTTAGAAGACATACCCCAGCCCGCCCCTACCCGGGGCGGGCTTTTCCAGTCTCCCCCAACAAGAGGTAAAGCAGTATATGTCGAAAGAAGAAGGAATCGTCGTCCAGGGCGTCGTCGAGGAAGCCCTGCCTAACGCAATGTTCCGCGTTGAACTCGAAAACGGTCACACCGTGCTCGCCCACATCTCCGGAAAAATGCGTAAATTCCGCATCCGCGTCATGCCCGGCGACACCGTTACCGTGGAACTTTCCCCTTACGATCTCACTCGGGGCCGAATCACTTTCCGTCCCAGGTAACCGTCGAGCCGACGGCCGGGGGAAAGGGAAATGGGGAACCCCCAAAGGTTCTTCTCCCTTTCCCCTTCCCCCGGGCTTCCCTTCTCCTCCTCCCTTCCGAGACCTCCCGCAAGCGCAGGCCCGGCCGTGCCGCCGTCTCGTCGCGGCGTTCGGACGAGCCTCATCGAACATTTTTTAACAAAGGCTAATCATGACCAATTTTCAGGAACTCGGGCTGTCCGATACGATTTTGACCGCCCTGAAGTCCAAGGGGTTCACCGCCCCCACTCCCATCCAGGCCCTGACCATCCCGAGACTGCTTTCCGGCTCCCGGGACATCGTCGGCCGCGCCCGGACCGGCACGGGCAAAACCGCGGCTTTCGGCCTGCCCGTTCTTGAAGCGGCCGTGGAAGGGGAACGCCGCGTCCAGTCGCTGATCCTGACCCCGACCCGCGAGCTGGCCATCCAGGTGGCCGAAGAGATCGACTCCCTCAAGGGAGGCAAGCGCATCCGCGTGCTGCCCGTCTATGGCGGCCAGGCCATCCATCTTCAGCTCAAGGCGCTTCGCCACGGAGCCGATGTGGTCGTGGGCACGCCGGGCCGAATCATGGACCACCTGGAGCGCGGTTCCCTGCGCATCGACCACCTGTCCTATTTCATCCTCGATGAGGCCGACGAGATGTGCAACATGGGCTTTGTGGACGACGTGCGGTCCATCCTTGCCTCCGCCAACGAAGACCGGCGCACCCTCATGTTCTCGGCCACCATGGACCGCCAGGTTATGGCCATCGCCTCCGAGTTCATGCACGACTTCGAGGTCCTGTCCGCCGAGCCCGAGACCGCCGACGTTCCCCTGACGCGCCAGGTCTTTCATGAAATGGCCAATTCGGACCGATTCGAAGCCCTGTGCAGGGTCATCGACGCCCGCCCGGACTTCTACGGCCTGGTCTTCGTGCGCACCCGCGCCGACGCCGACAAGGTAGCCGAACGCCTCACGCTCCGCGGCTACCCGGCCGAGCCCATCCACGGCGACCTGAACCAAAACCGGCGCGAGCAGATCCTGAACGGCTTCCGTGCCCGCAAGGCGACCATCCTGGTGGCCACGGACGTGGCCGCACGCGGCATTGACGTGCCCGACCTGACCCACGTGGTCAACTTCGCCCTGCCCCAGGACCCGCAGACCTTTGTTCACCGCACAGGACGCACGGGCCGGGCCGGTAAAAAGGGCGTGGCCATCACCCTGATAGCTCCGAGCGAATTCCGAAAGCTCATGTTCATCGCCAGAAGCTCCGGCATCAATATCGACAAGGAGCCCCTGCCGCGCATCGAGGACGTAATCCATTCCAAAAAGCGCAAGGTGGCCGCCGAACTGAACGCCATCTTCGAGAAGGAAGGACACGACGACTACCTGGCCATGGCCGGGGACCTGCTCAACGACAAGCCCGCTGAGCTGGTAGTGGCCGCCCTGCTGCGCCACGCCTTTGGCGAGGAACTGGTTGAATCCGGCTACCGCGAAATCAAGGCCGTCGGCCCCATGGGCCAGGGCCGGGTCGACATGGTCTGCGCGCTGGGCCGGGCGCACGGGATGCACCCCAAGCGGTTCGTCGACTTCATCACCTCCGCCGCCAAGATCAAATCGTGGTCCGTCCAGCACGTCCGCGTCCAGGGCGAACGGACCACCTTCACCATCCCGGCCGCCGAGGCCGACATGGTCATCGACCGGGTCAACAGCCGCGAGGGCGCGCCCCTGGTGAGCCGCGCCGCACAAAAGCGCAAACCCGGCAGGAACTACGGCGGAAAGGGCGCGAAGCCGGGTGCCAAACCGGCCGGAAAGCGGCCCTTCAAACCGCGCCGCAAACCCGCCCAGGGGAGATAGCCTCTCCCCTGGCCGAGTTCCATTTCAACAGACAAGGCTGTGTTTTATCATTGCTTCTTTTTCGACTCCCCTGTAGTAAAAAAAGGGCTTCAGGAGAATCGATGAAAGGCGACGAAAGCAAGACCAAGGCAGAGCTCATCGCGGAGCTCGATGAGCTCCGCGCCCGCCTCGACGACATGCGCACCCGGGGCCGCACCCCCATAGCCGACGAACTCCCGCTGTTCATCTTCGAGCTCGACCGCACCGGCACTTTCCGCCACGTCAACGAATACGCCCTTGAGGTCTTCGGTTACACGCCGGAAGACATCCGGGCCGGGCTCAATCTCACCGACATCATCCATCCGGACTCCGTCAAACGCATCTACCACAACCTCCGCAGGGCCCTGGCCTGCGACGAGTTCGAACTGGAGGAGTACCCGGCCCTGCGCAAGGACGGCTCCTCCCTGCCCATCAAGATATTTTCGCAGCCCTTGAAGCGGAACGGGGAAATCGTGGGCCTGCACGGCGTGGCCATCGACATGTCCGAAATCCGGCAGGTGGAGAGCGCCCTGCGCTCCAGCGAGTGCCACTACCGCACGCTGTTCGAAACCACCGGCACGGCCATGGTCCTCCTGGGCAAAAGCTCGATCATCAAGAGCTGCAACTCGCAATTCTGCGTCATGTCAGGCTTCCGCCGCGAGGAGATCGAAGGCCGTATGGCCTGGATGGACTTCGTGCCCCCCGAGGAAATTCTACGCATGACCGGGCACAGGGAAATCCGCACCGAGGAGATGCCCAACCACCCTCTCAGTGACTACGAGTTCACCTTCCTCACGCGTGGCGGCGAGCCCCGGCGCATACATGTCTTCATTCGCGACATTCCCGGCACGGACGATCAGGTCTGCTCCCTCATCGACGTCACCGTGCGCAACGAGGCCCTTCGCGCCCTGCGCAAAAGCGAAGAGCGATACCAGCTCATGGCGCGCGGCGCCAACGACGGCCTCTGGGACTGGGAGCTCTCCAGCAACGAGGTCTTCTACTCTTCCCGCTATCGCGAAATTCTCGGCTACACCGAGGAGGAATTCCCAAACCACGCGAGCTCCTGGTTGAACAGCCTGCACCCCGACGACCGCGAAAGGGTCATCGCGGCCAACAAGGAATGCTCCGAAGGCAAGACCGAACAGTTCCAGTTGGAGTTCCGCCAGATTCACAAGGACGGCTCCGTCCGATGGATACTCGGACGCGGCGCCAGCTCCAGGGACGCGAACGGCAACATCTACAGGATATCCGGCACGCACTCGGACATCACACAGCGCAAGCAGGCCGAGGACGCCCTGCGCGAAAGCGAGGAACGCTTCCGGCTGATGATCGAGCACGCCAGCAGCGGCATCTTCCAGGCCACGCCGGAAGGGAAATTCCTGACCGTCAACCCGGCCCTCGCCTCCATGCTCGCCTATGACTCGCCCGAAGAGCTCATCGCCAACGTCGACAACATCGCCACGGACATCCTCATCACCTCCCGGAACCGCCAGACGTTCCTGGACGAGATGCGCGCCGGGGGCGAGCTGCTGAATCACGAATATCATTGCAGACGCAAGGACGGCGCCGCCATCTGGCTGGCCGGCAGCACGCGGCTGGTCCGCAGCGCGAACGGCGAGATCGCCTATCTCGAAGGTTTTCTGCAGGACATCACGGCACGCAAGCTCAACGAGCGCACCACGCACGCCCTCTACGCCATCTCCGCCGCGGTCAACACAACCCGCAATTTGCAGGACCTGTACCAGACCATCCACGCCATCATAGACGAGGCCATCGAGGCGAAAAACTTCTTCATCGCCATGCTCGACGAAGAGCGGGACCTGCTCCGTTTCGTCTATTTTCAGGATGAAATGGACGACTACTTCGATATCCCCGACATCAGCGACCCGACCCGAAGCAGCCTGGCCATCCACGTCTTCAGGACCGGCGCGCCCCTGTTCCTGTCCATGTCCGAGCCGGACATGGAAGCGCGGCTCGCCTCCATCGGGGTCATCGGCACTGCGCCCGCCACATGGCTGGGCGTACCGCTCAGACAGGGTGACAAAGTGGTCGGAACCATGGTCGTGCAGGACTACGCCAATCCCAGGCAGTACACCGAGGAGGCCGTGACCTTCATGACCGCCGTGTCCGAGCAGGTGGCCCTGGCCATCGAGCGCAAGACCATCGAGGAGGCCCTGACCCGACTCAACGAGGAGCTTGAGGACAAGGTCGAGCAGCGCACCGCCGAAATCGAAACCCGCAAGGCGGAACTCGAAGAGGCCAACCGGCGGCTGATGACCCTCGACGAGGTGAAGTCGTCCATGGTCTCGTCGGTTTCCCACGAGCTGCGCACCCCGCTGACATCGATTCGCGGCTTCGCCAAACTCTGCGCCAAGGACTTCTCCCGGCATTTCCTGCCCCAGGCCGACAGCGACAAGCTGGCCGCCAAGGCCGCGCGCATTCAAGACAACCTTGGCATCATCGACACCGAAGGCGAACGCCTCACCCGGCTGATAAACGATTTTCTGGACATCAACCGCATCGAATCTGGCAAAGCCTGCTGGAACGACACCCTGCTCAACCCCAGTGAGGTGATCCGCGAAGCCGTGGCCTCTGCCGCTGGCGGCTTCAACGCTTCCAAGGACGTGGAGTTGTTCACATACCTGCCCGAGACCTCCCGGCGCATCCACGCCGACCCGGACAAGATCAAGCAAGTGCTCATCAATCTCCTGAACAATGCCTACAAGTTCACCAGAAAAGGCCGCGTCACCGTGGCCTTGGCGGAAAACGACGCGGCCCTGACCGTGTCCGTCAGCGACACCGGCCCGGGCATCCCGACGGACGAGTTGGACGAAATATTCGAAAAGTTCCACAAGTCCCGGTTGGGCGACACGGTCCGCAACGGCGAAAAGGGCACCGGCCTGGGCCTGGCCATTTGCAAGGAGATCGTTGAGCACTACGGCGGCACGATCGGCGTACAGTCCATCGAGGGCAGCGGCAGCGTCTTCTCCTTCTCCCTCCCCACCGTCTCCGAAGCCATTCGGCTCAGCGCCAACTAAACCCCGGTCCGCTTCCGCCAAAACACCCGAATACTAAAAACCGGAATCAGGCTTCCAAGGCCCCTGACTCAACGCTGACTCGGTCAACCGACCGATCGTCCGAAAAGACGACATTTCACTCGGTCTCCCAAAAAAATCGGTTACGTCTTGTTCAATATTGCACAAGGCGGATTGTCCCCGGTCTGCCAAGACGGACGCCTGTACGTTTTTTTGGACTCTTCGGATTTCGCCGTATCTTGGGATTTTTTTCTCAAGTCTGACCATCGTCCTTTCCCTGCGCCGGAACGGGCACCCCACGCCATAAACACCGTAACCAGCTGACTTAACGAACTAACTCAGAAATATCGGATTTATGATTTGTCCTTTTTTTCAGACAGTATTCAACGTCCGCGTCAAGACCGAACCGTTCCCTTCCGGAGTCGGACAAACGGGCCTGAACGACGAAAATTAATCGATCAGACAGGAATATATTATTCCTTTTATTTCAGTCGATAACGGGTTAAGCAGCACCCAACCCTTTTTTGGACCATGATCATGGCACGCTCCATGCTCATGGTCCTTTAAAGTTGATTGATCGATCAACCCAATGCCGATTTTCTGCTCCGGACGGAGCGCGCCGGGTGGGCGCCGGATTGGGCCAGACACAAACCATTAGCAATAATGAGGTCTCCGTTGCAAAGCAGATACTTCCCCATTGCCGCCTTAATCGTAGCGTGCGTCGTCACGGCTGTGGCCGGGTACGCGATATCCCCGCCGGACGAAACCGAGCCGGTGCGAGTTGTCATGGACAACACAGGCGGACGGGTCATTTTCACCCACAGCACCCATTTTGACGACTACGGTTTCGACTGTACCGACTGCCACCACGACGACACCGGCCTGGACACATTCCTGCCCTGCGGCTCCTGTCACCCCGCCGAATTCGATGAGCGGTTCCGAAAGGAGCACCCGAACAATTTCCCGGACTCCGAAGCCTGCCTGCGCTGTCATGACGAAGTGCCCGAGGGCCCCCTGACCGAGGATGAGCGTCCCGACATCGCCAACATTCCGCTGCGCGCCGAGGCGTTTCATGGCCAGTGCATGGGCTGCCACGAGGAAAACGGCGGTCCCTACGGCGACGACTCCTGCAACGAGTGCCACGCGAGGTAGAACATGCTCAAGATACACTACTCCCTTGACTCCGGCCTGAACGAGTCCATCACCTCCATTGACGCTCCCAATGTGTTGAACATCCAGAAGCGCAACCTGGTGTTGCAGATCAAGAAGGGCCAGACCGTGCGCCGGGGTGAAATCCTGGCCAAGCACCCTTCCCCCTTCGGCGGCGCGTATCACGCCGCGGCGTCGGGCAAGATCACAGCCATCAACGAACACAATCTGACCATCTCGCACGACGGCGGAGACGAAACCGTCGAGACCGTGGATGTCCAATCCATGGGCGTGGGCAAGGATCTCCTGCGCACTCTCCAGGACCTCGGCATCGACGTGGCCCCGTATTCCGGCAAGGCCGATACCCTCATCATCAACGGCCTCAACCCGGAACCGGGCATCTCAGTGGCCCAGCAACTGCTCATGGATGAAAGTGAAATCATCCAGGCCGGACTGGACATGGCCCGCAAGCTCCTGACTCCCGACCGCACGGTCCTGGCCGTAGGCAAGGGAGAGAACTTCAAGCTGTCGGGGGCCGAGACTGTGGGCATCAAGCCCAAGTATCCCCACTCCCTGGACGCGCTGGTCACCCGCGACATCACCGGCAGGGAGTTCCCGGCCGACACCAAGATCGTCAGCGTCATGGACCTCCACGATCTGGGGCGCGTGGTCCTCACGGGCCTGCCCGTCATGGACACGGTCCTGACCATTGACGGCAGGAACTACCGCGTGCCGCTCGGGACCCCCATCCACCACCTGCTCGACACCGTCGGCATCCAGCCGTCTTCCGGGGACATCGTGGTCCTCGGCGGCCCCTTCCGGGGCGAAGCCGTCTACAGCCTCGACGAGGGCGTCACGAAGAACGACTACGGCCTCTTCATCATCCCGTCGAGCCGCTTTCCCAAGGTTCAGGACGCTCCCTGCATCAACTGCGGCGAATGCGTGCTCAACTGTCCGGCGCGGGTCCAACCGCACCTCATCAGCCGATGCGCTGAATACGACAAGTTCGAAATGGCCGAAAAACACGGTCTGCACAGTTGCTTCGAATGCGGCCTGTGCGCCTTCCACTGCTTCGCCAGGCGGCCGCTGCTGCAATACATCCGATTCGCCAAAGCGCAGCTCAAGGCCAGCAGGCAGACTGAACAGGCATAGGCCCCGGATGACTCCCGACATTTTGACTCGAACTCCAAGGAAGATATAGAGAATGACTCCTCCCATCATTAAGGCGATGTCAGACATCGCAGTGCGCCTGACGGTCTCTCCGCCGCCATATTGGCGAAACGGCAGGACCATCCAGAAAATGATGCTGGCGCACCTGCTCGCCCTTGCCCCTGCCTCGGTCATGGCCGTGGTCATGTACGGTCTCCAGGCGGCCTCCGTCATTGCCCTCGCCGGAGCCACGGCGGCTCTGGCCGACGCGGTGTTCCTCAGACTGCAACACCGCGATGTGGACATCGACAACTTCACCGCCTTTTACGCGGGCGTGCTGTTCGCGTTCCTGCTCCCGGCCACCGCGCCCTGGTGGCTGGTCGTCATAGGCGCGATCGTGACCATCGGCCTCGGCCGCACCGTGTTCGGCGGTTTCGGCTGCAACCCGGTCTGCGCGCCCCTGGTGGGCTGGGCCGTGTGCCGCCTCTCCTGGCCCGCCGAAATGGACATCGACCTGAACCTCATCCACTTCGCCATCAACAGCCCGGTCGATCAGCTCATGTACTTCGGCGTCGAACGCCTCGGCCAATTCGACACCCTGGACCTGCTGCTCGGCCGCCAGCTCGGCGGACTCGGCTCCTCGCAGGTGCTGGCCCTGATCGCGGGCGGCGTGTTCCTCCTGGCCACCCGCTGGATACGCGTCTTCATTCCCGCCGCCTTCCTGATCGGCGTGGCCGGGACAGCCGCTATCTTCTGGTACATCGATCCCACCGTCTACGCCTCCCCGGTCTTCCATCTGGTAACGGGCAGCACCGTGTTCGGAGCTTTCTTCCTGGCCACCGACACCGCTTCAAGCCCGGTGGGCAAACTGCCCCAGATCGTGTTCGGCCTCATTGCGGGCGCCATGGTAATCCTCATCAGGACCTACGGCGTCTACCCTGACGGCGTTCCCTTCGCCGTCATGACCGCCAGCCTTCTCAGCCCCCTGCTGGAACGGCTCCGGCCCAAATTCTTCGGAGTCAAGTAGTCATGCGCGAAATACTTCATATGCTCGTGGTCCTGTCCCTGATCTGCGCGGCATCGGGCACCATCCTGGTCAACCTCAAGCAGGCGACCAAAGGGCAGATCGAACAACAGGTCCTGACCTATGTCCAAGGCCCGGCCCTCATGTCGGTCCTCAAGGACTGCGACAACGACCCCATCGCCGAACGCAAGCAGGTCGGCGACGTCACCGTGTTCCCGGCCAAACGCGACGGCAAGCTCGTGGGCGTGGCCCTGGAGACGTTCGCCCCCGGCTACTCCGGCGACATCGGCGTCATCGTCGGCTTCGAACTTGACCAGGACCGCCTCCTGGGCATCGGCGTGACCACCCAGACCGAGACCCCGGGCCTGGGCACCAAGGTGGCCAAGCCGGCCTTCACCAAGCAGTTTACCGCCCACGGCCTGGATTCCATGGATCTGGCCTCGCGCGGCGGCGACATCGACGGCATCTCCGGCGCGACCTTCTCCTCCGGGGGAACCGTGGACGCCGTGCGCAAGGCCATCGACATCTACCGGACCATCAAGCCCCAGCTCGCCACCCTGTGGCAGGCTTCCTAGGAAGGAGCACCATGAGCGATATCAAAAAGGAATTCCTCAAAGGCCTGTGGGCCGAACTGCCGCCCTTCCGGGTGCTGCTCGGCCTCTGTCCCACCCTGGCCGTCACCTCCACGGCGGAAAACGGCCTCGGCATGGGCGCGGCGGTCATCTTCGTCCTGACCCTGTCCAACATCATCATCTCGGCCATGCGCAAGATCATCCCGCCCAAGGTCCGCATCGCCTGCTTCATCGTCGTCACGGCCTCTCTGGTGGTGGCCGTTGAACTGCTCATGCAGGCGAACGCCTACCCCCTGTACCAGAAGCTCGGCATCTTCGTGCCCCTCATCGTGGTCAACTGCCTGATCCTGGGTCGCGCGGAAGCCTTCGCCTCTCGTAACGCCATTCTCCCGTCCATCGCCGACGCGCTGGGCATGGGCATCGGCTTTGCAGCCTCCCTGACCTTCCTGGGCGCCGTCCGGGAGATATTCGGCAACGGCACCGTATTCGGCATTCCGGTCATGTGGGCGAACTTCAAACCCGCCCAGTTCATGGTCATGGCCCCCGGCGCCTTTGTCTGCCTCGGCCTCATCCTGGCGGGCATGAACGCCTTCAACCGCCGCCAGAGCCGCAAGAAGGGCGAGACCGAGTCCACCACCCAGAACTCCACCTGCGCCTCCTGCGGGGCGTGCAACGCCTGCGACGGCCGATAGGAGAGGTCTGAAATGGAATACTTCATGCTCTTCATCTCGGCGATATTCATCAACAATATCGTCCTTGTCCAATATCTTGGAACGTGTCCGTTCATGGGCACCTCCAAGTCCACAGACGTGGCCCTCGGCATGGGCGGCGCGGTCATCTTCGTCATCATGATGGCCACGGGCATCACCTGGCCCCTGCACCACTACGTACTCGTGCCCTATGGCATCGAGTACCTGCAAACCATCGTCTTCATCCTGGTCATCGCCTCGCTGGTGCAGTTCCTGGAGATGTTCCTCCGGAAACTGGTGCCGCCCCTCTACAAGTCGCTCGGCCTGTTCCTGCCGCTTATCACCACCAACTGCGCGGTGATGGGCGTGGCCATCATGGTCCAGCGAAACGGGTACTCCTTCACCAAGTCCATGCTCTACGGCCTCGCCTCGGGCATCGGCTTCCTGGTGGCCCTGGTCATCATCTCCTCCATACGCGAGCGGCTGGACTTCATGCCCGTTCCCGCAGTGTTCCGAGGCGTTCCGGTGGCCCTGATAACGGCTGGGATCATGTCGCTGGTCTTTTTCGCCTTCAAGGGCATGGCAGCCTAACCAAAGCCTAAGGAAAAATAGAACATGGTTACTTCTTCCATACTCGTATTGTTCATTCTCGGCCTAAGCGCGGCCGCCGTGCTGGCCGTGGCCTCCCGCGTTCTCCATGTGCAGGAGGACCCGCGCATCGCACGGGTCGAGGGATGTTTCCCCGGCGCGAACTGCGGCGGCTGCGGATATCCCGGCTGCTCGGCGGCGGCCGCCGCCGTCGTGAAGGGCGACGCCGCCCCGGAAATCTGCGTTGCGGGCGGTCCCGAGATCGCTCAGAACATCGCCTCCATCATGGGCACCGAGGTTTCCTTCAAGGAACCCAAGGTGGCCAACAACATCTGCACCGGCGGCTCCCGCGCCAACCTCCTCTTCGACTACGAAGGCATCCATGACTGCCGAGCCGAGGCGCTGCTCCACGGCGGCGAGAAATCCTGCGGCCTCGGCTGCATAGGCATGGGCTCCTGCGTCAAGGTCTGCGGCTTCGACGCCATCCGGCTCAACAACCAGGGGCTGCCCGTTGTGGACTGGCACGCCTGCCGCTCCTGCGGCAAATGCGCCGAGGTCTGCCCCACCGGAGCCATCCGCGTGTCCGGCATGACCATGGACCTGCTGCACCTCAACAAGGTCGACGACTGTCTGGCCCCCTGTATGCAGAAATGCCCGGCCCAGATCGACGTCCGCAGCTACATCCAGCAGTTGAAGAAGGGCGACATGCGCGGCGCGCTCACCATCATGAAGGAACGCAACCCGCTTCCCCTGGCCGTGGGCCGTCTCTGCCCCGCCCCCTGCGAAAACATCTGCCGCCGCAAGATTGCGGACCACGGCGTGGCCATCCACACCCTGCACCGCTTCGTCGCGGACTGGGAAATGAACTCCGGCAGCCGCGTCAAGCTGAAATGCAACCCTTCCTCTGGCCACAAGGTCGCCATCATCGGCGGCGGCGCGGCGGGCCTGACCTGCGCCTACTTCCTGCGCCGCATCGGCCATGAGCCGGTCATCTTCGAAAAACGCGACCGCGTGGGCGGCATGATGCGCGGGGTCATCCCCGAATACCGCCTGCCCCACAAGGTGGTAGACTGGGAAGTGCAAACCATCCTGGATCTCGGTGTGGAAGTGCGCACCGGCATGACCTTCGGCACGGAAGTGACTCTCGACTCTCTCAGGGAAGAGGGCTTCGAAGCGGTATTCATGGCCACCGGCGCCTGGACCGTCCCTCCGCTGGGCATAGAGAACGACAGGGTCCGCGGCGTGATGGACTCCATCTCCTTCCTGGACGGCGTGGGCGAATCCTTCACCGACCTCAAGGGCAAGAAGCTCGTGGTGGTCGGCGACACCAACACCGCAATGGACGTGGTCCGGAGCGCCGTCCGGCTCGGCGCGCGCGTGACCGCGCTCATCGGCTGTGCCGAACGCAAGATGAACGCCAACAAAACCGAAGTGAAACGGGCCGTGGAAATCGGCGCGGACCTCATGTTCCTCACTGCTCCGGTCCGCCTGCTTGCGGAAAACGGCGAGGTTACCGGCGTGGCCTATCACGAGCTTGCCTACGACGATCCCAAGAAATGCGCGGGCAAGCCCAAACCCGTGGAAGGCACCGAAGGCGCACTCGAAGCCGACCTGGTCATCACGGCCACGGACCGGCTGGCCAACTGCGCGGCCTTCATCGACGAAAAAGGCGATCCCCTGTTCGAGCTGGACAAGAAAACCGGCGCCATCAAGACGGCCCCCTCTTCCCTGCAAACCAGCATCCCGTATGTCTTTGCGGGCGGAGAGGCCGCCACGGGCCGCAACATCCTGATCCAGGCCGTTGCCGACGCCCGCAAGGCCGCCCGGGCCATCCACCACTTCATCACCGAGGACGCCATCCCCGCGCCGAAGAATCCGCAGCTTCGCGTTATCCCCGAGTCCATCCTCAAGAACATGGATGTGCATTACACCATTCCGCGCATCCAGGTTCCCGAACTCAGCGTGGCGGACCGCAAGCATACCTTCAAGGAAGAGGTCCAGGGCGGCATCACCTACGAGACGGCTCGCAAGGAGGCCAGCCGATGCCTCCGTTGCGGCCTGACCTGCTACGACTCCGAGGCCGGAGCCGAGTACGCCCAGGACGCCGACGTGCACCCCTTCAACGAAGCCGACGGGGAGTAGACCCCATGAAAGGCAACTCCCTTTCCCGGCGCACGCTCCTGCGCGCCATCGGGCGGATCGGATCTTGGTTCCCGTGTTGCCGACGATCATGCACTCGGCTCCGTCAACGGCGTCGATCATGCGCACAGCCTCGCGGGGAGGCAGGACGAATCCGGCTGTGGCAGGCGGTCGGCTGAACCGAATCAAGAAGATAGCACCATACCCAGCCACGAGGGGCGACACCTCCTCCCCTCACCCCATCGCGCCCCCGGTTCCCACAGACCGGGGGCGCACCCTTTTCCGGGCCGCTAAACGGCACAAAAGCGCCACCACACGGCCGCCGTCGAAACACAAAAACGCCCCACGCCCGGTTGCGTAAAATAATCGGATAAAAAAAGAAGGGGTTTACGCGAAAGATCGCATAAACCCCCTGAAAAGATTGGTGCCCCCTGCGCGATTCGAACACGCGGCACCAGGATTAGGAATTCGATAACAGAATTAGCGTTCTGCATCACTGTGGATACTTGACCGTCACAAGCCTTGTTGTTTCAGGGGTTATCGAAGCACGCCCCGTAACGCTGAGTAACGCCAGCGGGGATAATCGGGGGAGAAATCCGGACACGCAGGAATAAAAAAGGGAAAAATGAAAGAAGGGCATGACCAAGGTGAAAACATGGTTGGAATGTTCTATTACACCTCCACAACCCGCCGGTTCCAGGGAAAGCCTGATCGCACCTTTTACATCTCCTACAAACTCGACGGTAAGCGCAAATGGGAAAAAATCGGCCGAGCCTCCGAGAAGGTCAACGCCGCCTATGCATCCCAGGCGCGTGGGGAACGTCTCCTGCGAGCCCGTAAGAGCAGCCTCCCCTCGGCCGTCACTGGTGACGACATTTCCTTCGACGAGGCATGGCAACGCTTTTGGCAGTCCCGCCCCGGCCTGATGCAGCACCATGCGCCGGTTCTGTTTGCGGTTGAGGGCGTCGATGGCCGAGCCGAGCTGGGCGTATTCCCGGCGCAGTCCCTTGACCGAATGTCCTGCGTCCTGGGCGGCAATGACCTGATCGCGGAGCCAGCCGCGATATCGGTTCGTGGACGCGGACAGGGCCCTGACCTTGCGCTCGGCCTGGTCAATGCGTCGGGCAAGGTTTCTGCTCACCTTGCCCGACGCTTCGGCTTCCGCCTTCAACCCGGCCAGCCGCTTTTGGGCTTCCCTGAACTCGCGATTGGAAGTCCGGGTCTTCCCGATGAGGTTCTCCAGCCCCTTTCCGAGTTTGAATTCTCCCGAATTCTCAACCTTGGAAATCTGCTCTCCCAGCCGTTTGACACTGGTTCCGGCGTGATTTATCGTTATATCAAAGCTGGCACCCAGGCCCATGCCCAGAACAAACGACAACCCCATTTGGCGAATACTCATGCGAAACTTCCTTGCAACCCTGATAGCCCTTGCGGCAGCCGCCTATTTCGGCGGCAAGCTGTTCGGTCCTGTTGATGATCTGTCCACTTGGCAGTGGATCGTTTTCATGGTGATCGGCGGCGTGACTGTCGTCGGCGTCATGCTCCTGCTGGGAAGCGCTACTCTTTCGGAACCGCCCCGCGAGGAATGCGGGCAGGAAGACCGTCGAGCCACATAGCCAACTCTTCCGGGTACATGGCCAGGCACTCCGCCCGGCTCCACCCCGTCCAGCTCGCCACCACGATCACCGACCAGACTAGGTCTTGCTGCCCGGGGAATCCGGATCGCCCTTGGTCTTTTCCCGTGACAGCTCCGGCCCGGTCTCGGTCCCTGCTCCCTCCGCCTCGGCGGCCTCGGATTCCCCGCCGCCGCCCGCCGCTAAAAAAGGGTTCATCCGGTTCAAGCGTACTTTTGACAAAATGAAAGGACATGGCGTCCAACCGTTGGAAGCATCACCAACCAGCGGAGGGAGTAATCGCCATGTCCACGAGTTTCATCTACCACGCGTTCGGTCTGCGGGGCTACGACTACGTTCGGCAGGATTTCATCGCAGGCAACATCATCCTGAGAGTGCAGCCCCAGGATGACTTGATTCGTTGCCCCTGCTGCCATTCCAGAAATATCATTCGCCATGGCTTTGCCGAAAGATGGGGTCAGACTGTGCCCATCGGTTTCAAGCCCGTCTGGCTGGTCATTCCCGTCCAACGGGTAGGATGTCGCAATTGCGGCGTCATTCGCTTGATCGACATTCAGATCGCCGAGCCCAGGCGCTGGTATACGAAAGCGTTTGAACGATATGCTCTCGCCCTGGCAAAAAAGATGACAATTTAGAATGTTACCAATCTGCTGGGCGTTGGTTGGGACACCATCAAATCGATCTTCAAGCGTTATCTGTTTCGCCGTTTTTCAAGACTCAGTCTGGGAAAGATCAAGTATATCGCCATCGACGAAATCAGCGTCCGTAAAGGGCAAAAGTACCTCACGCTGGTCATGGACCTCGAAAGTGGCGCAGTCGTCTTTGTTGGCGAAGGACGAAGCCGAGAAACGCTGATCCCGTTTTGGGAACGTCTCAAGAAGACAAAAGCCAAGATTGCGGCTGTGGCAACGGACATGAATGCCGGCTACATCAGCGCTGTCATGGAGAACCTGCCGAATGCGGCTATCGTGTTTGACCGGTTTCATGAGGTCAAGCTGAGGAATGAAAAGATCACACAGATACGCCGCCAGCTCTTTCGGGAACTCACCTCTTCACTTGAAAGAAAGGCGGTTAAAGGGACTCGGTGGATTCTTCTGAAAAACCCGGAAAATTTGGATGAAAGCCGTGATGAAAAGAAGCGCTTGGATGAAGCGTTGCGGCTAAACAAACCTTTGGCGACAGCCTACTATCTGAAAGAGGATTTACGGCAACTCTGGTCCCAGCCGAACAAGGCGAAGGCAGAGGAGGTCGTCAACGACTGGATCGCCAGGGCCGAAGCCTCGGAGATACGCCCTTTGCGGGTCATGGCGAGGACGCTTGCCGCATATCGTTTCGGCATCCTCGCTTACTACGATCACCCCATCTCATCAGGCCCAATCGAAGGGACGAACAACAAGATTAAGACGCTGAAACGGCAAGCCTACGGCTATCGGGATACCGAGTTCTTCAAGCTCAGGATCATGGGGATTCACGAAGCAAAGTACGCTTTAGCCGGATGAACCAAAAAACGGGGCATAACTTCCGACCAGATCATTCAGGTTATGAGAGGCGGAAAGCCGCTCAAATTGCGCCGCGTGGGGTACCGCTATGCCAAAACCGGTGAGCACTTCGTATATCTGACCAGCCATTTCTCGCTTGCAGCAAGATCGGTTGCGAAAATCTACAAGGAGCGCTGGCAGATAGAGATTTTCTTCCGGCTGATCAAACAGAATTTGAAAATCAAAAGATTCATCGGGACATCGGAAAATGCCGTGCTTTCGCAAATCTACGTGGCCATGATCATGTATCTGCTGGTGGCGTTCCTGAAATTTACGTCTAGGATCGGCTGGTCCATTCAGGAGATGTTGCAATTGCTGCAGCTGAACGTATTCAAGCGTACAGGGCTGAAAACATTTTTCAATCCGTCAGGAGAAATGTCAAAGATCAAAAATGGTTATCCGTTGTTAGGATTGGCGAGTTAACCGAACACGATTGGAAATGACTCCATTACCACCTCGTCTCTTGAATAGTTTAGTTGTGAGCATAAACAAAACGAAAAAGCCGGTAAACCGGCTTTACAGTTTCAACTCAACACACCACCGAAAGCCATCTGGTTTTCACTGAAATCGTCAGCAAAAACTAGTAGGTAAAAGCTGAACGCCTTACCGCAAGCCAAGCCCAATAACAACACTGCCAACCACGCAGGTTGGCATATCCGGTTGGCAGGGCAAAAAGAAAGGGTTAGCCACAGAATGTGGATAACCCATTGTTATATCTGAATAATGGTGACCCCGGCAGGAATCGAACCTGCGACACCGAGATTAGGAATCTCGTGCTCTATCCTACTGAGCTACGGGGCCACAATAAAACCAATTATTATGGCAAGTTAAAGATCGCTTCCATTGACGGAGCCATCCGACGTTCGTCCCAGATAACCTCGATTTGACACGCACAGGATTAGGAATCCTGTGCTCTATCCACCTGAGCTAAGGGAGCACGTTCCGGCGGGTGCCGGGGAATCGTTCCTAGCCGACGACGATTGAAAAGGCAAGCCTTTCGTTATGCCTGAAGGCTTAATGCTCGTGTTCGTGCTCGGGATAATAGGCCTCCAGCGCCTGGACCGCCGCCCCGAGCTGCTCGACCACGTTGAGATCGGCGGTCTGCTTGGCTTTCATGGACAGCAGGATGACCGCGTGGTGCTTGGCGAGCCGCTCGGCGTAATCCTCCTGCGACGGCTTGACCCGCTGGGTCAGGAAGTAGTCCGAAATGGTGGCGATGATTTTCTGGGCGTGCATTTCCTTGTTGTTCACCCAGCGGACGAACTGCTGTTTTGACTGCAGGTCGGTCTTGTCGACCAGGGCCATCATCTCGGTCACGGATTTCTTGACGGTTTCCACATCTTCAAGCATGGACATCACCCGGGCGTGGTCGTCGTAAATGCCGCACGGAATCTGGCAGTGCGCCAGAGATGCGCGGGGCATGACCAGAACAGCCAGGACGAAGAGCATCAGGGAAACGGTTTTCTTGCGTATACGCATACGGAACCTCCTTGAACGGTTTGGACGGATTTTCACGGTTACCCCTCTCATACACCGGCTTACGAAATATTGAAACCTTCGCGGGAGGAATTGCCGTCGGGCCACCCCCGGCAAATGCGTGTGCAAATGCACGCACACTATTTACAACAGAAAAAAAAGGGCTATATAGCTAAGAAGGCGGTACAGGCCGCCATCCTGTTTTCCGCATCCTTGTATGGAGGCAAAATGCATCGAAAGGCTTATTTTCTCACTCTCGTCCTGACCCTTGCGCTGGCCGTGCCTATGGCCGCCCAGGCGCGCGACCTGCCCGTGTTCACGGAACTGGCCGCCCAGGCGGGCAAGGCCGTGGTCTTCATCTCCACGGAAAAAACCGCCCGGGGCGGCTCCATGGAGCAGTTCCGGCAGCAGATCCCCGAAGGGCACCCGTTCTACGAGTTCTTCAAGCGGTTCGACCAGTTTTTCGGCCCCCAGCAGGGACAGCCGCCGCGCAAGATGCTCGGTCAGGGATCGGGCTTCGTCATTTCCGCCGACGGGCTCATCGTCACCAACAACCACGTCATCAACGGCGCGGACAAGGTGACCGTGCGCTTCCAGGACGACAAAAAGGAATACCCGGCCGACGTCGTCGGAGCCGACCTGGAAACCGACCTGGCCGTCATCCGCATCAAGGCCGACCATCCCCTGCCCACCCTGAAATTCGGCGATTCCGACGACATCCAGGTGGGCGAATGGGTCCTGGCCATCGGCAACCCCTTCGGCCTGGACAACACGGTCACTGCGGGCATCATCTCGGCCAAGCACCGGATCATCGGCGCGGGGCCCTTTGACAACTTCCTGCAGACCGACGCGTCCATCAACCCCGGCAACTCCGGCGGCCCGCTCCTGAACATGGACGGAGAGGTCGTCGGCATCAACACCGCCATCAACGCGGCCGCGGAGAACATTGGCTTCGCCATCCCGTCCACGCAGGCCGCCAAGGTCATCGCCCTGCTCAAGGAAGGCAAGTCCCCGCAGCGCGGCTGGCTCGGCGTAACCATCCAGCAAGTCAGCGAGACCCAGGCCAAGGCGCTCGGCCTGCCCGAACCCGTCGGCGCGCTGATCGCCTCCGTGGGCAAGGGCGCCCCGGCCGACAAGGGCGGCGTCCGGCAGGGCGACGTTATCCTTGAGGTCAACGGCCAGAAGATCGAGGACAACAACGCGCTGCTCAAGACGATCGCGGGGCTCGCCCCCGGCGACAAGGCCCGCCTCGTGCTGTGGCGCAACGGCGAGAAGGTCACCCGGACCGTCGTTCTCGGCCAGCGCAACGAAAAGGCCATGGCCGCCATGTCGCCCGACCGTCAGGGTCATGGTGAAGCCGCCACCGTGCTGGGCATGGCCCTGAAGCCGATCGGCGACCAGGAAGCCCAGGCCCTCGGACTGGACAAGACCCAGGGTCTGCTCGTGGTCAACGTCGACCCCGAAGCGGCCGCCGGGCAGGAAGGAATCCGCCAGGGCGACGTCATCCTCCAGGCCAACCAGCAGGACGTGAACTCCGTGGCCGACCTTGAGACCGTCATCAAGAGCGCGGAAAAGCGCGGCGCGATCATGCTCCTGGTCAAGCGGCAGGGACGAAGCAGCTTCGTTGCACTGCCCCTGGACAAGTAATCCATCAACGGGGGGGCTCCGCAGGGAGTCCCCCTTTCCTTTTTCCCCACACTCCCATGCAAGCAGCCATTCTCACCGCCCCGGCAAAGATCAATCTGCACCTTGAAATCCTCGGCCTCCGGGACGACGGCTATCACGAGTTGCGAACCCTCTTCTACCCGGTACCCGCGCTGAGCGACAGCATCGAGGTCGTGCCCGGCCCCGACAGCGACTTTTACATCCGCTGTCCTGAACGCCCGGAGCTGGAGACCACCTCCAACCTCCTCTACAAGGCGTGGAAGCTTTACGCCGAGGCCACGGGATTCCGGCCCGGCATCTTCGTCACGCTGACCAAGCGCATTCCCATGGGGGGCGGACTCGGCGGCGGCAGCTCCGACGCGGCGGCCCTGCTCCGCTGGCTCAACGCCGAGGCCGGAGAAAAGGGGTTGCCCATTGAGGCAATGGTCGAACTGGCCGCGCGACTCGGCGCGGACGTGCCCTTCTTCCTCCTTGATGGTCCCGCCTGGGCGGGCGGCATCGGCGAAAAGCTCGAACCCGCCGAAGTGGACCTGTCCGGGGCGACGCTGATCCTGGCCTGCCCGGACATCCATGTGGACACGGCCTGGGCCTTCCGCGCCTGGGATGAAAAATACGGCGCGGTCAATCACCATGAATCCTTGACATCCGCGAGGCGTGATACTAAGAATCCATCTCCCGTTTCGGCCCGGGAAATGGCGAACGACTTCGAGTCGATCGTCTTCGAGGAGCACCCATCCCTCCGGGATATCAAAGAAACCCTCCTCCATCACGGGGCCGAGCACGCCGCCATGAGCGGATCGGGAGCCTCCCTGTTCGGCATTTACCGCGACAGGGATTCTGCCGCGTCCGCAGTACTGGCTCTCGAAAAAAAGGGAATTGAAATTTTCCAGGCGGACTGCCTTTAGAGGCGGAAAGCCGAACCAGGCCGGGACCAAAACGACGTCGCCGCCCCCCCGCGCAAGGCGCTGAGGGGCACACTATCCGAAAGCGACAGCCCCACTGGGGCCCAACGTCGTACTGGTCATAGCGAACGCGAATGGCCGCCGACGGACACGTCCGAAGCCGACGACCGATCCCCGCAAAGCGGGCGGACGAGACGGCGCTTCCGAAGAGGAGCATGGACGAAAAGTGTCCGGGAGCGGAAGGGCGCACTCCAGGCCGGGCATCGGAACCGGAGCGCACAGGTTGCGCGCGAAGCCGATCTCCCCAATGCGGCCACCAGCCGCGTATGGACAAATTTCGTTGGGGCGTCGTCAAGTGGTAAGACATCAGGTTTTGGTCCTGACATTCGGGGGTTCGAGTCCTCCCGCCCCAGCCAGTATTTAAACTCGATTGCATAGAGGATAGTCATGCATGGCGAACTGAAGATCATCAGCGGGTCCGCAAGTCCGAAACTGGCCGAAGCCATTTGCGAGCATCTCGGCACCAAAGCGTCGCCGGTCCTGCGTGAGCGTTTTTCCGACGGCGAAATCCGCATTGAGATCGGTGAAAACGTCCGGGGCGACGACGTCTTCGTCGTCCAACCCACCTGCTCCCCGGTCAACTTCCACCTCATGGAGCTGTGCCTGATGCTCGACGCGCTCAAGCGCGCCAGCGCGTCCCGCGTGACTGCCGTGGTTCCCTACTTCGGCTACGCCCGGCAGGACCGCAAGGTCGTGCCCCGCGCGCCCATCTCCGCCAAGCTGGTGGCCGACCTGCTGTCCACCGCCGGTATGCAGCGGCTGGTGACCATCGACCTGCACGCCGGTCAGATCCAGGGCTTCTTCAACTGCCCCGTGGACAACCTTTTCGCCGCGCCCGTGCTCATTGAGCAACTGCGCGACCGGGACGACGACTTCGTCATCATCTCCCCCGACGCGGGCGGCGTAGAGCGCGCCCGTTCCTACGCCAAGCGCCTCGGCGCGACCCTGGCCATCGTGGACAAGCGCCGCGACGCTCCCAACCAGGCCAAGGCCATGCACATCATCGGCGACGTCAAGGACAAGGTTGCCGTGGTCATCGACGACATGATCGACACCGCCGGCACCATGTGCGCCGCAGCCAACGTCATCATGGAAAACGGCGCCAAGGACGTCCTGGCCTGCGCCACTCACCCCGTGCTGTCCGGCCCGGCCTGCCAGCGCCTGGAAGAATCCGCCTTCTCCGAGGTGGTCGTCACCGACACCATCCCGTTGGGCGGCAAGCAGGACCAGTGCAGCAAGATCAAGACCCGCTCCGTGGCCTCCCTGCTGGCAAAAGCCATCAACAACGTGCACACGGAATCTTCCGTGTCCGTACTGTTCGTATAAGGTATTCCAAGGCCCTCCGGCCGAAACCATTTAAAGCGCGAGCGTCCGTCCATAGTGGACGGCCAGGGCGTAAAAAGGAGAAACTCTTATGGCAGATCTGCTGAAACTCAACGTCCAGGAACGGACTGAGCTGGGCAAAGGCCCCAACCGCCGCCTCCGTGCCACTGGCATGGTTCCGGGCATTTACTACGACGCCAAGGGCGCCAACATCCCGGTCAAGGTCCAGATGGTTCCCCTGCAGAAGGCCTTCGCTGCCGTCGGCAACTCCCAGGTCTTTGAACTGGTCCTGGAACGCGGCGGCAAGGTAGAATCCATGCCCGCCATGATGTGGCGGCTGCGCAACGAACCCGTCAAGGGCGTTCCCGAGCATGTCGACTTCTTCGGCGTGGACCTGAGCAAGGAAATCAAGGTTGCCGTCCCCTTCGAGGTCGTCGGCGAATCCAAGGGAATCAAGCTCGGCGGTATGCTGGAGCAGTACCGCGAGCACATCGAGGTGATCTGCAAGCCCATGGATATCCCCGAGTCCATCGTCATCGACATCACCGAACTGGACATCATGGATCACGTCCATATTGAAGACGTCACCTTCCCCGAAGGTGTGACCCCGATCTTCGAAGAGAACTACGCCGTTCTCGCCGTCCTCGCCATGCAGGAAGAAGAGGAAGAAGAAGGCGAAGAGGGTGCGGAGGCCGCAGAACCTGCGGAAGCCGCAGAAGGGACCGAGGCCTAATAGCCCGGCTCCGTTAATGACAAGACCTCCCGGAGCGCGCAATCGTGCTCCGGGATTTTTTTTGCTTCCTGTCGAAGAGACTGATACACTGTATCCCGCAGCGCGAGATCGCCGCACGGACAACGGACCCGACTCATGGATTTCAAAGGCGCCATAGTGGGGCTGGGCAATCCCGGCCCCGAATACGAAGACACCCGGCACAACATCGGGTTCATGCTGGTGGACCATATCCTCCAACTGGCCGAGGAACGCCAGTCCATGCGGCTGGAAAAAATTGAGGAATCCGGCGACTACTACCTGTGGCGGTGCAAGTTCGCCGGGGCTTTCCGTCTCCTGGTCAAACCCCTTACCTACATGAACCTGTCGGGCAAGGCCGTGTCCAGAATATGTGGCCGACACGCAATCGCCCCCGCCGACCTCGTGGTGGTCCACGATGAACTGGACCTGCCCGTGGGACGAATGAAATTCAAGCGGGGCGGAGGCGACAACGGACACAACGGGCTCAAATCCATCCAGGAGCGGCTCGGCACTGCGGATTACAATCGTCTGCGCCTCGGCATCGGCCGTCCCGACGACCGATACAAGCCCATCACTGATTGGGTCCTGGAGCCCTTTGACGAACAATCCCGCGTGGCCCTGCCGGAAATCATCGGTCACGCGACAAAAGGTCTGGATATTTTTTTCCGTCGCGGCATGGGCTTCGCCCAGCAGCACTTCAACTCCTTTTCGCTTCCAGAAGATGAATCGGAGTAATCGTGGACTCTTCCCGCTCTTTTCGGTATGATGTCTGTCTGTTGAATATTTTTTAGTAGTCTTTTCAAGAACTGAGGTCCAAGTGTTCAAGGTCAATGAATTGGTTGTGTATCCCTCCCAGGGCGTGGGACGTGTCGAACGCGTCGAATCCCAGGAGATCGGCGGCGTCAGAGCCGATTTTTACATAGTCCGGATCTTGAGCAACAACGTGACTCTCATGGTACCCGTTGCCAACGCCGAAAACGTGGGCTTGCGCTGCGTCTGTCCCGCCGAAGTGGGCCAGGAGATATTCGAATCCCTCAATGACCGCACCGGATTCACCGGCTACACCGGCCAGAACTGGAACCGGCGTTACCGCGAATATTCCGAAAAGCTCAAGAGCGGCGACCTGGCCGACGTGGCCTACGTTCTCAAGGAGCTCTTCCTCATCGGCAAGGACAAGGAACTATCCTTCGGGGAACGCCGCCTGCTCGAACAGGCCATGGGCCTTGTCTCGATGGAGCTTGCCTACTCGCTGGGCCGCGATCAGGAGACAATCAAGGACGACATCAACGAAATGTTTGCCGATGTCATCGCCGCGCAGGAGAAAAACGACTAGCAGGACTTGTCAAGGTCCTTTGTTTAAGGTAACTGGCTCCTTGTGCCGCATCGCGGCGTTCAGTTTATCCCACTCCCATTTGGTTTTTGAGTCGTCCCCGAGGCTGTTAGCGCAACTTCTAACGAGAGGTATGCTCCCGTTTCCTCACACCCGAACCATCCAGTCGGACCGGTTCACACGCGACATCCCGAGTTAGACGTCAAGCGCGGCGTTCACGCCGTATCACAATACCGTTTTTCTTCGTTCCATTTGATTTAATGTAAAAAAACCTCAACAAGAATTTCCGACATGGTCACTAAAAAGACTGACACTGAAAGCAAAGGCAAAGGCGCCGCCAAAAAAAGCACCCGCAAAAAGCCCGCCAAGACAGCCCCTGAATCAAACGGCAACGGCGGAAGCCTGAACCTCACCGAACTCAAGCAAAAATCCATGCAGGATCTGACCGATCTTGCCATGTCCTTCGAAGTCGAGAACCCGAGCACCATGCGCAAGCAGGAGCTCATCTTCGCCCTCCTGCAGCAATGCGCTTCACAGAACGGCCAGATATTCGGCGAGGGCGTTCTGGAAATCCTGCCCGACGGCTTCGGCTTCCTGCGCTCCCCCATGTACAGCTACATGGCCGGTCCGGATGACATCTACGTCTCCCCCTCGCAGATTCGCCGCTTCGGCCTGAGAAAAGGCGATGTGGTTTCGGGCCAGATCCGGCCGCCCAAGGAAGGAGAACGATATTTCGCTCTGCTCAGGGTCTCCGAGATAGGATTCGAAGACCCGCAGCATTCCAAGAACCTGGTCCTGTTCGACAACCTCACCCCGCTTTATCCCGAAGAGCAACTCAAGCTCGAAAACGGCTCCTCCAATTACTCCGCCAGGATCATTGATCTTCTCGCTCCTATCGGCAAAGGCCAGCGCGGCGTCATCGTCGCCCCGCCCAGGACCGGAAAGACCATCATGCTCCAGACCATCGCCAACTCCATCAACGCCAACCACCCCGAGGTGGACCTCATCGTTCTGCTCATCGACGAGCGGCCCGAGGAAGTGACCGACATGCAGCGCACGGTCAAGGCCGAGGTGGTGTCCTCCACCTTCGACGAGCCGCCGACCCGGCACGTGCAGGTGGCAGAAATGGTCATTGAAAAGGCCAAACGCCTGGTGGAACGCAAGCGCGACGTGGTCATCCTGCTCGACTCCATCACCCGTCTCGGCCGGGCGTACAACGCCGTGACCCCGTCCTCCGGGCGAGTGCTTTCCGGCGGTATCGACGCCAACGCCCTCCAGCGGCCCAAACGGTTCTTCGGCGCGGCCCGCAACATCGAGGAGGGCGGTTCCCTGACCATCATCTCCACCGCGCTCATCGACACCGGCTCCCGCATGGACGAAGTCATCTTCGAAGAGTTCAAGGGCACCGGCAACATGGAACTCTACCTCGACCGCCATCTCTCCGACAAACGCGTCTACCCCGCCATCGACATCAATCGCTCCGGCACCCGCAAGGAGGAACTGCTCCTTGAGGACGACGTCCTCAACCGGGTCTGGATTCTGCGCAAGCTTCTCTCCCCCATGAACTCCATCGACTCCATGGAATTCCTGCGCGGCAAGATGAAGGGCACCAAGAACAACAGGGAATTCCTCGACTCCATGTCCAAGTAGGAAAGCTTCCCACAGCGGTCCGTCCGGACATTCTTCCGGGGCGCCATCCTTGCGCGGCCAGCTCGGCTGCAAAGCGCCCCCGGGAAAATGCGCGGCCATTCCGCTCAAAGAGAACAATGCAAAGGCCCCGCCGTTTTTTCGGCGGGGCCTTTTTTCACGGCGCTCCCCCGCCCGCAAGGAAGAAATGCATAATCTCCGTCTTCCCGGGCGGATGAGCGCATTGTTCGCACAATGTGCAGCAAACGGCCCATGGTTGCCTTGAGCCGACAAATGATTACTATGGCGACATGCGTATTCCCTTCGGCATATATCCGGCCCTGCTGGCCGCCCTGTTGCTCGTGCTGACACCCGCCGCGACCGCCCGCGCCAACCTGCTGGGCAACAAGCTGACACTTCGCGACGAGAACAAGATGGGCCGCGACTTCGACAAGATAATCCGCGCCCAGCAGAACATGGTGGGCGACACGTACATCACCGACTACGTGGGCGACGTGGTGGCCAGGGTGGTCACGGGCACCAGGCCCATGCCCTTCCGCGTCAAGAGCGCGGTCATCGCCAACCCGCTCATCAACGCCTTCGCCATTCCCGGCGGATACATCTATATCTTTACGGGATTGATCCAGTCGGTCGAAACCGAATCGCAACTGGCGGGGGTCATAGCTCACGAGTTGGCGCACGTCTCCCAGCGGCATGTGGTCAACCGCATAGAAAAGCAGAAGAAGATTGCTTTGCTTTCCACGGCGGGCATGTTGGCCGGTCTGCTGCTCGGCGTCGCCGCCGGAGGCGAGGACGCCGCCCAGGCAGGCCAGGCCCTCGTGCTCGGCTCCCAGGGCGCGGCCACGGCGGCCATGCTCCACTACTCCCAGGAGGACGAGCGCGAGGCGGACCATGTGGGCCTGAACTCCCTGGTCAAGGCGGGATACAACCCCGAGGGGATGCCCGGAACATTCCAGATCATGCTCAAGAACAAATGGTACGACAACAGCTCGGCCATGCCGAGCTACCTGTCCACCCACCCCGGGACAGAGGAACGAATCACCTACCTGCACGACCGCATTGCGCGTATGCCCAAGGAATTTCTCGAACGCAAGGATGACAACACCCGGCTGATGCGGGTCCAGGTACTGATCCGGTCGCGCATGTCCCCGGCAAACACCGCCCTCGCCTACTGGGACGACAAGAAGGAAAGCGACTACACGCCCATGGACTACGTGGGCCGAGGGATCACCCTGGAACGGCTGAAGAAAATCGATGAGGCCGAGAAGGCATTCTCAAAGGCCCTTTCCCTGGACAACGACGATCCCCTCGTGGTCCGCGAAGCAGGCATATTCTTCTTCAAGACGGGAAGGCCCGATCGCGCCGCGGCCCTGCTGCAAAAAGCGGTCATCCTTGACAAGGGGGATGCCATGGCCCTGTTCTACCTGGCGCGCCTCCAGGCCGAGGCCAAGCAGTATGCCCAGGCCGAAAAGAATATGCGCAAGGTCAACGAACTGGTGCCCGAGGATTGGGAAGTCCATCACCACCTGGGCATGATCCTCGGCGAATCCGGAGACCCTTTCGGCGGAAACCTGCATCTGGCTTACGCCGCCCTCTACTCCATGAACCTCAAACGGGCCAAGGAATTCATGAATCGAGCCGATTCGCTGGCGCAAGACCAGGGGCAAAAGGACCGGATCAAGGAACTGGACGAGGCCATCAAGGCCCGCACCGACCTGGGCAAATAACCTGCCCTTGTGCCCCGGGGTGTTTTGGCGTAGGTTGCACTTTTTTTACACAGGAACGCCCATAACATGATCGTCGCAAGGACCATTCAGGACATCCGGGACGTCATCGCCGGGTCATGCGTGACCATCGGCAATTTCGACGGAGTCCACAAAGGCCACCAAAAGCTCATCGCGTTGACCTGCGAGCGCGCCAAGGCCCGTGATCTCACCAGTGTCGTCGTCACTTTCGATCCGCACCCGCTGCGGGTGCTTCGCAATGACCGCACGCCCCCATTCATCACCCTGACCGAACAGAAGCTGGCGCTCATCTCCCAGCACGGACCGCAGGTCTGCCTACTGCTCGAATTCAATATGGACATGGCGCGGCTCTCTCCCGAGGAATTCGTCAAGACCTACCTTGTGGACGGGCTGAGCGTGCGGGACATGATTATCGGCTACGACTACCACCTGGGCAAGGGACGGGCCGGAAACTTCGAGACCCTGTGCGGCCTCGGCGACAAATACGGATTTACCGTGGACAGACTCGACCCCGTGACCATCGACAACGCCATCGTTTCCTCCACCCGCATCCGCGACCTGGTCCAGGCGGGCCACGTCTGGGCCGTGCGGCCCCTGCTCGGCCGGTTCTACCAGGTCAAGGGCGAGGTGGTGCACGGCATGAACCGCGGCGGCAAGCTCCTCGGCTTCCCCACGGCCAACCTCAAGCTGGTTGACGAACTCTTCCCCAAGCTCGGCGTCTACGCCGTCTGGGCCGAAGTGGACGGCGCGGTGTACGAGGGCGTGGCCAACATCGGCCGGAACCCGACCTTCGGCAACGACGCCATTTCCGTGGAAGCGCACCTGCTCGACTTTTCCGGCGACATCTACGGGACCGACATCCGGGTCCATTTCGTACAGCGAATCCGCGACGAGAAAAAGTTCGCCAGCCTGGATGAACTCAAGGACCGCATCGCCAGGGATGTCGAGCTGGGCCGCCAGATTCTGGCCCAGCCCGAAGCGGCCATCAAACTGACCCAGCCGGTTTTCGGCCGCGCCCCGGAGGTCGGGTAAGCCTCATGCCTTTCCACCGCCTCATCAACTACTGGAAAGAATTCGTCAAATCCTACCGCACGGTGACCTCCTTTCGCTGGCTGGTCATCGGCGTGGTCGTTGGCGCCCTGTCGGGCCTCGTGGCCGTGGGCTTCTTCTGGCTAGTGGAGGCGGGCAAGTTCTTCATCCAGCATAACCTGGCGGGCATCGTCTCCCCGGAACCGGCAGGCGAAGGCATCTTCGAAGGCCCGGCCGGACAGTACCGGCCCTGGGTCATCCCGGCATTCACCACGGGCACGGCCCTGCTTACCGGCTGGCTGGTCAAGACCTTCATCCCCGAGACCATCAACGGCGGCACCGACGGCACCGACGCGACCATCAACGCCTTCCACAACCAGGGCGGCATCATCAAAGCCCGCGTCGCCATCATCAAGGGACTGTGCTCGGTCCTGACCATCGCATCGGGCGGCTCCGCCGGACGCGAGGGCCCCATCACGCAGATGGGCGCGGGCGTGGGCTCCTGGCTGGCAAAAATCCTGGACATGTCCGCCAAGGAACGCAGGATGCTCCTGCTCTCGGGCGCAGCGGGCGGCCTGGGGGCCATCTTCCGCGCACCGTTGGGCGGCGCATTGACCGCCGTGGAGGTCATCTACCGCGAAGACTTCGAATCCGAGGCCATCCTGCCCTCGGTCATGAGTTCGGTGGTCTCCTACTCCATTTTCACCTTCTTCTACGGCACCGATCCCATCTTCGCCATCCCGCGCTTCACCTTCCATGACCCGCGCGAGCTGATCTTCTACGCCCTGCTCGCCTTTGTCTGCGCGGGCGTCGGCTGGCTCTACGTCAAGACCTTCTACACCATCAAATACCATGTCTTCTTCCCCCTCAAGGAGAAGATCGGACTGGTCTGGTCCATGGGCCTCGGCGGCTTGGCCATGGGTCTCTTGGGCATCCTGTACCCCTACACCGCCACCCACGGCCTGGTCACCGGCGGCATCCTGTCCGGCGGCTACGGCTGGCTCGAACTGGCCATCCTCGGCCAGATTCCCGCGCTCGGCATGTGCTACATCATCATCGGCAAGACCCTGGCCACCTCCGTGACCATCGGTTCGGGCATGTCCGGCGGCATGTTCGCGCCCGCCCTGTTCGTTGGCGGCATGTCCGGCGGCCTGGTCGGCAAGATCGGCCATCACTTCTTCCCGAACATCGTCACCCAGCCCGGCGCGTACATCCTCGTGGGCATGGCCGCCTTCTTCGCCGGAGTCGCCAACGCCCCCATCGGCCCGCTCATCATGGTCACCGAGCTGACTCAGGGCTACGGCCTGCTCGCGCCGCTCATGCTCGCCTCGGCCCTGTGCATCGTGCTCGGCCGCAATTACTCGCTTTACGAGCACCAGGCCGAAAACAAGTTCGATTCCCCGGCCCACGCAGAGGACGCGACCATCAACATCTTGGAACAGATGCAGGTCTCGGACTTCTACACCCCGGGCGACGTTATCGTCCTGGAGGAAGGCACCACTCTCAAGGCCCTGACCGACATCATCGCCAACTCGGACCAGTTCTACTTCCCGGTTCGCGGGGAGGACGGCAGCTACGTGGGCATGGTCTCCATCCACAACGTGCGCAACTGGATGTTCGAGGAGGACCTGCACGACCTGGTGGTGGTCCGCGATCTCATGTCGCGGCCGGTCTACGTCCGACCGGACTACGACCTCTATCAGGCTCTGCTTCGCTTCGTGAACACGGACTACGGCCAAATTCCGGTTGTCTCCAAGACCGACACGTCGGACATCCTCGGTCTCATCAACCGCGACGACGTTTTCCTGGCCTATGCCGAGGCCATTGCCCAGGTAAAGAGCGAAGGACAGGCCGAGGCCGGTCTGAGCGCGGAATTGCAGTCGCCCGCCAAGGGATAGGACTTTCTCAGGCCAAAGGCAGATCGAGCAGGACCGACGTGCCCTGCCCGCCGTCCTTTTCCGAAGTCGTTGCAGGGGACTCGACCCGCAGGGTTCCGCCGTGCTCGTCGCAGACGACCCGCTTAACCTTGGTTAGCCCCATGCCCACCCCCCGCGCCTTGGTGGTAAAAAAAGGATCGGTCACGTAGGGCAGAATCGCGCCGTCGATCCCTGGCCCGTCGTCGCTTAATTGTATGCCGTAACGGGCGCGGTCAGCTCCGCCCCAGCCCGGCGCCGCCTCCGCGCCGCCGCGAATGCTCAAACACACTTCCCCGTCCCCGCCAAACTCAAGGGCGTTGATCGCGATCTCGGCGAGGGCCATGACCACGATCCGCTCATCCACACGGACCAAAGCGGGTTGCAATGCGCTCTCCACACGCAGCCTTTCAGGCTCACCGACGGCTTCCCGCGCACGGGCCAAAGCCGCCTCCACGAGCCCCTCGACCCGAACTTCGTGAAAAGCCCCGGCCGACAGGGACACGTACTCGCTGACATCGCCCACCAAGCTCTCCAGCCGCAGGCTGTCCTCGCGCACGGCCTCGGCGTAATCGGCCAGCCTGCTGCCCTCAGGAGCCCTGCGCAGCAACAGCCCCGCCATGCCGCCAATGGACATGACCGGGTTGCGAATCTGATGAGCCATGGCCGCCGCGAAATGCTTGAGGCTTTCCACCCGCTCGCGCTGGGCCTCGACCACCTCAACGGTCCGTTCACGGACCAGTTCCTCCAGGGCCGTGTTCTGACGCTGGAGTTGCTCCCTGGCGCGCTTGAGGTCGAGGTGGGTCCTGACCCTGGCCTGGACCACCGGCGGGCTGATGGGCTTGGTGATGTAGTCCGAGGCCCCCAGACGCAGCCCCCTGGCCTCGTCATCCGGGGCGTCCAGGGAGGTCACGAAGATAACCGGGATGTCCTGCGTCGCCGGGTTGGACTTGAGACGGCTGCAAACATCGTGGCCGCTCATGCCGGGCATCATCACATCCAGCAAAATCAGATCGGGCCTCGGCTCGCTCGCGGCCCGCTCCAGAGCGAAGGCTCCGTCCGTTGCCGCCAGCAGGGTGTACTGCGAATGCAGCGCCTCGATCATTATGGTGATATTCTCGGGCTGGTCGTCCACAAGGAGTATGGTTTCAGTCTTGTTCATTGTTCCCAGCATAGCACGATCCAAAAGCGGCAGAAAGGTTTTCCGGCCGGGGCCCTCTTGCCATTTCGCACAGAGGCCTTACCTTTCCTACCGTCATGCAGAACACATGGAGCGCAGGCCCCGGACGACTCTCCGTCCGCGAAGGCGACATCACCCGGCTCACCGTGGGCGCCATCGTCAACGCGGCCAATTCCGAGCTGGCCGGGGGCGGCGGCGTGGACGGAGCCATCCACCGCGCCGCGGGCATCCGCCGACTCCAGACTGCCTGCCGGGAGATCATCCGCGAAATAGGCTCCCTGCCGCCCGGCGAGGCGGTCATCACCCCCGGTTTCGATCTGCCTGCGCCTCACATCATCCACACCGTCGGCCCCATCTGGCGCGGCGGCGTCAACAACGAGCCGGGGCTCCTCCGCAACGCCTACCGGAACAGCCTGCGGCTCGCCCATCAACACGACATCCGAACCGTGGCCTTCCCGGCCATCTCCTGCGGCGTCTACGGCTACCCTGTCGAGGACGCGGCGCGCATCGCGCTCAGGGCTCTCAAGGAAGGGCTTGAAACGGAGCTGGTAAACGAGGCGGTCATGGTCCTGCACGGCGAGACGGCCTTCAGCATTTGGTCGCGCGTCGCCGAAGACATTCTGTAAGGAGAATCCATGGAACTCAGAGGAACCACCATCGTTGCGGTCAAGGACGACAACGGCACTGCCGTGGCCGGAGACGGCCAGGTGACCTTGGGCCAGAGCGTGGCCATGAAGCACACCGCCCGCAAGGTACGGCGCATCTACAAGGACAAGGTCACCATCGGCTTCGCCGGGGCCACTGCAGACGCCTTCACCCTGTCCGAGCGATTCGAGACCAAACTCGAAACCTATTCCGGGAACCTGCTCCGCGCCGCCGTGGAGTTGGCCAAGGACTGGCGCACGGACAAGTACCTGCGCAAGCTCGAAGCCATGCTGCTCGCCGCCGACGGCGAACACATCCTGATAATCTCCGGCACCGGCGACGTCATCGAACCCGACGACGGCGTGGCCGCCATCGGCTCGGGCGGCTCCTACGCCCTGTCGGCGGCCCGCGCCCTGCAACAGAACACCGACCTCCCGGCCGAGGCCATCGCCCGCAAGGCCATGGAGATCGCGGCCGACATCTGCGTCTACACCAACAACCACATCACCATCGAAACGCAGGCGAAGTAGTTCGAGACCAATATGTGAGAGGGAAACTTTCGAAAAAGTTTGCCTCTCGCGCTCTCCCTTCAAAGCTTTTTGGGGCACGCCGCCTGGAAGGGACGAGAAACTTGAACAGACGACAGAGCGGCGTGGAGGGTGCGTCCTCGAAAAGACGTGCCATATAATCGAGAACACTCCCACGCCGACAGGCGTGCGATAAAAAAGTTTAGGAGATTCTTAAGCCCCTTTTTCCAAAAGGTGCTTAAGCCGCCGGAGGCATCCACATGAGCAATCTGACACCGCGTGAAATAGTATCGGAACTGGACAAATACATCATCGGCCAGGAAGCGGCCAAGCGGATGGTCGCCATCGCCATGCGCAACCGCTGGCGCAGACAGCAGCTCGACCCTGAGTTGCGCGACGAAATCGCGCCCAAGAACATCATCCTGATGGGCCCCACGGGCGTGGGCAAGACCGAAATCGCCCGCAGGCTGGCCCGGCTGACCAACTGCCCGTTCTTCAAAGTCGAGGCCACCAAGTTCACCGAGGTGGGCTATGTGGGCCGCGACGTGGAGTCCATGATCCGCGACCTCATGGAAATCGGTGTGAACATGGTCCGCAAGGAAGAGACCGCAAAGGTCCGCATCAAGGCCGAAAAGAACGCCGAGGAACGGCTCCTTGACCTGCTCCTGCCGGGCAAGAAACCGCAGTCCGCCGGCCCCATGGGATTCTTCTCGGGCGGCCAGAACGGCGAGGTGGAGAAGATCGAACCGCCCAAGGAGGACAACACCCGCGAAAAATTCCGGCAGATGTTCCGCTCGGGCCAGCTCGACGAACGCGAGGTCGAGATGGAGGTCACGGTCCAGAGCGGAGCGAGCGTGGAGATCATGGCCATCCCCGGCATGGAGGAGATGGGCTCCAACCTGCAAAACGCCTTCTCCAACATGTTCCCCGGCAAGCGCAAGGCCCGCAAGATGAAGATCAAGGACGCCTTCCAACTGCTCATCGACGAGGAGGCCGACAAGCTCATCGACCCCGACGCCGTCAACGAGTTGGCCCGCGAGCGCGTGGAACAGCAGGGCATCCTGTTCATCGACGAGATGGACAAGATCGCCTCGCGCCACGACCAGAGCGGGGGCGGATCGGCCGACGTGTCCCGCGAAGGCGTGCAGCGCGACCTGCTGCCCATCGTGGAAGGCAGCGTGGTCAACACCAAATACGGCATGGTCAAGACCGACCACATCCTCTTCATCGCGGCCGGAGCGTTCCACTTCGCCAAGCCGTCCGACCTCATCCCCGAGCTTCAGGGCCGCTTCCCCCTGCGCGAGGAGCTCGCCTCCCTGCACAAGGCCGAGTTCTACAAAATTCTGACCGAGCCGAAAAACGCGCTGACCGTGCAGTACAAGGCCCTGCTCAAGACCGAAGGCGTGGAGGTGGACTACACCAGGGAAGCGCTTGAGGAGATCTCGGCCATGGCTGAAAAGATCAACGAAGAGACCGAAAACATCGGCGCGCGCAGACTCTACACCATCATGGAAAAAATCCTGGCCGTCCTCTCCTACGAGGCCCCGGACAAATCCGGCAGCAAGGTCGTCATCGACCGCGACTACGTGGTGGAGCAGCTCGACCACGTGGTCGAAGACCGCGACTTGTCGCGCTACATCCTGTAGATTCTAAACCGCCATGAAGCGTATCCCCGTCATCGGCGTCCCGCTGGACCGAAATTCCTCCTACCTGCGCGGCCCGGCAAAAGGACCGTTCGCCCTGGTGGAGGCGTTGCACTGCGATTCGGCCAACCTATGGTCCGAGACCGGCCATTGCCTGGACGGTCTGCTGGAACACAGGGGCGCGACGGGGCTGGGCGACGATCCGGCCGCGGCCTTCGCGATAATCGAGAAGACCGCGGCCGAAGCGGCAAAAAACGGCTCCACGCCCATCTTCCTGGGCGGAGATCACTCCGTGACCTATCCCCTGGTCAAGGGCCTCGGGCAGACATTGGGCGATTTCGCCATTCTGCATTTCGACGCCCATCCGGACTGCTACCACGAATTCGAGGGCAACCCGCATTCCCACGCCTGCCCGTTCGCGCGGATCATGGAGGAAGGGCTGTGCGCCCGGCTCGTCTCGGTGGGCGTCCGCACGGCCAACGGCCACCAGAGGGAACAAAAGGAAAAGTTCGGCATCGAGTGGCTGGAGATGCGCGACCGGGCGTTCTGGCCGAAGCTCGCCTTCGACACCCCGGTCTACGTCAGCGTGGACCTGGATGCGCTGGACCCGGCCTTTGCGCCCGGGGTCTCGCACCACGAACCGGGCGGGCTCTCCACCCGGGACCTGCTGGACGTGCTCCACGCCCTGGACACGCCCGTGATCGGGGCGGACATCGTTGAGCTCAACCCGGACAGGGACCTCAACGGTGTCACGGCCATGACCGGCGCGAAGATTCTGAAGGAGATCGCCGGGATGATGCTTTCCGCCGATTAAGGCTACGCGGTCTCCCCGTTCTAATCCCCTTTGCCGAATCCGCTCCGTCTGCTATGTCCCGAAAAAAGAGGCCAAACCGGCCAGGGGAGCTTGAGCACATGCCCGCACGCGGCCGCAAGAAGCACACCGCCCGCATCCCTCCCGGAGGGCTGCGCTGGCTGATTTTCACCAAACAGAACCGGAGCAGGCGAAACTTTCCCCTGCTCGGCATCCTGCTTCTGGCCGTCCTGGGGGCCGTGGCCCTTCCCCTGCTCAATTCGCTCGTCATCTACCCGGCGTACACCAAGATATTGGTCGGGACCTTCGAGGACTCCGCCCGGCGGCTGGCCGTGCTGACCATTCCCCCGTCCATCAAGCATACCCGCCTCAACGCAACGGTCCTGGACACTCCCCGGTTTCTGGCCGACGTCTACCGGCTGGAAACGGACTTCGGGCTGCTCAAGGTCAGGGTCTTCTCCCCGGGCGGCACGATCCTCTACTCCACCGACACGCAGGAGATCGACAGCGTGGAATCCGGGCCGATCTTCACCGACCTGGTGTCCAAGGGCAGGCGATACGCCCATCTCGGCGTTTTGCGAAGCGAGCCCATTCGCGGCCAGGCCGTGACCATCGACACGGTGGCGGCCTTCGTTCCCCTCATGCGAGGCGGCACCTTCCTCGGAGCCTTTGAACTCGTCTTCGACGTGACCAAGCCGAAACGCAACCTGGATCGATTCAACGCCTACGCCACGGCGGGGACCTTCGCCATCAGCTTCTGCCTGCTGGCCGCTGTCCTCTTCCTGGTCCGCCAGGAAGCGGCCAAGGAACACAGTCGGCTTCAGGCCGAAAAACTGCGCGAGGACGTGGACCAGATCACCCGGCACGACATCAAGTCCCCGCTCCTGGGGATGCTCAACGGCATCACCTACCTGGAAAGCTTCACCAATGTGGACCAGGAACAGCAGGAAATGCTCAACGACATGCGCCACGCCGCCAACACCGGCATGGACCTGATAAACAGATCGCTCGACCTCTACAAGATGGAAGCGGGCAACTACGACTACGCTCCCGCGGACGTGGACATCCTGTCCGTGTGCCGCAGAGTGGTTCACGACCTGTCCGAACTGGCCCGCGCAAAGGGAGTGCCCGTGCGGACTGTCTACGGGAAAAACCCGCTCGCCCCCGAGGACGTCCTGTCCCTGTCCACGGAGGAAAACCTCTTCTATTCGGTGCTGGCCAATCTGGTGAAAAACGCCATAGAGGCGTCGCAGTCCGGCGAGACCGTGGACCTGCGCATACGGGCCGACAAGGAGTTCTCCGTGGCCGTGCACAACCCCGCTCCGGTACCCGAGGCCGTGCGCGCCAATTTCTTCGACAAGTACGCCACCGCCGGGAAACGAACCGGCACGGGCCTCGGCACCTACTCCGCCCGGCTCATGGTCGAGGTCATGGGCGGCCGCATCCACATGCATTCTTCCGAGGAGGACGGCACCACCGTGGCCGTCACCCTTCCCCTTTGATCCCGACTCCGACAAGCGAGGTAATCATGCCGTTCGTCAACATCCGCATCACCAAGGAAGGCGCCACGGCCGATCAGAAAAAGCGGCTCATCCAGGGGGTGACCGACCTTCTGGCCGATGTGCTCGGCAAAAACCCGAAGACCACCTTCGTCATCATCGACGAGGTGGACACGGACAACTGGGGCATCGGGGGCGAAAGCGTCACCGAGCTCAGGAAGCGTTGACAGCGGACGGGAACTAGACGCTCAGGGTCATGCGCACATCGGCCACCATGGCCCGCTCGTGGTTGACCAGGACCGGATTGAACTCGGCCTCCAGCACCTCGGGCAAATCCTGGGCCAGCCGGGACATGACCATGATGATCCGCTCCAGCGCGGCGAAGTTCACGGGCTTTTCGCCCTTGAGCCCCTTGAGCAGCATATAGGACTTGATCTCCCGCACGATCTCGAAGGCGTCCTGCCTGGACAGGGGCGCGAGCTTGAAGGAGATGTCCTTCATGATCTCCACGTACACCCCGCCCAATCCGAACATGAGCATGGGGCCGAACTGCTCGTCCCGCTTGAATCCGATGATGACCTCGCGCACGCCGGGAGGCGCCATCTCCTGGACCAGGCAGCCCGCGATGTAGGCGTCGCGGCGCATACGCTGCGCCCGGGCCGTGATCTCCTTGAAGGAGTCTTCGACCTCGGCCGCGTTGTCCAGGTTGATCTTGACCCCGCCCACGTCGGTCTTGTGCGAGATGTTCGGCGAGGCGATCTTGAGGACCACGGGATAGCCGATCTCCTCGGCGGCGGCCACGGCTTCCTCGGAAGTGCGGGCCAGCCGGGTCTTCGGGGTGGGCAGGTTGTAGGCTTCAAGGACATGCCTGGCTTCGAACTCGACCACCTCGGCCTGCCTGCGGCGCAAATGGTCGTCGATGACCCGGCGCACGGCCTCCATGTCCCGTTCGACCTCGGCATATTCCGGTTCCGGGCGGTTCTTCCACAGATAGTACTGGTACATGGTCTCGATGGAGCGGACCGCCGGTTCAGGGAAGGCGTAGCACGGAACGCCCGCCTCCATGAGCATCCGCCGCGCACCGGCCACACGAATCTTGCCCATGAAACAGGCGAAGACCGGCTTGGACCACTTTCTGGCCGTGCGGATGACCGCTTCGGCCGCTTTTTCTATCTCCACCGAGGCGGTGGGCGTGAGCAGGACCAGGATGGAGTGGACCATGGGGTCCTCGCCGATCACGTCCAGAGTCTGGCGATACCGCTTGGCGTCGGCATCGGCCACAATGTCCACGGGGTTGTAGAAGGCGGCGTAACTGGGGAGAAATTCCTGTAGCTTCTCGATGGTCCTGGGCGACAGCTCGGCCATGGACAGCCTGGAACGGTCCGCGGCGTCGGCGGCAAGGATGCCCGGTCCGCCCGCGTTGGTGACCACGGCGAGATTCGGCCCCTTGGGCAGGGGCTGGTTGGAAAACGCCTGGGCCAGATTGAACAGGCTGGCGACATCCCCCACGCGGATGACTCCGGACTGATGAAAGGCCGCCGTGTAGCTCTGGTCCGATCCGGCAATGGCTCCGGTGTGGGAAGAGGCCGCCTTGGCCCCGGCCGCAGTGGTGCCCGCCTTTATCATGATTACCGGCTTGTTCAGACTGGCCCGCCGGGCCTGCTTGAGAAACGCCTCGCCGTGCTCGACATTCTCGATGTAGCCGAGGATGACCTTGGTGGCCTCGTCCCGGTTGAGATATTCGAGCATATCCGCCTCGTCCAGGACCGCCTTGTTGCCCAGGGAGATGAACTTGGAAAAACCGATGTTCGCGCCCAGGGCCCAGTCCAGGATGGCCACGCACAAGGCTCCGGATTGCGAAAAGAACGCGATGGAGCCCAGGCCGGGCAGACTGGCCGCAAAGGACGCGTTGACCCCGACCGCGCCGTTTATCATGCCCAGGCAGTTCGGCCCGAGCAGGCTGATGCCGTACTCTTCGCACGCCGCCTTGAGCGCCTGCTCCAGGTCATACCCTTCCTTGCCCGCCTCCTTGAAACCGGCGGTGATGACGATGGCCGACTTGGTCCCGATGGCGCCTAGGCTGCGGACGGCCTCCACCACGGCTGCGGGCGGCACCGAAATGACCGCCAGATCGAGGCCGCGCGGCAGGTCGTTGATATCGGTGACGACCGGCAGTCCCTCAATCGTCCCGCCCTTGGGATTCACGGGCAGGAGCTTGCCGGTGTACCCGGCCGAGAGCATGTTGGTCACGATGGTATGCCCCACCTTGCCGGGTGTGGCGGACGCCCCGATGACGGCCACGGCATCGGGGTAGAAGAACGCTTGAAGATTGTCCTTGGGGGTCAAAGGCTGGGCTCCTGGTCGGTGTGGTCAATGCGATGGGCCACCCTAACCTGAAAGAGGGCGCAAGAAAAGCCGCGATCAACGCATGAGCCAGGCCACGGCGGCTTCTTCGCTCTCGAACACCTGATAACTCAGGGAACGGTTCCGATAGGCTGTCTCGCAGGCCCGGTAACGCGCTATCCGGCGGGGATCGCACAGACAGGCCGATCGGCCGCCGAGTATCTGGACATCATGGTTTTCAAGGTGGTTGGCCACTTGAATGATGTCATGCTGCTCCAAACGGAAATCAAGATTGCGCTCATCCATGAGAAAACGGGTGACGTTTGAATCCAGCGCCTTGTGCACCATGGCGCGTACCTTGCGTAACAGCTCCTCCGGCGTGTCGATTCTCCCGACGACCGTGCCTGCCACATATCCGTTGCGCGTCTCGAACAACAGGTCGAACGACATTATTATTCCCTGACCGGGCCGGGGCGCGCGCCCCGGCCCGCCCTTCTATTTCTTTTTCTTCTTGGCCGCTTTTTCGTCGGCCAGAATCTGTGAGGCGGCGGCCGCCACATGAGCCTCTTCCTCCGGGGTCAACCGCTCCCGATCGGGGATGTGCACGGAAACCCTCGGCTTGGCGAACTCGATACCCGCCTCGGCAAAGTACTTGCGCATCTTGGCCAGGACCAGCTTGCGCAGGGTGAACTGCCCACCGGGCTTGGTCATGAACTTGACCCGCATACGCATACCGTATTCTTCCATGGCCTTGACGCCCTGGCTCTTGATGTCCGAAAGCATGAACTCGTTGAGCTCGGGGATGGCCCGAATTTCCTTGTTGATCTTCTTGATGATCTTCTTGATCTCGCCCAGGTCCGTGTCGAACGGGACCAGATACTGCAACTTCATCACCGCCCAGTCGCGGGTCATGTTCTGGACCTCTTTGATGGAGCCGAACGGGATGGTGTACAGCGGTCCAAGATGATGCCGCAGCTTGAAGGAACGGACCGAGATCTCCTCCACCGTGCCCGTGGCATTGCCCACGATGATGTAGTCCCCCACCCGGAAGGCGTCGTCCATGAGGAAGAAGATGCCCGAGATAATGTCCTTGACCAGGGTTTGAGCGCCGAAGCCGATGGCGATGCCGAAGACCGACGCGCCCGCGATGAGCGGCCCGATGTCCACGCCGAGCGAGGAAAGGATTATCAACACGGAGACCACGGAGATGGCCACGAAGATGAACTTCTTGACCAGTTGCAGCAGGGTGGCGAAACGGTCGCCGCCCGGGCCGCCGCCTCCTTCTCCCTCGCCATGGTCCTCTTCCTGCCCCTCCTTGGCCTTGAGCCGTTTCTCGATGTAGCCGGAAATGAAGACCCAAAAGATGTAGGCCAGCACCAGGGTGAGCAGGATATCCAAGCCCGCTCCCACCGTGGCCCGCCCGAAGGCCAGGTTCACGCCCCATATCTTGAGCAGCAGGAAGGCGGCCCCGGCCAGTACCAGGATACGAAATCCCAGGGAAAGAAATTGCTGAAACTTCCCGATGCGGACCATGCCATCCTCCGGGGATTTCCCGTCCTCGTCGTCGACCGGGACGTCCGCCAGCCCGACGGCGAAACCGACCAGCCGCTGGCAGGCCCAGTCCACCAGCAGGTAGGTCGGCACCAGAAGCAGGGTATACACGCCGGTAAGCATTGCGTTCTCGCCGAAGACGAGCAGCGCCACAACCCAGAAGAACCAGAAGCCCATGGCGTAGACGATAACGCCCACATGCCACGATCCGGCCAGTTGATGGCGCAGGGTATGGGGGGGCACGGCCCTGCGGATGGCCTCGGCCACCCGCTGCTTGTTCCACAGGGCGAGCAGGCTGGTCATGACGGCCACCACGAACCCGGTGCCCGCCACGATAAGCAGGTAGACCAGTTCGCTGCCGCGGGCCATGTTCACCAGGGAGCTGCAAAGAATGCCCACGGCCACCACCCAGGCGATGCGCATGGTCCACTTGTAGAGGTACAGGGCAACGTCGTCGCCAAAGGGCAGAAGACGGATGGACCCCATGCCCGGAGCCAGAACGAACCGGGCGGCCAGCCGGACCATCTCCACCACCAGCATGGCCGCGAGCCAGACGAAGATGACCGGACGTCCCTTGTCCGGCTCATTAAAGATCATGAGGTAGGGAATCAGGGTAATCAGGGCCACGCCGGACACGGCGACCAGGCCGAAGATTCCCCTCAGCAGCAACCGCCCGAACTTGACCGGCAGGGGAGCGCGGTCTTCCACATCCTCAATGCGGGCGCGCAATCCGGCCGTGCGGCGGAATACGAACCAACGCGCGAGAAACCACAGAACCGTGACCGCCAGCAGCCCGATTCCAAGTTCCCCGGGCTGGCGGGCATCCCCGCCGAGCAGGGACTTGCGGAAGGTTTCGGGCAACAGCCTGGGGGCCTGTGTCGCGCCGGAAAATAGATAGGCGAACCGCTCGCGGACCTTCTGGACGAACTGTCTCGTCTCGATGATAACTCCGGCCACGCCGCCAGGTCCCGGATCGGGCGCAGGCGGTGTCGCGTTCTTGCGCAATTCCTCGATGAGCAATCGGCGCACCTGCTCGTCGCTCATGGAAGCCAGAATGGCATTGAGTTGATCCGGGGTGGCGTCAGGGGGGATACCCGCCTCGGGAGAGTCGTCCCCGGCGGTCGTGCCGGAACCGGCGTAAAGCATGGCCTCCGGCGAAGCGCCGGAAGCGAAGCCGGGTGCGGCCAGATGGCAGAGCAGGCACAGGACCACGACAAGATACATGGTTCGTTGATGCATGACGTCCCCCAAAACAGTTGACTGAACAGTTACACCCGCACTTTTAGCAAGCGCTCCAAATAGTTGTAAACTAAAATCGGAATTGCTTCGAATCCCCCATCCCGGAGTAGGAAAACACTCGCGAGCGCCCCTGCCCCGACTCCCCCGCCAGGACGGACAACGCCGAGACGTCGCCGAAGGTATGCATGGGCACGAACACGGGCGCACCTATGATCCGGCACGCCTTCACGCCCCCGGCCAGATTGGGAAGCCTCGGGTCGACATCGGCAAAGGCCACATGCGGCTTGAAATCGCGCACCCGCTCCATGGCCTCCCGGAAAAACCGTTCCGTGAACGCCGCCTCGACGGACGACGCGCCCGGCCATATCCACTCGGCCAGGTCGCCGCCGTAGAAGAAACGGAAGCCCCCGTCATCCACCAGGAAGGCCACGCCCAAATCATTGGACATCAGGGTCTCCACGGACATGCCCCCGAATTCATAAACCTGGTCCGGCTCGACCAGAAGCGTTTCGCCGTTCCCGGGCACGGCCTCGGGCCTGAGTTCGTCCACATCGTCCGAAATCACATAGCGGACCCGCGAGGCGGCCCCTGTCACCGAGGCGAGGTTCCCGTTGCAATGGTCTCCATGGCCGTGGGAGATAAACACGACGAGATCGGCACCGGCCACGGCCCTGCGGACCAAATCCCCCGCGCCCTCGGGCAGATGCTCGTCCTCGGGATAATCAAACAGGAAGGTGCGCCGGTCCGTGCGCAGGACAAAGGCGTTGTGATGGATGTTGATGATTTCGCACTGCATGGAACGCCCCCTGTATTTCCCCCCACCTAACACAAAGCGCACTCAGTGTCCCCATTCCCGTCAACGGACGGGAAGCCCCGGTTCTGGCGGACCGCGCCCGAATCCTGTATCGTCGCCGCTGAACGCAAAGCAGGAGGCTTCATGCTCACCATCGGCGTCGACACCGGCGGCACATTCACCGACTTTACCTTCGTCAACGGCCGGGAGACCGGCACGTACAAGACCCTGTCCACGCCGCACAATCCGGCGGAGGCTGTCCTTTCCGGACTGCGCCGCATCCTGGCCGAGCAAATCCCGGGCGCGACCCTCGGCGACACGCCCATGGCCGTGGTGCACGGCTCAACCGTGGCCACCAACGCCATCCTCGAACGCAAAGGCGTGCCCACGGCCCTGGTGACCAACGAGGGCTTCACCGACGTCATCGAGATCGGCCGCCAGAACCGCGCCGCCCTCTACGATCTGCACTACCGGCGGCAGCCGCACATCGTGCCCGCGCACATGCGTTTCGGCGTGCCGGGCAGGGTCACTTCGGAGGGCGATATCCTTGAGCCGTGGGACGAGGAAGCGGCCGCCCGCGCTGTGGAAGAAATCAAGGCGTCCGGGGCGGAATCCGTGGCCGTCTGCTTTCTGTTCTCCTTTCTCGACCCGTCCCACGAAAAAAGCATGGGCGAGACGCTCCGCAAGCTCGGCCTGCCCGTCTCCCTGTCCCACGAGATACTGGCCGAATTCCGCGAGTTCGAACGGACCTCGACCACCGTGGTCAACGCCTACGTCTCGCCGATCATGACCCGCTACCTGACCGCCCTGAAGAACGGGCTCGGGCAAAACGCCGAACGCGGCCCGGGGCTGCGGATCATGCAGTCAAACGGCGGCTCCATCTCGGCGGACACGGCCATGCGCGAGTCGGTGCGGACCATCCTGTCCGGCCCGGCGGGCGGCGCGGTGGGCGCGCTCTCCCTGGGGCGCGCCGCCGGATTCGACCGACTGATAACCTTCGACATGGGCGGGACCAGCACCGACGTCAGCCTCATGGACGGCGACCTGCCCCTGACCATGGCCTCCTCCATTTCCGGCTACCCGGTGAAGGTACCCATGATCGACATCCACACCGTGGGCGCGGGCGGCGGCTCCATAGCCTCGCGCGATCCCGGCGGTTCGCTGGCCGTTGGCCCCGAAAGCGCGGGCGCGGACCCCGGACCCATCTGCTACGGCCGGGGCGGAACCCGTGTCACCGTGACCGATGCCAACCTCTACCTGGGGCGCATCGTTCCCGAACGGTTCCTGGGCGGAGCCATGTCGCTGGACGCCGAAAACGCGCGGCGCGGCATCGAGGATCTGGCCCGGGAGCTGGGACTGCCGCCCACGGAACTGGCCGAAGGCGTCCTGGCCGTGGCCAACGCCAACATGGAGCGGGCCATCCGGGTCATCTCCGTGGAAAAGGGATTCGATCCCCGGGAATTCACTCTATTCTCCTTCGGCGGCGCAGGCGGTATGCACTGCGCCGAGCTGGCCGGACTACTCGGCATGACCCGTGTCCTGATCCCGGTCGATCCCGGCATTCTCTCTGCCACGGGAATGCTCATGGCCGACGTGGTCAAGGACTACTCGCGCACGGTCATGCGCCCGGCCGAGGAATTCTCCGGCGACGAAACGGAAGCCGCTTTCGCCGAGCTGGAGCGGGACGGGCTGGACGAACTCGCCGCCGAAGGCGTGCCCCCGGAACAGGTCGTCCATGAACGTTTTCTGGATATGCGGTACAAGGGCCAATCATTCGAGATCGTGGTCCCCTTCGGTCCGGACATGATCGAGGCATTCCAGGCCATGCACGAGCAGCGGTACGGCTACCGCAACGAGGACAAGCCGGTGGAGGTGGTCAACGTCCGCCTGCGCAGCCTGGGGCGTTCGGAACGCAAGCCCCCGGAACCGGGCGGAATGGGTGGGGAGGATGTCCCGCACGAAGCGCGTCTCGGCAAACAGAAGATAATCTTTCAAGGCGCGGCGCTGGCCGCCGACATCCTCGACCGGACGAAGCTCAAGCCGGGCAACCGGTTCTCCGGGCCGGCCATCGTCACGGAGTACACCTCGACCATCGTGATCCCGCCCAACGTCGAAGCGCGCGTGGACCTGCCGGGCAACCTGATTCTGGACCTCGGCTGACGAGTCAGTCCCGGCCGCCGGGCAGGATGACATGGAAAACCGCGCCGCCGCTCCTGCCGGAACTGGCCCAGACGCGGCCGCCAAGCTTTTCCACAACCATGCGGCACAGGGCCAGGCCGAGTCCCGCGCCCTTGCTTTCGTTCATCAGGGTATCGCCGGTCTCCACCTGGTGAAACGGCTTGAAGATCGCTTCGAGCTCCCCTTCGGGAATGCCCTTGCCCGTGTCGGCCACGGTCACTTCCAACCTGCGGCCGTCCGGGCTGGACACGCGCACGACAATGCTCCCGGCGCGAGTAAAATTACAAGCGTTGCCCAGTAGATAGCCAAGCACCCGCTCAAGGTTCTCCGGCAGCACGTTGAGCTCGGGCAACCCCTCCTCCATCTCCAGACTCACAGACAGATTTCTTCTGTCGCAGCATTCGACACGAGCGTCCTCCACGGCCCGGGACACGGCGTCGGCCACGGGATAGGCCTTTTCGGTGCGCAGATCGCCCCCCGCCTCCATGTCGGCCAGTTCCATGAATTGGTTGACCAGGAGGTTGAGACGCCTGCCCTCCTTCTCCATGACGTCCAGATTGTGGAACGTCCGCTCCAGCCCGCCCCCATTGCCCGCCCCCTTTCCGGCCCGGGCAAGGTCCTTGCGGACCAGGGCGGCGAAGCCGAGAACCGAAGTCAGCGGCGTGCGCATGGCGTGGGACACGGTGGTCAGGAAGGAGGACTTGAGGTCGTCGAGGCGGGTCAACTCCGCGTTTGCGCGCTTCAGCTCCTTCGCCTTGAGGGCCAGGGCCGAGGTGCGCTCTGCGATGATTCCCTCAAGGTCCTCCTCGGCGCGTTTCAGAGAGGTGATGTCCACCAACGAGACGAGGTCTGCCGGTTTGCCGTCGACCTTTGTGGTCCGGGAATGGATTTCCACCCATTTGACCCTACCGGCCGAAGTCACCGCCCGCCAGGAGTAAGCCGCGACCGCGCCGGGCTCCCCGGCCTGTTTGAGGCGGGCCTGGGCCATGACGAATTCACTGTCGTCGGGATGCAAAAACCGGCTGAAACCGGCTGGCGGCAAGGCCATAAGCTCGACCACGGACGTTTCAAGAATATCCGCCGCGGCCTTGTTGACGAAAATGACCCGGTCGTCCTGCAGGACACACAACCCGAGCATGGTCTGTTCGGAAAAAGTCCTGAACCGCCCCTCGCTCTCGGTCAGCTTGTCGAAAATCAGGGTCGCGTTCAGCCCGTCGGACAGGCGGCGTCCCGCCTCCGTGAACAGCCTGATCTCGTCGTCGGTCCAGACCCGCGCGTCGCGGCAGCAATGCAGCCCGAGAACCCACGGCTTCCCCACCCTCGGGCGGATGGCGAACATGAGCTGGGAACGGACGCCGCACTCCTTCAACACCTCGTCCGGCATGTCCGCCCCGTTCGGCGCATAGAAGGCCAGGGCCTTGCGACTATCGAGAAGCGCCCGAAAATCCTCCTTCGCCTTTTCGCCCGCCGGGATATCCCGCCCTTCCATCTCTTCGCAAGCATACTCCGGCGCGGCCCGCACAACCTTTACACGGATGGAGTCGGCATTGGGATCGCAGGGATGCACCAGCCAGGCGCGGTCAGCTCCGAATGCATGGAGTATGGCCTCCACCGTGGCCCCGAGCATATCCATGGTGCCGGTCCCCGTATGCATGGCGCGATCGATCCGTTCCAGGGTTTCTAGGAAATGCAGATAGTTGTAATATTCCTCCTCGGCGTGCTTCCGGACGGTTACGTCGAAGATCACGCCGTCCATGCGGGCGGGCTCCCCCTGTTCGTCGTGAAGAATCCTACCGCGCTCGGAAAGCCACCGGACCTCGCCATCGCGGCGGATGATCCGGTAATCAGTCATGTAGGTCAGCCCTTGTCCCAGCCGTTCACGCAGCGAACGGGACACCCACTCCCGATCCTCGGGATGAATGATGGATTGAAATGTCCGCCCTCCGCCTTGAACAAAATCGCTGGCTGGATACCCGGTCACGTCGAGAACAGTGTCGCTGACGAAACTGTTCACCCAACCGTCCTTGAAGTCGCTGTGATAAATGATGCCGGGGATGTTCGACACCAATGAGCTGAACCGCTCCAGGCTCTCGGAAAGGGCCTCCTGAACGGCCTGCCGTTCGCCGACCATGCGGTTGGCGGCCTCGGCCAGGGACTTGAACTCGCTGTAGTCCAGGGAATCCACGTTGATCTCGCCACGGCCGGAGGTGGCCCGCTCCCAGACCTTGGTAAACGAGGTGACGTTGTTCTCTATGTTGCGGGACAGTCGACGAGAGAAATACAGGGCCAGGAGACTGAGGACGGCCATGCCGGACAGAATGAGCAGAGCTCGGTCCAGAATATGCCGTTCAAGCAGCTTGCGCTTGAGTTCGATAACCCGCTCGACGTCGCCGACAAAGGCCCCGGTGCCCACGTACCAGCCCCAATCCGGGACAAGCTTGACGTAGCTGACCTTGGCCTCGTTGCGCTGGCCGTCCAGGGGCGGCATGACATAGGCCACGAAGTCGCCTCCCCGCGTCGCGGCCGCGATCAGCTCTTGGACGATTTTCACGCCGTCGGCATCGGCTATATGCCACATGTTCCGGCCTCGCGCCGGGCCGAGCAGCGACTCGCCGTCCAAAGTCCCGGCGAACAAGGAACCGTTCTTGGCGTAATGGATGGAAGCCAGCCGCCGAAGAGCCTCTCCCCTGACCGACTCCTCGGCCATTTCAAGACAGGCCCCGGCCACCACGCGCAGCCCCATGGTATCGAAAGAGCCGACCTTGACGAGCAACGTGTAGGGATTCATGCCATGGGCGGTCTTGAGCACCAGCCTGCGCTGGCCGCTGTTCACGCCATTGAGCTCCGCGCTCACCTTGGATAGCGCGTCCTCTCGATCAACCCACTTGGGGAAAGGGGAAAGGAGGTAGATGGTATTGCCGCGGATGGCGTAAAGCCGGGACCCGTCGCGATCCAGCGCGGCCATCAGGCGCACTGCGGCGTTGCGTCCCTCCACCGCTTCAACGCCCATATCACGGGCCAACGTCTCGGCGAACGCCCTGACATCATGCACCCTTGAATCGAGATCTCGGGCCAGGGCGTCGGCCGCCGACCGCCTGAGGTCGGCCACGAACTCCACGACTTCCTCAACTTCATCGCGGACGTCGTTCCGCCGTTCCTGGTAGTGCTCCTCGCGAATCCGGTCGGCGTCCGCCTTGAAATCAGCGTACATGGAATACAGCCACACGCCCCCGATCAAGAGGATGGACACCCAGGACAAGGCCACCATGCCCAACAGTCCGGCTCCGCCGATGGTACGCCCGTTCCTCACCCGACAAGCCTCCCTTGTCCTGATCGCACTACGACTGCCCGTTGATTTGATGAACAAACTCTACCGAATAGACCACAATACCAACCTCCCCAGGAAAAGCCACCCCATTGTTTTCCATCTTCCCCGCCCCAACCCCCTTCTTTTGCCTTGACCACTCCCCATCACCTGGTTTAAAAATCGTTTCCCGTTTCGCCAGGATAGCTCAGTTGGTAGAGCAACTGATTCGTAATCAGTAGGTCGTCGGTTCAACTCCGATTCCTGGCTCCACGGATAGTCAAGCCCCGCAAAGACTTAGGTCATTGTGGGGCTTTTCTTTGTTTGGTGAGATTGACAACTGTACGCAAAGTGTACGCAATTCCTACCAGCACTCTTCCCCTCGTAACAGCCTTAGTATATTCGTATACTACTGCACAGGGGGAGATTGCCTATCGCCCCCCCCAACTCCCATTCTTATGTTCATAGGAGTACACCATGGGAATAAATAGACACATCAAAATCAACCAGACGATAAACGACAAGCTAGTTGCCATTTTGTCCAACAAATACAGCACGCTATGCATGCATCCGCAGTGTAGACACAAGGCGGTAAAATCACACGCTATCTCGAAATCAGCGCTAAACATAATAGCTCAGAAAGGTAAAGTCATCACACCTAAATCGAAACGCAATGACGCACAGCCCAACAAAAAGATCCAATTCGAGTCCGTCGGGATCAATGATGCCACCACGTTTCGAGGCTTTTGTGATGACCATGAAATGATGTTTGAAGCAGTGGACAAAAGGGGGATTGTAACGATACGCGATATTTTTCTTCAAGTATATCGCACCATATGCAAACATATTTATGTAAATAGGGCTATCCGAACAAGTGAGAGGCTAATATTTGAAAATGGCTTTATACACAGCGATGGTTGGGAAGAAAGTAAAGATATCAATGCAGCACGACTAGCACACTTTTTCTATGACTTATTAATAGACTTCCCCGATGCAGACCAAAAAATCAACAAGATTGACGGATGCTGCAACATATTCAAACCATATTCAAAAATCGACCAACAGCTTGATATTAATATTATTTTTAAAGAAGTTCCCATTCCAATACCAGTTGCCCTTCAGAAGGTCGCCTCATTGAACAATGGGGGAGCAATAACTGACATCATTATTATCGCAATCCCACGCCCTAACACGACGTCCATAATTATTATTTCGCCTACAAATCTTCTAGAGCTTTTTCGTCCTCATCTTGCAACTCCAATCAACACCCTTTGCTTTATTGAATCAGTAATGATGGCCGATACTGAATGGTATCTTTCACCAAAGGTGTTCAACAACTGGTCCTCAGAAAAGAAATCGCATACCACAAAGGATTATCAGTACTTCAAGGAAAGGCGTTTTCTAACACACTATGACGTTTCCCTTTTTGATGAACTTAGAAACAAATTAATCAAACAGCTATCTATTGATCGTCAACTGTATGAAGTCCAAAAAACACAAGAATTACCAGCAAGACTACCTGATAACGTGCGAGCATCGAAATTAGAGGATGCCATCATTGATATGCTCATTGAGCGTAACTCAATTTATTAAGCCAACTTCAAACGATTCAACGAAGCCCGGAGATGGTGATCAGACAGATGAGCATAAATTTCCGTGGTTCGTTTATCGGTGTGCCCTAACAACTCACCAATCGATTGAAGCGATTCACCAGCCTCCGCCAGATTCGACGCAAACGTGTGTCGAAGGTCGTGTAAACGCATGTCTGGATGCCCAGCATCAACCAAAGCCTGCTTCACAAGCCCTGTTAATGTGTCCGGGTGTCCCCAGTGCTTAAAAACGGTTCATCCGGCTCCAGCGTACTTTTGACAAAATGAAAGGACATGGCGTCCTAATGATATTCACGCCAATGAATATCAAAAGGATCAATCGCCTCGTCCTCAGGGACCCCTTCCAGTACAACCATCCGCAGCAATCCCATTACCATTGCCCACCACCACATCCAGTTACCGCCGAACAGGTGCGGCGATATCCTGGATCGGGCTGTTTTGGACGACGTCCTTTTGGTTCCTCCCATCTTGGGCATAGGATTTTTCTAGCGTCCGCGCCCTTCCAATCTTCAAGCCGTTCATAGTCTTGTCTTTTTCCAGAATAAGTGGAATAGCAACTTCTTGTCGCGTCGTTCTTTCCAAAAAAGCTGGAATACGGTTCCCCGTTCCGTTGTACATCTTTGCAACACACCGAAATAGCGGCTGTTTTAAAATTGCAGCATGGTACGATTATTGTAATCCTCTCAGCATAATGCATTCTAAAATATCACATATGGCTGTACCGGCCGCACCTGTCATCGGATGCAACAACGCAGCCCCGGACAGTTTCGACGAATAAACGGCACCCCGCGGAGAAAACGTGCGACGCCCTACCATCATCCTTCTCATTTTTCTGGCATTCGCGGTCATAGCCGGATGTCATTACCTTGAAGGCGAAAGCCCTCTCACGCCCGATGAGCGGCAATGGATCGAGGACCACCCGGACGGGGTAAAGGTCGGCGTCGGGCTGCATTACCCGCCCTACGAGACCTTCGACCTCAACGGCGAATACCAGGGATTGAGCGCCGATTTCATCCGGCTCATCAGCGAAAAGACGGGGCTCAAGATCAAGCCGGTCCGGTTCCGCAACCGCCAGGAGACGCTCAAGGCCCTCCTGACGGGCGAAGTCCAGATGATGGCGGCACTGGAGATGACGCCCCAGCTCCGCGAGGACCTGGATTTCACCCAGCCATACATCAGCGTGCCCGCCGCCATCATCTGCCGCAAGGAATACACGGATGACCTGACCCTCGACAAACTCTCCGGGATGCGCATCGGCGTCACCGTTTCCGACCACTTCACCAAATACCTGCATGAACGGTATCCGAACGGCGGCTACACCATCGTTCCCATGGCGGGCGGCTACATCGGCGGCCTCAGATCGCTGGCTGTCGGCGATGTGGACGCCCTGATCTGCGACATGGCCCTTGCGTCGCGCTACATTGCCAACGCCCGCATCAGCAACCTCCGCATTGCGGGTATCACCAACTATTCCATCGAATTGCGGATCGCGTCGCGCAAGGAAACGCCCATGCTCGGCAACGTCCTGCGCAAAGGGCTGAGCCTCATCCTGCCCCATGAGCGGCAGAGCACCGAGGAAGAATGGCTGTCGCTCCAATACCGCCCCTTCTGGGTCAGCCGGACCTTCTGGTTCTCGGTCTTCGCGGTCTTCGGCGTAATCATGGGGAGCATCGTGTTGATCCTGTTCTGGAACCGGAGCCTCAAACGACAGGTCAACCAGCGGACCCGGACATTGAGTTCCATCAACAAGGTCCTGCTCGGATCGCTGGACTGCCGAACTGAGCAGGAGGTCATGTTCCGCTGCCTTGCCGAGGCCAAGACCATGTCCGGGAGCGAACGCGCGGCCCTGTGCCTTGTCGCCAGAGGCGGAGGCATGACGCGCGTTCTGTCCGTGTCGGGCGACGATTTCATCGAAGACGCCGGGATGAAGAAAATGGAATCCCCCTGCCTGATGCAGGAGCAGATCGTCGAGCTGGAAGCCGGACGCCACATCCGGCTGTCCATCGCTGACGAGGGCCGGCATATCGTGGCCGTCCCCATCAAGACCGGGTCCGGCACCGCCCAACCCGTCATCAGCGTCCTTCGCTCGGACAGAAATTACACGGACGATGAAATATCCCTGCTGACCGAGGTACTTTTCGTCTTTAACGAGGCCCTGCAACGAAAGCGCACCGAGATATCGCTGCATGACAAGGAACGCCAGCTCCAACGGGTCCAGCGGATGGAAGCCCTCGGCACGCTCGCGGGCGGCATCGCGCACGACTTCAACAACCTGCTCGGCGTCATCGTCGCCAACGGCGAGATGATCGAGCTGTTCCACATCGACGGAAGCCAGGCGCTGGAGTCCAAGACGCGGGCCATCCTGGCCGCCGCCTACAGAGGCCGGGATCTGGTCAGCCAAATTTTGAGCTTCACCAGCAAGGGCAATGAGGAAGCGCGGCTCATCAACATCAGCCCGATCATCAAGGAAGCGGTGAAATTCCTGAAGGCTTCCCTCCCGGCCCTTATCAGCATCAAATATGAAATAGGCAAACCGGAACCGTCCATACTGGCGGACCCGACCCAGGTTCACCAGGTCATCATGAACTTGTGCACCAACTCCGCGCACGCCATGGAAGGAAACGGCGGCACCCTCTCCATCAGCCTGCGCATGGCCGCGCCCCCCATCCAGGCCGACGCCGCCACTACGGTCCGCGCCTGCGACTACCTTTGCCTCTCGGTGAGCGACACGGGCAAAGGCATCCCCGAAAACCTTCAGGAGCGGATTTTCGACCCGTTCTTCACCACCAAGACCCTGGGAAAGGGAACGGGCCTGGGATTGGCCGTGGTGCAGGGCATCGTCAAGGGATGGGGCGGATTCGTCAGGGTGGAATCGACGGAAAATCTCGGCACCACATTCCGCATCTACATCCCCTCGTGCACCGACGATCAGTTTGACCAGCCAAGCCCGGTATCGCGGCGCAAGCTTCCCGGCGGAACCGGAACCATCCTCTTCGTCGACGACGAGAAGGAGCTGGCCGAATCCTACAGCGAACTGCTCGCGAGCCTCGGGTACAACGTCCACACCGCCACCGACAGCAAAAGGGCGCTCTCCATGTTCGAAGCGTCCCCGGAAGCCTTTGATCTCATCATCACCGACTACAACATGCCCGGCCTGCGGGGGGACAAGCTCGCAAAGAGCATTCTCGCGATCCGTCCCGACATCCCGATCATTCTTTGCACCGGCTACAGCCACAGCTTCGGCGAACCGGACGCGAAGAGCATTGGTATCGAAACGTTCCTGAACAAGCCGGTCGAGCTGCGTAGCCTGGCCACGGCCGTCAGCAAGTTTCTCGGGCCGGGCGACGGCCTGTTCAACAGCAACCGGAGCCAATAGAGACGCATATGGCAAACGTATTGATAATAGACGACGACCAGCCGACCTGCGACGCCCTGATGGAACTCGTCAGGAACATAGGCCACACTGCCGACTTCGCCCTGACCGCCGGGGATGGCGTCGCCAAGGCCGAACACGGCGACTTTGACGTGGTTTTCCTGGACGTGCGCCTTCCCGACGCCAACGGGTTGAGCATTCTCCCCACCCTGCGACAGCGTCAACTCCCACCCGAAGTCATCATCCTGACCGGGCTGGGCGATCCCGACGGGGCGGAACTCGCCATCCGCAACGGCGCCTGGGACTATCTCCAGAAACCCCTTTCTCCAAAGGAAATACTGCTCCCGCTGCAACGGGTCCTGAAGTACAGGGACACCCTGCGCCACCACGCCAAGCTGCCCGACACCTTCGACAGGTGCGGCATCGCCGGGACCAGCGCGGTCATAACCAAGGCTCTGGAGAAAGTCGCCTCGGCCGCGAGAAGCGACGCGGGCGTCCTCATCTCCGGCGAAACCGGCACAGGCAAGGAGCTGTTCGCCAAGGCGCTGCACAACAACAGCCACCGCTCATCCGGGCCGTTCATCGTGGTCGATTGCGCGGCCATCCCGGCCACCTTGCTGGAAAGCACCCTGTTCGGCCACGTCAAGGGCGCGTTCACAGGCGCGGACAGGGCCAGCGAGGGCCTGGTCCTCAAGGCAAACAAGGGGACGCTCTTCCTGGACGAGATAGGCGAAATGTCTCTCGACCTGCAAAAGCGGCTTTTGCGCGTCCTCCAGGAACGCCGCTACCGCCCCGTCGGTGCGGGGTACGAGGAGCAGAGCGACTTCCGTCTGGTGGCCGCCACCCACCGGAATCTCGGCAAGATGGTCGACGAGGGGAACTTCCGTCAGGACCTCCTCTACCGCTTGGGCGCAATGGTTATCGAACTGCCGCCCCTGCGCGACCGGCAGGAAGACATCGCGAAACTGGCCGAAAGCATCACCAGCCGCATCTGCAAGAAATACGGCATCCCCCCGAAAAAGCTCAACTGTGAAGTTATCGACGCCTTCCGCGCATACGAATGGCCGGGCAACGTCCGTGAACTGGGCAACGTATTGGAAAGCTCCATAGCGGCCGCTTACGAAATGCCCGAGCTCTACGTCCACAGCCTGCCGGAACAATTGCGTATCCGTATGCTCAAGAAGTCCATATCCAAGGACGGCAACGCCCATGCATGTTGCCGGGACGAGCCCAGCGCCGCCGAAATCGACGCAGCCTTCCAGACCGACGGGGAGATGCTCCCCTACAAATCGTTCAGGCAGGAAGTCATCGCCAAGGCGGAGCAACGGTATTTCGCAAGGCTGTTCGAGGTCTGCGACTGGGACATCAAGCGCGCTTCGCAGGTCTCCGGCCTGGGCAAAAGCCGCCTGTATTCGCAACTGAAGAAATACGGCCTGGAAAAGGACTGATCGATTCCAGATTTTCTGGAAATTCCACTGCAAGTGCACGGAATCCTTCCGCGGCAAGTGTAATAAACCGTGGGACTCTGCGAGCCGGGCGCATAACCAACTGTTTTTTCAAGGTAACGTTATTGGCATGATAGTTGTTACATGCCGGGTAGTTTGTAATTGTTGTTACCCTGAACGAAGTAGAGAGTGCGTATGACCCAAAAGAAGACAACCGACTCCCCTGCCTTCGGCAACGTCAAAAGACGAAGCGTTCTCAAATGGAGCGCCATGCTGGGCAGTGTGGCCGCCGTATCCGGTGGCGGCCTTTTCTACGGACTGAAAAAGGCCGACGGCAAGTCGACCACGGACGAAAAAGTCGTCTGGACATCCTGTAACGTGAACTGCGGCGGCCGCTGCCTGTTGCGCGCCCATGTCACGGACGGCGTCGTTACCCGCATCGAAACGGACAACGGCGGCGACGAGACATACGGCCTGCACGAAATCCGCGCCTGCCTGCGCGGACGGTCCATGCGGCGGCGCATGTACGCCCCCGAACGTCTGAAATACCCCATGCGGCGCGTCGGCGAACGCGGGGAAGGCAAATTTGAACGCATCTCGTGGGACGAAGCCCTGGACGAAATCTCCAATCGGCTGAAAAAGACCCTCGACGAATACGGCAACGAGGCGGTGTACCTGAACTACGCCACCGGCAACCTGGGCGCGGTGCTGTCCAAGTCCTGGCCCCCGCGCGCCACTCCGGTCGCGCGGCTCATGAACTGTCTGGGCGGATACCTCAACCACTACGGCGACTACAGCACGTCCCAGATATCCGCGTCCCTGCCCTACATGTTCGGAAGCTCGTGGGTGCGGGGCAACCACATCAGCGACGTGGCCAACGCCGAGCTGACCGTTCTGTTCGGCAACAACCCGGCAGGCACCCGCATGAGCGGCGGCGGCACGTCCTATGATCTGATCGAGGCCAAGAAAAAAGGGAACACCCGCATCATCGTCATCGACCCCAGGCACACCGACACCGCGGCCGCCGTGGCCGACGAATGGATTCCCATTCGCCCCGGCACCGACGCGGCCCTTATCAGCGGCCTCGCCTACGTCATGATTAGCGAAGACCTGGTGGACCATGAATTCCTTTCCCGCTGCACCGTGGGATTCACCGAGGAATCCATGCCGGAAGGCATCCCCGCCGGGAACTCGTACAAATCCTACATCATGGGCGCAGGCCCCGACGGCACGCCCAAGACCCCCGAGTGGGCGGCCGGCATCACCGGCATCCCCAAGGAACGCATCGTCAGGCTTGCCCGCGAAATCGCTCGTGCCAAGCCGTGCTACATCGCCCAGGGATGGGGCGTACAGCGTCAAGCGAACGGCGAGCACAACTCCCTGGCCGTCTGCGCGCTGGCCGTCATCACCGGCAACGTGGGCATCCAGGGCGGCAACACCGGCGCCCGCGAAGGCGACATGGGCCTGAAGTTCGGCGTGTTCCCCACGTTGAAGAACCCCGTATCCACGTCCATCTCGGTTTTCATGTGGACTGACGCCATCGAGCGCGGCCCCGAGATGACGGCTCTCGCCGACGGTGTCCAGGGACGCGACAAGCTTGAAGTGCCCATCAAGTTCATCTGGAACTTCGCGGGCAACTGCATCGTCAACCAGCATTCCGACGCCACCAAAACCTCGCGTATTCTGAAAGACGACAGCAAGTGTGAAACCATCGTGGTCATCGACAACTTCATGACCGCCAGTGCCAAGTTCGCGGACATTCTGCTTCCCGGCACCTTCAACCTTGAGGAAGACGACTTCGCCAACAACGGTAAAAGCGCGCTCCTCAAGTATGTCATCTTCGCCCAAAAGGCCGTGGAGCCCTTCTTCGAATCGCGTTCCATATACGACATCTGTGCCGGAGTGGCCGAGCGCATGGGCGCGGGCCAGGCCTTCACCGAAGGCAGAACCCGCGAACAGTGGGTACGCAAGATCTACGAGGAATCCAGGACCTATCTGCCGAGCCTGCCCCCGACCCTGGAGGAAGCGTTCAAGATGGGTGTGTACAAGGAGAAAATCGAGGGTCCCACGCCCGTTCCCTACAAGGAATTTCGTGAAGACCCCGCCGCGAATCCCCTGTCCACTCCGTCCGGCAAGATCGAGATCTTCAGCAAGCGGTTGTGGGACATCGGCCACACCTGGGAACTGCACCAGGGCGACCGCATTTCGGCATTGCCGGAATACCAGGCCGCGTGGGAAGGCCCGACCGATCCCAAGCGCAAGGATTACCCCCTGCAGATGATCGGCCACCATTACAAGCAGCGCACTCACTCCACCTACGGCAACGTCGACTGGCTCAAGCAGGTCGCTCCGCAGGAACTGTGGATCAACTCGCTGGACGCCGAGAAGCGCGGCATCAAGCACGGCGACAAGGTCAAGGTGTTCAACGACCGGGGAACTGTCTTCACCACGGCGAAAGTGACGAAGCGCATCATGCCCGGCGTCCTCAGCCTGCCCCAGGGAGCCTGGTTCACCCCCGACAAGGATGGAGCGGACCACGGCGGCTGCGTTAACGTTCTGACGTCGCAACGCCCCAGCCCGCTGTCGAAAGGCAACCCCCAGCACACCAACCTCGTCGAAGTCGTCAAGGCTTAAGGAGAAATTCATGTTGAAGCGTCCAGCTTTCCATATAGACAACTCCCGCTGCACGGGGTGCAAGACATGCATGATCGCCTGCATCGACAAGCACGATCTGCCTCTTGGCGTCCTGTGGAGGCGGGTAACGGAATACGTCGGCGGAGAATGGGTTGAACGCCCGGATGGCACCTACACGCAAAACGTGTTCAGCTACTATCTGTCCGTTTCCTGCAACCACTGCGAAAACCCGATCTGCGTCCGCTCGTGTCCCACCACGGCCATGCACAAGAACGAGGACGGCATCGTCACCGTCGATCCCGACAAGTGCGTCGGCTGCCGCTATTGCGAATGGGGCTGTCCTTACTCCGCCCCGCAATACAACCCGGAACTGGGCAAGATGACCAAGTGCGACTTCTGCCGCGACTACCTCAAGGAGGGCAAGGAGCCCGCCTGCGTCGCCGCCTGCCCCTGTCGCGCCCTGGACTTCGGGGAGTATGACGAGCTTGTCGCCAAGTACGGCAAACTCAACATCGTGGCGCCCCTGCCCGATCCGAACATCACCCAGCCCAACCTGATCGTCACGCCCGCCATGAACGCCAAGCCCGGCGGTTCGAAAATGGGTAAAATCAGCAACCCCGAGGAGGTGTAGCCATGTTTTCCAGTGATTGGAGCCTCGTCCTGTTCACCATCCTCGTTCAGAGCGCAGTGGGAATCGTGGTCATTACCGAAGCCGCCCGGCTCTTTTCCGGAGCGTCCGGTTCGACCCTGCGCTGGCAGACCCCGGTGGCGTGCATCATGACCGCCCTGGGTCTGGTCTTGTCCCTGACCCACCTGGGCACCCCGCTGCACAGCGTCTTCACCATCATGAACCTGGGCGACTCGTGGCTCAGCCGCGAGATTCTGTCCGTATCCGCCTTCTTCGCCGCAATCTGCGTGCTTTCCTTCGTGAGGATTCGCAACGACGAAGCCAAGGCCACGGCCCTGTCCGCGCTTTCCATGGCTCTCGGGCTCCTCGCGGTGTTCGTCATGACCAAGGTCTACCTGCTTGAGACCGTGCCCGGCTGGAACACCGTTTCCACGGCGTTCAGCTTCTACGGCACCACGCTCCTGGCCGGAGCGGTCGCGAGCGGCGTGATCGGCAGCATCGAAAACAGCGGCAAGGATTGCGACGAGGACTGCACGGCAGTCACCGGCCTGCTCTGCGCTTCCGCGCAAGTCGGTCTCGCCCTCAAGTTCATCGCCGTGGCCCTGGGCATGATCGCCCTGAGCAACGTCGGCAGCCTCGGGACCAGCGGTCTCGACCTCGTCGCCGGTGAAGGCGTCTCGGTGCTGGTGGTCCGCATCGCCATGATCTGCGCCGGTGTCGGCATATTCACCTGGTTCGGTTTCAAGGCCATCGGCGCCAAACAGTTCCGCCTCGCCGTGAACCCCGCCCTCTGCGCCCTGGTCCTGGTCATGGCCGGAGAGATCATCGACCGGCTCATGTTCTACGGCACCTACATGCGTATCGGCATATAACGTCAACAATGGCCCGGAGGTTCGCCTCCGGGCCGTCATAAAATTATGAACTCAGAACAACTTGGCGCCTGCGCCCTCAGCCTGAATTTTATCGCCCGGCTCTTCATCGAACCGCCTGATACGGCTTTCCTCTCCCAAGTAAAGGAAAACAACGTATTCGGGGAGTGGCCCCTTGCACCTCTCTCCGAGGAGACGCGCGAGGCGCTGCGATTCCTGAAAACAGGCGTCGAAACCCATGACGAACTCGCCCAGGCGGCTCTCATGGCGGAGTACACCGTCCTCTTCATCGGCCCCGACGGCTCCATTCCCCTTTGGGAATCCGTGTGGACCACCAAGGACCACCTGCTGTTCGACGGCCCCATGTTCGACGTGCGCGAAGCCTATGCCCAATACGGCCTCGTGTCGCCCAACCCCGAAAACGAACCCGACGACCACATCGGTCTGGAGATGTCGTTTCTCGGCGGCGTGATGGGATGCGCGGCCGAAGCCGTCGACAATGGCGACATGAAGGCGGCGGACCGGCATCTTGCCATGGCGGGCAAATTCCTGAACGCCCACCTCGCCCGCTGGTCGGACCGTTTCCTGGAAGCGGTCGCCGGGCACGAGTCCTCCTCTTTCTACAGAGCCGTTTCCACCATTTCCACCGACACCCTTGCCCAGGCTGCCGACCTCCTGCAACCTGAGCAAGCCTGATTACCGACGGGCAGCCGCCATGCTCAACGCCCCCGCCGTCAACACCTCGCTCTGTCCACTGCGCCTGGGCGGCCGGTGTGCGAGGTGCATGGCGGTGTGCCCATCGAACGCCATGGACCTGCGCGACGGACCGGCCATCCAAATCGAATCGTGCAAAAATTGCGGAGCCTGCGCCTCCGTGTGCCCCACGGGCGCGCTGGTTCACGATGCTCCCGCCTCCCTGCTCCGCACCCTTGCGGAGCGCGACGTTGCGCCACACGCCCTGCGCTGCCCCAAGGCAGGACGATGCGCCCATGACGAACTCCCGGTCTCCGGCTGCCTTTCCAGCCTCGGCCTTGAAACCCTGCTCGCCCTCTGGCGCAGGCAAAAGGGCACCGTCACCTTCTTCACCGGGAATTGCGCCGCCTGCCGATCCGGCGACGGCGGAAAAAATTTCGAGACCGTCCTCAAGCAGGCCCGAGCCATCCTGGCCCACTCGGCCGATGCCCCGGCGAACCCGTTCGTCGTGCGGACATGGTCGAAAAAGGATTCCCCATCACGCCGGGAAAGCGACGTTTCCCTCTCCAGGAGGGGCTTTCTTGGATTTCTCGCACACAGTGTGACGCCTTCCACCGACAACGGCTCATCCACAAAACCCGGCAAAACCGACAGACGGGTCCAATTGGCGAAACTCCTCAAGGCGCTGAACGCCAAAGGGGCCACCCCCGAGGGAGTAGCTTTCGGGATGATCCGGGCCGACGGCCATTGCACCGCCTGCGGGGCCTGCGCCAACGTCTGCACCACCGGCGCACTGCGATTGACCAAGGAAGGTTCACGCCGCACACTGGAATTCATCCCCGCCCTGTGCGTTGACTGCGGGGCCTGCGTCAACGTCTGCCTGCCGCGCTTCCTCCATCCCTCTCCCACAAATCTCGAATCCTTCACCCTTTCCCCACAGACGCTTTTTCAGGGCGAGATCGGCACCTGCAAACGATGCCGTGCCCAAACCTCCGCCCTGGACGAAAACGGCTACTGTGCGATTTGCTCGCACAAACTCCGAGCGATGGACAACTGATCCCTTCCCTTTCCCCAAAAAAGACGCGGCGGCGAAGTCCGGGACACAATAGGTCCGGCTTCGCCGCCGCGGGCTTTTCTTCTCGGCCCGGGCCGTGGATGACGGAAGGATGGGGCGTCCCCTGTCACCCGACGGCCCGGACGAGGTCTCTATCTATTTCTTCATGGCCTCGGCAAGCAGTTGGATGACGTGCTTGACGGGCATGTCTGTGGCTGCGTTCCGGCGAATCCCGTCGCGCAACTGAAGGATGCAGCCGGGACACGCAGTGGCCATGACGTCGGCATGGGTTGCCGCCGCGTCGTCTATCTTCTTGGCCTGAATCCGCTTGGACCGCTCCATGTTGGCCAGGCAGTAAGTGCCGCCGAGGCCGCAGCAGGCTTCCGGACGACGCATCTCGTTGACCGGGCCGCCGGTGGCCATTTCCAGCACCGCGCGGGGTTCCTCGACGATCTTCTGCGCTTTGCGCAGATGACACGGATCGTGATAGGTGGCGCTGACCGGAGCCGTCTTTTCCAGCAACCCTTCAAGCCGCTCCCGGTCCACGCGGGTCATCAGATATTCCGAGATGTCCAGGGTACGTTCGGCGATGTTCCGCAGACCGGCCGCGAGTTCTTCATCATCTCCGAAACGGTCCAGGTAGCCGTGCTTGAGCATGTGGCCGCACGACGCGCAGGCCGTCACGATGGGCACGTCGTCGTTCGCCAGGGCCTTCATATTCCGCTCGGCCTGCTTGCGGACCACGTCGGCCTCTCCCGAGGCCAGCATGGGCATACCGCAGCACGCCTGCTCCGACGGGACTTCCACCGAAACGCCGAGCCCGTTGAGGACCTTGACCAGGCTATGACCGATTTCGGTCATGCTGTAGTTGGTCATGCAGCCGGTGAAAAAGACGACGCGGGGCTGCCCGGGCTTGCCGGAGAACCGCACTTCGTTCCGAAAGGACTTGGCGGCCAATTGGGGAACGTACTGCTCCTTGTCCACGCCAGGCATGGCAAAACGGCGGTAGAGGCCGCTCGTGCCGGGAACCCCCTTGAAGGCCAGCCGCTGTGCCACGGAGCCGATCCTGGCACCCGCATCGAGGACCGAACGGGGCAGGGACAGGGTCTCGGCCACGGCCTTCTTGAGAGGCGGGACGCCCATCTCGTCGGCAAACGCCTCGCGCACGGCGATGACCACTTTATCCGCCCGCGCGCCGCTGGAACACTGGCTGGCGCAGCCGGTGCAGAGCAGACAGTTATCGAAAAGTTCGCGGGTATGCCCGTTGAACTCCAGATCGCCGCGCGCCAGACTTTCGGCAATGGCGATCTTGCCTCGTGCCGTATACCGCTCCGAAGGGGTATCGTCGAAAACGGGGCAGACGGTTCGGCATTCGCCGCAGCGGATGCACTTGTCGGCCTCCTTTTTGACCAGCCTCAGGAGAACGGCCATTTTTTCTTCGTGTGTCTGTTTGGTCATGATTTATCCCTTGAGCATGACTTTGCCCGGATTGAGCAGGCCCTTCGGATCGAACAGCGCCTTGACGCTGTGCATGAGCTTCATGGTCGGCTCGTCGATGTTCCAGTGCAGGTTCTCGACCTTGACGCACCCGATACCGTGCTCGGCCGCGATGCGCCCCTCCAGCTCAACCACCGCCTTGACCACGTCCTGTTTGGCCTGCATGGGGAAGGGGCCGCCGTCCTTTCCGGTGGTCATGCCGATATGAATGTTGCCGTCGCCGTAATGGCCGAAGTTGGCGATGATGATGTTGTAGCGCTCGGCGATCTCGTCCAGCTTTCGGATCATCTTGGGAATGCGGGCGATGGGTACCGACACGTCATCGTCCTCCCATTCCGTGGCGATCTCGCACAGGGCAAAGGAAAGCGCACGCCGCGCCTTCCAGAGGTCCTCGCGGTCCTCGTCGGACTCGGCCTTCCTGAAGGTGATGACGCCGCACCGCTCGCAGGCGGCCTGAATCTTTTCAACCTCGGAATCGAGCGCGTGGTCGGAGCCGTCCACCTCCATCAGCAGAAGCGCGCCCTCTTCCGGCTTGGCCCCGAAACCGATGGCCTTTTCAACCGCCTCCACGGAGATGCGGTCCAGGAATTCGAGCGTGGCGGGGCGCACGCCGGTCGCGTAGATGGCGCTGACGGCCTCGGCGGCCTTCTCCAGAGTGGCGAAGGTGGCGGTCATGGTGCGACGCGCCTCCGGCTTGGGCACCACCTTGACCACGGCCTTGGTGATGACGCCGAGTGTTCCCTCGGACCCGACGAACAGCTCGGTCAGGTTGTAGCCCGCCACGTCCTTGATGCACTTGGAGCCGGTCTTGACGATGTCTCCGTTGGGCAGAACCACTTCCAGGCCCATGACGTACTGCTTGGTAACGCCGTATTTGACGGCGCGGATGCCGCCCGCGTTTTCCGCGATATTGCCGCCGATGGTGGCGAAGCCGGTGGACGCGGGGTCGGGCGGATACATCAGACCGATCTTGTCCACCTCGGCCTGGAGATCCTTCACAACCACGCCGGGTTCCAGAATGACGAGAAAGTTGTCCCTGTCCACTTCGAGAATCCGATTGAACCGATCCATGGCCATGACGATGCCGCCCTCGACCGGGACGCAGCCGCCGGTGTATCCGCTGCCCCCGCCGCGCGGCGTGACGGGAACGTCGTACTTGTACGCCAGCTTCATGATTTCGGACACCTCTTCCCTGTTCATGGGCGAGACCACGCCTTCCGGCTTGGCCCGCTTCTCGGGATTGGCGTCGTACGAGTAGGCGACCATGTCCTCCGGGGAGAAGGTGCAGCGGTCTTCGCCTACGAGCTGTTTCAAACTGTTGATGAATTCCTGATTCAGCATGGAATACTCCAAGATGGATTTATGGTTTGGTTGTTGCGATGCCTACTCGCCCGAAGTGAGGTTGAGCGAGATGACGCCGATCATGATTATGACGATACTGAGCAGCTTTTTGGGGTTGATCCCCTCGTGGAAAAGCAGGACGCCCAGGGCCGAGGTGGCCACGATGCCCACGCCCGACCATATGGCGTAGGCCACACCCAGCTCGATCTTCTTCACCGCCAGGCTCATGGCGTAGAACGAGGTGCAATAGAGGCAGATCACGCAGGCCGACGGAGTGAACTTGGTGAACCCCTCGGAATACTTGATCGCCATGGTGCCGCCCACTTCAAGCAGGATGGCGGAATAGAGCAGCACCCAACTGTTCTTCAACAAGGCGAGGCTAGCCATTCTGCTCGGCCTCCCGATACCCGGGAGCCGCCAGGCTCAGGGGAAAGAACAGGAGCGCGGACGCGACCAGGCCGGGCCACACGGGGTCGATGGCGAACAGGGCGCTGTCCGGGAACGCGCCTTTGCCCAGATACCATCCGAGGACCGTGACGAGGGAAACGCTCATGCTCCAGAACGCAGCCCTGGAGGAGGCGCGTTTCCAGAAGAAGACGCCGAGAGTAGGCAGGAACAGGCCCGCCGAATTGATGGTGAACGTCATGATGAGCAGGTTGATGATGCTTTTGGAATACCAGCCGACCAGCGCACCGACCACGCCCACCAGGATGGAGCTGCATATGCTGATGCGCATGACCCTGGCCTGCGGTGCGACGGGGTTGATGAACCGCTGGTAGACGTCGCGGGTGAGGTTGGCGGAGGCGCACAGGATGCAGGTGTCTGCCGTGGACATGATGGCCGACAGGATCGTCACGAGCATCAGCCCTTTCACTCCCGCCGGGAAGACGTGCATGATAAGCCGGATAAGCGTGGACGAGCCGTCCGTTCCGTTCGGGATCAGGATTTTCGCGCTCATGCCGAGAAAACAGATGGAAAGGGATATGCACAGGACAATCAGCGCGGCGACCAGGGTGCCGTTGCGGGCGGTGCGAACCGACTTCGCCGCGAAACACCGGGTATAGCTGTCCATGGAAGTGAAGAAGGTCAGGACCATGCTGATGAACATGGCGACGATGGCGCCCCACCCCCAGGAGCCGAGCTGGAAGAAGTCCGCCGGTAGCTCCGTGCTGAGCCGGGAGGCGTCGCCGAGCGCGTTCCAGGTCAGGGGCGTGGCCACGGCGCTGATGCCCACGATGACCAACAGGGTCTGGAACCTGTCGGTCTTCTCCACGGCGAAGAAACCGCCCACCGAAGTGTAGACCACGGTAACGGTGGTAGCCACGAGAAAGGAATACCCGAGGCTGATCCCGGTAATGGAGGTGATGATATGGGCCGCGCTCAAAAGCTGGCTGGCCGTATAGCCGACGAACGCCAGGATGGTGGTCACCGTGCTGACGAGCCTGACCCTGGTGTCGTACCGCTGTTCTATCAGGTCGGGATAGGTGATGTGGCGGTGGCGGTCGCCGAGACGCTTGATGCGCCCGGCAAAGATCAGGGCGAAGAAGATGAAGCCGCTGAACATGCTGAGAGGATACCAAAGAGAGGATATGCCGATCTCAAAGGATTTCTCGGCAGTCCCCATGATGGCGGCGCCGCCCACCCAGGAGGACATCCAAAGGGCCGCCAGCGGCAGGGTGCCTACCCCGCGTCCGCCGACGTAATAGTCCTCCGTGGTTTTCTGCTTCTTGTTCGCGTACACGGCTATGACAAGCAATGTACAGAAGTAGAGTACTAGTACAATGTAATCAACCGGTTCCATGACAGCCTCTCTTGTGGTCCTCCGTGTGGGAAGGGCCGGGCGGAACTGGGCCGCCCGGCCTCAATGTCGCATACTTACGCTGTTTGAGCCGCCCTGCCGGAGGCCGCCACGCTGTTGCGGCGGATCAGCAGAGCCGCGAAGAGACCGACGACACCGGAAGCGGCGAGGAAGCTGAAGATGTACAGGTATCCAGTGTTCCCGTAGTTGTCGAGCCACCCGCCAAAGAGCGGATTGTAAATCATGTCAGGCAGATACCCGATCATGGAAGCGACAGCCACGGTGGTACCGGTGAACTTGCGCGGGATGCCCACTTCCTCCACACAGGAGTAGAGGATCGAGTAGCAAGTGAAGGTCACTGCGGCAAGCAGGAGCTGGAGGCCGATGACCAGGGTGGAGTTGGCCCCGGCCGGGAGAAGCATGAACGCCACCAGGATGGCGGTCATGACCGCGAAACAGCTGATGATGACCAGTGCCGGGGACTTCAGCCTGTCGGCGAAGATGCCGCCCAGCGGTCCGCAGGTCAGGCGAAGCACATGAGTGCGCACGATGGCCAGCAGGCCGGAGAACGTCATGGTCACGCCGATGACGTTGGTCATGTAGGGATTGAAGTAGGAGGTGCTGGTGTAGATGCCGTGGCCGCAGAAGATCAGGATGGAGATGGCCCAGGTCATGGGGTTCTTCAACACGGTGAAAATGTCGCTGGTCTTGAACTTGTCGTCCTCGGACTCCTTTGCGCCACTTTCGGATTCCTCGAAAAAGAAGAAGACGATGACGGAGGAAAGGATACAGGTCGCGCCCTGGACATAGATGACGCCCTTCAGGCCGCCGACGGCGTCAACCGTGAACAGGCCGTAAACGTAGAGGGCGACGGAGGAGGTGATGGCCGAAAAGGCCCCCACGCCGGAGCTGAAGAAGCCGTACAGCTTGCCCTGTTCAGCGGCGCTGCCGAGCAGGCGGATGGCCTTGATGATGCCGGACCAGAAGGCGAAGGCGGTGCTGAACGCCAGCAACACCCAGACAACCAGCGCGAACGAGTAGTTCATGTTCATGGCAAAGGCGAAATTAAGCAGGCCCGTGCCGAACAGGGACGCCACCAGCACGTATTTCGCCTTGAACTTGTCGGCCACCCATCCGCCCGGGATATACAGGGCAAGGGCCGTTATGGTGTAGACGGTAAGCAGGAACCCGGCCTGCTCGTTGTTGCATCCGACTCCCGCCAGCAATTGATCGTAGAAGACGTACTTGATGTAGGGCAGCATGTAGCTGGCTGCGTAACCGAGCGAAAGTGCGAATAGCACGAAATACTTCTTGAACAGATTCATAACAACCTCCAGGTGGACCGCATTGTACCGCCGCCCCCGGCGAGCCGAGGGCGGCGGTATGGTTATTTCTTCAGCACGACAAGGGCGTCCGCAGCACAGATTCCAGCGCCTTTTTCGTAGACAAAGACAGGGTTTACATCGAGTTCGGCGATCTCATCCCTACGCTCCGAAGCGAGGCGGGCCACATTGGCCACGGCCTCGGCCAGAGCGTCGACGTCGAGTTCGGCCTGTCCCCGGTAGCCGGAGAAAAGCGGAAACGCCTTCAAGCGCTCCAGCATCCGCCTGGCCTCGCCCGCATCAAACGGGGCGGGACGCAGGGACGTGTCGCGGAATATCTCGACGAAAATGCCGCCCAGCCCCACCAGCACGGCCGGGCCGAATTGCGGGTCGTTGTTCACGCCAATGATGACCTCGGTTCCGGGGGTCAGCATCTTCTGGACGTAGACGCCGTCCACGGCCGCGCCGGGAGCGTTGGTCCGGGCGTTCTCCATGATGCGCCCGAAGGCCTCCCGCGCACCGGCGGCGTCCCGGATGTTCAGGGCCACCCCGCCGATATCGGACTTGTGGGCGATGTCGGCGGAAGCGATCTTCATGACCACCGGATAGCCCAGGGTCTCGGCGGTTTCCGCGGCAGCGTCGGCACTGTCGACCACGCTCCCCTCGGGGGTGCGCACGCCGTATTCGCGCAGAATGGCCGCACTTTCGTATTCTGAGAGCGTGCGGCGCTCCCCTTCCCCGCCGTTCCCGGAAGGAATGGCCAGCTCAAGCGTGTTCTCATCGGGCGAGTACCGGATGAAATCCATCAGATGGCGCAAGGCCGCAAAGCCGTAAGCGGGCGGCGGCAGAACCGGCACGCCGAGCGCGTTGAGCTTGTCGAGGTATTCCGGATTGCGGGAGTTCTCGAAGAACGGGAGCATGACCATGGGCTTGGACCGGCCGTTGTTCACGACCTGTTCGATGCCCTTCGCCATGTAATGGATGCACGGATCGGCGATCTCGTGCAGCAGGGTGTACCCCACAACCACCAAACCGATGTTCGGGTCGTCCATCACCGTCTGAAGAACGGAAGCGTAGACGTCCGCATCGTAGGAGATGGTCGCGGTGGTATCCAGCGGATTGGCCGGGCTGGCGTAGGAAGGCAGCAGTTCGCCCAGCCTGTCGAGGGTTTTCTGCTCGAAGTCCGGGAATTCGATACCGGCCATCTCGCCGGAGTCGGCGCAGATGCCGGTCTCTCCCCCGGACAGGTTGATGGAGGCAAATCCGGTCCGCTCGGGCAGGGCCGGCAACGTGGCGAAGATCTGCGTCGTGGCCAGGAGTTCTTCCGCGTCGTTCACACGGATGACGCCGAACTTCCTGAATATGGCGTCGTAGATGACGTCCGCGCCGGACAGGGAGCCTGTGTGGGATGCGGCCACCCGGCTGCCCTTTTCGCTACGGCCCGCCTTGAGCACCACGACGGGCTTGCGGATTTCCGCCGCCTTGCGCAGGGCCTCCGCGAACTTTGCGGGCTGGGTGACGCCTTCCAGATACAACCCCACCACCTTGGTGTTGTCGTCCTCGATCAGATACTCCAGGTAGTCTTCCATGGTCACCACGGAGCTGTTGCCCGAGGAGATGGAGTAGGAAAACCGCATGGACGGATTGTCCATAAAGGAGAGACACAACTGGCCGCTCTGGGACACGAAGCCCACCGAGCCGGTGCGGTCGCGCTCGTCGGAGATGAAGGCGAAACCGACCACCCGGTCGATGTAGTTGATGAACCCGGCGCAGTTCGGCCCCATAAGCGAGATGTCCAGTTCGGCGCAAAGGGCCTTCAGGCTCTCCTCGGCCTGCACGCCCTCGGGGGTGCCTACCTCGGAATAGCCGCTGGCGTACACCACGGCTCCGCCTGCGCCTTTGGCCGCGGCCTCCCGCAACAGGGGTTCGATGGTCTTCTGCGGGGTGCAGAGCACGGCCAGGTCGATGGCCACCGGGATGTCGGCCATGGTGCGATAGCACTTTTTGCCGAACACCTCGTCCCGCTTGGGGTTGACGAAGTACACGTTGTCCGTGTCGGCGTAGGAAAGGACGTTGCGGCAGGTGTCCCCGCCGAATCCCTCCTTCTCGCTCGCGCCGACGATGGCGACGGTCTTGGGGGCAAGGAGTTTTTCCATACTCATGGGATGGTCTCCTAAGCCTCTGCCGCTGCTTGCGCGCCGCGCATGAAGCACTCGCGGTTGAGCGGATTGCTGCGGCCCTTCTTGGCGAAGTAGGCGTCAATGCCGTCCGCGAACTCCTCGGTGTCCACCAGCCCGGTGGCGGCGATAGCCGCGCCGAGCATGACGATATTCGCGCCGCGGGGGTTTTTCAGATCACCGGCGATTTCGGTGGCCGCAACCTCGATGACGCGGATGTCGTCGCGGAACTCGGCATCCTTGACCATGCTGGAGTTGGAAATCAACACGCCGCCGGGCGCGATGGCTCCCTGGAAGGTGTCCACGGAATCCTGATTCATGGCGATAAGGGTGTCCATGGTGCTGAAGAACGGGTTCAGGATGGTCTCATCCCCGATCCGCAGTCGGCAGCTTGCAGTGCCGCCACGCATTTCCGAACCGTAGGACGGAACCCAGGTGATCTCCTTGCCGGAAACCATGGAAACATGGGCCAGCAGCAGCCCGGCGGTGAGCACGCCCTGACCGCCGAAGCCTGCACAAGTGATACTAAGCATCTGTTCTCTCTCCATTTTTGACGAATTCACCCACAGGGAAAACGGACTTAACCGTGTTTTCGATGTGGGCAAGGCTGGACTCCATGTTCATCTTCCAGTTGGTCGGGCAGGGAGAAAGCACCTCGACCATGGAATAGCCGCCGCCGTTCATCTGGGTCTCGATGGCGGACCGGATGTATTGCTTCAGCTTGTTGATGTCCTTGGCGGAAGCCACAGAGCCACGCGCGAGGTAACCGATGGGAAGCTGCTTCATCTGGTTAATCATGTTCAGCGGCTGGCCGGTAAGCGCGGCGTCGCGTCCCTTGGGCGAAGTGGTGGTCCGCTGGCCCGGCAGGGAAGTCGGGGCCATCTGCCCGCCGGTCATGCCGAAGATGCCGTTGTTCACCAGGATCGCGGTGATGTTCTCGTTGCGGATGGCGGCGTACATGGTCTCGGAGAAGCCGATGGACATGGAGTCGCCGTCGCCCTGATAGGTGAAGACGCAACACTCGGGCCTGACGCGCTTGACGCCAACGGCCACGGCCGCGGCACGGCCGTGCGGGGCCTGAATCCAGTCCGCGCCGAAGGTGTCCATCATCAGGCAGGCGCAACCCACGGCCAGGGAGCCGACAGCCTGCTCGGCCAGCTCCATTTCCTCCAGCACTTCCGCCAGAACGCGATTGATAATGCCGTGACCGCAACCGGGGCAGAACTTGTTCGGTTCGACAAGCAGTTCGGGGATACGTTTTTCAGTCATTGGACTACCTCTGTTCCTTGAGGATGGAGACCGCGCGTTCCACGATGGCGGTGGACTCCGGTATGTTCGCGCCGCCGAGGAATTTCTCCACCGGGGCTTTCATTTCACAGGCGAGCTTGACGTCATCCTCCATCTTGGGGAGGGAGGTCAGTTCCACGGAAAGGTAGGCTTTGACGTCGGGATTCACCTCGGCAAAGCCCTTTACGGGGAACGGCCACAGGGTGATGGGCCGCAGCAGCCCCAGACGGATGCCCTGTGCGCGGGCGATCTTCACGGCTTCCTTGCAGATGCGGGAGCTGATGCCGTAGGCCACGAGCACGAGGTCGGCATCCTCTACCTGCACGGATTCCCAGCGTTGCTCGCGTTCGGCCATGACGTCGTATTTGTTCTTGATGTAGGCGTCGAAGTCCTCAATGTAGTACATGGTCGAGGTCACGCGCTTGAAATCGCCGCCGTGTTTGCCCCGGACAGCCCACTCGGCGTTCGGGTCATGCTCGTGCATCTCGGGCAGCGTCACCGGCTCCATCATCTGGGCGATGGAGGCGTCGGACAGTATCTGGCACGGATTGCGGTACTCGTCGGCCTTGTCGAAGGCGAGCTGGATGAGGTCCACACTCTCCTGCACCGAAGCCGGGGCGTAGACGAGCGTGCGGTAATCGCCGTGGCCGCCGCCACGAGTGGCCTGCCAGTAGTCGCTCTGTGCCTGGAAGATGTCGCCCAGCCCGGAGCCGTACCGCTGCACGTCGATGAAGACCGCCGGAAGCTCGGCCGAAGCGATGTAGGAAATACCCTCCTGAAGCAGGCTGTAGCCGGGACCGGAGGAGCTGGTCATCGCGCGGAAGCCCGCAGCGGCAGCCCCGTACACCATATTGATGCCGGAAAGCTCGGACTCGGCCTGGATGAACGTGCCGCCCGCCTCGGGCAGACGCCAGGACAGATACTCCAGGATTTCGCTCTGGGGGGTTATCGGGTAGCCGCCGAAAAACCGGCAACCGGCGCGAACCGCTGCCTCGGACAGGGCGTCGTTGCCTTTCATGAGTCGTCTTGGCATGTTATATGGCCTCCACTCGTTCAAATACGTAATCCGGGCAGACGGTGTAGCAGATCGCACACTGAATGCACTTTTCCTGATCCAGGTCGACGACGTTGTAGCCCTTGCGATTCACCTTGTCGGAAAACGACAGGGCATTTTTAGGGCATTGCAGGATGCATGAGCCGCAGCCCTTGCATGCGTCGTGGTTCTGCGTCATGCAGACATTCTTTTTTTCAGATTGGGCCATGTGAGACCTCCACTCGGGTTTGATGCGCCGGTCATGCAGGCGAAAACCCATTTCGCCTTCAGGAGACCGGACCTGTTTTCTTTCATGAACACGAACGGCGGAGTTTTCCTTTTCGCGCAGACGCCACCGGTATGAGCCTGCATTCCGCCCCGTTCATCCCCGTCTACTCCTCACGGAATTTCAGTGTCAAAAAAATTTTTAAATACGAATTATAGTTCGCATATGCGAAAAATACTTGCGTGAGTAAGCAAATCCAAGTAGAAGAAACTGGCCTGGCAAACGAAATCGTCTGCCAAGCCATCAAACCGAGAGGGAAAAATCCCATGAAACTGAATAGAACAGCCTACAGGGTGACGGAAATATTGCGGTTGCTTGCAGACAGCCCGGAGGGAATGACGCTCACCGAGATCGGCGCGGCCCTGGACCTGCCCAAGGCGAGCGCGTTCGACATCGTGCAGACCCTGCGCAAAACGCACTTCCTGCGGGAGACCAACAAACGGTACGCCATCGGCTTCATGGTCTACGAGGTGGGCGGGGCCTACTCCAAAGGCAAGGACCTGTACGCGGCCGCGCAGCCCATATTGGAAGATTTGGCCAACCAACTGAACATGGCGGGATCGATCGTCACCTATGAAAAAGGGACGCTGAACTACGTCATCGAACACCGTCCCATCGGGTCCATCGTTTCGCCCATCGCCTCAAGCGGCATGGATTTCGTCCATGCGTCGGCCTCCGGCAAATGCCTGATCGCGTTCATGTCCGAGGCCCGGCAGCGCAAGGCGTTTTCCCTGCTTTCCTTCAAGCGATTCACCGACAGAACCATCCAGAACGCCATCGACTTCATGGAGGACCTGGAAAAAATCCGCAGTCGCGGCTACGCTGTGGACGACAGGGAATTCAACGAGTTGATGACCTGCGTTTCCACGCCCATCTTCAGGTGCAAACAGGCCGTGGCGACACTGACCCTGTCCGGTCTTCAGCTCGACCCCCAGGTGATCCCGGGCATCGCGGAAAGAATGATGGAAAAAGCGAAACAGATTTCCAAAGAATTGGAAAACGACTGACAAATCCACCCAGCGCCAAGAACTACCCTTCTTCCGCAATTCATACCCCCTCTAACCGGTGCCCCTCTTTCTTCACCTAGCCTCGCGTAATCTACGCGCGAGTGCGGCCGTCATCGCGCCGCACGCGCTCTCATGGGCGGGTCATGCCCGATAGCGTCTGCCTCACGATCCACCTCCAAGCGTTCTTAAGCCTCTCTTTTGTCTCCAGTCGGTGCAGCCTGACTTGGT